>Ga0114910_1001238_pt1 | contig 12273 bp, 12 predicted proteins | sample MalvireepMed_908_FD_83500 | JGI IMG/M metagenome (GOLD analysis project Ga0114910, IMG submission 83500) | Marine viral communities from the Global Malaspina Expedition - Malaspina viral metaG DeepMed_908 | ecosystem: Environmental > Aquatic > Marine > Oceanic | place: Mediterranean Sea...
ACGGTTTCGATATTGGCCCCCAGCAGGCGCAGCGCCTCGCGGGCAAGTAGCTTGGACACAGGGTTGTTGTTGGCATTGACCGAGGCATAGGATTCGATCGCGTGCACCATCGCGTCAACGCCTGTGGCCGCGGTGATCGACGCGGGCAGACCGACGGTCAGGGACGCGTCCAGCATGGCCATGTCAGGCAGGATCACGGGCGAGGATACGCCGCGCTTTTCCTCTGCCCCGACGGTGATGATCGACACAGGCGTGACCTCTGACCCGGTGCCAGCGGTGGTGGGAACCAACACCAGCGGCAGGCGCGGCCCCTTGGCCTGCCCTACCCCCCAAGCGGCATCCAGATCCTCGTCAGAGCCAAGCAAAAGCGCCACAAGCTTGGCCACATCCTGCGATGACCCGCCTCCAAAGCCGATGACTCCGGTCGCCCCCGCGCTGCGCCCTGCTTCGACCGCGCGCATCAATGTCTCGCGCGAGGGGTCGGCCTCTACATCATCGAAGACGGTGACCTGATGACCGGCTTTCTCAAGCGCATCGATGCAAGGGTCGCACAGGCCAAGTTTGCGCAAACCGGGGTCGGTGATCAACAGGCACGTCTTGCCCAGCAACCCGCCTGCCAGCGCGGCGATACGCACGGCGGCCCCGTTTTCGAATACGACGGATTTTGTGGTGTTGAATACAAAAGGGTTCATATGCCCGCGCCTCTCCCATAGCTGGCTGCAGCGTTCCTCCGCGCTGCGACTTGGGGGCATTAAAGGGAATTATCCTGCACGCGCATAGCCGTTATTTCGGTTTCTTTTTTCGCTCTGCGAAACTGAGGTAAGAGCTTGACCCGCCACGCGACAAATGTGCATAACCGCCCTGCGCGATTGGCTTTTTCAACGCGGCATCCGGCGTCTGCGTGGATAAATCGGGCGCGTTTGACACATCAGACAAGACGTCAGGCCCTTCAGGGCAAGCGGCGGACTTCGTTGGTCTGGCTGCGTAGATACTCCATCACCGCGGGACGAACCGATTGATCCCCGCGATCACGTGCGGCATGGATCACCTCGCGGATGTCCCCCAGATCAGAGCGGTGCAACATGCTTTTGACCGGCCCGATGGACGCGGGACGCATGGACAGCGTCGTAATCCCGATGGCAGCAAAGCACAGCGCCTCTATGGGGCGGCCCGCATCCTCGCCACAGAATGACAGTGGCGTACCGGTTTCGCGGCAACGGTCCACGATGTTTTCCAGGAAGGTCAGGAAACTGACGTTCAACGTGTCATAGCGGCGGCGCACCAGCTCGTTCTCTCGGTCGGCGGCAAAGAAGAACTGCTTCAGATCGTTGCCTCCGATCGACAGGAATTCGACCTCTTCGAAGAACTTCGTCGGGGCAAAGGCCAGCGACGGGGTCTCGAGCATCGCGCCCACTTCGATTTGCGACGGCAGCACATGGCCCAAACGCGCCTCGCGGGCGAGCGTCTTGTCCATCTCGGCACGGGCGGCGCGGTATTCTTCGAACTGCGCCACAAAGGGGAACATCACAGACAGGGGGCGCCCGTTCGCCGCACGGATCAACGCCTGCAACTGCATCCGCATCATGCCCGGCTTGTCCAGCCCGACACGGATCGCACGCCAGCCCAAAGCGGGGTTCGGTTCGTCGTTGGGCTTCATATAGGGCAGCACCTTGTCCGACCCGATATCCAACGTACGGAACACCACACGTTTGCCCGACGCGGCATCCAACACGCGGCTATAGAGTGCGGACAGTTCCGACCGTTTCGGCATCTGGCTGCGCACAAGGAACTGCAACTCTGTGCGGAACAGTCCCACCCCTTCGGCCCCTGACCCGTCAAGCGAGGGGAGATCCGCCATGAGACCCGCGTTCATGTGCAGCCCGACCCGCGTGCCGCATTTGGTGATCGCCGGTTTGTCACGGATCGACGCATAGCGTTCCTGCGCCTCGGCCTGCATCGCGATTTTATCGCGGAAGGCAGAGGCAACGGTTTCCTCGGGGCGCAGATGCACCACGCCCTGCTCGCCGTCCACCATGATCCGGTCGCCGTTCAGCGCATCATTGGTCACGCGGCTGGCATGGACGATAAGCGGGATCGCCAGCGCCCGTGCGACAATCGCGGCATGGCTGCCAACCGACCCGCCCTCCAGCACAATACCGCGCAGGGAGCGGCCGTATTCCAACAGCTCAGCCGGTCCGATGTTGCGCGCCACCAGAATAGGGTCGGTGGGCATCTCGGCCCCCGTGTTCGACCCCTGCCCTGTCAGAATACGCAGCAAGCGATTGCTGAGGTCATCAGATCGGACAGACGTTCGCGCAGATAGGCGTCGGCGGCCTGCCCCATACGGGCGCGCGCCAGAGATTGCTCTTTCTCGACAGCCGCTTCGGCAGACAGGCCACGGCCGATGTCTTCCTCCATCCGGCGCAACCAGCCTTTGGAGTTGGCGAACATCCGATAGGCTTCAAGCACCTGTTGCTGGTCCTTGTCTCCCCCCGCCATCGCCATCATCTGATCCACGCTGACGCGCAAATCATCGACCGCCTCGTTCAGGCGTGCGGTTTCACTTGCAGGGTCATCGGCCACAAGCTTTGACACAACAACGCGCGGCTCGTGCAGCCAGACGTGGCCCTCGGCAACGCCCTCTTGCGCTACGGTGCCGCGGATCAGAACCGCCTGACTGTGCCGCGCCGACAGCGCGGCCCCCTCACCGACAAAGGCCCCCAGCTCGGTCATTTCGGCCAGCACCATGGCGACCACTTCCAGCGCATAAACCTCGTCAGCCGAGAATTCCCGCGCGGCCTTGGATTGCACCACCAGAACGCCCAGCATCTCGCCCAAGCGCTGCACCGGTATACCCAGAAAGCTTGAATACAGTTCTTCGCCCGTTTCCGGCATAAAGCGGAAACCGGGGGCCTGCGGGGCATTTGGCGTGTTGATAATACGTTTGCGTTTGGCGACGCGGCCGACCAGCCCCTCGCCCATCTTCATGCGCGTCTCGTGGACCGCATCGGCCTTCAGCCCCTCGGTCGCGCAAAGTTCCAGCGTGTCTTCATCGCGGAACAGGTAGATAGAGCAGACCTCGCAGCCCATAGAGGACGCGATCAGATGCGTGATCTTGTCCAGCCGCGCCTGCCCTGCATCATCACTGGCCATGGCATCGCGTAGGCGACCCAACAGCTTGCGGCTTTCTGTCTCTATCCCATCAGCCATGTGATCATTTCCCCCCGGCGATGCCAGCTTAGATCACAGGCGTCCCAAAATTGAAACGCCTGATATCATTGACATCTATCATCTGCTCCCCGAGGCCGGAAGATGCGTTTTCCCCTGTTGCGGGAAAACGCTGTGATCTTCGCAGGTGGGGTGCCCGGGAATTAGGCGCGTTTGTCCAGCTCGAACGCGTCATGCAGCGCCTGAACGGCCAGCTCCATGTATTTGCGGTCGATCAGAACAGAGATCTTGATCTCGGAGGTGGTGATAACCTTGATGTTCACACCCTCGTTCGACAACACCTGAAACATCTTCGCCGCAACGCCGGTGTGGCTGCGCATGCCGATCCCCACGACCGACACTTTCGCCACATCGGTATCCGCGATCAGATCGTCGAAATTCAGCTCGCCCGATTTTTTCGCGGCATCAATCGCGACTTCCGCGCGTTTGATCTGATCGACGGGGCAGGACCACGTCATATCGGTGCGCCCCTCTTCCGAGATGTTCTGAACGATCATATCGACGTTCACGCCACCATCGCTGAGCGCGGTGAAGATCGCGGCGGCAATGCCGGGGCGATCCGCGACCGATACCAGCGTCATCTTTGCTTCGTCACGCGAAAACGCGATACCGGATACTACATTGCTTTCCATAATTTCCTCCTCGGCGCAGACCAGCGTTCCAGCCTCGTCTGATTGTTCCTCAAAACTGCTCAGCACGCGCAGCTTGACCTTGTACCGCATGGCCAGTTCGACCGACCGGGTTTGCAGGACCTTGGCCCCCAGCGACGCCAGTTCCAGCATCTCTTCAAAGGCGATCTTGTCGAGCTTGCGCGCCTTGGCGCTCACCCGCGGGTCGGTGGTGTAGACCCCGTCCACATCGGTGTAGATATCGCAACGCTCTGCATCAAAGGCGGCGGCAAAGGCGACGGCGGTGGTGTCCGACCCGCCACGCCCCAGCGTGGTGATCCGGCCCTCGGGGGAAACGCCCTGAAAGCCCGCGACAACCGCGACGCGCATGCCTTCGCCGAATTTCGCCATGATGTTTGCAGGCGGAATTTCCTCGATCCGGGCCGAGGAATGCGCGGAGGTCGTCTTGACCGGCACTTGCCAGCCTTGCCAACTGCGCGCCGGTACGTCCATTTCCTGCAAGGTCAGCGCCATCAGGCCCGCGGTGACATTCTCGCCCGAGGAGACGACAGCGTCATATTCGCGCGCGTCATATAGCGGAGAGGTTTCGTTCACCCAGCCGACCAGCTCGTTCGTCTTTCCCGACATGGCGGAAACGATGACGATCACGTCATAGCCCTTGGCCACTTCAACGCCCACGCGTTTGGCCGCGCGGCGGATACGGTCCAAGGTGGCCACCGACGTGCCACCAAACTTCATCACCAGAACAGGCATATGTCCCCCGTTGCAAAACTCCGGCGCGGTGTACGCGCAAGCGCCGCCCTTAGCAAGCCCGCAGGCCGCTGTCGTAACGCAGGGAAATTATGTGTGAACCGCAAGTTGCAAGGTGACGCGGCGGGGTATCCGCCCGCCCAGGGTCGCCTGCGACCCGCCGTCTATGACGTGGTGCGTTTGGCCCGAAACGGCAGCGGCGTCAGCGGGATACCCTCTTCGATCAGGGCGACGGCTTCGTCCAGACGCGCCTCGCCATAGATCGAGCGGTCGGGCGCATCCCCGATGTGGATGGCACGGGCTTCACGCACGAAATCATCGCCCACATATTCCGAGGAGGTTTCGACCTTTTCGCGCAGCGCCTTCAGCGCCTCTTCCAACGCGCTTTGAGGTTTCGATAGTACCGGCACTGCGGCGTCCGGCTTTTGATCACCCTCACCGCGGTTCTCGCGGCGCTCGCCGGTTGTCACACGGGGGGCCATCATGCCCTTGGTCACCTTGGTCGACCCACACAGCGCGCAGGTCAGATGCCCCGCCTGCGCCAGCGCATCAAAGGCGGCGGCAGATTTGAACCAGCTTTCAAACTGGTGGTCCTGATCACATTTCAGCGAAAACTTGATCATCGCGCCCGCAGGCATCCTCTCGTCGTTAAGATATGTTAAAAATGGGGGCGCAAGCCGGTCCCGTCAAGCGGCTCAACTCCGCCCGCGCGGATCGAAGTCGCGGATCATGCGCGCCAGCTCGGGCTCTGACACCATTTTGGCGGCCTTCTTGCGCGACATCCACTTGCGCCGCCGCTGGCCGGCTTCGGGGTATTTATCGGCGGTGATCTTGACCTCTACGGGATAGAGCATGGCCACCACCGGCAACATCTCTCCGTCGTCCATTTCCTTTGTGTAGGAATAGACGCCAAGGCAGCCGCCCGTGACCCGCCCGCGCACGCCCGCTTCTTCCCATGCCTCGCGCGCGGCGGCGGCACCGGGGGTTTTGGCATCCATCGGCCAGCCTTTCGGCACAATCCAGCGTTTCGCCCCCCGAGACGTGATCAACAGCACCTGCACCTTGCCTTGGCGCACGCGGTAACACAGCGCGGCGAACTGTGTTCGCACCTCTCCCTTGCGGGCACCTTGCAGTGATATGGGCAGCTGTTTCATGCGGGGCATTCTGTCTCCGGGGTGGTACGGCAACAAAAGCCTACCCGTGCCGTGATGACAAGACCAGTCGCCCTTGCACGCCCCTACGGCATGGCGGATACTGCGGGAATGAAACGTTTCTTGCCGCTCATTTTTGCAGCGCTGCTGCCCACCCTCACGCTGGCAGAGCGGCCTTCGGTGACGGTCTTTGCGGCCGCCAGCCTGCGCGGTGCCCTGGACGAGGTCGCGCGCGGCTATGACGGCGATGTAGCGCTGTCTTTTGGCGGGTCCGGCACGATGGCGCGGCAGATCGATGCGGGTGCCCCTGCCGATGTGGTCTTGCTCGCCGCACCGGTCTGGATGACATGGCTGCGGGATCGCGGCGCGGTCAAATCGGACGCAATAGTTGATCTGCTGGGCAATTCGCTTGTGGTGATCGCCCCCGCCGACAGCGATATCGCCCCGGACCCCGCCGATCTTGCGGGTGCCCTTGGCGATGCGCGGTTAGCGATGGGTCAACGGGACGCGGTGCCCGCCGGTATCTACGCGCGCGAATGGCTTGAGGCGACCGGACAATGGGAAGCGATCGCCCCGCATCTGGCAGAGACGGATAACGTGCGCAGCGCGCTGGCTTTGGTCGCACGGGCAGAGACGCCTTTGGGCGTGGTCTACCGCACCGATGCTTTGGCCGAACCACAGGTCCGCATCCTTTACGATATCCCGCAGGAGACACACAGCCCGATCACCTACCCCGCCGCCGCGCTTACTGACAGCGGCGCGGCCTTCATGGCGCATCTGCAGTCCGACGACGCCCGCGCAGTCTTTGCCCGCCACGGCTTCAAGCCGCTGCCCGAATGACCGCAGACGCCGCCGCCTGGGCCGCGCTGCGTCTGTCGCTTTGGGTTGCAGTTTGGGCGACGCTGCTGGCAATCCCGCTGGCGCTTTGGGTGGCGTGGCTGCTGGCGCGGCGGGATTTCTGGGGCAAGGCGCTGCTGAATGCCGCCGTGCATCTGCCGCTGGTTTTGCCGCCTGTGGTCACGGGGTATCTGCTGCTGATGGCATTCGGGCGGAACGCGCCCTTGGGCCGCGCATTGGACACCATCGGATTGCAACTGGCGTTCCACTGGTCCGGCGCGGTGCTGGCGGCGATCATCATGGGCTTCCCCTTGATGGTCCGCGCCATGCGCCTCGCGATAGAGGCGGTGGACCCCAAGCTTGAAGACGCCGCTGCCACGCTCGGTGCCCCCCGCGTGGCGGTTTTCGCCCGTGTCACGCTGCCCCTCATTTTGCCGGGTGTGCTGGCGGGGACCGTGATGGGCTTTGCCAAAGCTATGGGCGAATTTGGTGCCACGATCACCTTTGTCGCCAATATCCCCGGCCAGACGCAAACCCTGCCAAGCGCCATCTGGGCCGCCTTGCAGATACCCGGTGGCGAGGGTCAGGCGGTGTCGATGGTGCTCATGTCTTCGGCCATCGCGGTCAGCGCCGTTCTTCTGTCCGAGCTGCTTGCCCGCCGCGTTGCCAAAAGGATCGCGGGCACATGACGCTTTCCCTGTCCCTGTCGCACCGCTTTGACGGCTTCGCGCTGGACCTCGCGCTTGAAGCCGGGCCGGGCATCACCGCGCTGTTTGGCCGGTCGGGGGCCGGAAAATCCACCGTGATCAACGCCGTTGGTGGCTTGCTCCACCCCGACCGCGGGCGCGTCGTGATCGATGGTGAGGTACTGCTGGACACCGAGGGCGGCATCTATGTCCCCCCGCACAAGCGCCGCCTTGGCACCGTGTTTCAGGACGCGCGGCTGTTTCCGCATCTCAGCGTGGCGCAAAACCTGATGTTCGGTGCCCGCTATGCGCCGCGCGGCAGCAGCGGCCCGTCACAACGCGACGTGGTGGCACTGCTTGGGCTAGAGACATTGCTCGACCGCGCGCCTGCCACGCTATCAGGCGGCCAAAAGCAGCGCGTCGCCTTGGGGCGTGCCTTGCTGAGCCACCCGCGCATGTTGCTGATGGATGAACCGCTCGCCAGTCTGGACGGGCCCCGCAAGCAAGAAATTTTGCCCTTTCTCGAACGGCTGCGCGACGGGCCGCTGGGGCTGCCGATCCTGTATGTCAGCCACGCAGTGGACGAGATCGCGCGACTGGCCGATACGCTGGTACTGATCCAGAACGGACAGGTTCAGGCGCAGGGCCCGCTGTTCGATGTCATGGCCGATCCCGCTGCCGTGCCCCTGCTTGGTGTCCGCGAGGCGGGTGCCGTGATCGAGGCGGATGTCCTTGAGCATGGCAATGACGGGATCACGACCCTGCGGATCAGCGCCGGAGAGCTTGAGCTGCCCGGCGTGCACGCCGATGCCGGTGCCCGCGTACGTCTGCGGGTGCTGGCCCAAGACGTGATCCTGTCCCTGACCCGCCCCGAGGGGCTAAGCTCGGTCAACGTGCTGCCCGTCACGGTCGAGGCGGTTCACCCCGGCGACGGTCCGGGCGCGGCCATTGCCCTGCGTGCGGGGCGTGACCGGTTGCTCAGCCGTGTGACGGCCCGCGCTGTCGCCGAGCTTGGCCTGACACCGGGCATGACCTGCTATGCGATCCTCAAGGCCACCACGGTCGCGCCGGGCAGTATCGGGCGCTAGGCGATCTTGCGCAGCCCGACCTTGGCGCGCAGCCGCTCGACCAGTTCTTCGTGGGGGACATCCGCATCAATCGCCAGCTTGCGTAGCCCGAAATGCACATGGGCCATATCTTCGTAATAGCTGGTATAGGCATAGTTGGTCGCCGCACCGGCCACCGCCCCCAGCACCGGCACCGCCTGCGCGGCCAGCTTTTGCCCCAAGACCAGCGCCAGACGCGGAGCCACTTTGGCAATCACCGCCTGCATGGCGCGCCCGCTTAGCGCGACCCGCGCCGATAGGAATGCCAGATCGGCCCCGTCATCCTCTGACAAGGGCCCCGCGGCGCTGAACACCTGCACGCAATCGAACTGCACATTCTCGGCATGGGCATCAAAGCCGTGTTCCACCGCCACCCCCTGAATAACGCGGAGCAGCAAGGTCGTCGTCACCGGCAGCTCTGCCAGTGCCGTGGGCAGGCCACCTGCGCCGCCCGCCGCCCCCATCGCCGCGCTGACCGCCTGGTTCAGCCAGCTTTTCTGGTCCGGCACCATCGACCGCGTCGACGTCGCTGCCTTCATCGCCTGGCCCAATGCCTTGACGGTGGCGCTTTCGAGATTGCGGCGCACGGGCGAGGGAAGCTTGTCGATCAACCCCTCGGCGCTGCCGCCGATGACGTTCAACACATTGATACCCACGCCGCCCGCGCTTTTGTAGCGCTTGGCGATCTGGTCCAGCCGTGCTTCAACGTCAATGGTGCTGGGTAGGTTGCTTTCAATCTGCATGGGTTGGGGCCTCCGCCTGTTTGGCTAGAATGTGGGCCATCCCGCCGCCGCTTTCAATGTGGCCAAGCGGTGACATCGCCCGCGATGCCTTCCCACGCGCCATCGACCAGCGCGCGCCCCAACACCCGTTCAGGGTTCGTTGGCGGCGGCATCACCACATCGGTCAGCAAGGTAAAGCCGAAGCGGTTATAGTAAGGCGCATCCCCCACCAGCATCACGCGAGACCACCCCAGCGGGGCCGCTTGCGCCAGACTGCCCTCGATCAGCAAGGCACCCAAGCCTTCGCCCTGCCGCGTCGGGTGCACGGCAACGGGGCCCAACAGCAGCGCGGCATGGGCACCGATACAGATCGGCCAATAGCGGATGGCCCCGGCAAGGATACCGCCCGCGTCACGTGCCACATGGTTCAGCCCCGCCACCGGCGGCACCCCGTCGCGCAGGCGATAGGACGACAACGCCTCGCGTCCCGGCGCAAAGCAGGTGTCGTACAACGCTTCGACTTCCCAGTGATCGGCAGCCGTCTCGGGGGTAATATGATACAAGGCGTGGCCCTCTGGACGGTTTTCCTGTGGCGCTGCCTTTATCATGGCGCTAGCCATAGGTGCAAACCATGAGGAGAGTTTGATGTTCTACCGCCCGCAAGACGGCCACCCCCTGCCCCATAACCCGTTCAACGCGATTGTCACCCCACGCCCGATCGGATGGATCTCCACCCGCGATGCAGACGGGAACGACAATCTGGCCCCCTATTCGTTTTTCAACGGGGTCGCCTATACGCCGCCGCAGGTGATGTTTGCCTCTACCGGGACCAAAGCCGATGTGGACGGGACCAAGGACAGCATGGCCAACATCCGCGAAACCGGCGTCTTCTGCGTGAACATTGTCGAATACGCGATGCGCGACGCGATGAACGCCTCCTCTGCGACGCTGCCCCATGGCGCGGATGAATTCGGCCACGCTGGCATCGAAAAAGCGAGCTGCGACCAGATCAACTGCGCCCGTGTGGCGACCGCCCCTGCCAGCCTGGAATGCCGCATGACCCAGATGGTCAAGATCGAGGGAGAGAATAACTTTGTCGTCTTCGGCGAGGTCGTCGGCGTCCATATGCGCGACGATTGCATCAAGGACGGGCGGTTCGACGTGACGACCTACCAACCGCTGTCCCGCTTGGGCTACCGCGATTATGCACGCGTGACCGACCTGTTCGAGATCATCCGCCCCGACGATTGATCCCGCCCCATCCCGAAAAGCAAAAAGCCCCCGATGCGGACTGCATCGGGGGCTTTTCGTTTCAGTCGGTCGGGCGGTTTAGTGACCGCCAAGAATGCCGGTACGGACCTGATAGTTCGCCGCGATCTCGTAGTCGGGATCATCGTCGCTATCGATCATCAGATGCCCGGCCTTCTTCAGCAAACGGTGACAATCGCGGCTGAGGTGGCGCAGCTGGATGCGCTTGCCCGCGCCTTCGTATTTCGCGGCAATCGTCTCGATCGCTTGCAGGGCGGATTGGTCCACAACGCGGCTGTCCTCGAAATCGACGATCACCTCGCTGGGGTCGGCCTTGACGTTAAAGAGCTCGGCGAAACCTTCGGACGACCCAAAGAACAGCGGCCCCTGAATCTGATAGACCTTGGCCCCTTCAGGTGTGGTGTATGTCTTGGCGTGGATGCGACGCGCATTGTTCCACGCATAGGCCAGCGCCGACACGATCACACCGACGACCACCGCGACCGCAAGGTCTTCGTAGACGGTGACGACGGTGACCAGCAGGATCACGAAGGCATCGGTCAGTGGCACTTTGCGCAGGATCCCAAAGGAGTTCCACGCGAAGGTGCCGATCACGACCATGAACATCACCCCGACCAGTGCTGCCAGCGGGATCTGTTCGATCAGTGGCGCGCCGACCAGAATGAACAGCAGCAAAAAGACCGCAGCCGCAATCCCCGCAACCCGCGTGCGCCCGCCGGATTTCACGTTGATCATGGACTGACCGATCATGGCGCAACCGCCCATACCGCCGAAGAAGCCGGTCACGGTATTGGCCACGCCCTGCGCGATACATTCCTGGCTGGCCCCGCCGCGGGTGTTGGTCAGGTCGCTGACAAGGTTCAACGTCAGCAGCGATTCAATCAGGCCGATGGCCGCAAGGATCACCGCATAGGGCAGGATGATATACAGCGTCTCGAGCGTGAAGGGTGCCAAGGCGGTGCCGTACAGGCCGACACCTTCGCCAAACGGCATGTGGAACGTCGGAAAGCCGCCCTCGATCGAGGCCAGATCGCCGACCCGTGGCACATCCATGCCCGTCGCGATCACCAGAATGGCGATGATGCCGATGCCTGCCAGCGGTGCGGGGATCAGCTTGGTGATGCGCGGCATGACCCAGATGATCGCCATCGTCGCGGCGACAAGCGCCAGCATCAGATACAACGGCCCACCCGACAGCCATTCGCCACCCGACATGCCGTGACCTGTATCAACCATCGTGCCCGGTACTTTGAACTGGCCCATCTGGGCAAGGAAGATCACGATGGCCAGACCGTTCACAAACCCCAGCATAACAGGGTGCGGCACCAGCCGCATGAACTTGCCCCATTGCATGACACCCGCGAAAATCTGGATCAGCCCCATCAGCACGACCGTGGCGAACAGATATTCCACACCGTGCTGCGCGACCAATGCGACCATCACAACCGCCAAAGCCCCTGTCGCCCCCGAGATCATCCCCGGACGCCCGCCGATCAACGCGGTGATCAACCCCACCAGGAAGGCCGCATAGAGGCCCACCAACGGGTGGACCCCCGCGACAAAGGCAAAGGCAACCGCTTCGGGCACAAGGGCCAGGGCGACGGTCAGCCCCGACAGCAATTCGATGCGCAGCCGCGACGGAGAGAACCCCTCTCCCGGCATCCATCTCAGGTCGGTCACATCAAGATTTTTGGTAAAACTACGGAACGTGGTACGCGCCATCGGGCATCCTTCGGGTCAAATCGCATCAATAAGTCGGAAAGGTCTTTGCGGCCTCCTAGCTGAAACGTGAACAAAATGGAAGGCACGCGACAGCGCGGGCCGGATTTGAGGCTTTCCCTATGGGCCAAGCTTGATACTCTGCCCGCAACTCAATCCAAGGGCGACTTCATGAC
>Ga0114910_1001239_pt1 | contig 12268 bp, 7 predicted proteins | sample MalvireepMed_908_FD_83500 | JGI IMG/M metagenome (GOLD analysis project Ga0114910, IMG submission 83500) | Marine viral communities from the Global Malaspina Expedition - Malaspina viral metaG DeepMed_908 | ecosystem: Environmental > Aquatic > Marine > Oceanic | place: Mediterranean Sea...
CAACAGGAAGGTGAAGCTGGCAATCCGGCCATAGCCCAGCGACCGCCCGAGCCGCATGGTCTCGGCATGCCGGGTTTGCGGCAAGGCGGCTAGCGTCACCAGAAACAGAAACGGGATTTCCTTGACGATCAGGCCCGCCATCATCGACAGCGCCAATGGGTCATTGACGATCAGCAGATCCGGTGGCTGGCTGTATCCGGTGAGCCAGGGCGAGACCAGCCGCATCAGCATGCCCGACGGCGCGATCAGGAACGCCAGTCCGAAGGCTGCCGCCGCATGCGGCACCGACAGTAGCGGCGAAATCATCCGCCGCATCCGGGCAAAGCCGGAAGTGCCGAGATCACTGGCCACAAAAGCCGCCACCGTTCCCAGTGACACCAGTGTCGTCACCAGCCCGATCAGGACCGAAAGAACCGCCGAGCGACCGATTCCGGGAACCTCGGCGAGCGCCGAAAAATGGTCGGTGGTGAAGCTCACGCCGCCCAATTCAGGCAAGTAACCCACCGCCGGAAGCGCGGTACCGGCCAGCCCGAAAGCCAGCGGTCCAAGCAGGATCGCCAGTGTCAGCGGCGGCGCCAGTCGCGCCAGGCGCACGCCGCCCGCCATCTCAGCTGACCCCGTTGTGCGCAGCCATGCAGATCAGTTGGCCGCGCCGTAGCGCCTGAGCCATTCGCCCTCGATATGCTCCATCCAGTCCGGATGCGGCTCATCCAGCGCCGGGCCCAGCTCATCGGGCTTCAGGGTGGCGATGCCGAGATCAAGCGCATCGAATGCTGCACGGTCATCGCCGGACAGCTTGTCCATCGACAGCACGGTCGGATCACCCCAGACCGAAGGATCCTGCTTGCGGACCTGGGCTTCCGGCGAGATCAGGAAGTTGGCGAGCACCAGCGCACCGGCCTTTGCAGCCGCGTTATAGGGAATGGCGACGAAATGGGTGTTGCCCAGCGTGCCGTCCGTATAGGTGAAGGACCGCACGGTGTCGGGCAGTTCCCCGGCTGCGATTCCGGCCGAGGCTTCCGAGGGATTGAAGGCAAAGATGATATCGAGCTCGCCATCGGCCAGCTTCTGCTTCATGTCGGGGTAGTTCTGCGGATAGGCCTTGCCGCTGCGCCACAGATTGGGATGCAGCTTGTCGAGATAGTCAAACAGAGGCGCGGAATCCGCCTTGAAGCTGGCTTCGGTCACCGGCTTGCCGAGCTTGGATCTGTCGTCGATGGTTTCGATCAGCACCTGCTTGAGAAATGACGAGCCGATGAAATCCGGTGGCTGCGGATAGGAAAAACGGCCCGGATTGGCCTGGGTCCATTTCAAAAGCTCTGCCGAGGAGTGCGGCAGGCTGTCAGCCGGTGTGCGGGCGGTGTCATGGAAGAACACCATCTTGGCGCCGCCCCAGGGGCTTTCGAGTCCGTCGGTCGGAATGGTGAAATCGGTCAGGATGGTCGGCTTGTTTTCGTGGTCGACATAGGCCCAGTTCGGCAGGCCCGTGGTCCAGTCCGGTGCCATCAGCAGCTCCTGCCGCTTCATCGAGGCGAAATTCTCGCCATTGATCCAGATGAGGTCGACCGAACCGCCCGCATCCTTGCCGGCGGCTTTTTCGGCCAGCACCTTGGCTACCGCATTGGCGGTGTCATCGAGTTTCACGTGAACCACCTCGACCCCGAAACGCTCTTTCAGCGTATCGCCGGCCCAGCCGATATAACTGTTGATGTTCTCGGAACCGCCCCAGGCGTTGAAATAGACGGTCTGGCCTTTGGCTTCTTCCAGGACCGCATCCCAGTCGCGCGGGTTGGGGTCTGCGGCCTGGGCTGCAAATGTCAACGCAAGTGCTGCGCTCAACGCGCCAGCCAGCACGGTCGGGGATCTCAACACGGCATTCCTCCTTGGACGGTCAATTCAGTTCCACACACCACAGGGCCGCGATGGCGTCAATCAAACGCCAGGTGCCGCGGCGTCACAATTTGGTGACCCGTGCGTGTAGAGCCGGTGGCGAACGTCATCCGGGAGGCTGCGCTCTCTAGTGAGCCTCGTCCCAGTTCAGCGCCGCGCGTGCATCGACTTTCAGCGGCACGGCCATGTTGACAGCCGGCATGGCTGCGTTTTCCATCACGTCGACAATCACCGGGATGATCTTGTCGGCATCACCCTCGGGCGCTTCGAAAATCAGTTCATCGTGCACCTGCAGCAGCATGCGGGCATGGGCGTCGGCCTTTTGCAGTGCCGGTTCCATCCGCACCATGGCGCGGCGGATTACATCGGCGGCCGAACCCTGGATCGGCGCGTTGATCGCGGCGCGCTCGTTGAAGGCGCGAACCTGAGGGTTGGAGGAACGGATTTCCGGGTAATGGGCGCGGCGGCCGAATATGGTTTTCACATAGCCGTATTCCTTGGCCTCGGCCTTGGTGGCCTCCATGTAGTCCTTGATGCCGGGAAAACGCTCGAAATATTTGCGGATATAGTCTCCGGCTTCCGATCGCTCGATGCTGAGCTGGTTGGCCAGACCAAAGGCCGAGATACCGTAGATGATACCGAAATTGATCGCCTTGGCGCGGCGGCGCACTTCCGATGGCATGCCTTCCACCGGAACGCCGAACATTTCCGAGGCGGTCATGGCATGAATGTCGACGCCATCTGCAAAGGCTTGCGTCAGCTGCGGAATGTCGGCGACATGTGCCAGAACCCGCAATTCGATCTGGCTGTAGTCGGCCGAAATCAGCACATTGCCCGGCTCGGCGATAAAGGCGGTGCGGATCTTGCGGCCTTCGGCGGTGCGCACCGGAATGTTCTGAATGTTCGGATCGGACGAGGAAAGCCGCCCGGTGGTGGTCGCCGCCATCGCAAATGACGTGTGCACACGCTTGGTCTCGGGATTGATGAATCCCGGCAATGCGTCGGTATAGGTGGACTTGAGCTTGGTCAGCTGCCGCCAGTCAACGATCTTTCGCGGCAATTCGTGGCCTGCGGCGGCGAGATCCTCAAGCGCCTGGGCCGATGTCGACCATTGTCCGGTCTTGGTCTTGGTGCCGCCCGGCAGGCTCATCTTGTCGAACAGGATTTCGCCCAATTGCTTGGGAGAACCGACATTGAAGTTTTCACCGGCCAGCGCCTGAATTTCTTCTTCCAGCGCCGCCGCACCCTGAGCCAGTTCGCCCGACAGCCGGGACAGGATTTGCCTGTCAACGCGAATCCCGTGCTTTTCCATGCGCATCAGCACCGGCGCCAGCGGCCGCTCCAGCCGCTCATAGACCGATGCCAGCCCGTCCGATACCAGCCGAGGCTTGAGCACATGCCATAGCCGCAAGGTCACCTCGGCGTCTTCCGCCGCATAGGCTGTCGCCTTGTCGATCTGCACTTCGGCAAACGGGATCGCGCTTTTGCCCGAACCGGTCACCTCCTTGTAGCTGATGGTCTTGTGCCCGAGCCAGCGTTCCGCCAGCGCATCCATGCCATGGCCGCCCTGACCGGCGTCCAGCACATAGGACAGCAGCATCGTGTCGTCGAAACTCTCGATGCTGATTCCGTGCTGGGCCATCACCAGCATGTCGTATTTGAGGTTCTGCCCGATCTTGAGAATGGCAGGATCTTCCAGCAGCGCCTTGAGTTCATCGAGCGCGTCGCGCATCGGCATCTGGCCGGGCTGCGCCCCGCCGCCGCCAAGCAGGTCGCCCGCACCATTGGAATGGGCCAGCGGCGCATAGCAGGCTTTGACTTTCAGATCGCCGGTGTCCGGCGCGGTTTCCGGAATGGCGAGCGAGAAGCCGACCAGTTCGGCCTGCATCGCATCAAGCGATGTGGTTTCGGTGTCAAACGCCACCAGCCCGCGTTCGCGCGCTTGTGCGCACCAGGCCTTGAGCTGGTCGATGCTGCTCAGAGTCTCGTATGTGCCGGTGTCGATCCTGGCCGATCCTGCCGCTTCGGCACGCCGCTTGGCCAACCCTTGCGGTGTATCGTCAATCTCGCCTTTCACGGATGCCTGGCCCGGATCCAGATCGGGACCGCGCATCTCGGCCGCCGCATCAACGGCGACTTCGGCAGCGTCAACGGCGCTGGCATCGGTTTCCGTCGCGTCCGCCACCCGGCGTGTCAGCGAGGTGAATTCCATGCCTTTGAGAAACGCCACCAGCTTTGGTCCGTCCAGCGGATTGAGCACCAGCTCATCAAGCTTCTCGGCGACCTCGACATCATCCTTCAACCGCACCAGTTCGCGCGAGATCCGGGCCTTGTCGGCAAATTCGATGATGTTCTCGCGCCGCTTGTTCTGCTTGATTTCGCCGGCCCGGGCCAGCAGCGCGTCGAGATCGCCGAATTGTTCGATCAGCTGCGCCGCGGTTTTCGGCCCGATCCCCGGAATGCCCGGCACATTGTCGACCGAATCACCGGTCAGAGCCTGCAGGTCGATCATCTTCTCGGGCGGAACGCCCCATTTTTCGATGACTTCGGCCACGCCGATCTGCTTGTCCTTCATGCTGTCATACATCGACACCTGCGGCCCGACCAGCTGCATCAGATCCTTGTCCGACGAAATCACCGTCACATCGGCACCGGCTTCCCGCGCCAGCCGCGCATAGGTGGCGATCAGGTCGTCGGCCTCAAAACCCTCCATTTCGATGCAGGGCAGGTCAAACGCCCGCGTTGCCTCGCGGATGACGGCAAACTGCGGCACCAGATCTTCCGGAGGCGCCGAGCGGTTGGCCTTGTATTCGGGGTACATCTCGTTGCGGAAGGTCTTCGAGGAGTAGTCGAAAATCACCGCGAAATGCGTCGGCGTCACACCAACGGAGGTATCGCGCGCATCTGACACCAGCTTCCACAGCATGTTGCAGAAACCCGATACCGCGCCGACGGGCAAACCGTCGGATTTGCGCGTCAGCGGCGGCAGAGCGTGATAGGCCCGGAAAATATAGCCGGAGCCGTCGACGAGGAAGAGATGGTCACCTTTTTTCATGGAGCAAGGATTACAGCGGGGTGCTCTCAAGGTCCATGTGTTTTGCGCGCGATATGCCGGGAAAAAAACGATGGCAATACGGCATATGCCGCGGCCCGGCAGTGCAAAAGCCATCATGACCGCGCCAGAATTTTGCCAACCAGTTCCGGCCAGACCCGGTTCAACAGCAAGACCCGCCGCGACAATCCGGGCGCTGCAAGCCTCTTCCGGTCCCTGACGCTGCTGAAAATCGCATCCGCCATGGCTTCAGGCGAAATCTTACCCGATCCCCGGCCCGCCGTCATTCCGGTGTCGACCAGCGGCGGAACGGCCTCCACCAGGTGAATGCCTTCCGATCGCAATTGCACCCGAAGTGACTGTGTGAAGGAGGCAAGTCCGGCCTTCGACGCCGAATACACCGGTGCCGAGGGCTTCGGCTGGCGCGAGACGAGAGAGGTCACATTGACGATTGTGCCGCCGGGCCGGAGCATCAAGGGAAGCAGGCAAAGGGCAAGAAGCACCGGAGCGGTCAGATTGAGCGCGATCTCATCCCGGATGCAATCCGGCCATTCGGGGTTTGCACTGTCGGGACCGGTGAAATCAACGGCGTTCTGCACGCCTGCATTGTTGATCAGAACTGCGACGGGCAGCCCCAGGCGTTTCACCGCTTCCGCTACACGGGTGATTCCCGCCCGCCCGGCGAGATCGGCATCAAGCGCTGTCAGGTTCTTGCGCGCCGGAAGGACAGTGGTATCGCGGGCAATGGCCAGCACCGGAAAGCCGGCTTCGAGATAGCGGTTGACCAGCGCAAGTCCGATTCCGCGGCTGGCGCCGGTGATGACGGCAAGTCCCTGAGCATTGGGCATGTTGTGCCTCTTGTGTTTGGATCTGAGGCAATCATGAGCTGTTCCGGGGCCAGATTATTGAACATATGCGCCAGCTGCCGGTTTGGCGCGATTGTTCAAATTCATATAGTGCGGCTATGATCAGCTGAGGCACCGCAAAAGGCAGGAGCCCCGGCCGGGAAAGGAGCGCCCATGGAGAACTTTGCCAGTGCAGGCCTGATAAATCTGGTGCAGCGTTTGGTCGGGGCAGCCGACCCGGCGCTGGTCTCCGGGCAGCCCTTGCCGGATCCCTTTTCCCGTGGCCTTGAACCGGCAGGGGTCAAGCGCAGTCTGGTCGAGCGGGTCATGCAGCGTCATGGCCCCGGCCTGCTGCTCTCGGTCGGTCAGAATCTGCATCTGATTGAGGATACACCGGTTGCCACCATGTTCAGACGCTCCGCCGATCCGCAGGTCCTGGCCGGCAAGTGGCTGCGGCTTGAACGCTATCATCATGCATCCCACCGGACCCTGATAGAGCCTGAGGGCGATGAAGGCTGGGCCTGTCGTCGCTACAGCCTCGGCTTAATGCCCACGGTTGGCGAAAACTGCCTTATCGCCGGCCTGTTGATGGGGCTTGTCCAACTGGTGGGCGCAACTGAGTGCCGTCTGCTGATCGCCGGGGCTGACCTCCGCGCCTCCGATCTCAGAGCTGCGAAATTGCCGCCAGGCGAGTCGTTTGAAACCTTCCGGATTGTCTGGTCGCCCTTCCGGGCGAAGGAGATGCCGGACCTCAGCGCGCGGCCCGAACATCCAACAGATCTCGCCGACCGGCTCGCAGGCCTGCTTGAGTCGGATGTCGGGCGCAGCTGGAAAATCGCCGATGCAGCCAAGCAGATGGCCATCTCCACCCGCTCGCTGCAGCGCCATCTGGCCGCGGACGGGCGAAGCTTCTCGACTGCCTTGCGCAGGGTGAGAATGCGCCGGTCGACCGAGCTGCTGACGGATAGCAAGACCCCTCTCGCCGAGATTGGCTATTGCTGCGGCTATGCCGACCAGGCGCATTTCCAGAGGGATTTCCGCCGGGTAACCAACATCACCCCGAACCGGTTTCGTCAGGCCTCGGAGCAGACGCATCCGGCAATTTTCTCCGCCAGATCATGATCTTGCGGGAGATCGAAACAGAAATGGCGTTTGGCCGCCTGCAACAGGCCCATTGGAACCTTCGGCGCGATCACGCATTCGTTACAAAACCGTAATGTTCGTGTCCTTGAAAAGCCACATTCACTGGACCAAATGTTCATTACCGGCGAACGAATAAGCCGATGTCTGGAATTACGGCTCGTCCCCCGCCGCTTCCAGACCATGGACAAGGGCCGCCCCGCCCCCTTATAGGCCCTTGTCCTGACAATATGCCGCCATGGCCTTCCCCTCCGGCCATGGCGGCTTTTCTTTTTCCCGTTCCCGGCGCTAGATTGCCTGCTTCTGATTCCCTTCCGGAGCCTCCAATGACAGATCTGACCGCCGCCCTTTCCGCCGCCGATGCCAATCTTGATGACAGCCTCGAGCGCCTGTTCGGGCTTCTGCGCATCCAGTCGATCTCGACCGATCCGGCCTATGCGCCGGAATGCCGCCGTGCCGGTCAATGGCTGGTCGACGAACTCACATCGCTCGGATTTGACGCCAGTCTGCGTGACACCGCCGGTCATCCCATGGTTGTCGCTCATCATGCCGGCGCAACGCCAGACGCGCCGCACTACCTTTTCTATGGCCACTATGATGTGCAGCCGGTTGATCCACTTGATCTGTGGACCGATCCGCCGTTTGAGCCGGCAATCAAGGAAATCGCTCCCGGCCGCAAGGCCATCACCGGCCGCGGTTCGTCTGACGACAAGGGCCAGCTGATGACCTTCGTCGAGGCCTGCCGGGCCTGGAAGGGCGCCTCCGGCTCCTTGCCCTGCCGGATCACCATCCTGTTCGAAGGCGAGGAGGAATCCGGCTCGCCCTCGCTGAAGCCGTTTCTTGAGGCCAATGCCGAGGAACTTAAGGCCGAGTGCGCTCTGGTTTGCGACACCGGCATGTGGGATCCGGAGACCCCGGCGATTGCAGTCGCACTGCGCGGTCTGGTCGGCGAGGAAATCACCATCCAGGCCGCTGACCGGGATCTGCATTCCGGCCTGTTCGGAGGCGCCGCCGCCAATCCGCTGCACATCCTGTCGAAGATTCTTGCAGATCTGCACGATGAAACCGGGCGTGTGACGCTTGACGGCTTTTATGACGGTGTCGAGGAAACCCCGGCACAGGTGCTTGCCAGCTGGGAAAGCCTTGGCAGGACGGCTGAGGACTTTCTGGGCGAGGTCGGTCTTTCGGTTCCTTCCGGTGAAGATGGCCGCTCCGTGCTGGAACTGACCTGGGCGCGGCCCACGGCAGAGGTCAACGGCATGTGGGGTGGATATACCGGCGAAGGCTTCAAGACCGTGATCGCCGCCAAGGCCACGGCCAAGGTCTCGTTCAGGCTTGTCGGCAAACAGGATCCCGAGCAGGTCCGCGCCGCCTTCCGCGCCCATGTCGAAGCCCGGCTGCCTGCCGATTGCACCGTGAGCTATGCACCGCATGGCGGCTCACCCGCCATCCAGTTGCCGTTTGATTCGCCCGTGGTCACCAGGACCCGCACGGCGCTCACCGACGAGTGGCCGAAACCTGCGGTGATGATCGGCATGGGCGGCTCGATTCCGATTGTCGGCGATTTCCAGAACATTCTGGGTCTGCAGTCGGTGCTGTGCGGCTACGGCCTGACCGATGACCGCATCCATTCACCCAATGAAAAATATGACCTGACATCCTTTGCCAAGGGAATCCGCTCCTGGGTGCGCATTCTTGATGCGCTGTCGGTTCGATAAGGCTTTAATGCATAGCCGGTTTTGATGCCGTGAAAGGGGTGGTTTCCTTAACCACCCCTTAAATCGTCGCATTTAGGGTGTTTCCAGATCGCCGGGCAGTTTCGGAATGGGACATTGCATGTCTTCATGACGGAACTGCTGTGAAACCAGAATCCGGATCGCGCGCAGCACAAATGGGTTGCGCCGCTTGCCGGGACCCATCAGCATCCGGACCTTTCATGGCGCGCAAGAAAACAACCCGAAGCCGTATCGAACCTTCTTTTGAAGGCGGTCGATCGAAGGGAAGTTCGCGTAGCCTTGCGGACGAGCGTGTCGCCGGCAAGACGGGGCCCAAGCCAACCGCCAGGACAGCCCCGGCAAAACGACGCAAGAAATCTCAGTCAAAAGCCCGCAAGCCCGGGGGGCGGACATCGCGCGGCCGGATCACCGGCGCATTGCGGTCGATGGTCTATTGGTGCTGCGTACTGGGGATCTGGGGCGGCATCGCCATTGCCGGCGTGGTTGTCTTTTACGGCGCGCGCATGCCCAGTGCCGCGACCTGGTCGATCCCCGACCGCCCGCCCAATGTCAAGATTGTTTCCGTCAACGGCGAAACCATGGCCAATCGGGGGGCCACCGGCGGCGAGGCCCTGCTGCTTGGTGACATGTCGCCCTATATTCCCGAAGCAGTGATCGCCATCGAGGATCGCCGGTTCTACTCGCATTTCGGCGTCGACCCGATCGGCCTGGCGCGCGCCATGGTATCCAATGTCATGGCCGGACGGATGGTTCAGGGCGGCTCGACGCTGACCCAGCAATTGGCCAAGAACCTGTTCCTGTCTCCCGAACGCACCATCGAGCGCAAGGTGCAGGAGGTGCTTCTGTCGCTGTGGCTGGAGCATCGATTCTCCAAGGATCAGATCCTGGAGATGTATCTCAATCGGGTGTTCTTCGGATCCGGCGCTTACGGCGTCGAAGCGGCGTCACGGCGCTATTTCCGCAAACCTGCCCGCGATGTGTCGCTTGCCGAGGCCGCTCTCCTGGCCGGCCTTCTCAAGGCTCCGTCACGGCTCTCGCCGGCCCGCAACCCGAAGGCGGCAGAAGCCCGCGGGCAAGTGGTGCTGGCTGCCATGCGCGATCAGGGCGTGGTCTCGGAAAGCGAAATCGCCACCGCGCTGACCAGCCCGCAAGTCCGCGCCAAGAGCTACTGGACCGGCTCTGAAAACTATGTCGCCGATCTGGTGATGCAGCGCCTGCCGGATCTGGTTGGCAAGATTACCGAGGACCTGGTGGTCGAGACGACCATCGACTTCCAGCTACAGCGCGAGGCGGAGAAAGCCTTGCGGGAAACGCTTGAGAAAAACTCAGCCAAATTCCGTGTCAGCCAGGGCGCGCTCGTGTCTCTTGATGGCACCGGTGCGGTCAGAGCGCTGATCGGTGGCCGGGAATACGCCACCAGCCAGTTTGACCGGGCCACCGATGCGCTTCGCCAGCCAGGGTCTGCCTTCAAGCCGATCGTTTATGCGGCAGCCCTTGAGCAGGGCCGCACCCCCTTGTCGGTGCGAAATGATGCGCCGGTGAAAATCGGCAAATGGACCCCCGAGAACTACGACAACAAGTACCGCGGCGAGGTCACCCTGTCCGATGCGCTGGCCCACTCGCTCAACACGGTTGCAGCCCAGCTGGTCATGGAAGTCGGCCCCAAGACGGTGGTCCAGACCGCGCGGCGGCTCGGCATCGAAGCGCCGTTGAAGGCCAATGCCTCGATCGCGCTTGGCACGTCTGAAGTCACGCTGCTCGAGCTGACGGGATCCTATGCGGCCTTCATGAATGGCGGCTACAAGGCGACACCGCATGTCATCAGCCGGGTCTCCACCCATGACGGCAAGGTGCTTTACGAAAACACCTATGCCAATCCGCCCCGCGTCATCGATCCCGCCGTTGCGGCCATGATGAACCAGATGCTGGTTCGCGTTGTCGAGGAAGGAACCGGCCGCAAGGCCCGCCTTGATGGCTGGCCGGCTGCCGGCAAGACCGGAACCACCCAGTCCTATCGTGATGCGTTGTTTGTCGGCTACACCGCCAATCTTGCAACCGGCGTCTGGTTTGGCAATGATGACGGCAAGCCGATGAAGAATGTCACCGGTGGCGGCCTTCCGGCAGAGACCTGGAAACAGTTCATGCAGGCGGCCCATTCCGGATTGCCGCCAACAAACCTGCCGCTGGGCGGTCCGCTGCCGCCGGTCGCAATCGATAAACCCGGTGCTCAAGCCACAGATCCGGTGGCCGGTCTGGTGCGTGATCTGCCGCCCGTCCCGGTTTCGCGCGACGCGACCGGCGCCACCGGCAACAATTTCCTGACGCCGCCGGCAGACGTGGGATCAGCGCCGACTCAGCCAACGGGCACCAGGCGCACAACCCTGCTTGACATCCTTATGGGGAATTGACATGCAATCAGGCCACTTTAAGCGGTAAAAAACCGACAAAATCGTGCAATCTGCGTTTCCCATGACGCTTGCAGTATGCAGGTGACATTCTTATATACGGCTCAACGCTGCAGGAGAGACTCTATTCAATATGGTCTTGGTTTTGTTAGCGGAGACGGATGACACGGGTCATCCTGTTTTCAGTAGTGTCCCGTTAGGGGCTGTCGAATGGAACGCCTGACCGGGTCCCGGCAGCTCGCTTCAAGGAGAATTCAATATGGCTAAAGTAATCGGTATCGACCTCGGAACCACCAACTCCTGCGTTGCAGTGATGGATGGCAAGGATGCCCGCGTGATTGAAAACGCGGAAGGTGCACGCACCACCCCCTCGATGGTGGCATTCAGTGACGACGGCGAACGCCTCGTTGGCCAGCCGGCCAAGCGGCAGGCGGTCACCAACCCGGAAAACACGCTTTTTGCGGTCAAGCGCCTGATTGGCCGCCGTTTTGAAGACAAGGCCGTTGCCAAGGACCAGGAACTGGTTCCCTTCAACATTGTCCGCGGTGACAATGGCGATGCCTGGGTCCAGGCCAATGGCGACAATTATTCTCCGGCTCAGATCTCCGCGATGATCCTTCAGAAGATGAAGGAAACCGCCGAATCCTATCTCGGCGAGAAGGTCGAACAGGCCGTCATCACCGTTCCGGCCTATTTTAACGACGCCCAGCGCCAGGCCACCAAGGATGCCGGCAAGATCGCCGGTCTCGAAGTCCTGCGCATCATCAACGAGCCGACGGCTGCAGCCCTGGCCTATGGCCTGGACAAGACCGAAGGCAAGACCATTGCTGTCTATGACCTTGGTGGCGGCACCTTCGACGTTTCGATCCTCGAGATCGGCGACGGCGTCTTCGAAGTGAAGTCGACCAATGGCGACACCTTCCTCGGTGGTGAAGACTTCGACATGCGCCTGGTTGGTTATCTGGCCGACGAGTTCAAGAAAGAGCAGGGCATTGACCTGAAGAAGGACAAGCTCGCGCTGCAGCGCCTCAAGGAAGCTGCCGAGAAGGCCAAGATCGAACTGTCGTCTGCCTCCCAGACCGAAATCAACCTGCCCTTCATCACCGCTGATGCATCGGGTCCGAAGCATCTGACCATGAAGCTCAGCCGCTCGAAGTTCGAGAGCCTGGTTGATGATTTCGTCCAGCGCACCATTGCCCC
>Ga0114910_1001244_pt1 | contig 12236 bp, 6 predicted proteins | sample MalvireepMed_908_FD_83500 | JGI IMG/M metagenome (GOLD analysis project Ga0114910, IMG submission 83500) | Marine viral communities from the Global Malaspina Expedition - Malaspina viral metaG DeepMed_908 | ecosystem: Environmental > Aquatic > Marine > Oceanic | place: Mediterranean Sea...
GGATCGAGCGGTAGGCGAATTCGTTTTGCTCGGAAATCGGCAAGGCGTCCATTTCCGCCCGGATGGCGATGCTACCAGCGCCGTTGCCGCGCCTGAGAATGCCGACGACACCCGTGCCGCCGATCCCTTCGTGAACCTCGATGCCGCCGGACCGTAAATGATCGGCGATCATCCGCGCGGTCCTGGTCTCATCGAAACCGAGTTCGGGATTGCTGTGCAGATCGTGCCGCCACTCCCGCATTTTCAAACAGGTGTCCTGCGGCAGCGCCGCAGTCGTGGTTTTCAAAGTTGGAGTTTGATTTTTCATCGCCGCATTGCACTTTACCAAACCTTGCCGCACCCGCCGGCCACCTGTGTCCGGTGCTTCGCAAGCTGATGCAGTCAATGAACATCAAGCCCAGTATGCCGCTTCCTTTTGATCCTGAATGATCAATAAATAGGCATGGAGTGCTGAATTTTTTCAGATCGATCAAATTTTTGATGCTTCCTGGTCTAGTGACTGGCATATCGTACTGTCATGAGATTTACCAACCCACGATTGAACCAGCCGGGCGTTAAACGCCTTTTCCGCACCGAGCCGGATCGGCCCATGGCGCTGTTGAAGCTGTGCCCTGTCTATGAACCGACGCCGCTGCATGTGATGCCCGCCTTTGCCGCTGATCTCGGCATTGGCGCGCTGATGGTCAAGGATGAAACCCGGCGGATGAGGCTGGGCAGCTTCAAGGCGCTGGGCGGGGTTTTTGCGGTCGCCCAGATGATAGAGGACGCTTCCGGTGCCGCCGGCCTGGACAGCGGGCAAGCCCGCACCACAGCGGCAGGCATGACCTTCATCACCGCCAGCGCCGGCAATCATGGCCTGTCGGTCGCCGCCGGCGCGCGCATATTCGGAGCCCGCGGAATCATTGTCCTGTGCAGTGCTGTTCCCGAAGGTTTTGCCGAGCGAATCCGCAAGACTGGATCCGAGGTCGTCCGGGTCGATGGATCCTATGAGGACAGCGTCCAGTACGCGATTGATGCCGCCGAACAGAATGGCTGGCTGCTTCTCGCAGATGGATCATGGGAAGGATACATCGAACGGCCCGCCCTGATCATGGAAGGCTACAGCGTGCTTGCCGAGGAATGCCGGCAGGCCCTGGAAGCCTCCGGGAGCTGGCCGACACACGTTTTCGTGCAGGCCGGAGTCGGCGGACTGGCCAGCGCGCTGGCCGCACATATCCGCGAGCATTGGCCCCACCAGCCTCAGATCATCGTTGTCGAGCCGGAAGCCGCGCCATGCCTGCTGAAAAGTGTTCAGGCCGGAAAGCTGACGCGCGCCGAGGGTCCGGAATCCAATATGGGCCGGCTTGACTGCAAGGACGCCTCGCTGATTGCATTCGAGGCGCTGCGCCAGGATGCCGACCTGTTCATGACCGTGACAGATCAAGACGCGGAGAGCGCAGCAGGCCAGTATGCGAGCCATGGCATTCAGACCACGCCGAGCGGCGCGGCTCCGTTTGCAGCCCTGAAACAGCTCGATCCCGGGCCGGATGCACGGTGCCTGTTGATTGCGACCGAAGGCCCCGAAACGGCCTGAACCCCATAGGGACCTTTGTCATCGGGCCCGCAGGTCAGCGTGGAGGAAGTACCGTGAATAAACCTACTCCAAGTTCCGGCGAAAAACCTGACACCCTGACCGCCAGCCACTGGGGAAACTATCGCGTCGCCTATGAGAATGGCCTGCCTTCCCGGCTGGCCGGTTTTGAGGCTGATCCCGATCCGTCACCGATCGGCACTGCCATGCTGGAGACACTCGGCGGGCCATGCCGGGTCGGTGCGCCGATGCTGCGCAAGGGATGGCGCGATGGCGACCGCGCCTTGCGAGGCCGGGATGAATTCATCGAGGTTTCCTGGGACGAAGCGCTGGATCTTGTCGCTTGCGAACTCGACCGGGTCCGCACGGATCATGGTCACGAAGCGATCTACGCCGGATCTTATGGCTGGGCGAGCGCTGGCCGCTTCCACCATGCACAAAGCCAGTTGCGCCGCTTCATGAACCTGTTCGGCGGCTGCACGGTGTCAAAGGACTCCTACAGCTACGCGGCGGCAGAGGTGATCCTGCCGCATATTGTCGGATCCATGGCGAAACTGCTGCTGGAGCACACTTCGTGGAAGGCGATCACCGAAGGCGCCAAACTGGTTGTGGCCTTCGGCGGCCTGGCTCTACGCAACGCCCAGATGAATGCCGGCGGCACCGGAAGCCACAGCCAGCACGCTGACATGCTGGCGGCGCGCCAGGCCGGCGTCGAGTTCGTCAATATCAGTCCCGCTGCAGGCGATGCCACAGCCGAACTGGGGGCCGACTGGCTGCCCATTCGTCCCAACACTGATATTGCCCTGATGCTTGCGCTTGCGCACACGATCGTCAGTGAAGGCCGGCATGACACGGCGTTCCTGGCGAGCCATTGCACCGGCTTCGAGCGGTTTCTGCCCTATCTGATGGGCACATCCGGCAACATCCCGAAGACCGCTGGCTGGGCCGAAGAAATCACCGGCATTCCTGCTGATACGATCATCACACTGGCACGAAGGATGGCGTCGATGCCGACCATGATCAATGCCAGCTGGTCACTTACGCGGCAGCAAAATGGCGAACAGGCCTACTGGATGCTCGTCGTACTCGCGGCAATCCTCGGCGGTATCGGCAAGAAAGGCACCGGGTTCGGTCTCGGCCTCGCTGCGGTTAACAGTGTCGGCAGCCATCGTGCACACCTGCCTGCCGCTGCATTGCCAACCGGGCGCAATCCTGTCGACAGCTTCATTCCCGTCGCGCGAATTGCCGACATGCTGCTCAATCCCGGTGCGCCGTTTGAATATAACGGCCGGAAACTGCACTATCCGGATATCAAGCTGGTCTACTGGGCCGGCGGCAACCCGTTTCATCATCACCAGGATCTCAACCGGCTGCGCAAGGCGTGGGAACAGATTGAAACCGTCGTGGTGCACGAACCCTTCTGGACGCCGCTTGCCCGCCGTGCCGACATTGTGCTGCCGGCCACCCTCGGCCTGGAGCGAAACGATCTGGCCGCCTCGCCGCGCGACAATTTTCTGATCGCTTCGCAGCGGGCTGCCGAACCATTCGGGCAGGCCCGCAATGACCATGCGATTTTTGCGGATCTGGCCGGACGCCTGCGTCCGGGCAGCTCGAACGGCACCGGCTTCACGGATACCTTCACCGAAGGACGCGACGAAGCGGAATGGCTCAGGCTGCTTTACCAGGAAACCCGCGAGCGCGGCCTTGCCGGGGGTCATATGCTTCCCGACTACGAGACCTTTCTGGAAACCGGCTTCTTTCGGCTCGTGCCGGAGGATGTGTCGGTGACAATGCTGCAAGCCTTCGGCGACGATCCCGCCGCCAATCCCCTGCCGACACCATCCGGGCGCATCGAGATTTTCAGCGAAACCATCGAAAGCTTCGGCATGCCCGGTCATCCGGTCTGGATCGAACCGGGTGAGTGGCTTGGCGCGCCACTTTCCAAGACCTATCCGTTGCATCTGATTTCGCACCAGCCGGAACGCCGGCTCCACAGCCAGCTCGATCACGGCGCGCACAGCCGCGCCGGAAAACTCCACGGGCGCGAACCGTGCAGGATGAACCCGCAGGACGCTTCAGCGCGGGGCATCGGCGATGGCGATATGGTGCGGCTGTACAACGGGCGCGGCTCCTGCATCAGCGCCGCAATCCTCGATGAGGGCGTGCGGCCAGGCGTTGTCATGATCGCGACCGGCGCATGGTACGACCCGGATTGGGAAACCGACCCTGATTGCTGCAAGCACGGCAATCCCAATACGCTGACAGCCGATCTTTCAACATCCAGGATCGCACAGGGACCAAGTGCACAAACCTGCCTGATCGAAGCGGAACGCCTGGCAACACCGGCGCCGCCCGTCACGGCGTTCACCCCGCCACGCGTGATCAAAAAGTAAGCTGAGCTCGAGGCCGGAGCGGCGGTTTGCGCCAAAGGCCAACGACCCAATCAATCGGCTTCCCGGCGGCATATGCCGCTATCGGGCGCAAAGATTGGTGGTTCAGTCTCCGGTGAGCATATCTGTCGTGAACCGGCCTGAAATCACCAGCAATTGTGCGGCCAACACCGATTCTTGTGCGGTCAACTGAAGGGTTGTCCGCTGTGCGGTGATCAGGGAGGATTGGGCCCTTATCGCGTCTTCAAGCGAACCGAGGCCCTTCTGGAACCGGTTGAGCGCGGCGGCCGCGTTTTTCTTGCGGGCGGCAACTTCACGTTCCGCGTCATTGCGCATGGCGATGGTTGTGCTGCGGTCGCTCCACAGCTCATCAATCTGGATTTCAACCTCATTAAGCGCCGAGACCTCCCGGTACAATGCGGCTTCCCGCCTGGCGCTTTGTGCGGACGTTTCCGCGACCGAGGACAGGTCAATGAGCGGAACCCGAAGGCGAACGCCGACAGTCAGTCCGCGGTCGTCGGACGTCCGTCGCGAACTCTCGAGATAGTGACGGTATTCTCCGGTCAGATTGACCGACGGAAGCAGGTCGCTCACTGCGGACCGCGTGGCGTAGATTTCCGTTCGATATCTGGATGCCGCGGCCTGCAGCTGCGGATTGGTGCGGTGAGCGCCCTGGATAAACAGCTCTTTTCCGTCACGGAAATGCCGCTCAAATCGCATCATTCTGGCGGACTTCCGCGGCGTTTGCCCCGCCAGCCGTTCCAATCTTGCATTGGCCTTGGCCAGCGCGCCCTCGATCGAGGAAAGCGTCTGCCTGGCGGCGGCAATGTCAGCATTCACCTGTGCGACATCATCGGAGCTTGCAAAGCCTGCGCGTTGGCGGGCGATAACGGCACCTCTGAGGCGCTTGAGGCGTTTGATCGAATCAAGGTGGAGTTCGCGGTCGCGGGCTCCGGTGACCGCGCGCATCCAGGTGTCTATCAATGTCATGCTGGCCTGGTCGCGCACAGCCAAAGCTTCGAAAGCCAATGTATCGCGCCGGCTGCGCGCTGCTTTCACCCCGTAGTAACGGCTGCCGCTGGTCCACAGCGGCAGAGATGCCGAGATCGCGACATAGCTTTCCCTGTCGACAAGATCGAACGGCCGGTTCCCATCGCCTGCGGAAGAATGATTGGTTTCAAGGGCTCCGGTCACCACTGGCGTGAACCGGAGGAGTTCGCGCCATACCTGACGATCCGCCACCTTGACGTCCATCAGGGCAGCCTGCCAATCGGCATCGCGGCCAAGCGCTGTCTCAAGTGCTCCGCGCAATCCTGGAGGCCCGGCAGGAGTTTCCTGCAGGCTCGCGCGCAGTTCGAAAGCATCCAGATCTTGCCGGGACCTTGTTTCCTGCGGGTCAATCCGGGGGCGAAGATCCAGCTGGTTGACCGGAACCGTCTCCGGGGAATCCGGCGCAACCGCCGTCTCCCCGGCCATCGCGGTGAAGCTGATGACGGACAGAAGCGACAGATAGATTAGCATGTGGCCGGTGCTGCGCATTCAGTGCACTTCCCGGAAGCTGCGTGCGAAGCCGTCAAGAACCGGCTCCAGCAGATAGGTGGCAAATGTCCGGGCTTCGCCCTCGATGAAAATCTCGCCACTCATACCTGGAACAAGCGATGTGCCAAGATCCCGGATGGCCTCCGCGTCAAGAACGGCATGAACCTCGAAGTATCGCTCCCCGGTTTGCTCGTCATGGCTTGCATCGGCCGCAACATGGCTGATTTCTGCCGGCAGGGGATCGTAAATGCGTGGATTGAGAGAGCTCAGTCTGACCGTCGCCGGCTGTCCTACGCTCACGGCATTGATCTGGTTCAGCGGCACACGCGAGCGCACTTCAAGCGGCGCGTCGGCGGACACGATTTCGCCGATGGTTTCGCCCGGCTTGACGACACCGCCCAGGGTGGTTGCGGCGAAATGCACCAGATGACCCCGTACCGGTGCACGCAGGGCTGCACTCTTCCGCGAGTTCTCGGCGGCAGCCAGTTCATCGCTGATCTGTTCGAGCTCTGCGAGCACTTCGGTCATTTGCTGCGATGTTTCTTCCCGGTCGGAAAGCCTCACGCGGTCCATTTCAGCTTCGGTTTCCCCGATCGCGCTTTGCATCGCCGCCAGCTGGGAGCGCAGCTCCAGCAGTAAGCTCTCCGATTCCAGGAAACTTGTCTCGATGGTCCAGGCCTGCTGCTGTGCCAGGTGGCCGGCCTTGACGAGGGCATGCGCACTTGAAAGCTGTTGACGAAGAAGCTCCATGCGCCGCTCTGCGGCCGTGACCTGCAGCGAAAGCGCTCGGATCTGCAGCTGGTTGCCGACATTGCGGTCTGCCAGGCCGCGAAGCTGCGCGCCCAGTGCGAGCCGCCCCATCTCAAGCTCCCTGACCTGCTCGGCGTTGAGGGCCTTTTCGATCGCCGTTTCCTTCATAGTGGCAGCGGTGACGCCGAAATCGATGGAATTGCTGCTGCGCAGTCTCAATGGCGCGGTGTTCATGCTCAGCAAGGGACCGTCGATGGCTTCGGCTTTTTCTGCTTGCAGCCGGTTTTTCAATGCGGTCAGCACAGCGTGACGGGCCCGCAACTTAGTCAATTGCGCCTGATCGATGGCAGGATCCAGTTCAAGGATAACGCGGCCCTTTTCGATCAGGTCGCCATCCCTGGCGTGAATGCCTGTAATGACACCACCTTTGACGTGCTGGAGCAGCTGATTGTTGGCGCTGGAAACCAGTGTGGCCGGAGCTATTACCGCAGAGCCGAGAGGCACCAGCAGCGTCCAGCCGGCAACGACTGCAAATGCAATCAGAATGAATTTGCCGGCCCGGCCCGAAACCTCGTGCGGCGAGGTTGCTGTCTCGGCAAAGGGGTCGACTTCAGTGTGGACCTGGTTCACGACGCCAACTCCTCATGAGCGAGCTTCTCCCGGTAAGCCTCCGGGCGGCTGGCCGTCGCCTGAACAGTGCCTCTTTGCGGCATTTCATCGTCAACGACGCGGCCGTCCTTGATCGTCACCGCCCTGTTCGCAAGACGCAGCAGCATGGGCGAGCGCGTTACCATCGCAATCGCGACGCCTGACTGCTGCGCTGCCGAAAGCACATTCAGCAGGGCGCCCTCACGCCTTTGGTCGAGAAAGGTGGTGGGCTGGTCCAGCAGGATGACTTTCGGATGCCCATACAGCGCGCGCGCCAGGGCAATCTGTTTGCGAGCGCTTGCCGGCAACAAATCCGCCGAGTTCGATATCAGCGTCTGATACCCCTGCGGCAGGTCCATCACCAGCTCATGCAGACCGAGCTGCTGCGATATCCGATAGACCTCATCAAGGTTTCCCATCGGATCAAAGCGGCAGATGTTCTGGGTGACAGTTCCGGCCAGCAGGCCGGCCTCTTCACCGCAATATCCGATCGATCTGCCCCATTGCGCCTGAGGCCAGCGTTCGCGCGGGGCGCCGTCCAGGCTGACAAACCCGGCTTGTGGCAGGCGGGCGCCCGCCAGGATGGAGATCAGTACGGATTTGCCGGCTCCGGCTTTGCCGTTCACAAGAACGGCTTCGCCCGGCTGTATCCGGAAGTTGCCCTGAACAAGAACCGGGCGTTTTCCGAAATCGCTGAACGCGATTCCGCTGGCTTCAAGAAAGCCTTTCGGTTCCGGCAGGTCGGGGCGTCTGCTGAGCGTTTTGTCAGGACCGGTCAATTCCTCGACATTGTTGAAGGCGTGAACCGACCGGACAATGTTGTCCCAGCCGCCGATCACCTGCTCAAGCGGTGACAGCGCCCGGCCCGAGATCATGGATGCCAGAAAGATCATGCCGCCCGACATGTCGCCCTGCAGCACCAGAAAGGCTCCCCAGCCCATGGTAATGACCTGGATTGACTGCCTGATTGCCTTGCTGAGCGCGTAGAGAAACGATGAAACCGCAGCGGCGTCATCTGCAGCGCGGAGCGCCTCGGACATGCGCAGGCCCCAGGTTGTCAGAAGACTTGGGATCATTCCAAGCGCCCGCACTTCGCCGCTGCGTGCAAACGCGCTCTGGGCGAAGCCGGCGGCTTCTGCTTCCGCCTTCTGGCTGATCTCCCGCCCTGCGGCTGTCAGCTTGAAGTTGAAATAGCCGGCGGTCGTCAACGCGCCAAGGCCTATGCAGGTCAGCAGGCAGATGGTCGGATGCACAAAAAACAGAAGCAGCAGGTAAAACGGAATGAACGGCAGGTCGAACAGGCCGACAAATACTCTTGAGGCGAGAAACTGCCGCGCCATGGCAAAGTCACGGATATAGGAAGGCGCACCATTGGCCGCGTTGGGCTCGCCAAGCCGGGCAAAAAGCTTGCGCGACACCGAGACCGCATAAACCGCTGAAAGCCTTTGGGAAACCCGCCCCCTGACGGTTTCGCCGACGGCAAAGACACAAAGCATGAAAAGCACGATCAGGCTTATCGAAACCAGCGTGCCAACCGATCCGGAAGACAGAACCCTGTCATAGACTTGCATCATGTGAAACGAGGGCGCGAGCGCGACAACATTTACCAGAATAGAATAGCCCAAAAGGCTTCGCGCATGACTTCGGCCGCCGCGGCGAAGGAAACCTGCGAGCTTGAGCAAGAAATCGTGGCTCGTTGTTGCTGTTGACTGACTGGAACCCACTGAGTTCACCCCCGGACGCATACTTGTTGTCCGGTCTAGCATCGCTTCGATTAAATCAAGGTTAACCATGCCGAAAAGCTGCAACCTGCTTTGCCGGGCCGGTTTCCTTCGCCTGCCTGATGGAGCGCCAGCATCAGTGTCTGAATGTATAAAATGCGAGATATTAATGGTTAACCGGAGATTTACTTTTCTCGCAATCCAAAAAAAATTACGAATACATCAATCCAGAATTGTATCTGCGGGTGCAAAATCACAAACCGCTTGCGGGGAACAGTATTTCTATCCGCAAGTAAATGGGGCGAAATCTCTGTGATGTTCGCGTTCGAATTCGAATGAACGTGATCATGATGATGAAGATGTTATGGGGGCGCTGGTGACGAAGAGATATCAGATTACACATGTTTCGATTGGGTTTTTTACTGTCGGTTTGTCCGCTTTGATCGCGGGATCCGGGAAGGCGCTCTCCCACGGCATCTTCCAGAACGGGTCACTTCAGAGCATCTGCGGATCAGACATGACCCTGGATCAGGCCATCTGGCTTCTGCAGAACAGCCAGCATTGCTGGGGCTGTCCCGTCGCATTGGCGGGCCTGGGACTCATGACCGCATCGCTCCTGCTTCGCACGCGCCCGGACCGGTCAGACGCTGCCGGAACCGCTGCAATGCAGTTCGGTCTTCAGGCCTCCTGAAACCAGCATCGCTCATCCCGAATTTCTAACTTTCCAGATGAAGAGACAAATCCATGGCTCAAGTTGAACAAAGCTCAATTGACAATGAACAAATCGATGGCGCCTTCGCGCTCGCGGTTGATGTGCGTTTCGACAATCTAGGCAGCAGCAGCGGACAGAAGGTTTTTGAACTCTCAAGCGGGGATGGCGCAGACAAGATCTGGTTCGGTCAGATTGGCACGGGCAGCGACCTGGAATTTGTCCTTGTGCAGGACGGTGTCGAGTACCGGACCGTCGCCAAAGACGCCATCCAGGAAGGTGAACTGGTAACCTGGCGCATAGGGATTGATCCTGATGGCATCATGCGGATCTCGAACGACACCGAAGTCATCGCCCAGGGCGCCGGTGTTGTTCCGAAGGACATCGATCGCCCGCTTGCCGCCTATGGCGAGGACATGGAAGGTTCTATCAGCGACCTGAAAATCGCCAATTACGGCAACCTCGCCGAACTCGATCCGGCAAATCCGGACAGTCCCTGCGCCTTGACCGGTGAATCTGCCTGCCTGTGCGGCGTCTTGCGTCCGACCGACGAGCATGTCGAAGGGGAGCGCGGCTCCATTGTGATCTCCGACACGGACACTCAGGGAGATGGCGAGTGGAGCAACGTGGTTGCCCTGACCATCATTCCAATTCACGCGGTCGTTCTGCCGGATGGCAAGGTATTCACTTTCGGCTCCACAGAGGCCGGCGGCCAGGGCGGCGATTTCGTCTACAGCCTGTTCGATCCCGAGACCGGTGTTGAAAAGGTGCTGGAGAACACGACCGGAACCAACATTTTCTGCTCCAATCTGGCGCTTGATCCCGAGACCGGCAATGTCATCATTTTCGGCGGTGACGGAAATCGCAACGGTGGGGGAGGGATCTCCGGGATCGATTCGGTCACCGTGTTTGATTACCGGACCCAGACCATGAGCGAAGCAGAGCCGATGGACTATGCCCGTTGGTATCCAAGCAATATCACGCTTTCGAATGGTGACATCCTGGTGCTGGGTGGCCGCGACAAGGACTATCTCGGCTCAACCATCCCTGAAGTCTATGACGGTGAAACAGGCACCTTCCGGCAGTTGACCGGCGCCGACATGCCCGACCTTTTCGGCGGCAGCGGCGGCAATCTGGACGAGAGCTGGTGGTACCCGCATGTCTGGGAGAACAGCAAGGGCGAAGTTATCGTTATCGAGGCATCCGGCAACGACATCTACCGGCTCGACACCGATGGTCTGGGATCCGTCGCAAAAATCGGTCAGACCGGATTTGAATCCTATAAACTCAACTCTTCTCTTCTCTACGGTAACGACAAGGTTGCAATAATTGGCGACGACGGCGGGATCTACACTGCCGACATCTCGGATCTTTCCACGGCGCCGGTCTTCACCAAGGTCGCCACGCTTGAAAACGCGCGCACCAATGCGACGATGATTTCGCTTCCCGATGGCCGTGTGCTTGTCGTTGGCGGATCGACGCCCTTTGGCGACAACACCGACCAGGGCAACGGTCTGACCAACGCGATCTATACTCCGACGATCTGGGATCCATCGGACAACTCTCTGGAGCAGGGCGAGGCGCAGGCACTGGCGCGGCTTTATCATTCCAGCGGGCTGCTGCTGCCCGATGGTTCGATTTGGTCAGGCGGCGGCGGAGCGCCCGGACCATTGGTCAACACCAATGTCGAATTCTTCCGTCCCGATTACATGTATGATGCAGACGGGAATCTCGCGCAGCGTCCGGAAATCACGGAAGCGCCGAAGAACATCGGCGCAGGTGACACCTTCCAGATCACCGTTGACGATTCATCCGATATCGAAATGGTGACGGCAATCCGGTCCGGCGGAATGACCCATGCCCGCAACTCGGACGCGCGGTTCGTCGAGCTGCAGTTCACTGTGGTCGATGCAACGACAATTGAAATCACCACACCTGACGCCTTCATTCTCGGACCCGGCGCATGGATGCTCTATGCCGTTGATACCGCAGGCGTGCCTTCCGAAGCCGCGATCGTCGGTGTCGACATGGCCGATATTGTCGAAACGCCGCCGCTTGAGCAGACAACACTGCAATATTACGGCATTGACCGCGAGCAGATCACCGGTGCGTTTGAACTCACCGTCGAGGCCCGTTTTGACGACCTGGGCGCTGGTGAATGGCAACGCATATTCGACTTCGGCAACGGTCCGGCGCAAGACAATATCTGGTTGGGCCAGGTTGCCGGCACCAATGACATGCGCTTCGAGATTTGGGTTGGCGGCACCAATTACGCGATCACCGCAGTGGGCGCGATCGAGGAGGGTGTCCGGGCTGACTGGAAAGTCTCCGTCGACGAATCCGGCTATATGCGGATGTGGAAAAACGGAGTGGCGGTGGCCGAAGCCCAGGGCGCGGTTCCGGCCGATGTCGAGCGCAGCCAGGACTTCATAGGCGATTCAAACTGGATCACCGACCAGCGGCTTGTCGGGGAAGTCCGGAACCTGGAGATCGAGAACGGCACTCCCGATCCGGATACGCCTCCGAAGGTTTCGGTTACTTCCACCGGCGATGTGGTTGAAGGGGCTGAGGGCGAAGATGGAACGCTGAACTTCGTGTTCTCGCTCAGCCACGTGACGACCGAGGATGTTGTGATCAATTACAACATACTGGGAAGCGCAACCGGTCCTGAATCCGTCACCATTGAAGCCGGTCAGAGCGAAGTGTCTGTCGCGCTCACCTTCACGGGAGATGACATTCAGGAACTGGATGAACTGGTGACAGTCGAGATTCTGAGCGCCACCAACGCCAGGCTCGGAAACAAGACCGATATTTCCGCCACAGCCACAATCCTCGACGATGATGTGCAGTCCACACCTGCGGGAATGTCCTTCTTCGCCGAAGCAATCGTGCGCTTTGACGATCTTGAC
>Ga0114910_1001245_pt1 | contig 12230 bp, 11 predicted proteins | sample MalvireepMed_908_FD_83500 | JGI IMG/M metagenome (GOLD analysis project Ga0114910, IMG submission 83500) | Marine viral communities from the Global Malaspina Expedition - Malaspina viral metaG DeepMed_908 | ecosystem: Environmental > Aquatic > Marine > Oceanic | place: Mediterranean Sea...
GAATAACAATGCGGATCGGCGGCTTCTGAGCTTCCATGGGGCGTATCTGAACCGGCGAGGTGTGGGTGCGCAGCACCTTGCGCTCGCCCTCTGCGTTCGGCTGGAAGAAGAAGGTGTCGTGCATTTCGCGCGCCGGGTGGCCGTCGGGGAAATTGAGCGCGGTGAAATTGTAGTAGTCGGTCTCGATATCCGGCCCCTCGGCAATCGAGAAACCCATGTCGGCGAAGATCGCGGTGATCTCGTCGATGACCTGGCTGATCGGGTGGATGCGGCCGCGTTCGGCAGGCGAGGAGCGCACCGGCAGGCTGACATCGACGGTTTCGCGCGCCAGCCGCTCGGTGATGGCGGCATTGCGAAGCTCGGTCTTGCGCGCGGCGATGGCGTCGGCAACGCGGGCCTTCAGACCGTTGATGGCGGGCCCGGCTTCCTGGCGCTCCTCGGCGGACATCTTGCCCAGCCCCTTGAGCAGTTCGGAGACGGACCCCTTCTTGCCGAGGGCTGCGACACGCACGGCTTCGATAGCCGCCTCGTCCGCGCTTCCGGCGATTTCGCCCATGATGGAGGCTTCAAGCGTCTGGTACTGGCTCATGATCTGTGACTACCTGTATTTTTCTGGCCGTATCTGGCTGGGCCGCCCGCAGCGGGACTGCGCCCGGTGCAATCTGACCCTTAAAAACGACAAATCCCGCGCCAGCCCTGCCAGCGCGGGATCCCAAATGGTCAATGTAGAAGATGCCTTCGGGAAACGCTGGCTTACTTGACAGCGCTTTCAAATTCGTTCGGCGTGGCATCCTTGAGATATTCAAGTGCCTTCTTCGAAGCGGCAACCAGCACGCCGAATGCTTCGGCATCGTGGATCGCCATGTCGGAAAGAACCTTGCGGTCAACCTCGATGCCCGACTTGGTCAGGCCGTCGATGAAGCGGCCATAGGTCAGGCCGTGCTCGCGCACAGCGGCGTTGATGCGCTGTACCCAGAGCGCGCGGAAATTCCGCTTCCGGACCTTGCGGTCGCGGTAAGCGTACTGCATCGACTTGTCGACGGCAGCCTTGGCGGCGCGGATGGTATTTTTGCGGCGTCCGTAAAAGCCCTTGGCTTTCTTCAGAACCTTCTTGTGCTTTGCGTGGGCTGTTACGCCCCGTTTTACACGTGCCATATCATGATCTCCTTAAATTCGGTGGTCCCGGCTCTGCTTAGAGGCCGTTTGGAAGAAACTTCTTGACGATCTTGGCGTCAGGCTCGGACAGAACCATGGTGCCGCGTGCGTCGCGAATGAACTTGTTGGACCGTTTGATCATGCCATGACGTTTGCCGGCGGCTGCAGCCATAACCTTGCCGCTTGCAGTGATCTTGAACCGCTTCTTGGCAGACGATTTCGTCTTCATCTTGGGCATTTCGCTACTCCTTATCAGACCTGTCTGTGCCGCTTTGACACCACACGGTCATTTCTTGTTGGGTGAGATGGAAAAGGAGAAGATCCCTTTTTCATCTAGCGTTGGAAACCGCCTCGGCATGCCCTGCCGGCCGGTTTGAACGCGCGCCTTATAGCTCTCGTCTGACAAAAGCGCAACGGGCGTCGCAATGATTCAGCTTGATAAAAGCAAAAACCGGCCCTGGCATCCGCCGGACCGGTCTGCATCAGGCAATCGAAACGGTTATTTCGGGGCCAGAACCATCATCATCTGACGGCCTTCCAGCTTCGGCTCGGCCTCAACCTTGGCGATCTCGACGGTGTCGTCCTTGACCTTCTGCAGCAGTTTCATGCCCAGTTCCATATGGGCCATTTCACGGCCACGGAACCGCAGGGTCACCTTGACCTTGTCGCCTTCGTCAAAGAACCGGTTCATGGCCCGCATCTTCACATCATAATCGTGCGTGTCGATATTGGGGCGCATCTTGATTTCCTTGACCTCGACGGTCTTCTGCTTCTTGCGCGCCTCGGAGGCCTTCTTCTGCGATGCGTATTTCAGCTTGCCAAGATCAACGATCTTGCAAACCGGCACGTCGCCGGCGGAATTGATCTCAACGAGGTCGAGGCCAGCTTCTTCGGCCATGGCCAACGCTTGCTCGGTCGGCACAACGCCGTGGTTCTGGCCTTCGGCGTCAATAAGCTGGACCGTAGCGGTCCGTATATTCTGGTTTGCGCGGGGGCCTTCGTTTACGGTTGGCGGCGCTCTAAAGGGTCTGCGAATGGCTTTGGTCTCCTGATTAACTCGTCCATTTCAGCCGGTTTCGGCACACGAGCATGTATGTCTCGAGCGCAATGTCGTCATCGGCTGGCCGGTGTCAATAGCATGGCTTTGCGAAAAAATCACCACCGGCCCGGTTAAGGGCCTGCGAATCTTGTAAAAGAAACGAAAATGACCAAACGGGAGTTGACTGAACATGACGGAACCGGTCGCCAGCAAACTGGATGTCGGCAAGGGCGAAGAGCTGCGGCCGATCGCGGTCTTGACCCGCATTGCAACCGAACAGGGCGCCGGGCTGCCGGGCGTGGTCTGGCTCGGCGGCTACCGCTCGGACATGACCGGCTCCAAGGCCGAAGCCCTGTGCCAGCAGGCCGGCAGCAATGGACAGGCCTGTCTGCGGTTCGATTACTCCGGCCACGGCGCGTCGGGCGGCAGTTTTCGCGACGGAACAATCTCGCGATGGCTGGAGGAAAGCCTGGCGGCATTCGAGCATTACACCTCAGGCCCGCAGATCCTGGTCGGCTCGTCGATGGGCGGCTGGATCGCGCTGCGAATGGTGCAGGAGCTCAGGGCACGCGGCCAGGGCGGCCGTGTGGCAGGACTGGTGCTGATCGCGCCGGCGCCCGACTTCACGCTGGAATTGATGGAGCCGGAGCTCACCGATGATCAGCGCGCGGCCCTTGAGCGGGACGGCTATTATGAAGAGCCTACCCCTTACGGACCTGATCCGAACGTCTTTACCCGGGCATTGTTCGAAGATGGCCGGACCAACCGGGTTCTCGACGGACTGATCGACACCGGAGCGCCGGTACACATCATTCAGGGCATGGCCGACCCGGACGTTCCATGGAGGCATGCCCTGCGTCTTCTCGAACATCTGCCATCGGAGAATGTGACGCTGACGCTCATCCGTGATGGAGACCACCGCCTGTCGCGGGATGAGGACATCGCCCGCATTCTGGCCGCTGTTGACGGGGTTGCAGGCAAGAGCTGACCCGCTGCGGCACAGGCAAATGCATGCCCGGCCTATGTAATGAAGCAAACATCGAAAACCGCGGCGGGACCTGGACCCGGCTGCGGCGCGGGTGTGTGATCTAAAAGCCGCGGCCGGTAACCATGTCATCACAAGGCCCCGGCCGCGCAATTGACTCTTCAGCCCATACGATCTTAACTCTTTGTTAACGTAATGAGACGGCGTGGAGTATACCGGCGATGTTTTGCGGACCGGGATTGGCAAAGCGGGCAATGATTGCCCTGTTGGCAACGATCGTGTTGCCTGCGGGAGCCTTTGCCTCGGGCCTGTCGATGGAGGTTGGGCGGTTAACGTCACAGCCCATCGGCCACTATGAATTCTGCAAGAAATTCTCCACGGAATGCGCGCCGGTCAAGGGCTCGGGCGCCGCGCCCAAGGTCACCGATTACGGCTGGGACGTGGTCCGGGAAATCAACAGTGCCGTCAATTTTTCGGTGATGCCGAAAACCGATCTGGAATTGTTTGGCAAGGAAGAGGTCTGGACCTATCCCACCATCGCCGGCGATTGCGAAGATTATGTTCTGCTCAAGCGGCATATGCTGATCGAGCGCGGTTTTTCACCATCGGATGTGCTGATCACGGTGGTGCGCAAGCCGGATGGCGAAGGCCATGCAGTGCTGACACTGAGAACCACTGAAGGCGATTTCGTGCTCGACAATCTGGTCGACGAGGTCAAGAACTGGCGCAAGACACCCTACAGCTATCTCAAGCGCCAGGCGTCCAACAATTCCGGCCGCTGGGTCACCATCGAGAACGGAAAAGACGTTCTGGTCGGCGCGCTTAAATAGGACAGGCTGCGCCTCTTAAGCACACCTCAAACCTCAAACAGGTTTCAAGACCGGCCCGGCGAAACCGCCAAGGGCTCGGCGCCTGCTGTTTTCTCGATGACAACCAGCGCCCATGACGCCGCCACGCTGACCGCAGCCACTAGGAGCAGCATGGCGAAAGTCGCTCCAATTCCGGCGTGACTTACTACCAGGGCCGTCGAAACCGGGGCTCCGGCCATCGCGAACAGGCGTATTGTTGCAAGGTTCCCGGTCATGGTTCCGTAGCCGTCTGTTCCGAACAGACGCGCCGGCAGGATCGCGCGGGCAATGAAATTCAGTCCCTGCCCGATGCCGAAACTGATGGCAAAGACAATGACGATCAGATCTCCATCCAGCCAAAGCCCTGCCACCAGACATGCGAGACCAACCAGCAGCGCCGTGTTCGAGATTACCCCGACGATCGAAGAGGACACGCGCTCGCCAGTCAGCATCTCGATCAGCCTTGCTCCGACTTGCATAGGCCCGATGACCGCACCGGCCAGCGCCGCCAAGGCCGCAGCGCGGCCCATCTCGTCCAGAATCAGAAAGAACGACGTATGCACGGCCGACATCAGGAAACTGCCACCGGCGAAAGCGATGGCCATGAAAACAAAAGCCGGTTTGCGATTGCCCGGTGCCAGCAGGCCCGGGTCGCGGACCGGCCGCTCTGCCGGCTCGGGGTCATGCCGGGTCTTGCGAACCCGCGGAATCATGGCGTGGATGGGCAGGGCGACCAGCAGATTGACCGCTGCCAGAACAAGACAAACGCCGCGCCAGTCCATGAAACCGAGCAACCAGTGGATCAGCGGCCAGAACACGGTTGAGGCAAACCCCGCGATCAGGGTGACATGGGCAATGGGACGCCGGGCGTGGCGTCCATGCAGAGCGGTCAAGGCTGCGAAACCCGTTTCATATTGCACCATGCGGGCCGAGAATTCGATCAACAGCATGGCAATGGCAAAGCCTGTCATGGACTGGACCGACGAGAGGTTTGCAAGCGTCAGTGCCGCCAGGCAGGAACCTGCGACCATTACCGGGCGAGCGCCGAAACGGTCCATCGCCCGCCCCACCAGCGAAGCCGTGATTGCGCTGGTCAGCAATGCCGCGGAGAAGACGCCGAACACAAACGCGTTGCTCCAGCCCTGTGTCCGCGCGATCTCGGGACCGAGAATGGCGAAAGGGTAATATAGCGTTCCATAGCCAATGGTCATGGACACGCCGATCAGCAGTGACAACGGCTCGACTGGGCGCGTCATCGCGCGCACTGCGCCGGCCGGGCTGATTCAGCAAGCCCGGGAATTACATCGCAGATCATGTCCAAGGTCAGTCCCCACTCTTCGATTGCCAATCGAAAACCGATGCCGGCGCCTGCTCAATGGCACACCGTTTGAGGATTAACAACTCAGTGGCACATGGATTTGTGGCCTGGCGAAAGGCCGCTATGCCGCGCTGCACGTATTGGCGAAGCGTTCATTTGCGCAGCCTCGCCAGAACCGTCCGCTTGAACTGCGCATACAGGAATATTGCGACATCGATTGCCGCGTTGACCCCGGCCGATGCCCAGCGATTTCCAGACAGATAGATATTGCGCTCGGTCAGCACCCTGAGCGTTCTGGGCCGGAATGCTCTTGTGTATTTGGTTCGCAACCGGGAGCGCAGGCTGTTGTAGTGCTGGTCGACACTGCCCCGGCTGTCGTGGCGCAGGTGAAAGTCGATGACATAGGCGGTCCAGCCCAGAATGTCGGCGATGAGGCACAGATCCGATCCATACCAGTGAAAGCCCGTCAGGTCGCGCGACAATGCCAGATTTGCCTCGCTTTTCACCACGATGAAGTTCTCGTCAAGGCTCATAACCTGGCGCGGGAATGGCTTGCCGACTGCCTGGTCCGGGACATAGGGATCGGTAATGCGAATGAAGCGGCGTCCGCTTGCGTCAACCCCGGCATTGCCGCAAACCGCCCAGACCGGATCTATCTCTGACAAGGCTGCCAGAAGAGTGTCGAGTTTCTCCCGCCCGTCTTCCAGACCCATCACATCCTGATGGCAAAGCACCACATAGCGGCCCGATGCCCGGCGAAGGAAGGCGTTGCAGCCGGAAAAGGCATCAGCCTGGTTCGAGCCGGAATTGTCGATATAGAGAAACTCGCAATCGGCAGAGGTGAACCCAAGGCGGAGAAACCCCTCGACCATCGCCTGGTACTGCGGCAGGTTGGTCACGAGCGTACAGAATGAGTAGGCAACCGCTCCGCACTTGTCCGTGTCAGCCCGAAGGTAGTGTTGTACAACGTCCATCGCGCCCCGCCTGCCGGTAATCCAACCTTCAAACGGCAAGCCCGGCCGACAGACACGTCAATGCCGCCGGGCTCGCTTGCCTGGCATATCTGCTTCGGAAAGCGTGCCCCCCGCAACCCCGCCGGGCCACCTTTTTCATCTGGCCAGGCGCACCCCGTTACGCGTTGCCGATCAGCAGTCCGGCGGCAAACACCAGCGCCCCGCCCAGAACCACCTGAAAAATGGCACGGCTCCAAGGGGTGTTCATCCAGTGGTTCTGGATCCAGGCAATGGCCCAGAGTTCGACGAACACCACGGCGATGGCAACGCTGGTGGCAATGGTGAAGTCCGGGATCAAATAGGGAAGCGCATGCCCGAGGCCGCCGATTGCCGTCATGATGCCGGACGCCAGACCGCGCTTGACCGGGGACCCACGGCCGGAGATCACTCCGTCATCATGGGCGGCTTCTGTGAAGCCCATCGAAATGCCCGCGCCGACCGAGGCTGACAAGCCGACCAGGAATGTTGTCCAGGTATCACCGGTGGCAAAGGCGGTCGCAAAGATCGGGGCCAGGGTGGAGACCGAGCCATCCATCAGGCCTGCCAGTCCCGGCTGGACATAGGTAAGGATGAATTTGCGGTGGGAGGTCTTGGCTTCTTCAGTCTTCACGTCTTCGGGCGTGTGCTCGAGCCCCAGCCGCCGGGCCAGCGATTCATGGGCCTTTTCGGCCAGCGCCAGATCGCCGAGCAGTTTTCGCGTGTCCGCATCCTGGGTGCGCTTGGCTGCGGCCAGATAAAAACTGTGCGCCTGGGCCTCCATATCCTCGGCTGTCTGGCGGATCGCATCGACAGGCTGGTTCTTGACCAGCCAATCCGGCTTGCGCTCGTAGTATCCGCGGACATGTTCGCGGCGGATGAGCGGAATGCGGTCACCAAAGCGGGCCTTGTGACGATCAATCAGCCGTGCCCGGTGCACACCTTCTTCCGCCGCCATTTCCTCAAACACCTTGGCCGATTGCGGATAGTCATCGCGCAAGTGATCCGCATAGGCCAGATATATGCGCGCATCATCCTCTTCCGAGGAAATGGCGAGTGCCAGAATTTCCTGTTCGGACAGAGAGGTGAAGGAGCGACGGTTGAAGCCGGTGAAGCGAGACAACATGGACCAATCCTTTTTAGAACCATTCTAAACTAAGAAAATCCGCACTGATTATCAAGACAGGAAAACAGAAAGTTGAAACAACACGGGTTGATCCGGTGACCCACTCGGGCCACTTGTTGCTTCATGACCGAAGCACGGGACATGACCGAGACCTTACTCGACCGGCTGGGCCGTTTCCTGGCTCGACGGCTGCATTCGGTCAATCCTGGCTATGAGCCTTATACCCCGTCGGATCCGGCGACACTGTCGCGCACGCTTCAGCCCGGTGACATCCTGCTGGTGGAGGGCAACCAGAAAATATCGGCGGCGATCAAGTATCTCACGCAATCGACCTGGTCGCATGCCGCACTCTATGTCGGTGACGCGCTCAAGCCGGACACCGCCGACGGCGAAGAGCCGTTTCCGCAACTTGTTGAAGTCAATCTGGGCGAGGGTTGCGTTGCGGTGCCCTTGGCCAAATACAGCCGCTTCAACACCCGAATCTGCAGGCCAGTGGGTCTCACCCCAGAAGATCGAGACGCCATTGTCACCTATATGATCGACAGGCTTGGCGTTCGCTATGACATGAAGAACATCTTCGATTTGCTGCGCTATTTCATTCCGACGCCGCCGGTTCCGGTGCGGTGGCGCCGCCGCCTGATCGCGTTCGGATCCGGCGATCCGACCCGCGCCATCTGCTCGTCTATGATCGCCCAGGCCCTCCAGTCGGTCCATTACCCGATCCTTCCCGAGGTGACGCTGGCGCCCGGCCGCCAGCACGCCGATTCGGATTATTCCCGCCGCGAGATCCTGCATATCCGGCATCACTCGCTGTTTGCCCCGCGAGACTTCGATCTTTCCCCCTATTTCCGCATCATCAAGCCGACGCTCGAATACGGCTTTGATTACAAGCGGCTTGAATGGGGCCACAAGCAATTGCCCGACCCCGGCGGAAAGCTCGAGACACCTTCGTCAACGGATTAGGGCCCGCGGCACATCGGTGGACAGCGGCTCAGCTGTTTCCTGGAAATCCCCTGCAGACTTCCACCATACTTTGCGTATGGGGCGAACCTTGTTTCGCCTGTCAAACACAATCCAACAATCGCCTTTGTCCGATCCTCGAAACCGTGAATCACGCATCAGCGATGCTCAGCTTCGCAAACTCACCCGAGTGCGGAGGTTCAGCGAAATGCACCCCTCACCCACAATGGTGGACACATCAGGATGCATGTTCTAAACATCAATATAGAGATATCACACAACTATACTGAGTTCTGGCACAGGATAGACGGGCCATGATCACCGCTTCACAGCTGCGCGCCGCACGAGCGCTTCTTGGAATCGACCAGAAAGCCCTCGCCGCGATGGCCGGAGTGTCGTTGCCGACGGTCCAAAGGATGGAAGCCAGTGACGGCAATGTCCGGGGCATCATCGACACGCTGACCAAGGTGTGTGAGGCGCTGGACAAGGCGGGGATCGAACTCATCGGCGACAACGCCAGCAGCACCGCCGGCGGTCGCGGGGTCAGACTGAAACACCCGGCCGCTTCATCCTGACGGACACACGAAACATCACACATGTCGCGACGGCGACCGCCGACAGACTGCCGACGATCCCGCCGCTCAAAGCTGGACACAGAGAAACGTGACTCTCACATTTTTAGCAATGGGCTCCCGAAATGCGTCAACCAAAGATTCTCACAACGCTGCAAACCTATAGCTGGCAGCTCTTTGTCAGCGACCTGCTGGCAGGGGCGACGGTTGCCATGGTCGCGCTGCCACTCAGCCTCGCCATCGCGATTGCGTCCGGGGCGGACCCGGACAAGGGCATTGTCACCGCAATTATAGCTGGTTTCCTGATCTCGCTGTTTGGGGGCAGCCGGGTTCAGATCGGCGGGCCGACAGGGGCATTCATCGTCGTTGTTTTCAGCGTGATCGCCCAGTACGGCTATGACGGGCTCGTTCTTGCAACCTTCATGGCCGGCATCATCTTGCTGGTTGGCGGCTATTTCCGGGCCGGAAACCTGATCGCCTTTGTTCCCGAGGCTGTGGTGAACGGCTTTACCATCGGAATTGGCATCATTATCGCCACGAGCCAGTTGAAAGACTTCCTCGGGCTGGTGTCCGACAAGACCCCCGCGGACTTTCTGGAGAAAATTCCGGTGCTGTGGGAGGTGCGGGACACGTTCAGCCTGGCGGCTTTTTCCACCGCGATCGTCACGCTGATCCTGATCGTGGTTCTGCGGCGCATCGCTCCGCGCTTTCCCGGCCTCATCATTGCCGTCGGCGTGGGCTCTGCTCTCGTCGCCCTGATGTCACTGCCGGTCGACACGCTTGGCTCCCGCTTTGGCGAGCTCCCCAGCCAGCTGCCATGGCCGCAACTGCCCGAGCTTTCCCCCTCGCGCATGATCGAGCTGTTGCCGTCCGCCTTGATCATTGCCTTTCTGGCAGGGGTGGAATCGCTGCTGTCGGCCATGGTTGCCGACAAGATGATCGAAGGACAGCACAGGCCGAATGCCGAGCTGACCGCGCAGGGCATTGCCAATATCGGCTCTGCGCTTTTCACCGGCCTCCCGGCGACCGGCGCGATTGCCCGCACGGCAACGAATATCAAGGCCGGCGGCAGGACACCTGTGGCAGGACTTGTCCATGCCGTCGTCATTTTGCTGGTGATGCTGCTTGCCGCACCTCTGGCCAGCTATCTGGCCATGCCGGCGCTCGCTGCCCTTCTCATTGTCACGGCGTGGAACATGACCGAACCGCACAAATGGGGCGACTATGCGCGCGCCCGCAAAAGCGATGTCATGCTTTTGCTGCTGACGCTGGTGCTGACCGTGCTTGTCGACCTGACTGTCGCCATCGGCGTCGGCGTCTCGATCGGCCTGGCTCTGCGTCTGAGCCGCCGCAAGGCGGTGGAGACCGATTGGTCGCCGCCTGACAGATAAACTGCCGGCCCGTCGCCTCCGATAAAGCGGCGCGGCCTGCAGCAATCGGGCTGAAACGCAGCGGTGGGACGATTGCCGGGGCCGCAGATTCGGCGCTTTCCCTGATTGCCTTTTTCCGCAGGACTGCTAAATCGCGGATATGACAAACACGCCCCTCTCCCACATTCGCAATTTTTCCATCGTCGCCCATATCGATCACGGCAAATCGACCCTCGCCGACCGGTTGATCCAGACCTGCGGCGGCCTGGCCGAACGCGAGATGAGCAAGCAGGTTCTGGACTCGATGGATATCGAGAAGGAACGGGGCATTACCATCAAGGCGCAGACGGTCCGGCTGCACTATACCGCCAATGACGGCGAGAAGTATGTGCTCAACCTGATCGACACGCCGGGCCATGTCGACTTTGCCTATGAAGTGTCGCGCTCGCTTCGCGCCTGCGAAGGCTCGCTGCTGGTTGTTGACGCCAGCCAGGGCGTCGAGGCGCAGACGCTGGCCAATGTCTATGCAGCCCTTGATGCCGATCACGAGATCGTGCCGGTGCTCAACAAGATCGACCTGCCGGCGGCAGAGCCGGAGCGGATCAAGGAACAGATCGAAGAGGTGATCGGGCTTGATGCATCGGACGCGGTGATGATTTCGGCCAAATCCGGTATCGGCATTCCCGACGTGCTGGAAGCCATCGTCAAGCGGCTGCCTCCGCCCAAGGGCGGCGCCACCAAGGATCCGCTCAAGGCGATGCTGGTCGACAGCTGGTACGACACCTATCTCGGCGTCATCGTGCTGGTGCGCGTCATCGACGGCGAAATGAAGAAGGGCCAGCAGATCCGCCTGATGGGCACAGATGCCCGCTACACAGTGGAACGGGTCGGTATCATCACGCCGAAGCTGGTGGCCGTCGACACGCTCGGCCCGGGTGAGATCGGCTTCATCACCGCCTCGATCAAGGAGGTTGCCGACACCCGTGTCGGTGACACCATCACCGAGGAGCGGCGGCCGACGGACAAGGCCCTGCCGGGCTTCAAACCGGCGCAGCCGGTGGTGTTCTGCGGGTTGTTTCCGGTTGATGCGGCGGATTTCGAAGATCTGCGCGCCGCCATGGGCAAGCTGAGACTCAACGACGCCTCGTTCTCGTTTGAAATGGAAACCTCGGCGGCGCTGGGCTTCGGCTTCCGCTGCGGCTTCCTTGGCTTGCTGCATCTGGAAATCATCCAGGAACGGCTGGAGCGCGAGTTCAATCTCGATCTGATCGCCACCGCCCCGTCGGTGGTCTACCGGATGAACATGACCAATGGCGACGTGCTGGAACTGCACAATCCGGCCGACATGCCCGACGTGGTCAAGATTTCAAGCATCGAAGAGCCGTGGATCAAGGCGACGATCCTGACGCCGGACGAATATCTTGGCGCGATCCTGAAGCTGTGCCAGGACCGGCGCGGCATCCAGACCGACCTCAGCTATGTCGGCAAGCGGGCGATGGTGACCTACCAACTGCCGCTCAACGAAGTCGTGTTCGATTTCTATGACCGCTTGAAATCCATTTCCAAGGGCTATGCCAGTTTCGATTACCAGATCACCGGCCACGAGCCGGGCGATCTGGTGCGGATGTCGATTCTGGTCAATGACGAGCCGGTGGACGCGCTGTCAATGCTGGTGCACCGCTCGGCGGCGGAAAAACGCGGCCGGGTGATGTGCGAGAAGCTCAAGGAGCTGATCCCGCGGCACATGTTCAAGATCCCGATCCAGGCCGCCATCGGCGGTAAGGTGGTGGCGCGCGAAACCATCTCGGCCATGCGCAAGGACGTGACCGCCAAGTGCTATGGCGGCGACGCCACCCGCAAGCGCAAGC
>Ga0114910_1001249_pt1 | contig 12215 bp, 7 predicted proteins | sample MalvireepMed_908_FD_83500 | JGI IMG/M metagenome (GOLD analysis project Ga0114910, IMG submission 83500) | Marine viral communities from the Global Malaspina Expedition - Malaspina viral metaG DeepMed_908 | ecosystem: Environmental > Aquatic > Marine > Oceanic | place: Mediterranean Sea...
GAGTAAGTGAGGAATTTGATCCACATTCGGTTAATTGGTCTACTGTTCGCGAGGAAGAAGTTCCCGATGAATGGAAGCCTCAGTTGCGTACCATGCGTAATATTTATGGTATGGTCAACAAGACCAATATGGATCTGCGGGATACTCAGAAACAAATGGAAGATGTAACGCAACAGTATAGTAATGCTATAAACGCTACACAACAAATAAACCAAACTCAGAATCCTACACCACAACAAGAAGGACAGCCTGCGCAGCAGCAGACTCCTCAGTCCTCAGTACTCGAGCATTTTGGCTTCAGTCCTGGCTCTAACGGGTATGATGAAGCTGTGGTAGTGGAAGGGATCGCAAATGCCGTTGTGACTCCACTACTAAATCAAGTTCAAGCCTTACAGCAAGATCTTGGACAGCTGCATCAAAATGTTCAGTATCTTAGCGGAAATGAGCAAGGCCGTGTAGAAGATAAAGTTTCTGGAGAAATCCGGGAAGCTGTCGATGCCGGCCACAGTCGCGAAGCTTTGCAGGATTATCATGAAGAAATTTCTAAATTCAGAGGAATGAATAACCGTGAGACCGGTCAACCTCACACAGTACGCACGGCATACGAGCTGGCGTCAGGTCGCCGATCGGAGCATTCTGAAGATTCTAGATCATTAATCCGTAATGCTCAACAGAGCGTTGCCCCTAGGGGTGGTGGTATTGGACAAAGTGCGGATAATTCTTTGTCTGAGACTGAAGTTCTGTCGGGCCTCAAAAAACTTGGCTTTGAATGAGGTAATATAAATGGCCGCTACTAGTACCACTGAAACTTGGGATGCAGCGTGGACTCTCACTATGCGTTCCAAGCGGAAACGTTTGACGGATAATATCTTTGATGAGTATCCGTTGTTGAAGATGTTGTCTGGCAATGCTGAAGTAGAGTCAGGTGGCAAAGAGATCCAAGAGGACTTGCTGTATGGTAAGAACTCTGCTACCTGGTTTGATGGATACGATACGGTTAACACGGATGCTGTTGATGGTATCACTATGGGATATGCACCTTGGCGTTATACTGCTACTCCCATTACGATCTCTATGACTGAGCGTGACGAAGGTCGTCAAAGCGATGCCGCTAAGAAGATCCTCGAAGCTAAGACTCAGCAGTCTATGTTGACGGCTCGTGATGCCGTTAATGCTGCGTTCTTTAGCGCACAGTCTGGTAAGTCCACTTTGGGCTTGCAGGATTTGATTGCTGATGCGCCTACCTCGGGTACGGTTATGGGTATTAATCGTGCTAATGAATCTTGGTGGAGGAATCAGGCTGATACTACATCTTCGAATGTAGATGGCATCACGAACAACATCAATCTTGGTACTCAGCGTTTGGGTGCCGTGTGGAATAATTGTTCGGAAGGTAATGATACTCCTTCGCATATCTTTACCACGTTGACGGTGTTTGGCGATATGCAGAACCTCTTTGAAGGTACTGGATATGCTAGGTTAGCTGCTGGAGAGACTGGTAAAGCGGATGCAGGTTCGCCTGTTTTCCGTGGAGCTACTATCCAGTATGATCGTGATTGTCCTGCGGAGCATGCATATCTTATCAACAGCAAGTATCTTAAGCTGAAGATACAGCAGGGCAAGAACTTTGCGAAGACTTCGTTTAAAGAGCCTGTTAATCAGTTCGCGATGGTTGCGTACATCGTGTTTGGTTGCCAGCTTGTTATCAACAACGCACGGCGTCATGGTGTCGCCACGCAGCTAGTTTAATACCCTGCCTCCAAGCCAATGGAGGTTTAGCCCTGCTCATAGGGAAAGGAATTTAAAATGTCACGTAACGATAACCTTAATTTTGAAATTGGCGGATCTATAGGTGGATCAGCTGAAGGCAACCAAGGTATTTATGAAGAGTCTTCAACTGCTAAACATCCGCTAGGGCAGAAGTTGGAATTGATTGACGGGCGTGTTTTCCGTTATGCTAATTTTGACGCTGCTTGTACTGTAGGTAAACTTGTAGGTCCAGATTTTTCTACTGGCGGTACTGTTGAAATTTCAGACGGTACTATTGCTACTGGAGGAGCTGGCTCAAAGGTAGTTACTTTGACGGCATCTGGAAATTCTGGACCTCCTGCTGATTTTGAAGGTGTATCAGCTAATGATTATGCGGGTTCGTACCTGCATACAACCGATGGCGATGGCGAAGGTTTTACTTACAGAGTTAAAACTAATGGCGCGGCTAGTAGCGATGCTGTAGAGTTTACGCTCTACGATCCTATTATAACTGCGCTATCTACGGGTGCTACTGATTTTTCTCTTACACCCAGTCCAGTCAACAATGTTCATGCCGCAACGGCAGCTACCGACTTTTTAGTGTCTGGTGTTACTATGGTTAGTATGACTTCTGGTTATTTTGGCTGGATTCAGACTAAGGGCGTAGCAACATGTCTTTCTGAAGGCGCTTGGGCGGTAGGCCAACAGCTGACGTTGGGTGATGCTGTAGCAGGTGCAGCGCAAGCTAAAGATGCTCAAACTGAGCCGATTGTAGGTTATGCTTTGGCTGTTACAGCTAACACTGAGTACGGTGCTATTAAGTTGAATAATTTACTAGACTAGCATCACTAAGGTGGGGGCATCGAGGCGGTGCCCTCGCCTATTTTTAAGGAGTTTACAAATGCCAAAAGTAGGTGGTAAGCATTTCTCATATTCAGCGGCAGGTAAGAAGGCTGCCAAGGCATACGCGAAGAAGTCAGGGAAAACTGTTACTAAGCGTAAGCCTAAAGCTAAATCAAAATGAATAAGGTTCCCGAAGTTAAAAAGTCTGTTACAGATTCTGATGTTCCAAAGGATGGATTGACTGCTGATGCGTTAGTACGATTGATTCAGGGGTCGTCTGAAGAAACTAAGAGTCTGATGGCTAAAGCTCTTGGAGTGTCTACGTCCGTTAAGCAGAAACGGCGTAAGGGCAATGTTGACGCACTACAAAACATGCGTACAGTTGGTGAGGCATACCACGGAGAAGAATTTGTACCAGTGGCTCCGGAAGCTGTGACTATGAAAGGTCCACGAGCAGTTGAGTTGTGGCAACAGAAATGGAAAGATGGTAATCAGGTAAGTAGTGGTGGATTAGACTACGATGAAGATTTCGAGGCATTGGCATTAACAGCTGAGGAATAACATGACTCCACAAGCTATATTAGATATAGCACTAAGACGTGCAGGATTAACTGTTAGTAATACCGGATATCGTGAAAACGCTATCGAATATGCGAATATTATTATGTCTGAGGTTCTAGCTCATCCGTGGAATTTTAGACACAAGCAAGGTACGTTTAGTACTTCTGACGGTACAGCAGAGTATAATCTAGCTACTGATGTAGCACACGTACGACATTTTAAAGATACGACTAATGATAACCCGATCAAGATCGTAACAGAAAGTTATATAGACGAATTAGATATAGATAGATCTGAAACTGGTAGTCCTAGGTTTGTATTTTTTAGTGGTTTAGATGAATCCTCAGCAGGTGAAACTCAAGTTATATTTTACCCTAAGCCTGATTCTACGGCTACTGTGACGTATGAATATGTAGCTGAAGTTCCAGATTTTGCAGAAAGTAACTTGACAACTAACTATGACATTTACACACCTACTTGGTTTCAGGCTGCGGTGATATATGGAGTATCGGCATTGTATCACTCCGAAAAAGGTGACCCGCAAGGTGCCGCAGTAGAAAGCAATTATAAAGACAACTCTATACAAACTGGCTTGATGTACAATAGAACTACCTCATCAGATCGTAAGTTTCGTATGGGGCGTAGAGATTCTCGAGCTGGACAATTTAGTTTTGTTGTTCAAGAAGGATCATTACAGGTAGCTTCCTAATGGCAATACAAGCTGATGGTATACAGTTTGGCCCCTGGCAGACTGTTAATTATGCTGTACCTGCTATAGACTTAGCCCCGAATGTGTTGTCTAGGATTGAGAATATGTATCTAGATAATGCAGGATCGTTGAACACTCGTCCAGGGATGGCTAAGTATATATCAGGAGCTTTATCAAGTACTCCGTCTGTGGTAGCTGTAGGAAAGCAACGGTTCAGTGCGTCTTCAAGTGCGATATTTATCATCGCAGGAGATAAGTTTTTTGAAGATGTTAGTGGTACTTGGACAGATCGTACAGCTTCAATTAGTATTACAGATCATGTAGATAAATATTGGATGACTACCAATGCAGGAGGTACGTTAATAGGCACTAATGGCATAGGAAACAATGCTCCTATTAAGTGGGCTGCTGCAGCTGGTAACATAGCCGCGGCAGGTATGGGATCTTCTAGTGTTACTTCAGCTGATATACCGTTATTTTGGGATAATCGGTTGTGGTATATAAGTACAAATCAAGGTGAACGTCTTGCTCATTATTCATCAACTACTGATACTGAATCCTTTGGTGCCAATGATTACTATATTACAGACGAAAAGATTACTGGAGCTGCTCCTGTAAAGAGTTTCCTAGGATTGCATAATGAGAATGGGATATATGGTTTGTTCCCTACTGGCAATTCTGATATACCTTATAGTATGCAAAGAAGGGCTGATAGAGGTACCACAGCAAGACGTACATTAGTTACTGATGAATTTGGAAATCAGCTGTTTTTGAGGCGTGATGGGATATATGAATGGGGAGGTTCTGAGCCTCCGCAGAAGATCTCAGGTAATTTCGATGGTTCTGAGTTTTGGGATAATATTAACAAAGATAGATTACCATATAGTTTTGCACATTTGGTAACTTCTGCGGATCAAGTTTGGTTTTGGCTTCCGTATGGGGCGAGTCAAGATTATATGAATTACGCTATAGTGTGGAACTACAAACTACGCCAATGGGTAGGTGTATATACAGGTAATACGCGAGTAAGTGGAGCTTATTTCGATGATTTACCGCATTTAGGTGGTCATGATGATGGGTTAATGTATAAGCATAATACTGGGACTAGTGATAATTCATCAGCGTTTACGTCACGAGCTACTACAGCTGCTACTCCACCTGTAAATGTGGCTACTAGAGTACGATGGTTATATGCTAGGCATGAGTTTAATGCTGCTGATGTAGCATATGATACAGCAGTTTATCAGACCGGCCCTGGAATCATAACTAAGGTAGATAGATTTAATGTAGGTGATCCAACAGATGCGTTGGTTACGGAGTTTATTATAGGATCGTCTGCTATTAGATCGTCTACTACAGCTTTTGTTAATGATACTGATTTACATGGGTATAGTCCAGTAAGTCAAATTAGGTACGAGAATAGTAATCTAGATCAGCCCATTACAGTTAGGCGTTCTATGTTGATGTATAAGCCTATTGGAAACGAGACTGTCAGAAAATTAGGAGTACACTAATGAATTTTTCAAATGATCCTACTAAGCGTTTTCGGAGGAAACCTAGAAGCCAAGATCCCAGGGACCGGCCTGTAGGTAGAAGTGCTAATACAGGAGCTATGGCGGCTAGACCTACTTTCACGCAGCCTAGTGCTAATACTACGGCGGCAAACCCCGCGGCGATGGTTGGCAGGCCCGATATGGGGCAAGGTATAGGACAAAATCAACAGATTAGGGCCAATGAAGTTCTTGGTGGTAGGCCTATGGATGTAGGTGCGGTCAATACAGTCCCCAACGCGGCTATTGGTGGGCGACCGATGGTGGCAGGTGCAATTAATACTGCTCTCAATGATCCCCTCGGCGGTCGTCCGATGGTTCCAGGTGCGGCCAACGCTGTTCCTAATCCAGCCCTCGGTGGTAGGCCAATGGTAGCAGGCGAGATTAATGCAGTTCCTAATACTGTCCTTGGCGGACGTCCAATGGAAGTTGGTGCGATTAATACTGCTAATACACTCGCTGGTAGACCTATGGCCGTAGGTGAGCTCAATACTGCTTCTGCAGATAATATTGCTAGAGCTCAAGCTTCCGAGCACGCTGCGATGCAAGCTTTACGTGCGCAATTATCTTCAGATCCTATGGATCGCCCTGTAGGAACAGAACGTCTAGGAACTAGTGCAGCTGATGATTCTGCAACTTTAAGTCCTTTACAAAAGCGAGAATCCCAAATAGCTGCACAAGCTCGTAGTCTTAGGGATCCATTTAAACGTCCTTTGCAACAAGGATCATTACAGGAGCGTGAAGAGCCGCTAATCCATGACCAATCTAGACGTAGTGTAAATCCAGAAGCTATGGCTGATAGGCCTTCTTTTAGTTCTGCCGCTTCTACTATGGAAGATGAAAGAGCTGACCCTAGGCCTGCAGAAGTAGATCCTTTTAGAGCTCAAATACAACAAGCTATTCAAGGACGTATGGGAGCAGATCCATATGCTGCTCGTCAAGCAGCGGCAGAATCTGACTATCAAGCTCAAGCAGCAAAAGCTAGAGAAGCATTATCAGAACGTCTGAATAGACTTGGAGTATTAAGAGGTTCTGGAGCTACTGCTTCTCAGTTTGGAGAATTTGAGTCTGGAGTATTACGCGGTCAGCAAGCTATAGGAGCACAGTTTGAAGGGCAACGTCAAGCTGGAATAGAAGAGGCTATTCGGCAGGGTATAGGGATGTATGAAGCTGGGGGTAGGCAAGATATTTCTCGTGAACAACAACGTTTGCAAGAAATAGAAATGTTTGGAGGTGAAGCAGGCCCAGAAGGTCGAGGAACATTAGCTAGGCGTTTAGGTGTGGGAGGTTTGGATGCCCAAGGAGCACAACTAGAAGAGCAAAGACAAGCTAGACTTCAAAGAGGTACAGAAGCAGAGGCCGAGCGTGATCTTCAACGTGAAGAATTATACGGTGGTGTTACGCGACCTGTGGATCGTGCCCAGACTTTAGCCGCTAGAGAAGGTGCTGCAGGACGCACATTTCTTGGGGGCGAAGCTGCAAAGGAACGTGCAGAGGCTGCGAGACAATCTGATTTACGTAGAGGCCTTGAAAGAGAAGAGTTGTATGGAGGTGCGTATGACCCAACGGAACGTGCAGGTCTGGGAACTCTTGCAGCTAGGGAAGCTGCTACTGGGCGTGAATTTCAAGCAGGTGAGACAGCATTAAGTAGGGATTTAGCGCGTGAAGAGTTATACGGCCAAGATGTAAGTGGCTTAAGTCCTATGCAAATACAAGCTTTAGGAGGAACTTTAGGAGCTAGAGGTCAAGCAGCTCAGCTAGATGCTGAAGATCGTAGACTAACAGAAATGGAAACTGCTGGAGTTTCGCAGAGAGGTTTAGCAGAGCGTGAATTAACGCAACGGTCTGCAATGGCAGCACAGCAACGAGAACTAGACCGTGAGCAGTTGTATGGTCGTGCTATGACCCGTGCTGAGCAGCAGTCAGGACTTGGTTACGCTGAAGGTACATTAGCTGCTCAAGGTTTAGCTCAAGAAGCTGAACAAGCTGATTTACAGAGAGAGTTAGCTCGTGAGGAAATGTATGGTGGTGTAACTACAGCAGAAGATCGTGCTAGAGGTGCGAGTACATTAGGTAGTCAAGAGCTTGCCCAACGTGAGGCTATGCAACAAGCAGGTTTTGAGGAAGCGGGGCGAGGAAGAGAATTTGCTGCCTTAGAAGCGCAAAGAGGCCGTGATTTTGCTCAAGGTCAGGCAGGTTTGGATCGAGCATTAGCTGAACAAGAATTATATGGCGGTACTGCTGAGATACGTCTGGATGATCTTGGTATTGATCCTGGAGTATTGCAAGGCTATGGCGCACGACCTGCTATAGAAGAAGCATTAACTCAACGTTTAGGTAGAGCTCCTACAAGTGAGGAGATTACTTCTATAGAGCAAGGATCTGGTATTATGGGTAGGCAGACCTTAGCAGCTAGTGAAGCTATAGAAGGAAGAGCTGAACGTGCAACAGCTGCTGAAGCTGAGCGTACATTCCGTACTGGATTACAACAAGCTGAATTTGGTGAGCGAGCTTTAGATCGAGACTTAACTAGAGATGAAGCAGATCTACAACGTGATTTAGCTAGAGAAGAGATGTATGGTGGACTTGAAGGTTTTGTAGATCGTAGAGAAGGTACGCTAGCAGCTCGCACAGGAGATCGAGATTACAGACTACGCGCAGAACTTGGACGTGGAGGTCAAGCAATAGATCAAGGCAGGCTTGACTTAGCTGAGGAGGAGTTATACGGCTATAGAGAAGGAGCTGGTGGGTATCGAGAGGGTACATATCAAGCAAGAGAAGCTGGACGAGGCCGCGAAGAACGTGAAGGGCGTTATGGAGTAGAAGATCAAAGGTATGATGAGGCACTTAAGTTAGAAGCTGACAGGTATGATACTCAACGTAGTGATTATACCGCTGCCTTAGCCCGAGAAGCTGAAGAGCGTGCATTTCAACGCCAGATGCAAGTGCTTGAAGTCAACAGATACCAAGATGAATATGGAGGCTACTTTAATCCTAGGGAAGAGGATATTTTAGGTGGTCAGTTAGATCCTAATTACCAAGCGCCAAGGAATATAAAGGAATGGGAAGATCGTAACCCTAAGCCTACTGATCCAGAAAGATTAGCTGATTGGACTGAGGCTAGAGGGGAAAGACTTAGTCAAATTCAGGGTGATTTTGGAGGTAAGCGTGATGCTTGGGTACGTGCCAATCCTAAGATGCCTGGAGAATCAGACCAAAGATATGCTATGCGTATGCTAACAGCAGTGAGAGGTCCGATGGGAGGAACCTTAGACACAATACGAGCTGCTCAAACATCTAGGGAAGCTGTGGCAGGGGGTAGAAATGTTGATCATACTCAACACCCTATGTACGCGTTATTTGGAGCATAGTGATTATTAGAAACATTGTATAAAAATCTATACATATAAAAGTCATTAATTCACATTGTGAAAGAATAAATTTATGGCGATTCCAGTTTGGGCACCGTTTGCGTTAAAATTTGGCTCTGCCGTAGCTTCGGGAGTAGGCAGTTATCTTGAAGGGCGCAATCAAGAACGCTACGCCAGTAAAGTTCATATGATGCAGCAAGAAGCTATGCGTAAGCGCGAAGAAGCTGAACGCAGAGCGGGTAGAGCTAGTATATTTTCTGGAATTACGGGTAGTCAACGTGTGCAACCTGTGTATCAAAAACCTCCAGAAATTCCTGCGTACGAGGCTTCTACTTGGGGGCGTAATTTACGAGGTTTAGGTACAGGGTTAAGTTATGCAGCTACTGCGTTGGATGGTTGGAACGCTTTCAAGTCATTATCTGCGGCTCAGTCATTAAAAGCTGGGGAAGCTGCGGGCAAAAAATACATATTAGAGCAGACCTCGAAGATAACACCGATTGGAGATCCTGTAACACGTCAACTTCCGATGGACCCAGATTCATTTGCGAAGTTGTCTAAAGCAGGGCAAAGGGTTGCTATAGAGGGCGCGTCTACTCAGACAGCGACTGAGTTTTATTCATCAATGCTCGATACTCTTGATCCAAGTGTAGGAGCTGCACAAGCTGAAGAATTATATTCAGGAGTTCTGGCAGGAACACAAAAAGAAGGTTTTGAGTCGGGTTTTAATTCTGTTCTGTCAAAACAAAGATCTGAAGTCATACAAAGTGGAAATAGTGCTTGGCTAGCGGAAGAGCAATTACACCTCAAGTATATACAGCAAGACTGGCAAGAACGGATGTACGAAATGAAGGAAAAGAGTCTTGAGGAAGCGAGGGAAGCTGCGGCGTTGCTAGCAAAGGGAGCTAGCGAAGAGGCAGAAAGGGTTAAAAGGACGGGGCTTTTAAATGAGCTTGACAAACTAGTAACTGCTGAAGTACAAAATAAAAACTCTATTATAGGAGAGATGCAACTAGCAAATAATCAAAGCAACGATATGCTTGGAGCTATTCTAGGCAGCAACAACCTTACATGGGAAGGTGCCCTAGACTCAAGTACTGGAGAATATCTTAAAAATGCAGACGGGACTCCTGTACTAAAACTAACATCTGGTACGCTGACTGGTGTTGAAGTTAATGCTATTAGGTCTTTGTTTCGGCGTTGGGTTACTAATGAGCAAATAACAACTGATGATGTTAGAATATTTATGGAGGACACATTACATATAGATCAACGACTGGAAAAAGGTAGCGCTAATGTAGAGACATACTTTAAGAATTTGTGGAATGCAGCGGTGGGCAAGGATGAGAAAGGCATGCCTATAGGATTTACAGATGACCAGGCAGAAAAAATGGTACAGTTTCTACAAAGTCAGCAACTAAAATCTTCACTAAAAATTGAAGAACTGGTGCGCCGTGAAGCTGCTGGATTTGCGAATATGCACATAGCGGGAAATACGTGGCAGTCTTATGGGCAATCGAGTGAAGCTGAGTTTCTACAATTTATATATGATAGATATGACAGTGCTATACATAATTATACTCTAGGTCACGAATATGTAAAAGCTCCTAAACCGGTAGCAGTGACTAATTTGGGTAATTCGCTTGGAGAACCCCAGTTTAGATTTTACGAGCATGAAGGTGTATCTGCAATAAGAACACCAGATGAGATAGAGTCCGAAGCCTTTAGAATTATAACTGGCCCTGCATCACAAACGATTTCTATGGAAAGTCCTGGGCATGTTTCTACCGGAACTGACAGTCTCTTTAAAGCATTAGACCAAAATTATGAGGTAGATCGCGCAGCAGTTGCGGATTCGTCTAAACTGAGCATGTTTCGAAATTTAGCAGAACCTTCAGCTATTAAATTTCAGCAAGATGCTCCTTGGATGAATACTATGGTTAATAATGTAGTTGACCATTTTAACATGAAGTCAATACTTAATCGATACATAACGGCTACGATGGATACAAATCCAATAGGACGTGAAGAACGTGCTAGACAATGGGCTTTAAGAGGAGGTAGATACTAATGGCCGTAAAACCTCAAGATTTATATTTACCCCCCAGAGAGATACGTGAAAAGTATACGCAAAAAGAAATTCAAGACACTATAGATATTATCAATCGTATAGGTGAAACAAAGTATACTCAAAGCTTCACTTCGACTGGTGTGCCCGATCCTGGCAAAATGGATGTAATGTCTAGAGAGTACCTAGGTACAGTAGCCAAAAACTTTATACCTAGTGTTGGAAATACGTTCTCGGGATTGTTGGATTTGTTCAAGCCTGAGACATACCAAGCATTGTATGAAGCTGGCCCTGAAGGTATTTTAAATGCTTTAGGAGATCAGTATGGCACACCTGCTGATTGGGCAAGAGGTGATTTTTCGGCTTTTCAACGTACGTTTGCCGAAGATCCTTTTGGTCAAATAACTACTGTTGCTCCTGGTGTAGGAATTGTTGCAAAAGCAGGCGGAGCTTCTAAACTTGGCGCGATAGCTGGTCGTGCAGGTCGAGCCATACATGAAGCAACACCTAGATTTGCCCAACCTGTAGTGGGAGCGACAGGAGCTGCGATACAAGCGACAGGAAGAACCGCTGGGCCTATGCTTGTAGACCCTGTAGGTACAACAGGCAAATTGGCGCTACGCTTTTCACGTGGGCTGGTGGGCAAAGTAGGGCAGGCTAATAGACTTTTTCTTCATTTTATTACAGGAGAACCTGTACAAGCTTTAGAATCTATGCAGCAAGCTGGTAGGCTATCTGCTAGGCAAATGACACAAGCAGGAGCTAACCCTATATACGCGTTATTTGGAGCAAAACATGCTGCTGAAAGTATAGCTGAAGATTTTGGAAAAACTGATTATCAGTTATTCAAAGAAGCTCAGAAAAATGTAGGGGGGCTTAAAGATGAGTCAATTATTTTCGGTCATGTTAATGATATTATGGGAAGAGCTGAAGGTAAATTGACGAAGGAGTTAGGTATATACACAGACGCAGCATTGAATAGGTTGATGCCTGAAGCATACAGAGATTATGATTTCAACAAAGTGTCCACGGATCATATGTCAGTACGCACAAATCCGTGGACACTCAAAGATATTCCAATTCATGGGCGTCCTTTGTACGGCCCTGGAGGAAATGTCTTATCGTCTACAGCTGTAGAAAATATGTTAGGGGCTTCAATTAATGATGCACTACTACCTCTTAAAATACGGATAGATCCATCATCTGGTTTGTACGCATTTACAGAGACTGGAGGTAGAATACTTAGCGGTGCAGATGCTGAGAAAATTCCTAAATGGCTTGCAAGCACATTTAGGTTAGATTTACATACTTTTGAAGGGTTAAAAGCTGCTTTAATTGGAGACCCAAGTAAAGGTATCGAAGGCTTA
>Ga0114910_1001252_pt1 | contig 12182 bp, 15 predicted proteins | sample MalvireepMed_908_FD_83500 | JGI IMG/M metagenome (GOLD analysis project Ga0114910, IMG submission 83500) | Marine viral communities from the Global Malaspina Expedition - Malaspina viral metaG DeepMed_908 | ecosystem: Environmental > Aquatic > Marine > Oceanic | place: Mediterranean Sea...
GGCTAAGGCCGCCTATTCCGTCGGCTATCGGTTGCATTCGAGCTCGGTAATGGACGAAATGAAGCGCGAAGATAAAGCCAACTGATATATCAATGTAGTTCGTCGTTGTGTGCAACTTTTAAATTCAATTCGTTCAGGTTTCCCGTCTTGATTACACTTTAGTGCCGGTTTGTATCAATTTGTATCAATTTGTATAAAAATGTATTGGCAATGCCGGTTTTATATAAGAAATAGTACTTGTTTAAGGTATAAAACAATGTAAATCCAGTGCTGCCGCTTGTCTGCTGGATTGCGTGTTGTTTGCAACCATTTCTTTCCGGATCCCGGACGGTAGCTATATTAGGAAACGTTAGGACCAAACTATGATAGAAGCAAGCAAGGACAATGGTGCGGAATTGCTCATCGAGCTGACCGCAGAAATTGTCGCGGCTTACGTGAGCAACAACTCCGTAGCCGCTAATGATCTTCCGAATGTGATTTCGCAGGTGCATGCCGCGCTTGGCGGAGCAACAATGCCGACGGAAGAAGTTGTTGAAAAGCCGAAGCCAGCAGTTTCGGTTCGCCGTTCTATCCAGAACGACTATCTGATCTGCCTGGAAGATGGCCAGAAGTTCAAGTCGCTCAAGCGCCATCTGATGACCCACTACGGCCTGACACCAGAGCAGTACCGTGAAAAGTGGGATCTGCCAGCGGACTATCCGATGGTTGCGCCTTCCTATGCAGAGGCGCGCTCGCGTCTGGCAAAGGAAATGGGCCTTGGCCAGAAGCGCAAGCGCGGTAAATAAGGTCTGCGGAAGGCTGTAACTGACTGGCTGGTTCGGTCGTCAACCCTCAACCGCCAAACTCAGTCGCCAGCTTCCGGGCCTCGCATGGATGGCCAGCCTGATATGCGAAATAGCAAAAACCGTAACCCCCGGGTTGCGGTTTTTTTGTTGTGCGGGAAGCAAATCTGCCTTGCCGTATGTCCGTTTCGCGCTTCCGGTCTGAACGACAGCGCGCCGCATTCCGGCAACGGGGCATGGCTGTCTGAATAATCGAGCAAACAAATTGTGAGGAAAAAATTCCTGATATTTTGATGCGAAATGTGCAAAAACATCGCAAAATCAACGTCAGGCTGTAGCGGGTGGGTGGCTGCACGTCCTCATGATCTGCATATCATGTAAGAAAATATTCCTATTATTGGAGATTTTCATCATGGCACCTCAACCCAGAAAACTCAGCCGGATCAACTCACGCCGCATCAGAAGCGGCAACGCTCATCAGACCCATCCGACATTGCCGGAGGCGCTGGCCGGAACGCTGCTCGGCAATATTCCGCCTGTCGGGGGCGCATCATCCCGGCAACCTCCGGAAGATGCCCGCACCGCATCGGCGCTGCCTATCCTGGTTTCATCCCGTGGCGGCAGTGGGGTGTGCAACGGCTTCGCTGACACTTTGCGCTGCCGCATCACCTGGCGGCTGGTGGCGGAACTCTTCGCTGCAGCCTGTGAACGGGATTTGCCGGAAGGCGCAGCCCGCCGCAGGCCGCGGTGCCACATGCGGCAAATTGCCATGTATCTCTCTCATGTGGTGCTGTCGCTGCCCTATCAGAGCATCGCCACGGCTTTCGGGCGAGACCGGAGCACGGTCATGCATGCCTGTGCGGTGGTTGAGGACCGGCGCGACGATGCCGGTTATGACCGCTTCGTCGAGCAGTGCGAGCGCTGCATCAAGGCGGTTTTTGCCCCGTTGGAGAGTGATGATGCAGAGCTCTGAGCCGAGCCGGTCCCGCAAGGCGCTCGCAGCGCTTGTCGGATTTCTCGCCCGCGAGCGGGCAAGCTGCCCGGCATCCGAAGTCGAGGCGCCGTCGGGGCATATTCAATTGACCCGTAGTGATGGCGCAAGCCGGAAGGCCGATGTGAAGCTGTTTAAACTTGCCCTTCAGCGCGGTTTGATCCTGGCTGAAAGGAAGCCCGGCAACATATTCTCCTGCACAGTGACGCCGCAGGGCCGCGCGGCGCTCAAGCGCTGGCTGGCGGATCCGGACAGCGCCTTTCAGGACCAGCACCGGACGCTTGCGACGCGATCCGATCCCGATCACGGGCCGGTTCAGATCAACCAGGCGGAATCACCTTTGACCGCTCTGGCGCGGATCAAGGGCAGGAGCCGGGCTTTGTTCCTCGAGCCCGGCCATGTTGAGGCGGGCGAAAGACTGCGCATCGATTTCACCCGGGGACAGATGCAGCCATCATTGGGGCAGCGCTGGGAACCGGTGGGCAGCGTCCGGCAATCCGGTTCTGCCGGCGGCGCGGCCGATCTGAGCGAGGCAGCCATGTCGGCGCGGCTGCGGGTGGAACGGGCCCTGCAGGAGGTGGGGCCCGAACTCTCCGGCGTGCTTCTCGATGTGTGCTGCTTTCTCAAGGGGCTCGCCGAGGTCGAGCGAGAACGCCAATGGCCGGCGCGCTCCGCCAAGCTGATGTTGCGAACCGCGCTTGCGGCCCTGGCAAGGCACTACGCCATGCCTGGACGGTCTAGCCGTCAGCCCGCGCCGCCGCCGCATGCGCCTTGATGCGCAGCACCATCGAGCGCAATCCGTTGGCCCGCTGTGTCGAAAGATGTTCGCCCAGCCCGAGCTGTGACATCAGCGCGGCTTCATCAAGCGCTTCCACCGCCGAGGCCTTTTGCCCTGACGTTGCCGCAAGCACGATGGCGACCAGGCCCCGGACAATATGAGCGTCGGAATCGCCGCGGAACAGCATCACCGGGTCACCGGGGTCGCCGGGTTCGGTTTGAGCCACCAGCCAGACCTGGCTGGCGCAGCCCTTGACCTTGTTCTCGTCGATCTGCTCGGAAGCTGGCATCTGGGGCAGTGCCTTGCCGATTTCGATCAGGTACCGGTAACGGTCTTCCCAATCGTCAAGATACTCGAAGTCGTCAATGATGGTTTGCAGATTGGACATGTCGGTTCCCTGTGCCTTGGCAACCATATAGGCGGAATTATGCGAATATGCACCCCGTTGCTGCGTGTTTCATGGCCCCGCGGCTCTGTGATGTTGCTGCTGTCGATCGGAACAGGAAATTCGAGATCCGGGAGAGCTATGCGGACGTCTCCGCCCGTGCCCGGACAAAAGAAAACGCCGCCGGGAGGAAGGGCTGTTCCCGGCGGCGGCGCGTCAGACGCGACTGGAGTTGGCAGTGTCTAGCATCATGTAACGTACGGGCGGACATCCCCGAGCATTGCCCCGTCATGGGGCCAAGGCGATCGGGGAAACTTAGTTGACGACCGGCAGCGAGCCGGTTGTCAGATCGGGTTCAGCATCGGCGAATTTGGAATCGAGGAACTGGTAGGCGATACGTGCGCCCTCCTTTGCCCGCGACCCCAAAGCAGCAAAGGTCTCGCTGCCGGTCTCGCAGACTTCAGGCTTGCGAACGCAGATTTGTCTGATGTCCTCAAGCGCCTCGACGGCTGCGGCCATGCTCTGGCCGACTTCCAGCGGCGGCGCATCTTCCAGCGCCTCTCGCGAATTGGTGTCGAGAAACGGCAAGCAGATCAGCACAAGCGAAAACCAGAAACTTCCCTTAATTAGAAACCACATGGGTTAGCCCTTCCTGTTACCCGCCATCTTTGGACGGGGATGTCCGGGTTGTTCCGAACTTGACGGCCACCATGAGGCAAAATCTTCAAGGCGGATTTGAAGCCGGCAATAGGTTTTGAGCCAAATTTGCCGAAAATTTTAGACAATCGTCCCGGTAGAACGATTTCTGTGGATGGTGTTGGCCATCCAGGCGAAAACCATGCCCGGCTATATGATGGAGAACCTGCCGCAACCGCGGTTTTGCAGACTGCCAGGGCTTGTTTGTGCCGGCATCAGCGAAAGCAACGATTAACCATATTCACCGAAGCCGTTTTTTCCGACCGCTGCAAACCGCAAATCGGAGGGATTCACAGGCGTTCCGCGCTCTGGCTTATTCTTTCCTTAAGTCGGCAATGAGAATGTTGCTCCAACAACAAACAACTGCGGCGTGTACGGATTCGGCAGTGACAAAATTGGACAACCTCATCGACAGAATAAAGCTCGCCGGTCGGCAAACTGCCGAATCCTGGCTGGGGACCGCTGTGCCTGATTCACAGGCATACGAGGCCCGCATTCATGGCATGACGGCTTGTCTTTCAAGCATCATTCTTGCCCCTGCAATCACCGCGCCTGTCTTGCTCATGACCTTCTCTTGGCCCCATGCCATTGCCGGGGCGCTGGCTGTGACGGCGATTCCCGTGGCTGCTGCTGGATTGCTGGCGGCAACCGGGTCTGCAGCTGTTGCCGGCCGCGCAGCACTGATTGCCGCCGCTGCGGCGCTGTCGGTTCTGATGGCATTCAGCGGTGGATTTTCGTCTCCGTTCCTGGCGCTGCTGGCCTTGCTGCCGCTTGAAGCTGCCATCCACTCAAGACGGTTTTCGGGCCTGGTGGCGGGACTGCTTGCTGCCGGTCTGGCGGTTTTGGGTCTGGCTGGCTCCGGTGCCCTTGGCAACGGGGTGGCAGTGCCGGCCGGTGCCGCTCCGGCGGCAGGCCTGGCATTCGCCCTTTATGTGCTTGTCCGCGGTCTGGCCCTGGTGCTCGAGCGTCCGGTTGAGGTTGCCGCCGTTGCCGCCGAACACCCGGAGCCACCGGCCGCAGTGGATGAGCCCGATTTTCTCGACCGTCTGCCCGGACTGCTGACGCTTCACGACACCCGAGGCGATGTGACCCGCGTGTCCGGCGCCGACAGGGACGAGTTTTCCCGCAAGATTGGCGCTTTCATCGGCAAGGGATTCGTCAACCGCATCCATGTTGCAGACCGGATTGCGTTCCTTGATGCCATCGACAGCCTTCGCCGCGGCCATGCCCGCAGCCAGGTCGACCTGCGCTTTGACTGCCCCGGCGATGCCTCGCAGTTCGTCCATGTTGCAGTCGCCTTGTCGGCAGAGCGTGATGCGGATGGCGTGTTCTCGGGTGTTCTGGCCCAGACCCGCGACATTTCTGCCGAGGTTGCAGATCATGTCCGCGCCAGTGCGGTGGTCGAAGAGGCGGAAAATTCCAACGATTCCAAGACCCGGTTCCTTGCCGCGGTCAGCCATGAATTGCGCACGCCGCTCAACGCCATCATCGGCTTCTCCGATATTCTTGGCCGCGAGATGTTTGGCAAGTTCAGTGACGAGCGCCAGCGCGAATATGTCGGCCTGATCCATCAGTCGGGGCAGCATCTGCTGACGCTGGTCAACACCATGCTCGACATGTCGAAGATCGAGGCCGGCCGCTACGAGGTATTTGTCGAATCCTTCCCGATCGCCGATGTCATCGACAATTGCGATGCCATGTTACGTCTCCAGGCCTCCAGCCGCGGCGTGACACTGACCCGCCGCCTGGCCCGTGGCGCGGATGTCGACGTGGTGGCTGACAGAAGCGCGGTGCAGCAGATTCTGATAAATCTTGTCGGCAATGCCATCAAGTTCACCGAGGCTGGCGGCGTGGTCAATGTCGACGCCGCGATCCGCGACGGACGCCTGCAACTGGTTGTCAGCGACACCGGGATCGGCATTTGCGCGGAGAAGCTTGGCCGCATTGGCGAACCTTTCGTTCAGGTACAGAACGAACTTGGCCGCCAGTATGAGGGAACAGGTCTTGGCCTGTCGCTGGTCAAGGGACTGGTGGATCTGCACGGTGGTGACTTCACCATCGAAAGCAGCGAAGGCGAGGGCACTGTCGTGACCATCAGCCTGCCGGCAGACGGATCCGGCGCCAATCCTCACGGTGACGGCAGCAGGGCCGAACCGGCTGTCGTGTTCCCGCCGCGTCTGCCGAAAGCCACCCGGAAATCGGCCCCGGATCTGGTCAGTATTGATGAAAAAATCAGGAATGAAAACTATGTCGAGACAGCGCGTATCGCCTGACTTGTTTGAAGATGAAACCGGCGCTAGCCAGGGCATCCTCGGATTGCTCGGCTCTGTGATATCGGCGCATCCCTCGCTTGCCGGAGGCAGTGTGGCGTTTGCCGTGATCTTCGGTTTCGTGGCGACCAATGCCTTGTGGCATCAACCGGGACAGCATCCCGCGCCGATCCTCAAGACCCGCGATGTCGCATCATCTGCACCTCCGCTCGCTTCGGCCAAGCCTGACGCGATGACGCCCTTGATCAAGGGCGCGCCGACCCGCACCGTCACCACTTACCGGATCGAGCGTAGTGACGAGACGCCAACCGCCTCGATTCCCGTCCCCGTCGCACCGGCTCCCGCCGTGCCTCAGGCCGCCCCTGAAGTCTCTGCTGCACCGGCTTCCGATCCGGTGCTGATGCAGATCCAGACCGCGCTGGCGCGCAACGGCCTGTACACCGGAGAGATTGATGGTCTGATGGGTCCCAAATCCGCCGCCGCCATCCGCGCCTGGGAAAAGGCCAATGGTTACAGCGAGACCGGCGAGGCAAGTGCCGCGCTGCTTGCCGTCATGGAACAGGCCAGCGTGCAGAGCAGGATGCAGGCAGCGCCCGTCGAGGTGGCGAGCAGCCAGCCGGTGGTGCTTCCGACGCCCAAACCCGCGCCGGCAGCTCCCGTCGTTGCATCTGACGCCCGCGCCGGAGAGCCGGTGACCATTCCCGCGGCAATCGCCCAAGGGGCGGCAAGCGAACTCGTGCAGCAGATCCAGTCCGGCCTGTCCAATATCGCCTATGCCGATATCACGGTGGATGGTGTCGCCGGATCGCAGACCCGTGCGGCCATCAGCGCTTTCGAAAAGCACTATCGCCTGCCGGTTACCGGTCAGCCCAACGAGATCGTTCTCAAGAAGCTGATCGAAATCGGCGCGCTGTGAGACTGAAGGCCGGCATATTCGTCGCGGCACTGACGCGGCGGTTGTTTGCCGAAGGCAATATGGCCGCGATCGAAAGACGCGGATCGGAGGAGGCGGGGGCGATTTTCATCCGCATCCGCCACCGCGACGGCAGCGAAAGCCTGGCGACGCCTGCGCCGCAGACGGCCTTTGACGGTGATCATCCTCAAGACCGCTTGTTCGAACTCAGGAAAACCCGCGTTGCGGAAGCCGAAATCTCAGAGCTGATCGCCCGCGAAGCCCGCTTCGATCCCGATATCTGGGTGGTGGAGATCGAAACCGACAGCCCCGAAACTTATCTGGATTTCAGCGAAGAGTAAGCCTTGCCGGATTCGCCGGATTGATGGCGGCTGCCGGGTCCTTTGATGACCCTCACTTGGCGAGCGCTGGTTCTGCTCCGAAGGCGAAGCGCAAGCGGCGGGATGGCGAAGGGCGGGACGATAACCCGCTCCATTTCACTAACATGCGTAGCTCTGTCAGCCGGTCTGGCGGGATGTCGAAATCCGGTTGCGGGCATCGCGTGATGCCACGCGCCTGTCGGTGTCGCGGCGTACCGGCTTGCCATCGGCAAGGGCGGGGACATGGGTGGCGGCGCCATTGGTGTAGCTATCGGCGCGCTGCCAGGCCTGAAGCCGGGCTTCGCAGCTCTCGCTGTCGAGTTCCTCGATCAGGTCGGTGGCCAGCGTATGGCGCGTCGATGGCTTGGCCAGATGCGGGAAGAAGCTCTCGAGAGCGGATTTGATGGTGCTTTCAGGCGCGCCGAGACCGATCATGGCGGTTGCCAGCTGACGTCCCGACAGATCCATCATGATGCGTTCGGCCAGCGCAAAGCTGGCGCCCATGGCGTCGGCCAGCGCGGTCGCGAACCAGGTTTCCTGATCGGTTGTCGCATGCCGCGCCAGCTGTGCAAGCCGAACGTCGCCGACCCTGCGCCGGGCCGCAGCCGAAGCCGCTTCCGGTTTGACGGTCGCTCCCGTGTTCGGATTTTCCGTGCCTCCGAACTTGCGCGGGCTGGTCGGCCGGTTGAGCGGTGATTTTGGCGCCGGACTTGCCGCCACCATTGCCTTCAATTGGGCCCTGAGCCTCTCGCTCGGATCAAGTGGCGGCGCCTCGATGCTTGGCCGCGAGGCAGGCGCGGGCCTGGACGCCGCAGGGCTCGGTTGCGCTTGAGCGGGCGCGCGAACCAGTCCGCGCAGCACCAGCAATCCGTCGACGGAGGGATCCTTGAGCTCCTGCAGCTTGGCGATGGCCTGCGGGGACAGATCCGAGCGCCGTGCGGCTGCGCGGGCATGCGGCGCGCCGTGCCGCATCACCGCACGGGTCAGCGCGGTCTCACTGAGCAGCGGATAATGCACAATGAAGGGGGCAGCTATGGCGATCGGCTCGTTGATGAGCATATCCGCCACGTCCTCGGGGACCCGCGACAGCCGCGACAGGGTTGCCGACGCGGTGCGGCGGGCTTCTTCGCTGGCGGTTCTGTAGAGCGGGATAAACAGACGGGAGAAACGGACCATGTCCTGGCGCGTCGGATGGTCAAGGCATTCAAGACCGCTGATAGCAGCCATCATGACGGCGTCCTTGCGGCGGCCGCCATCTGGCCGTTCGAGGTCGCGGAAATTGTCTGACACGGGCACACCTTACTCAAACGCAACAACACATGCCTCAATTTATCCCAAAAGCGTTAGCAAGCTGTTAACCAACTCGCCGTTAGAAAAAATTAACGAGGAGAAGACTGTCGAGCGTATTTCCTGTTCCACCCGGTTGGAGTCCAGATATGACGACAATATTGACCTTTGACCAGTCGAGATGCCGGAAGGCAGATCCCGCGGAATCCGCAAGCAACGGTGCCGCCACATCTGCCAAGATACTGATGTTCACCGGAGTCCGGCGCGAGCCGTTGTATTCGGCGGGCGGGTTGCCAAACCCGGTCCGGCACGCGCCAATGTTCGATGATTCCACGCCCGGTAAACCGACAGGCAAGAAGCGCCGCCGCGGCAAGAACAATTGAGCCGATAATATCCGCATCATGGTTTCGCGCCTGTTTGAAGTGCAGAGCAGATATTCGAACCGGCTTGGGAACCGGGACTGCGTGGGTGCGAACAGGAAATACTCTTTCGCGCCAATGCAATAACTGATCTGGCAGTCAGATCGGCGCTCGGAAATAGCCGCAACTGAGACGGGCGGGAACCGGGGTCAAGTGATCCTGATCAATCCAATGCCGGTCAGCAGCACAGCCAGCCCGCTTGCCACGGCGCGGACCTGGTTCCAGAACTGCCAGGGATCCGAATAGCTGCGCCAGATCTGTTTCGTAGCGTCTGCCGAAGCAGGGATTTCCACCAGCGCCAGCGCCTCATTCATCGGAACATTGACAAGCGCGGTCACGCCAAAGCCACCGGCTGCGTAAACCGCAGCGGCGAGGGCAAACCAGAGCCCGGCGCGTCCCTGGCTTTCACGAAACAGGGCGGCGGCGGTAACCGCCAGAACCAGGGGCGTGAGGAAAAACGCCGGGAAGAACACGGCGTTGCGCACCGAGGCATTCATCGCTTGCATGGCTTGAATGGCAATCGCCGGGTCAGTGGCGTCGAGGCCCCACATGGTGGAGCACACCCAGGCATAGAAGAAGCCGAAGACCGCAGCAGCCAGCAAGAGCGAAGCAAGCGGCAGGAGCCGGACCGAAATCATGATGGCTGTCCTTGCTTCGCGGCCAAGAGCGATCCGGATCGAAGGCCGGAGACCACGTTCACGACAACAACCAGGCTGGCAATCTGCCCGCAGATCACCGCAGGCCAGATCAGGCCGAACTGCGCATCGAGGTATTTCTGCGGACCAAAGGAAACCAGTGCCATCGCCGTTGCGAGCAGGCTCAGCGCTGCGCCGGCGCGGCTGGAGCTGCTCCCCAAAATGATGGCGGCAGCCGCCGTGCCCAACGACGCGCCAAGAAACGGCGCGATGCCGAACAGCGGCGTGGTCACAGGCGGATGCGGGGAAACACCGGCATAAAGCGCAGTCAGCATTACCGTTTGCAGGATGATCAGGACCGCAAGGGCGGCGGTGGAAGTCCGGTTCCGGCTCGGCATCATCTCGTCTCCATAAGCGTAATAAGATGTACGGTTGCAAATATCCGTAAACATAATTACGCTTATCGTCAACACACGGAGAATGATTGTGCGAGATGAGAACAAGGCGTCCCGGCAGGACAAGATCGAGCAGGCGGCCTATGCCGTGCTGGAGGCCAGGGGCTATGCCGGCGCCTCGATGCTGGCAATCGCCAAAGCGGCGCGGGCATCAAACGAGACCCTGTACAATTGGTACGGTGACAAGACAGGCCTGTTCAAGGCGCTGGTGCTGCGCAATGCCGAACAGGTCAGGCAGCAGCTTGAGGAAGGCTTGCGCAGCGGCAATCGTCCGCTGGAAATCCTGCAGGCGCTGGGGCCGCTCTTGCTGGCACTGCTGGTCAGCCCGCGCGCCATCCAGCTCAACCGCGCCGCCGCGGCCGATCCGACCGGGGAGCTCGGCGCGGTGATTTCGGAGCGCGGCAGGGAAACCATCGCGCCCTTGATCGGCGAGGTTCTGCAGCGCGCCCGCAGCGAAGGGAGCCTGGTCTATGACCCCACGGCCGATGCGGTTGGTCTCTATCTCGATTTGCTGGTGGGGGATTTGCAGATCCGCCGCGCCATCGGCCGGGAGCCGCCATTGGGCGAGACTGCAATCAATCGCCGCGCGGAGCGGGCTTATGAGCGGTTTCTGCGGCTATGTGCTGCTTCGCATTAATTCAGGCCGGGTCGATGGTGATGCCGGCGCACACGGCGTTGGACAGGAATGCCCGCGCCGCCGGCCTCTGGCTTTGCGAGGGCGCGACTGCGCGCAAGGCGACATAGCCTTCCGGCCGGTCCAGCTCGACCAGCACCGAGCGTTCCAGCGCGCGGGGCATGAAGCGGCGCAGGCGCAGCATCTGCGCCGGGGTGACAAACACGATGTTGACGCCGCTGCCGATGGAAGAGCGGTCATTCATCGAATAGGTCTCATTCGAAGACGCATCATACACCGACAAGGTCCAGAACGGCACGTCGCCGGACGCCATGACCCGGACCGGCCCGTCGGTAATGTCAAACCGGCAGACCGCGCTGCGCACATAGGGGTTTTCATTGTAGAGCCCGGTAAGGTTTGGCTCGTTGGCGAGAGAGTAGAAGCGGTTAGTTGCGCCAAGTGCCTTGACCTTGGTCCAGGCGTCCTTGCCGGTCCACATCGGCAGGGCGAGAATGATGACGATGTGAATGAACGCCGCACCGACCAGCCCGATTGCAATCGCCAACAGTGCGTTACGCATCACCACACCCGATTTTCGAGATCTTCGGCAAGTCCAGCTCGACCATGCTGAGCGAGGCAGCCGCCGGTGTGTCGATCAGGGTCAGCACCAGGCTGATGGTGTTGTCTGCATTGAGCCAGATCCAGTTGCCGGCCTGGGCGGAGGCGTCGAGCCGGATGCGGAAGGAGCCATCCACATTGCGCAGGGTGGTCCATGAATTGATGCTGGTGGGAACCCGCGGCGGCGCCTCGAGCGGCCGGTTATCGGCGTCAGTGACCGTCAGTGTCCAGAACCGGGCCGGCGGGGTTGATCCGGAAACCTCGTAGCTGCAGCGTCCGGAAAGCGCGGCGCCGCTTTCATCATCGCTTGCGGTGAACACCAGACCTTCGGCGCGGCCCAGCAGAATGCGCCCGTCACCTGCACGATGCGCCTTGGCAAAGGGATCTGCGTCCGCTGTCTGCAAACTGGGATAGGCGCTCCAGGGGCCGAGCTTGATGGCTCCGAAACCCGATGTTGCCTTGAGCATCCACGACGCAGACCAGGCGCCACCGCCAAAAGCGATTGCCAGCGTCAGAAAAACCAGGACAGGCAGACGAAACACGTGGCGGGGTTTCCTTCGTCAATTCAGGCACGTGGCAGGCGCCACGCGATGGTCATCAGCATAGGCATGCGAACCACGCCACGCGACAGGAAAAAGCACAATCCCGCGCCAATAACCAGTCATCCGGCCTGAAAAGATCGCGATATGCACCATTCCGGGGGATGCAATGAATCCTCACTGCTCCGCAGTTGCAGGCACAAGCTCCGGCTGGCCTTCGACCCTTGCCAGGCGGTCAGCCGCACCGAGCGGCCGGGCGTTGTTGAGCTGGTCCACCAGAGAGCGCAGCACAGTGGTGGTTTCCCGGTTGAGCGACCGCAGCCGCTGGCGCTGCGGCACCACATTGCCGTCGGCGTCGGTCGAGGCGCTGGCGGTAAGCGGCGTGGCTTTCGCGGTCGGCAGCGGGTTGTCGACGCCCGGGATGGCCCGCAGTTCGATGCCC
>Ga0114910_1001256_pt1 | contig 12165 bp, 12 predicted proteins | sample MalvireepMed_908_FD_83500 | JGI IMG/M metagenome (GOLD analysis project Ga0114910, IMG submission 83500) | Marine viral communities from the Global Malaspina Expedition - Malaspina viral metaG DeepMed_908 | ecosystem: Environmental > Aquatic > Marine > Oceanic | place: Mediterranean Sea...
ATTGTAGGTGGTGCCTTACGATTGAAGGCATCAACCATATGTTCTAGGTCCTCTCTTGAGAAGGTTTTCTCAGTACCCAGACTGTCTGTATGGGTTCCTGGCGTAAAGATAGCTACGTTTTGGAGTACAGCATCAAATTCTTGTGTCATAGAATCCTCATTTAGCATACGCCATTGACCTTCGTTTGACCACCTACTATGAGGATAGTAAATACCTTTATTGCCTAGACGACGCTCTAGACCATCCATTATCTTTGTAACATCAGCTATCAATCCCACATCCTGTTCATTAACAGGTTTAATATTCTGATTATCAACTAGGAGTGCTAGCTTATCCAAAAGTTGTCCTGGAATATCCCAAGGTATACTAAGTATATTCTCTAAAGTCCTACGAGCATCATCATCCTCTGGACCTTGAAACTCCTGTTGCTCGTATTGCACCATCGCTGTGGATTGTAACAATAACTCAGCCTCATTTGCAGGCCACAACGCTGTTACAAAAGTTCTTACGGCAGATGCGATATCAGGGTCAGAAGGTCGCTTACGCTGCAACTCTATAAGAGCTGTATAGGCATCCTCTCTATCCATCGCCCCGACAGATACTTGGTCCAGGAAAAAGGCAATAATACCAGAGATAGAGCTACCTTCAAAGGCAGTATCAACATTTTCCTCGTTCTCGGATGGGAATTTACCACTTATCTTCTTGTGGAGAGCAGCGCAGTAGCCTTCAGGAGAATCCTTCTCCCGATTTGCTGCCACTCAAGCGGCAAAGTCTTTATATTTACCAAATGGCATCTAGTTCCCTCGGATATCAGAGCTTTTGACTCTAACTACTAATTTTAGACCTATAATAGGTAGGTTGTCAAGCTAAATAGTTGCTTCAGTTATGATGTCATACGAAAGTAACACTTTGCTAATGGGGAAAGATAAATCTTTATATACAAGTAATATAGTTATGTAAAACACTAACTGCAAGAGTTATGTTAGTTACCCTATAGTGGAGAATACCCAGCATCCTTTCTAGCTTCCACATCACGCATTTGACCCTTTATCATCCCTTCAATTTGCATAGCTGTACTACTCCAGCCTTGTTTAGTAGCAAAGCTGACCATATTCTTTAAGAGCCCTATAGCATCTAAGATTGTATGACCTTTGAATCTTTGGTCTGTAATAGTCTCAGGACGAAGGGCCGTCCCAGATTCAACTTGCCGTTTAGTAGACTCATATGTACGGAGAAGCATCTGAATTATATCTACAGTATCCTCAGCTTCCTGAATCAAGTCCTCAGGGTCGCCTTGAAAGTGATACTCTGCATCCTCTTCAAAGATATTATTCCGCTTTAGGAGATTAAGCATTTCCCAATCAATATCAGTGAGTTTTAATTTACCTAGCGCATAGAGGTCTTGCATATCTTCCCACTCGGGGACTCGGCCTAGGAGCCATGTAGCTTGTTTCATTGCTTTATGCAGGATATCGTATTCAAGGTCTTTAGGTCCACCTTGAAACTGTTGCTCCGACATTAAGGCTATCCTATCTCGTATCTCCTCAAGTTGGCCTAAGATTTGGTCAAATCCATTTCTATGGGCTAGAAGTAACAGTTCAGATAGTAACCTCATCTTCTCACCCTGAGGAAGTGGGTCATTAGGATTCAGCATACCTGAAGCTATATCCAAGATAGCCTCTGGATTCAACTCCCTATATTGTAATTCACTTAAATTGCTGCTGGCAGTAACCTCGGCTATAGCATCATCCACCATACTAAGTAGCAATATCCTGACATTTGGACCGCCTCTATAACCACCACTTGTTCGCCGAGCTTTGGTTCTGGCCTTGATTAGAGCATCGAGGGTTCTATCAGCGTCTATGATTCTGGTACGGTATTGCTGCATCAAGCCATCGATTCGAGCCTTTAGCTTCTTGACATCTGGATGGCGTGCTGCGCCTTCTGGGGCATAATGGATATTTTCTCTGGTTATTTGAGTTCCTCTAGCACTTTTAGGTGTACCTTTAATGAAGTCTAAGAGGCCAAACTTCTGTGTATTCTCCTCAAAAGCATCTTTAAGGGCTGTAAAGCCTCTGAGTCGGCCTTGTAATAAACTAACACCAGCATGGATACCTAGCCCCATCGCAGCACCAATCCCTGCACGTTTAGTTACTTGCCCTCTTGACCACTTATCATCCGTTTTAGTGGTTGTGGCTGAAGGAGTCTTTGTTGTAGGTTCTTTATCCTCAGGTTCTTGACGACCTTCACGTGGCTTCTGTTGTTCAGCCTTTGCGGCCATTTCTTCGGGGGAAACCCATAATTCTTGATTACCTTGACCTAAGAGTTTAGCTAATTTACCGCCAGGTAGTCTGCTACTAATTCCAGCTTCTATCTTCTTAGCTGCTGCCATCGCAATAGATTGGTCTTTAGCCCTGACAAATACAGCTACCCCACGACCTTTTTCGTCCCTATATACGGCAACAAACTTCTCGTTGTCAGGTATAGAACGACCAGTTGAGGATTGTGTACCTCTATCAGGATTCATACTTACAGATTGGCTACGACTCATAGTTTTAGAGACACCACTAACCTGTGCTACTGGTTGTGCAAACTCAGAGATTGTGTAGGTTCCATCATCCTCTTCAAAGGCTTCAAGGACTTCATCACAATCTTCTTCCAGATTGATTCTACGTTGTAGGTTATCTCTTACCTGCTCCACAATACGTAGGAGTTCAGTATCAGCTTTATTTATACCAACTTCTCTACGCATCAACATATCCCAAAAGGCTTTTACCTTACGCAGTATTATTTCAGGTGTGTCATTAGTATCATCAAGTATCATCTCGAACCTACGACGTAACTCATCATCTACGGGTCCGAGACCAGTTGCACCTCCTCCTCTACCTGGATTACCTGCCCAAATCCTCTTATAAGGCTGGAACTGATAATCAGACTGTTCCTCATACCGAAGAATCACTGACTTGGCAGCTTGTAAAAACTCTACCAAATCTCGTAGTTTAGGTTCTAGGGAGTTGCGTAATCCTCCCATATTTAGATAACCATCTATGGTATTTAGTGCAGCGGTTTTGCTAACTGCAATCCAGGCGGTTGGGTCTCTATGGTCAGGATTCTGTAGCTCATGGATTAGATTATTAACTTCGTTACGGACTTCGGTAACTAGATTAGGAACTAGGTAGTGTGGGATATCATCTTCAGCAAATATACTTGAAGCTAAATCCTCGGAAGCCTCCATGACCTCTTCTTCAGGGATTGCTTCCTCTGCTAAGCCTTCATCTGTCTCTGGTCCTACTTGTAGGGGTCCTTCGAGAGGCTTTAATCCTAGTTGGGTGCGGACCCGATTGCGGAGTTCGGTATCATTCGGGTCAAGCATATTGGCACCAATTAGTGTGTTGTATGCCTGAGCTAGGCTCTGTAGGTTCATATCATGGGGTCTGAGCCACTCTAATCGTGGATACTCTGCTGGATGTAGATTGTTGACTTCGAAAATCCATGGAATTAGCTGTCGGTTCCATACAGAGAGCATCTTTTCTTGGATTGACCTTAGTGCAAGGCCAAAGAACGTGGTCATTTCATCAGCGAGGGCTTGAGTCCCTACTGCTTCGGAACCTAGGCTTATGAAGTCGGCGAAGAAGCGTTGGCGTATGAGATGTTGCCAATCTCGTATCATCTCACGGACATTGTAGACTTTGTTGCCACCGCCGTAGGCTTCTAGTGTTGCGCCGCCAGGTAAAATCACATAAACGGCTTCGTCCATACGGAAGCCTTCTAGTGCGGAGGCTAGATTGTCCAAATCTGTTTGGGTATACTTAACACCCTCTTTCAAAGTAACTACTGGGGCGTTACCGACGTCACGTTCTGCTCCGATTGCCTCGATAGTCTCTAGATTCTTCTTGAAAAACCACGGACGGTAGAGGGAACGGAGGATTCCACGCCCTTGAGGGTTACGTTTTCTACCCCGAAAGGTGAAATGCAACAACTTATCCATCGGTGCTGAGAGGATTTTGCCGTTCTTATCCCTCTGATTAAAGCTCTTTACACGCCCAAATTCATCAATATCTCCCCATGTTTCAAGGGATTCTTGCCCTATTGGTATCAATGCTGTAAGGTACATCATGCCATCAGTACCTTTTTCCACAACTTTTTCGCTTATGGCAAAGCCCATATCCATAAACTCAAGCATTTCCTCGACATGAGATGTCCATTCGAGGTCAGGCATCTTAAATAAGTTTTCTTCAACGAAGGCTTTAGCCATCATATCGGCTTCGTCGTCGCTGGCAGCAATAACCTCAAAGGGAGATGCTAACAATGGTGTCTTAATAGCTTCGAATAAGCTGCCTATAACTATATCGTCCTGCATTTCCTGGTAAACTTTAACTGCACGGCTCCAGGGCTTGAGTTCGGAGAGATACTCCTCATTCATCTGCCCACGCCATATGGATAGGCCCGTATTTAACTGGACTGATGTAGATGATTGCGGAGCTTTAGCCCTACGTTTTCGTGGTGAAGGAATCTTCGTGGTATTTGTAGTTCCATTTAATTCTGTTACCATTACTATTGCACTTTCTCCGTGACAAACTCAGCTTCACCACAACTTTCGTGGACCCAAAACCAGGTTGCATATGGTGGAGTACCCAATATCCACTCTTTTAGGGCTGTTAACCTCTGGCATTGTTTGCACCATCGGATAGGGGTATCTTCTAGAGGGTCGGGTGGTTTATTATTCATTAGCATTTAGCGGCTTCTCCAATTTCTGGTGGTTAAGAATTTACCCCATTCACGCTTTGGAGTTGGAACATCCTGACTTCTGGTTTTATACATCACTGGTACAGGTGGAGCTTCAGATAAGAGTGTATGGAGGAAGTAACGCATAGCATCCATGCCGTGATTGTCTTTATCTTGGGGTGTTTCCCTATCGTTTTGGTTTTTACGTTTATCGCTCCAGCGGTAGTTACCAAATTCTTCTGCTGTGGATATAGGCTTTGACTGTCTTTGCAGGTCATCATCTACTTCTACCAAAGCATCGTCAAAGATATGGACTTTACCATCGCCGAGAAGCTCATATGTGGTCTGGATTCCAGGCCCTACAGCCTTATTTGCTATTGTGGAATCAACACTTTTGTCATCTAGGGTAGCTCTATCTTCGGCGTCGTGGTCTGCAAAGGTGTCGGATACAAATTCGGGGTAGCTTTTGATTCTTGCCGCGTGGGTTTCAACTATTCGCTTGGAATAATAAATCTCTCGGTAGAGATAGTAGCCCTTGATATCATCAGTTTCTTCGTCCTTGGGGCAACAGGCCCACCACTGACACACGAAGGGGTTTGTATATCCAAAGTCTATGCTTCGGTAGCGAGGCCAGTGTGAAGGTATCTCGAATGGTGGTATTACCAAATCGGGAATCTCTATATGGTCATAGACAAGACCTTCGAAGCCTATCCACTTGCCGAATACATAGCGGTCTCTATAGCGACCCGTGAATTTCATTAGAGTGGCTTTGTAGTCATCGGGCAGGAAAGGATTATCTAGTGTGTTGGATTCGATTACCTCCCGGTCAGAGTCATTATCTAGATAAAACCTCTTATAAAGGTAGTGTTGGGGCGATGCAGGGTTCGTGGCCATGAACATCTGGCGAAACGGGACTGTGGTTAGCCTCAATCGCCCTAGGAGCATCGTGTAATCTTCCTCGTCTAGCTCAATAACCTCATCTACAAATATCCAACCGACCTCTAAACTGCCTATCTTTAGGGGGTCATCAAGGCCCAGAAAGAGGATTTCGCTGCCATTCTCAAGGGTACAGATGTGGCTTTCTTGGTTATATGTGTGGGGAATTATGCTTTGAGGGGCTGTATAGCGGAAGAATGTATCCATCGTGGTATATCTTAGACTCGCATAAGTACGGCGAAGGATTAAACCACGGTTGCCAGGATACCTTAAGGATAGAAACAGGGCCTTCTCGCAGCCGGTTCGGGATTTACTGGCTCCAAAAGCACCGCTGAACATCAGCTCTTTGGTAGTGCTTTCCATGAACTGGCGCTGGGCCGGTATTTTGCTGGTATCGAATTTAGCTGTTGGAGTGGTCATAATTACTTCTTAGATACCTCTATACCTTTTGCTACAAGGGCTGCTCCTTCGATAATGATTTCTTCTAGCGGAACTCCTACCGTAGGTTCTTCAATCACAACAGAGGTTCCTTCGACCACAGCGTTTGGAAAGTTATCCTCAAAGTCATATAGCTTGATTTGGTGCTCAATTTTGCCTAGATGTACTACCTTTTCGTTGAGTACACCCTGAATCTTGGCTATAGTTTCCTCGGCTCGGAGCCTAACAGTTAGAAGGGCAGGGGCCTTATCGGGGTAGAGATTATTGTAGTAAATCGCGTCCCTTTGTACAAGCCTTAGCCCTTCGATACGTTCAGCAGCCAACTCGTGGACATCGCTTTCATGCAATTCACGGAGTTCGCTCCTCTTGATGTTGAGGTCTTGTATGATGACTTTGCGTGTTACCAACTCTGATGCGGCAATCTCGTCTACGGAGAAGGCACTAAGCCACTTTTTGATGACTCTATCCCGCCGCCGGTCAAGTTCTAAGGATTTTTCGGCGGTATCATATATCGACTTATCAACTGCACTTTCGGTTACCATAGCCAGACCTCGCTGCGTTGTTCTTGGGTTAAGTTTAGCATGAGGGGGTGTCGTGTGTAAAGGTGAAAAAGTGTTGCAGTTATAATGTCATGTGAATCTGTTTTTGTGAATTGTGCCCACAGTGGTATGTGGATGATTAGAACAAATGTTCCGATAAAGACCTAGGTGGGTTCTAGAACATCCGTTCTACGACGAATTTCGTAGGAAAAAACAAAATCATGCACACATTTCGTAATGGGCCAGCCTCGACGATAGACGAATTTCGTCATATGTGAGAGACTATGCGACGATTACCATGTATGCAAAACGTCGGGAATGTTACGAATAACGTAGGTTAATAGTAAAAATATAATAGCACTTCGTAGGCATGAGCTTAAATCGTGTTGCCTTATCGTAACCGACGAATATCGTCGTAGCATAGCATAAGAATGACGCGATCCGTACGAAACCCGTCAAAAGACGTCGAATTACATACATGATTGCGCCTAAAATAGCTTGAATTCTCGCACTTGGCATGAGATAATAGAGTCGTACTTTCACGGCTAAAACTGAAGGAGGCAGCAGCAGCCAAAATTAGAACGGGCGTACCAAAAATAATTTGATAGGGAGTATCTAAATTGACCACAGAAACCAACATCAATATCGACCTAACCCAAGCCATCAGTTACGCCGCCAGAATTCGGGCGGAGATTCAAACCCGGGCCACAAGTGAGGAAAGTTTCGACGTCCAAGCGGCGGAGTTGTCGATTGTTAACGCCAAAATCCGGGAACTTACGATAATCGCCAACGAGGGTGAAAGAATCGAAGTTTCTAGTACCCTATGCAGAGAATTCGCTACGTTAATCGACGCCTCCGACCTTGAGCGCTTACTCGGTGAGCCCGTCGTAGCAGTCTACATGACGAAAACCGTGGGCACGGGCGAGAATGACGATTTTTGGAGCATTAACGTCAATCCCAAAGCTAGAGTCGCAACGACGAAAAGCGCCACCAAAGGGTCTGGTGGTAGTAGTAAGACGCAACAATTCAGAGTAGATGGTGGCGAACCCATGTCCGCATTTGACTTCAGTGTAGCCTATGCGACAGAAGAGGACGCTACGAATTCCCTGCATATTGAAGTTGATGGTAAGCGTAAGTGGCCAACGAAACCCATTTTTCTTGACAATGCCGAGGCCGCTTTGGTAGCAGCGGGTCACACGGTTGAGCGTATCGACCCAAGCTAACCTTTTAGCACATATGTTCTAGGGCGTTGGTGTAGCGACCTTCGCCTTAGGACTTGACCTTTGCTAATAGCCTCTCCCAGGGGGGGGTTATTACTAGCGGTTAAGAAAAAAAATTAAAATTAAAAACCGCAGGGAGGGTTAATGGGTTCTGAACCAGAGGTTCATGTTTCATTTGGTGGGGAGATTATCTTTAACGAGTTACCGCTTGGTAATCTATGTGGTCACTCTGAAGCTGATATACCCGTCCAATGGGCAGCGAATCAATACAGCGAGGCTACTCACCTCATATGTGGGAATTGCTATCACAAGGGCGATTATTACGCCGTGAGGCGAAAAGTTGAGGAAGTATAATGCCTATACCCGAAATGGAAGCGTTGGCTGGGCAACTAGCTACCGTGATTCATGAGATGGTCATGGAATGGGAAACTAATCACGACAATGACGCCTTCAACGAAAATTACCCTTTCCATATGTCGCTAGACGACCTAGAGGTATCTATCAATGATTGGCATCGAACAATAGAAGGAATGGTGAAGTAATGCAACCCCAGTATTTAGACCAGTACGGAAGTTGGTATCAGATTATCGAAGGTGACTTGCACTGTTGCGCCGCCAATACCGATGGGTCACAAGATGTCGAAGATTGGGGTCCAGTAGATGAAGATGGGTCTGGAACATGGGAAGGAGCAATCGAGTTTCTCAACACCATCAATGGGCTGTTTGGGACTCAATTTAGATTGCCTACCTTTGGGTGGTCATATACAGAAGCTGGAACAATTATGGATTGGATGCATGAAACCCCTGATATGGTTGCTCCAAAGATTCTTCACCTCTGTCATATTGACCCTCAAGAGACTCCTATATACCATAGCCTCGTTATCTCGACCCTTCACAGTTTCCTAGAAGGTAACGCTGAGTCATTCTCACCCGAGGAAATGATGTCAATCAACCTCCTGGAAGTTGGTGCAACTTATAACATGGGCGTTCATACTGGTTGGGTAAGAATCGTGCGGGTACAGTAACCTAAATACAAGGTGATGGAGTTGCTACTACCTACCATAAGTTTGATTTTATTTGACCTAAACTAGGTCGGGGGGGGTGTAATGGCTACCACGGTACGCATAGCCTGTCCACTGTGTAGTTTCCACAGAGATTTCACCGGTGGTAAAGGAAGAAAAAAGTTTATTAGGGAGGTCTATGACCATATCCATGGGATAGGGAAGTTTGATGGTGGTCATACATTCCGCTCGGCTTGGCAAGAGCCAGAGTTTCGGTCACGGAATTACATCTTCTCCACACAGCGTGACCCCAAGGCCCTGGTGCGTGGTGATGACCGCTACCTAGATGCGCTACGGCGTAACAAGATACTAGAGCCATTCATGGCAGAGTTAACCCCTCTGGTATCTGCTGTAGGTGAAATACTCAGTGACCTATGGATGTATAATATCACAGTGGGCGATAAGGATAACTAACCTTGTTTTACTTCGTCATACAACCTAATGGTAGCCTGGAACTTGAAGAAGGAGGTGGTAGTTTCTCACCTATGGGTTATGCCCCACAGTGCCCTAATTGTAAGGGAAGAAAGACCATGTATTCGGCTTTATTATACCTACGCCTGGGCCGTGATTGGGGCTGGATGTGTACGGAATGTGGCGACACATTTACTTTGGAATGGAGGTAAGGTCCAATGTATTGGGCCAGGAAGATTAAGATGCTTAATGCCAAGCAACAGTATATCACCAATAACCCTTGCCTAGAGATGGCTGAGGCTCTAGCGGGTGATGTATTTGTAGGTACATCTTCCCCAGATGTATGGTCTATAACCTGTGCCTGTTGTGGTGGAGGAGGTGAACATAACTGGAGTCCCTCGGGCTATAATGTTGACCCTGATAGTGGAGTCTATCCCTGTGGTATATGCTTTGCCGAAGGTCAATTCCATATCAATACTGAACCTAGCGCCACAAAGCTGGATGAGGAAAGACAACGCTGGTTCAAAGAACATTACCCAACCCAAACATGGTTACATAACTAACCAATACGAAGGAGAAAACTGATGGAAATTACAACTATTACCGTCTACTGGCAGAAGTCAACCAAGAACAAGGAAGTCTACGCCGAGGTCGGCCCGGAAGGGCAAGCTAAGATGGTTGAAGGCTTCTATGTAGCCAAAGCGTTGGTAGGGTCACCGGCCCCTACGGCTATAGAGTTAACCTTCACACCCAAGGCTTAACGGTTCCTGTGCTGGGGATACTAATAACGTCGATGGTGTCCCTAGCCAGGAGGTGTTATAGCTTCGACGGCATAGCACTAATTCGTAACCAAGGAGGTCGCATCTGACGAATTTCGTAACAAAGTGGCACAATATTGACGAATAACGCCACGAAATCACCTTGACACGACGATATCTTGGAATGTATAATTAGATAGGAAGAAAATTAGTACGGAGGGTAACCATCATGTCCAGCGAAGGATTTACAGTCAGTGGAATTTCAGTACCCAAGTCTAGGTTCGAGGTCAGCGTTCAAGTGCCTAAGGTTCCAGAAATAGTGGCAACTCCACCCCATCAACCCGTAGCAACCTCTCAACCCAATACACTAGGCGTTCCAGCTAAACAGCCTTACATCATCAGCGAGTCCAACAAGGCATTTCTGGAAGCTGTTGATTCCATATCAGCAACAGGTCGAAACACCAACATCCTGGTCACTGGCAAGCAAGGTATCGGTAAAAGCGAACTGGTAGTACAATACGCTGCCACGAGAAATCGACCTCTAGCTACACTGGAAATCGGTAACCTTGCAGAGGCATCCCAAATCTTTGGTCGAATGGACCTCAAAGATGGCGCCACTACTTATGTCCCTGGGTTGTTTACCGAAGCCATCACGACACCAAACGCGGTAGTACACTTGCAGGAAATCAATCGACCAGAGAATGATAAGGCGCTTAACGCCATCTTCAGTGTCCTTGATGATACCTACAGGGCCATCTGGATAGATGAATTGCAAAAGACCTTGAAGGTAGCCCCGGGTGTTACATTCTTTGCCAGCCTCAACGAAGGGTTTGAGTTTATCGGTACCCTACCCCTTGATGAGGCGTTACGCAATCGGTTCCAGATTAAATTGGACTTAACCCCATTACCTAGAGCGCAGGAACGAATTGTCCTACTAATGAAGGCGCAACTAACAGAGGAACAGGTAGAGATTTTGCTTGACCTAGCCGATAGACTTCGGGGTAATACTCAAGAGCCTATCTACCTTAGCACCAGGGATTTGGTCAACATAGCCCTTCTCATGCAGCATGGGTTGTCCCCAACAATGGCGGTCAAGGGTGTAGTTGGTACTGGTATGGACAAACTTGAATCCGTATTATTGTCAGAACACCTAGCAGGTCGTGGATTCATTCAAGAGGAGGAAAAGTATGGTATCCTCTAAGCCATCGCTATCTGACCAGTGGCGGGTAAACAAGTCAGAGGTACTACCCATTGAGTTGGCTAATAGTATCCGTGCATTAAGGAAGGTTATTGGGGTAGTAGACCCTAGGGAAATGCACATCAGCTATGCCTGTACCAATGAGTCGTACAATGATGCCCAGGCTAGAAAGATTGTCATCGACCCAACATTCGCTACCAAGCATACACCTATTAGCCCTGATGATTTTGACGTTCTGGTCGGATTAGCTGCTCACGAAGGCTTACACTCTAGGGTAGATGCTGCCAATGCTATTATCTACGACGGTGGCAGAAGTGGTATCGCTAACCAAGTCTCTGTTATTGGCGAAGAAATCTATACAGATACCTGTGGTAGGAAACAATACCCAATACTGGGACAGTACATCAATAAGGCCCGACGAGCCTACAATGTGGATAGTGCTGATATTCCTTGGGGTGATGTGTTCAACGCTTGGAAAGCTATTACCATCTATGGGCATCTAGAGCCAGCAGAACTTTCACCAACGGTGCAGAAACAACTAACCCCGCTAATGTTATTGACCAAAGCCTTGATGGAGGAAACTCTCGATACTTCCGAGCGGAAGCGTTTATATATGGATACGGCAGAGAAGCTAATGGAACTCTTTAGGCAGGAGGAAATTGCCAACAAGATTAGCGGTAAACCTCAAGAGCCTGAGTTGGTACTAGAGGGTGGTAAACCTACAGTAAAGGCTCAAGTACCTAAGGCTGATATTCCTAATCCTCCAGACTCGGATGATACTGATACCCAAGAGCCAGGTGATGGTGAGTCTGATGGTGACAGCGACCTAGAAGCTCAACCTGGTAGCTCAAATGAAAGCTCGAAAGGCTCAGAGCTAAAG
>Ga0114910_1001261_pt1 | contig 12145 bp, 11 predicted proteins | sample MalvireepMed_908_FD_83500 | JGI IMG/M metagenome (GOLD analysis project Ga0114910, IMG submission 83500) | Marine viral communities from the Global Malaspina Expedition - Malaspina viral metaG DeepMed_908 | ecosystem: Environmental > Aquatic > Marine > Oceanic | place: Mediterranean Sea...
ATCCTGTTGCCGTCCGGGTCAACCTGCCTGAGCCAGCCGTCCAGCTCGAACAAGGTTGTTGGGCAGATTTCCGGGCAATGGGAAACCGAAAAACAGCGCCGTTGGCCGGCCGCGAAAGGCTGCTTCGGTGATTGGCTTGCCTGTCTGGTCCACCAGCTCGAACGGCGTCCCGTAAGGTCCGCCCGCCAGCTGGTTTTCGGTGCGCTGCCATTCATAGGTGAGCCAGCCGAGTGCCAGCGCCATGGCCACAATGATGACCCAGAGGACTAGGCGGAAAATTTTCATCGTAATCTCCAGCAAGGCTGCCGCTTGCGTTGCACTTCCGCCGGGGTCAGCCGGGCAAGGATTGGCGTTATCAGTTCAAAGGCACCAGGCAAGCCCGTTCGCTGCAAGCGCGTTGAGAAGCGCCGGGCCGTTTGCCTGCCAGGCAGCAAACAACAGCCCGGTCATGACTGCCGCAGCCATGAGCCCGAGCGCCCGGGGAAGAATTCCTCCGAACAGGCTCTGGCGAGGCGGTCTCGATGAGCTTTGCGGCGCGGGTGCACTGGTCATGTGCCCTATCTAGAGCTGATCACGGCCAAAGGGAAGTGGCTTGATGTGCAGTCTTGGTCGCGCCGGCCGGGCTTTGCCTGCCAAAGGCGCCCGGTCAGCGGCCGGCAACCCTGCTGGGTTTTCACGGGGCCTGGCAATCGCCGAGCAGCGAGACAGGACCGCGCCGCTTTGCCGGGGATCTTTCATTTGTGCTGCTCCGGCCCCATATCGGAACGGTCGGTTTCAGCCGTGGCAGGCGCCGGGAGGAACCTCGCATCCTCTGGCGCGTTCACCGGACAAGGAGAATTTACATGATCAAAGCCAAATCCATCCGTTCCACAGTTTCCGCCGCTCTCGTCGCGGCCGGCTGTCTTGCCGCGCCGATGCTGGCGACGTCCGCCCATGCCGAACAGGTCGGCGAAGTCGGCGTCGACTGGCTTGGCAATGACATTCTCATCGACGCCGTCACCGACCCGCAGGTTTCCGGCGTCACCTGCCATGTTGCCTATTTCGATCGCGGCATCATCGACCGGCTGCAGAAAGGCAACTGGTTCGAGGACCCCTCCAACGCGTCCATTGCCTGCCGCCAGACCGGCCCGGTGATCATCGGCGACATCGATCTCGACGAGGACGGCGACGTCGTGTTCAAGGAATCGCGCTCGCTGATCTGGAAGTCGCTGGTGGTGCACAGAATCTATGACAAGTCCAATGACACGCTGATCTATCTGGTCAATTCGCAGCAGGTGCAGGACGGCTCTGCCAAGATGAACATCTCCACCGTGCCGCTCTACGGCCAGGACGTGGTGTGGGAGAACGGCAAGCCGTAGTCTCTCCGTATTCATTTTGCGCTTTGGCGTCTATCCAACCCCGGTTTGTACCGGTTGATGGACAGGTCTGAGAGAGGTGATTATAGCTCGAACCGTCACACGGGCAAAACGGCGAGCCGCTGCCCGCCTTATCTAAGGGGGACCGAAATGCGCGTGGCAGTTTTTGGCGATAGCCATGCGGAAGCCTTGTTCGCAGCTTTCCCGTCCGTACATATCTATTGGATTGGCCCGGTTACAATGCACAGGATTGGCCGGGATGGCATTGCCTCCATGTTGACGCCGCGCTGGGGATTCAGTCGCTTCAGGAGGCACGTTCTACGGAAATATGATCATGTTCTGCTGTCATTCGGTGAAATCGACAGCAGAGAGCATATCGAAAAGATAGCGCGGAAAAAGGCAATTGATATCGAGGTTGTCGTGGATGACCTGACCGAGCGCTATCTCGATGCGGTCGAGGACTATTTCGGCGTTTCAAAGGTCCCCGTAGTTCTTTGCGTGCCCCCGGTTACACCCTATGCAAACACCACCGAGCAGAAAGACCTGCGCGACCGGGTGAATGCGTTGCTGGCAATGAAATGTAACAGCAGGGGGATCAGTTTTCTCGATTATCACAAAGCCGCACTATTGGATGACCGCTGCATCGCCGACGGCCATCATGACGGCAATGTACATTTCGACCCTGCGGCCACAGGGTTCTTGGCCCGCTATCTTGAAGCCATCACCTCACATGCGGTGGTCCACGATCCTTCATACCGCAAACAACCTGATCGTCTTCAAAGACACCGGACCATAAGAGTCAGGCTGAAGCAGGCCCTGTTGCGTCCGTTCATGTGACGCTGGCAAACTTATGCCTGTGGTCCCGCCCTCAATACCCCACCGTCGCCGATCCCGTCCGGCGCGAGTCCGAGGCGCCGAGCAGCAGGCCCTTTTCGGTGTCGACATGGATCGACTGGGTCGAGCCCATGACGCTTTTGACGGCGATCCTGTGACCTTTGGCCTCGAGCGCTGACACCGTGTCGCGCGACAACCCGCCCTGTTCGACGCGGATTTCGTCGGGCAGCCACTGGTGGTGGATGCGCGATGCATTGGTGGCTTCGGCGACGTTCATGCCGTGGTCGACCATGTTGGAGATCACCTGCAGCGTGGTGGTGATGATGCGCGAGCCGCCGGGGCTGCCGGTGACCAGGAACGGTTTGCCGTCCTTCAGCACGATGGTCGGGCTCATCGAGGACAGCGGCCGTTTGCGCGGCTCGACCGCATTGGCGTCGCCGCCGATCAGGCCATAGGCATTGGGCACGCCCGGCTTGGCGGAAAAATCGTCCATCTCGTTGTTGAGCACAACGCCGGTGCCTGCCGCCGTCATGCCCGAGCCATAGGAAAAATTCAGCGTGTAGGTGTTGGACACCGCATTGCCGTCCTTGTCCACGATGGAAAAATGCGTGGTCTGATCGCTCTCATAGGGCGTCAGCGTGCCGGGCTTGATCGTTGACGAGGGCGTGGCGCGGTTGAGACTGATGCCGTTGCGGATTTTTTCCGCATAGTCCTTGGAGGTCAGCGCCTTGACCGGCACATCGGTGAAATCCGGATCACCCAGATATTCCGAGCGGTCGGCATAGGCGCGTTTCATGGCTTCCGCCATCAGGTGGATGGTGTCAGACGAATTGTGCCCGAGAAAGCCGATCGGATAGCCCTCCATCACATTGAGGATGTGGATGATGTGGGTGCCGCCGGAGCTTGGCGGCGGCATCGAGACGATGTCGTAGCCACGATAATTGCCGGTGACCGGTTCGCGGATCACCGCCTTGTAGCCCGCCAGATCCTCCAGGCTCATCGCCCCGCCGGCCTCGTTTACCGAGGCTGAAATCGCTTCGGCCACCGCGCCCTTGTAGAAGCCGTCCGGCCCTTCGCTTGCGATCTTTTTCAAGGTCGCGGCCAGATCCGGCTGTTTCAACACATCGCCGGGCTCATAGAAACTGCCATCGGGCTTGTAGAAGATCGCCGCCGAGGCCGGCCAGGTTTTCAACCGCTTCTCCAGCGCCTTGAGACTGTCGGCCAGGTCGGCAGTGACCACGATGCCGTCTTCCGCCAGCTTGATCGCCGGGGCGGCGGCCTCAGCCAGCGTCATGGTGCCATAGGTTTCAAGCGCCAGCTGCATGCCGGCCACGGTGCCGGGCACACCGACGGCGAGGCCGTGAAAGCGCGACAGATTGCTGTCGGCATTGCCGTCAGCATCGAGATACATGTCGCGGGTGGCGCTTGCCGGCGCCATTTCGCGGTAGTCGATGGCTCTGGTCTCCCCGGACTTGGCGTCATGCACCAGCATGAAGCCGCCGCCGCCGAGATTTCCGGCGCGGGGCAGGGTGACCGCCAGCGCCAGCGCCACGGCGACACCGGCATCCACCGCATTGCCGCCGTCTTTGAGCACCTGCAGCCCGATCTCCGCGGCAACCGCTTCCTGCACCGAGACCATCGCCGATTTCGCCCAGACCGGATGCACCGCATCCATGGACGAATAGATCGCCGCCTCCTGGGCGCTGGCAGCAAGGGGCGCCAGGGCAATGGCGGCGGAGGCGAGGGCGGTGAAAGCGCGGATCATCGGGCGGTCCTTTCAAGAGTGTCGGTCGGCCTGCGTTTTGGGCAGGGGCACGCGGCACCTGGCCAAGACAGGGAGTCATCGAATGCAACATCGGGCGCTTCGTCAAGCCGGTGGTGACCCGGCGTGGGCACTGGCTGTCATGCCGCGATGACTGCACAGGTCCTGGAGCACTCTGCTCAGCCTGCCCTTTATACGGCAGGCGCCGCACCCTATGTAGAGAACGACGGGCTGAGCTTTCGACAAGGACTGAAATGGTTTTCCTGGGTGTTATCGGGTTTTTGGTGGTTCTTGCCGCCATCTATGCGCCGCAATACTGGGTCGGCCACACCATGCGCCGCCACGGCGGGCACAGGCCGGACTTTCCGGGCACCGGTGGCGAAATGGCGCAGCATCTGGTCGAGCGGTACGAGCTTGAAGGCGTGCGTGTCGAGGCCACCGAGGCCGGCGATCATTATGATCCGGAAGCCCGCGTGGTGCGGCTGTCACAGTCCAATTTCGACGGCGCCAATCTAACCGCCGTTGCTGTCGCCGCCCACGAGGTCGGCCACGCGCTGCAGCACCATCGCGGTGAACGCGGGCTTGCCCTGCGCCAGTCGCTGGTCGGCGTCGCCATGGCGACGGACAAGGTGGCCTCGGTCTTCTTCATCGCCGCGCCGGTGCTGGCCATCCTGCTCAGGTCTCCGGTCGCCATGTTCGGCATGGCGCTGATCGGCATCGGCCTGCTTGCCGTGCGCATTCTGGTTCACCTGGTCACCCTGCCGGTGGAATATGACGCCAGTTTCAACAAGGCGCTGCCGATGCTGCGCGACGGCGGCTATCTCGCAGACGAGGATCTCGCCGGCGCGCGCAGCGTGCTCAAGGCCGCGGCTCTGACCTATGTCGCCGCCGCGCTGACCAGCCTGCTCAATCTGGCGCGCTGGGTCCGCATTCTTCGCTGAACTCTTCTGTTCGTCCCGGATCAAACCGGTCTTGAAATTTCACGGCCGTGCTGCATCTGACACGGTCTAAGTGCAACCAACCAACCACAATGAGGGAGACTGTCATGACGACCAGACGCAATTTCATCATCGGCGGCACCGCCGCCTTGGGCGCCGTCACGCTGCTGCCATCGCTCGGCATGGCCGCCGCGCATGCCGCGAGCTTCAGCCTGATGGACGGCAAGATTGTCATTCATCCGGTGGAGCACGCCTCCTTTGTCATGGAGACACCGGCAGGCACCGTCTATGTCGACCCGGTCGGCGAGGCCGCGCAATATGAGGGGATGGCCGAACCGGATCTGATCCTGGTCACCCACCGGCATGGCGACCACTACAATGCCGATCTGCTCGCAGCACTGGCGTCGGTTCCGATCCTGACCAATGCGGATGTGAAAGCGATGATGCCCGAGGATCTTCAGGCCCGCACCGAGGTTATTGCGCCGGGCGGCGGCACAACCATGATGGGCATCGAGATTGCCGCCATCCCGTCCTACAACACCTCCGCCGACAGGCAGGATTTTCACCCGAAGGAGCGGGGCGACCTCGGCTTCGTGCTGACCATTGACGGCACCCGCGTCTATATCTCGGGCGATACCGAAGGCACGCCTGAAATGCGGGCGCTCGAAAACATCGACCTGGCCTTTGTCTGCATGAACCTGCCGTTCACCATGGACGCCGAACAGGCTGCCGATGCAGTGGCCGAATTCGCGCCGGCCATGGCCATCCCCTACCACTATCGCGGCCGCGATGGCGGCACCCAGGACCCGCAGCAATTTGCCAAGATGCTCAGCGATGCCGGCAGCTCGACCGAAGTCAAGCTGCATGACTGGTACAATGGCGGGCTTGGCTGACGCTTGAGCCGCCGAGCGGACTCTGTTCACCTTCCGCCGATACGGCGGAAGGTGAATGCTGAAGACGGGGAATGGATTTTCTCACTCAGGCAAGATGCGTTCTGAAGTGCGCGAGTGTTCTCTCCCAAGAGAGATTTGCCATTTCTTCGTCATAACGCGGTGTGCTGTCGTTGTGGAAGCCATGGTTGGCGTTTTCGTAAATATAGGCCTCATAGACCTTGCCGTTCGCCTTCAACGCAGCTTCATAGTCAGGCCAGCCGGCATTGACGCGTTCATCCAGCTCACCGTAATGCAGCAACAAGGGCGCCTGGATCTTGGGCACATCTTCTGCGCTTGCCTGACGCCCGTAATACGGCACAGCGGCTTTAAGTTCCGGAAATGCCACTGCCGCCGCATTTGCTACACCGCCGCCATAACAAAAACCGGTGATACCGACATTGCCCGTTGAGCCTTCGTGAGCCATCAGAAACTCGACTGCGGCAAAGAAGTCGTTCATCAGCTTTTCCGGATCCACAGTGCGCTGCAGGTCGCGACCTTCCGCGTCATTTCCCGGATACCCGCCGACAGAGGTCAATCCGTCTGGCGCCAGCGCCATAAAGCCGGCTTTTGCAAGGCGGCGGGCAACGTCCTCGATATAGGGATTCAGGCCCCGGTTCTCGTGGACAACAACCACCGCCGGCAATTTGCCTTCAACCCCTGCAGGCCGAACCATATAGCCTCTGACATCACCATGCCCATTTGGCGATGGATAGGTGATGTATTCGGGTATGATGTCCGGGTCATTGAACGAAACCTGTTCGGCCAGAGCATAATTGGGTGACATCAGGCCCAAAACCGTCGTGGCCGTCATACCCGCGACGGTATATTTCGTGGCGCCTTCCAGGAACTCCCGCCTGGAAATCATACCATGGGCGTAAAAATCGTAGAGCTGTAGCAGTTTGGGGTCGAAGTCTTTCGCTGTTAATCGGGCCATTTTGTTACCTTCCTGATGCAAACACCAAAGCGTCATTGTGTTCAGTTTCAAGATATGAAGCAGTCGTGCGCAATTTCAATGCTGGCGGCAATGCGCACGAGTCCCGTGAGCTTGGCACCAATTCAGTCGTGCTGGTTCTTGGTCAAATGCATGAATTCAAGCCAGGTATGGAAATGGCAAGTTGGGTTTTGGATCATGTTTCCGCCTGCCGTCATGCGCGCCGAATCCGACAGCAGTTCCGGGTCGCGTCACCAGCGATACCAAGGCAATGGTGTGAGCCTCGAAGACAGCCACAGATTGTCAAGGGGACTGGGAAATCCCGATTTTCGATAATGGTGATTTGATTCCATGGGACAGGCAGGTAGAAGAAGCCCTGCCGGTCAGGACTGTCGCCTGATCCGCCTGCTGACCCCGAAGGAACGCCCTTGAACGCCCCTGATCGTATCGAAGAGCTGTTGAATGCCACCAAGGATGCCTTTGCGAGCGGAACGCTGGTGCAGCTGAAACTCGGCGGCTACCACGGTGACGAGCCGGAACTGAAGGCGGTGCTGGTCAAGAAGATCACGGTCAAGGGCGGCGACAGGTACTCGTTTACCTGGCGCTACAAGACCCGCGACACGATCAAGAATCTTGCAGAACCCGAGGCGCTGGCGCTGTTGCGTGACGGCCTCAGGGAGGCATTTCGCAGCGCGCAGCTGGCGACCACGGACTTCGACATGCTGTTTGAACGCAATGGTGAAAAACTGCGTCTCAAGCGCACCGAGGTCAAGGGTCGCGAAGCCCCCTCGACGGACCACAATCGCGCCAAGAACCGGCCCCTGACAGAAACCGACAAGCCGTGGCTGAAGGCGCTTGGCATTGCCGGCAAGAACGGCGTCGTGCGCCATGATGCGCAGGACAAGTTCCGCCAGATCAACAAGATGGTGGAGATTTTCGCGCCGCTGGTTGCAGCGATCAAGACCGAGCGGCCGGTGATCGCCGATATGGGGGCGGGCAAGGGCTATCTGGATTTCGCGCTTTACGACTATCTCGCAACCGTAGCCAAGCAGCCGGTGCGCATTGTCGGCGTCGAGATGCGCGCGCAGCTGGTCAATGACGGCAACGCAATCGCAAAGGCCTCCGGCTTTGCCGGTCTAAGTTTTCAGGCGGGGACAATCGCCGAGTTCGATGCCTCCGGCGTTGATGCGGTGATTGCGCTGCATGCCTGCGATACGGCGACAGACGACGCCATCTTCAAGGGCATCAGCGCCGGCGCCTCGCTGATTGCCGTCGCACCCTGCTGTCACAAGCAGATCCGGCGGCAGATGGAAGCGGGTCAGGCCGACGCGCGGCTCGAGCCCATGCTCCGGCACGGTATCTTCCTGGAACGCCAGGCGGAAATGGTCACCGATACGCTCAGGGCGCTGTTGCTGGAACTCAACGGCTACAGGACAAAAGTCTTCGAATTCGTCTCCGACGCGCATACGCCCAAAAACAATCTGATCGTCGCCGAAAAGGACGGCCGTGCGGGCTGCGACCGCGAGACGGTGTTGAGGCAGATCGCCGAGCTCAAGACCATGTTCGGTATCGAGAAGCATTATCTGGAAGGGCTGCTCGGCCTGTGAGGATGGGCGGCGGTCACGCCCCTTGGCTTTGAAGCTCTATCGGAACAGCTGCAGAATCATCTCCGGCTCGGAATTGGCGATGGCCAGGGCCTGGATCGCCAATTGTTTTTGCACCTGCAGCGCTTTCAGCCGGGCGATTTCCTCTTCCATGTCCGCATCCACCAGCCGGCCGAGGGCTTTTTTGGAGACTTCGATCAGCGTCTTGGTAAAGGCCTCCTGCCGTTCAAGGCCTTTTGCCTTGACCCCGAGCATGGCATTGGCGTCGATCAGGTTCTGTTCTATTTCCTCCATGGCCTGGACCATGCCGCTCAGATCGTCCGCCGTGGTGCTGGCGTCGAGAGTGATTTGCCTGGCGGTGCCCGATGTTCCGGAACCGAGCAGATAGAAGGTTTCCGCGGACCCGCCCGCGGTCGTGACGTTGCGATCCCGGGTCAGAATGCCATTGCTGTTGTTGCCGGGGTCGATCAGCGTCGTCGCACCCTTGTCGACCTCGATATAGCCGACGCTGGTGAAGCCGCCATAATCCTTGATCGAGGCCGGCATGGAGATGATCTCAGGCGACCCGTAGAGCCAGTTCTGGCCATTGAATGACGAGCTTTGCACAACACTGACAAGTTGCGCCTTGAGCTCGTCGAGTTCCTTGTTGATCTTGGTCTTGTCGACGCCGGGTTCGCTCGCCAGCACCAGCTTGGCCTTGATTTCGGCGGCGAGATCGACGGCCTGGCTCATTCCGGCCGAGGCAATATCCGTCATGGCGCGGGACAGGCCCAGCGTGTCGGCAACCGCACCCTTGGCCTTGATATCGGACCGCAAGGTCGTTGCAATGGACCAGTAGGCGGCATTGTCCGACGCATCGTTGATCCGCAGCCCGGTCGAGATGCGCTGCATCGTGGTTTGCATCTGAGCATCAATCTGCCTGAGCGTGGCAAGCGCTGTCATGGCTGATCGGTTTGTGTGAATGCTGAACATCAGGCACCCGGTCGGGCGATGGCGAAATTGTTTTCTTTAAAAAATCTACCTGTAATTGTAGTTATCAAATCCCTAAGGAACTCTTAGGAGGTGGCTGAACTTCGCTGCATTATGGGTTCGATTTTGCCCGAATTGAGCGGATTCCCGTGTAATTTTAGGGATATGCGCCAGTCCTGATACGTGCAGAACAACGCCGGACAGTCGGTGGGCCAGTCCGGCTGCGCAAGTTCTTTGTCCGCATCACCCCGGTGAGGTTCAGGGGTATCTCAACCGGATCGCTTCGACTTTTTCAGCATATTGCCGCTGGCGTAGACCTGTTGCCGATACCCTCGATGGTCTGGCGCATCGCGCCACCTTTCCAAATTGTAAGTTCATTTTTACGGGCGCGGCGGGTACATTTTCACAAGCAGCGGCCGCAGGATGTGCATGAAAGGAAGTGCCCATGACTTTGCTCCCATCGATTTCCCTCAGATTGGCGCCGGTTGTGAGTTCGGTGCTGGCAGGCCTTGGAGCCGCCGCCCTGGCTTTCCCGGCGTTTGCCCATGAGGCCACCAGCCTCGACATCACCGATGCGATCTTCGCCAGCCGCAACGCCGACTGCGCCAGCTACGAGAACCGCTATTCCTCGTCGGTCACCGATACCCAGCAAGACAAGAAGCTCAAGGGCGCGGTTCACGTCACCGCCTATGGTGATCATTGCGTGATCGAATCCAACTCGATCCCCAATCACGATACCGGGGAGGGCAGCGCCCACCCCTTTGTCGCGCCGGTGACGGCGATCTCCGGCACCTTCGACATCCCGCGCAATCCGAAGCCGCAAGCTTCCGCGACGCCGCTCGACCAGCGCAGCTATGATGCGATCCTGCTCAATGGCGTGGTTGTCGATATTCTTTCGGCAGGCTGCTACCGTCCCGATGGCAACCGTGCCGATGCCAACGGAAATGTGGCGATCGGATGCCGCACCAATGACAAGTGGCTGCTCGATCCGCTCGGCCCGGGCGCTGGTTTTGGCGCAGACAAGTACAACGCCCACACACAGCCCAATGGCCAGTATCACTATCACGGCAATCCGATGGCGATGTTTGACGACCAGCCCGGCGCCGAGGGGTCACCGGTGATCGGCTTTGCTGCCGACGGGTTTCCGATCTATGGCAGCTATTTCAAGGACGAGACCGGCACCGTGCGCAAGGCAAAATCCGGTTACAGCCTGAAACCCGGCGCCCGTCCGTCTTCGGCCAGCGATCCGGGTGGCGCCTATGACGGCATGTATGTCGATGATTTCGAGTTCACCGGTGCCGGCGATCTCGATGCTTGCAACGGCATGGTGGTGAACGGCCAATATGCCTATTATGTCACCGACGCCTATCCTTGGGTCATCAGATGCTTTTCCGGCACTCCGGACGCGTCCTTTGTCAAGCAGAGACCGTAAATCCGCATTTCGCGCTATCCCCGGAGGATCCTCGCATGCGTTGCTGCCCGTCTCTTGCCGCGCTGGCACTGGTCGCGCTTTCGGTCTTGCCGGCAGCCGCGCAGACGGTCCCCGGCAAACCCAATATCCTGCTGATCATCGCCGACGACATGGGGCTTGATGCCTCGCGCTGCTACAGCGTCGGGAGCGATCAGGCGCCGATGCCGGTGCTTGAAACGCTGTGCGGTCAGGGCATGGTCTTTGACAGGGCCTATGCGGCGCCAACATGCTCGCCGACACGGGCAACCATCATCACCGGAAAATACGGCTTTCGCACCGGTGTCGGCGCGGCGATCACGCAGAAAGGCGGCGCAGGGCTGTCCGCGAATGAAACCAGCCTGTTCGATGTGCTCAGCGGCAATGGATATGCCAGCGCCGTCATCGGCAAATGGCATCTGGCCAGTGCGGAGGACGGCCTCGACCATCCGGCGCAACTTGGCGTCACCGGCTATTACGGCACATACAAGGGAGCGGTGCGGGACTATTCCCACTGGGACGGCGTTGAAAACGGCAAGCCGATCGAGGTCGATGGCTACGCCACAACGGTCTTCACCGACCGGGCAATCGGCTGGGTCGCCGCGCAGCAAACCCCGTGGTTCCTGTGGCTGGCCTATAACGCACCGCATGCGCCGTTCCATCTGCCGCCGGCAGACCTGCACGGGGCCACCGGTCTCGTGGATGATGCCGGCGAGATCAGGCGCAATCCCTTGCCCTATTACAACGCCATGCTCGAGGCGATGGACACCGAGATCGGCCGGTTGCTGGCCTCGATGCCCGCCGGTGTGCGGGCCAATACGGTGGTTGTGTTCCTTGGCGACAATGGCACGCCGGGCAAGGTCGCCGGCGGATTGTACGGGGCGCGTGGCGCCAAGGGCAGCATCTTCGAGGGTGGCACCCATGTGCCGCTGATCGTTCAGGGCCCCGGCGTCATGGCCGGCCGCAGCGATGCGCTGGTCAATTCCACCGACCTGTTCGCCACCATTGCAGCCCTGTCCGGGGTGCACCCGCAAACGCCCGATGCCGTCGATCTTGCGCCGGCGCTCGGCGGCGGGGCCACTGCGCGCCAGCATGTCTATATCGAGCATTTTTCCGACATGCCGCCGTCCGGCCCGGATGTCTATGGCTGGGCCATCCGCGACGCCCGCTACAAGTTGGTGGCAATGCAGGACGCGCCGCAGATGCTGTTTGATCTCGACGCTGATCCGCTGGAACAAACCGACTTGCTGTCAGGTGAGGTTTCAAGCCAGGCACAAGCCGCAGCGGCGGAGCTGCAGGCGGCCTACGAGACCATCAGGCGGTAAGGGGGCGCAAAACAGAACCGCCGGACCATCCTAAGACCGGCCCAGCGA
>Ga0114910_1001262_pt1 | contig 12145 bp, 16 predicted proteins | sample MalvireepMed_908_FD_83500 | JGI IMG/M metagenome (GOLD analysis project Ga0114910, IMG submission 83500) | Marine viral communities from the Global Malaspina Expedition - Malaspina viral metaG DeepMed_908 | ecosystem: Environmental > Aquatic > Marine > Oceanic | place: Mediterranean Sea...
GATGTGCACAGCCTAAATTCTCGATCATATTGCCAATACCACGCTAGGTTCACAGCGTGGTTATACGACGGCGCAAGACGACCGTTTAGCGTGTTCGTAAAGGGCAATCAGAAACTGCCGTTTATGGCCTTTAGTTGCTTGCCCCAAATCACTTGCCCAGGGGCTGGTGAATGTCTCGCGTACTGCTACAGTTTCAAGGCCTGGCGCAACCCTGGCGCATTCTTTCGCCAGTTGGGCAACACCGTGCTACTTGCAACGGAGGAAGGGCGCGATGAAATCGCGAGAGAATGGGCGCTCCTGCCGTATGGCATTGATGTGCGCTGGGGAGTTGATGGAGACATAGCGAACGGGCGCATGTTGCGTTTCCTGTTTAGCCTCTGTGAATCGCGCCAGGATTTGAGAGTGTACGGATACTCGAAATCGTGGGCGATTTTCCTAGCGCATGCCGATGCCGGTCGAGCGTTTCCTAGCAACTACGTGTTGAACCTATCAGGCGGCAGTGTTTACGGTGAAGCGATGCGCAAACGGATGGAACAATTGCCCATCACGCGCGGCACATTTGACGCCTACTCTGTAGCGTCAAAAATGCCCAATAGGCGCATCGATGCGCCAGCATGGGCAGCATGGGCAAAGGCGCTCAAAGCTACCGCTAAACAGGCCGGAGTGGGGCGCGCATATGTTTGCCCAGGCAAGTGCGGCGATTGCATGGGCAATGGTGCACACGCTTGCGGCACGCATGCCATGGATAACATCACGGTTTTGATCGGCATTCACTAGGCCAGGAGCGTCCCCGGCATGACGAAAAACTGCCCAATAAAACGCAGGCCAGCAAGGCCAGGAAAGAGGACTAAATGGACAACCAGAACGGAAACATCCGGAGCAACGTGCGCCTTGATCGAGAGTGGGGCGAGTACGTGGTACGCGTCACCATTGGAGGCGTGCCGCTACGGGGCCAGGACGGCACCGTAGAGGCCTGCGAATACCGCACCGATGACCACGCCGACGCGATCAATACTGCCGCTCGCATGGTCGAGGAACAGGTGCAACGCAACACCGCCACGGTGACCGCATTCGAGTGTGACGAATGCGAGCATGAATGGACAGGAACCGCCAACCCTAAGGGCAACGGCCACGCGTGGGAAACGTGCCCGAATTGCGGAGCCGATGACGGCGAAAACTGCTGGGATTGTGGCGAGTCGATGGAGGACGAGGCCGGGGAAATGTGCACCGCCTGTCACCGCACCCTGTGCTGGGAGTGCACCGGCGGGCGGCTCCGTTCGTACTACAGCCCGCACCTCGAGGGCAGACTGGAGGACAAGGGCCGCTGCGGGGAAACAGCCCGGATCACATAGCCCGCCCCTGTGAGGGAGCCGGGGCCCCATCGGCCCCGGTCGAAACGCCAGCCCGGAAATCTCAAGGCCGGGCGGCGGGCAGTACAGGAGGACGAGCATGAGACGCTCAGAGTTGGAGACCGTGGGGATCAATACCCTGCGGCAATGGGGCCGCGAGAGCGGCATCACGTCGACCATGAAGGCCGACATCATCGCCGCCCTGGCGGACGACTACCGGGAGCATGCCCCGGTGGCCTACGACACGCCGACGGTGGCCCCTTCATTCGGACCGAATGACGGGAGCGATCAGGTGGTATGGCCGCTGGTGCCGGACGCCGCATGTGAGATCAACGGCGGGTACATCGACCCGCCCTGGTTCGCAGAGTTGGAGGCGGCGTCAAGCTTTGGGCATGTCGAGTTACTGGGCCCGGCGGGCTCCGGTAAGACCCTCGCCGTACACAAGCTGGCGGCGGTGCAAGGCCGCAGGCTCGCAGTGGTCACGGCGGACGGTGGCCTGCGTAAGCGTGACCTAATCGGCGGGGCCGGGCTCCGCAACGGGTCGACCGTGTTTCACGGGAGCGAGTTTGCAGCCGCTGCCCGCAGCGGGGCGTGGGCCCTGATCGACGAGGCCAACATGGCGGAGCCGGACGCCATCGCCACCCTGCTGGGCATGCTCGACCACCCCGGCAGCGAGGGCTCGACGTTCACGGTCAACGGGCAGGCGGTCGGCGTCCATCCGGAATTCCGCTGCTTCATCACCCGCAACCCCGGATACGCCGGAACCAAGCGGATGAACGAGGCCTTTCAAGACAGGTTCTGGAGCATCGAGGTGCCGCCCCTGCTGGGCGAGAGCCTCGACGCCATGCTGGTCTCGCATGGTGTAGACCAGCGCGACGTGCGACGCATCGCCGTGATGGTGGTCGAGGCGCTGTACCACAACTGGGAGCAGAACCGCATCGCCTACCAGATCAGCCCACGCAGGGCCCTCCAGGCGGCGGAGATGTACAGCCGCATCGGCAGCGAAACGGCAGGCGGGCAGCATGGGATGCGCCGCACGCTTCACACAGGATTCTGGGCCCTGCTCACCAAGAGCATCACCACCAAGATCGACGCCAAGCATGACCGGGAGGCCGTCGCCCGGATCATCGAGCAGGCGGCGGAGGGGTGGCGGCTCATCCAGCGGGACGAGAACAACAACGACAGCGACAAAGGGGGACGCAATGAGTAGGGCAGATCAGGGATACCGGGCAGCGAAACAGAGCCGGGGCGGATACGGGCGGGGCATCAGTCACTCAACCTACCTCGCCCAGGCCAACAAGGATCAACTCGCAGACATCTACCTACGGACGCAGCAGCGTGGGCTCATCGACCTGCTGGGGCTCGACCACGGCAGCGAGCAGGCCATGGTCATCCGGCAGGGGCTGCTCGAGGAGTACAACGAGTCCAAGATGACCAAGGCGGAGATCGACGCCGCCACGCAGGCGGAGGCAGCGGGCTACCAGGCAACCGCCGCCAATGCGAGGGAGACCAGGCTGCTCGAGGCGGCGGCGGTGCTGATCGACGCACTGCAATCCCGTACCCGCAGCCGTGACCGGCAAGACCTCGAGCAGGGCGACCTCATCGATGACGCCGCCATGCTCATGGTCGACGGCTCCGGGTGGGGCGAGGAGATCGACAGCGGCACGCAGTACCGCAAGCACATCAACCTCGCCATCGACAACAGCGGCAGCACCCACATGCCGCAGACCGGGTTCTGCTCCATCAGCATGGGGCAGGTGGCCCAGAGCCTCGTCGAGATCCTCTACGCTGCGGCTGGGCAGTTTCCCGGCGTCACCTGGGACACGTTCACGTTCAACCGCCTCACCATCCAGCACACCGGGTACTACGGCCAGCAGTACCGGGAAGGCCTGGCCCGGCAGGCCCTGCAAGGGCTGGTGATCGATGATCCCCTGACCAAGGATGCCCGCGAGACCAACCTCTCCCCGCTGGTCAGGCAGTTTCTAGCCAACGAGGAAAGGCGTGGGCTGATCGGGAGCCCACGCCTGGACATCATCCTCACCGACGGCGACTGGGAGAGTCAGTCGGACGCAGACCTCGCAGCTGATTTCCAGGCGCAGCGCGGAGCGAACGTCAACACCTACGTGATCAACCTCTGCCCGGACAACGAGACCGACGTGGCGCTGCCGCACCAGTTCCGGGTGATCCCCCTCCATGCCATCCTCACGCCGGACGATCCCGGCAGGGGATGGGTCGACCGCGAGGCCCTACGCACCACCCTCATGGAGGTGGTCAAGCAGGAGGTGGAACGGCAGGACTAGGCCCGGCCCCCTACCCTGGCCCGGCTAACACCGGGCCGGGGCCGGGGAAAGAAAAAAAGTTTTTGTTAGAGAGGAGCAGAAAATGGAGACCAATGAAGTCGCGTTCTGGGAGGCCGTCAGCACTGAGGACTACGAGGGCATGATCACCGCATGCGGCGGCGACCCGAGCGAGGTCATCACTAAGTTTGTAGCCTCCGATATCGCCATCGCGACGCTCAGCCAGTTTGAAAAGGACGACGAGGGCGCAAGTTCGTGGACGTTCGCGGACGCGCAGCGCATCTTCGCCAACCCGAGCGATTACGACGAGGCGTGCCTGGCGATGGGTTCATGGGCCGAGTACGTCGAGGAGCAGGCGCGGTGCCTCCTCGATGACTAGCCCCGGCAGCACAACCGAATAGCGGCAGCGAGACGCCCCGGCACCCCGCCGGGGCGTTTCCTTATGCCCGCCCTTGATCGAGCAGGCCTGCCTCCCTGCCATACCTGTACTGGGCTTCACCTTGACCCATCAGACAGGCCTCTACGGGCTCTACAGGTAATGCCTCGAGGCCATCAGTCGAGGGGCTCCACTCCTGGCGAGGGGCTCGAGGCCCCGCAACCTCGAGGGATCGTCCACATTCCGCCAGCCGGTCAGCCCGCCGCCCCTGCCCTCATCCGAACCGACATTTTACGAGCGGCAACTGTCGGTGAGGGCCCGAAACGTGACACCAATGCGTTGCATACCTATGCCCGTGGTGCGACAATAGCTCCAACCTATACCCAGGGAGGACGCCCGCCGATCAACACAACCGAATAGTCCCGTGTTGGATACGTTAGAAACAGCCGGGCCAGGGCTTTGTACGGGCCAGAAAGCGAGACAAGAAAATGGAACTCATGCAGGCAAGCAACCAGTGGGCAAGCAGGCCAGCGGATCAGCGTTACGAGACGCTGGACGCATTACAGGTAGCAGTCGCAGATCGCAGGCTCGAGAGTTGGACACTCACCACCGATACGAAAGACCTCCGGGTCGGAGCCGCCAGTAACACACTCACGGTGGATGCGTACGATGTGACGCAGGGGTACAGGCGCACGCTCGAGCCCAGCAATTGGGCGTTCGGGCAGCTGTCCCAGTACGCACAAGCTCCCGCAAGCTACCTCCGCAAGCTGCCCGCAGAGTTGGCAGCTATCAACATCCAATGGGGGCTCGAGCATGGCCCTATCAGGAACGATGCTCTCGTGCTGGGCCAGACCAACGGGTCCAACGCCCTCAGGGCGATGACCTCCACGTCCTACGGGCGTATCTGGGACTCGCAGGTTGTTGAGGCGGTGCAACGGGTGAACACTGACGGTCGGTGGCAGGTTCCATCGGCCACCTACGCAACCACCAACGCCAAGCGGGCGACCACGCTGTACGCATCAGATCGTGATGTGTTTCTGTTCCTCGTCGATCCCGATAACGCTATCGAGGTGGACGGCGAGACCATGTTCCGGGGGTTCTACACCTGGAATAGCGAGGTTGGTTCGGCGGTGTTCGGCCTGACCACGTTCCTGTACCGGTACGTCTGCGACAACCGCATCATCTGGGGTGCGACAGACGTGCAGGAATTGCGGATACGCCATACCGGTGGCGCTCCCGAGCGGTTCGCCTACGAGGGTGCGGAGTACCTCAACCGGTACGCCAACGAATCCGCGAGCGGCCTCGTGGACGGCATCAAGAAGGCCAAGGCTTTCGAGTTGCCCGAGGCTGACAAGCCCGGCAAGGGCTGGGACTCGTGGCTTCAGGACAGGGGCTTCACGGCTCGGCAGGCCAAGTCCGCGATCGAGACGGCTCAGGCGGAGGAGGGCGAGGCCCGCAGCTTGTGGGACATCATCAACGGTGTCACCGCTTCGGCTCGGGCGATCATCCACACCGATGAGCGCGTCAAGTTGGAGACGGCTGCTGGTAAGTTGATGCGCTACGCAGTCGACAAGTAACAGCATCGCAGCGGCCCCCTGCCTCCGGGTGGGGGGCCGTTTCATATCTCAATCAAGGAGACAAGATGATCACTTTGCAGATCGACGGTGACCAGACCGTGCAGCTATACCAACCCCTCGATGCCCAGCTTTACCTAGGCGTGTCCAACAGGACGATAGACCGCTGGCGCAGAGAGGGGTGGTTGCTGCCTGCGGCCTCGGTGGGCAGGGGGTACGTCTACCAGAAAGAAGCCCTCGACGAATGTTGGAAACTCAGGAATCAGAATCAGGAAAGATTGGATAAGGAGATCACCGAATGACTCAGCAGTACGCACCTAAGAAGAAGCCTGACGCTTTGCTCGTGCAGATCCTCGAATGGAAGAGCAATGACCCTTCGCGCCCGACCCGCCCGGCCAAGTTCATCGCCATCAGCGATGGGGATACCGTCGAGTTGACCGTATGGCAGGACGACAAGGATCAGCAAGACATCCGCGAATACCTGAGCAGCATAGACCCCCAGAGCCTCGCAGGTTCCACGATGCTCGCGATGGTACGCACCCCAGGCACAGAGTTTGGGGGGACGATGCAATACAAGCTGACTGGCCTCAAGGCTACGGGTGGTGACCAGCCCGCTGCCCCCGCGCCCACTGAGGCCCCTGTCGCAGCCGTACAGGCCCCCCAGGCCACCGGATATGCCCCAGCATCCCGTCAGGAGCAAGGCCTGGCTCTAGGCAACAGCAAGACCGGCGGATCTGCACTCGTTGCGGCGTACGTTACAGCCAACGAGGGCAAGTTGCCTGACGCTGAGTGGCTGCGCCAAGCAGCCGCCTGCGTGAACACGTACTCCACCGACCTACTTTCCGGTGTGACGCTCGAGGGCTTGGCGGAAGAATCCGGTGTGACGCTCGAGGAGCTAGTGGCAGAAGAATCCTTGGGCGTGGTCAGCGTTGATGAGGTGCAGCATGGTAACTGAGATACAGGAACACCCACTGAAGGCTGGCGGTAGCCTCACGATCAGCCGCAACGGCCATCACCAATACTGGATCGATGACGGGGTCAAGGTGCCTTCGGTCACCGGGCTCGTGGGCCATGTGGATAGCGGTGGCCTGTCCGCCGGGATAGGCTACGCCGTCAGGGTGATCAAGGAAAACAAGGGCGACACCTCCGCACCCAACCGCTTGAGCAAGGAGGCACTCGAGGAGGGCAACCGCCTCCACGATGCCGTCGACGCATACATCCAGCACGGCGAGATCGCGGAGGACAACCCTGTGTTCGTCGCGTGGTTGCAGGAGGTAGCCCCGCATCACGAGTGGCTCGCAAGCGAGCGGTTCGTTTACAACAGGTGGTTTGACTTCGGCGGAACCGTTGACGCCTTATCGCTCGATGACCAAGGCCGTGTAACGATCTGGGATTGGAAGACGGTAGACCCAGGGGAAGCCCCAGACAAGGCACGAGGCATCAAGGGCAAGGGATGGGCTAGGTATGGCAGCAGCCTACGCAAGGCCAAAGACTCAGCACAACTCGCAGCCTATGCGTACACGCTGGACAACATGGGCAGCATCTACGTGCCTACTTACGGACGCATCGCCTACATCCTGCGGGATGCCTCCGAGGTCGTGGTCGAGGAGGTCGACTTGCAATGGGGGTGGAGGCTTTTCGAGGCATCGAAGACTCTCTATGACCTTCGCAAGGAACAGGTCTGGATCGATGGGTAGCACCGACGGTTGGTTCCTTGTACCTGGGCGGCACGTAATCATTTGCCCAGACTGCCAGCAACTCGTGGGCCAAGGTGCTGAGGTCCACCACGCAAAAACTTGTTTTAAAAAAAAGGAGGCCCCGAATGGTCGTGCTAACGGGCAGGCGAGTGAATGGCAAGTGGCTCATCTACGGCATGAGCCTGGGAAGTGGTAAGTCGTGACCGAGGGAGTGAGACCCACGCGACAGTACTGTCCGCACAATGGGTATTGGATCAGCGGCGATGCGATCTGGTGCGAGGAGTGTTTTGCAGAACGCCTACATACCCGTGAGGTGGTCGCCCTCGAGGAGGCCAACGGTCTGAAGCAGAGGGAGCTAGCCCTCAGACAGGACGCTGAGTGGGTGGAGCCTAGGCCGCAGCCTAGGCCCACCTATGTCCTGCCACCGAAACAGAACATTGAACGGGGAGGCATGCAAATTGAACCTAAACGAAAACCCTAACGCTAGGGAGTACGAGTTTGAGATGGCGGGTAGCCATGGCCTGTACTCCCTCTCGTGGCCGCAGTTGAACATCACTGCCCGTGTCGACAGGATCAAGGAAAGCACCGATCACGAGGTCAAAGGTGAGGTGCAACTAGTTTCTAATCGTCCCACCAGCAGTGGGCACCTGCGTGCCGGGCGTCTCAACATCACGAGCCCGAGCGCACGCAACACGTTCGGAAAGTCTCTCACCGCTAGAGACTCGGGAGTGGATTGGGACAAGGTGCTGGAGCAGCTGTGCATGGCCGTCCTACAGGAGTGGCGGCAGGGCAGTCCTGTCGTACAGTTAGACGGCCAGGTAGATGTGAAGGCACAGGCCAAGTGGTTGATCGACCCTATCATCCAATTGAATAATCCCACCTTGATCTACGGTCCCGGCTCTACGGGTAAGTCGTGGTTCGGGCAGTACCTCGCCACCCTCGCCGATGAGGGCATGCGGCATGGAGGGCTTTCGGTAGAGCCATCCTCTGTGTTGTATCTCGACTGGGAGACCGATCAGCTAGAGATAGGCACGCGCATCACGTTGCTGAGGCGTGGCCTGGGCCTCGAGGGCGCATCCCACATCTGGTACAAGACCATGACGCAGGGATTGTCCAACGATATAGAGGCCGTTCGGAGTGTCTGTGCGGAGAAATCCATCACGCTGGTGGTTGTGGACAGCCTGGGCTCGGCATGTATGGGCGAGCCAGAGAGCGCAGAGGTTGTCCTCCGTACGTTCACGGCGCTGCGAAGCCTAGGCATCAGTAGCCTGCTGATCGACCATACGAATAAAGAAAATAATATGAACGGGCAGCATGCACAGAACCTGTTCGGATCTGTGTACAAGTACAACAGCGCCCGCATGGTATTTCAGACGGTCAAGGATCAGCAGCCCGAGGAGGACAAGCTGGTGTTCGGCCTGTTCCACAAGAAGGCGAACAACTCACGCCTCATGCGTCCTATCGGTTTCGAGTTTACGTTCACCCCTGATGCCGTGAAGGTTGACCGTAGGGATGTACGCGAGACACCGCTCGAGGAACACATGCGGGTGAGTGATCGTATCGAGAACGTCCTGAAGAACAAGCCCGGTGGCCTCAGCGTAATTGACATAGCTGAAGCCCTGGAGAAAACCGAATCCCACATACGCAAGGAGCTTTCCGAAGGCAAGGCCCGAGGCAAGTTCGTTGTCCTCCAGGGAGGCAAGTACGCCAACCGGGCATGGGAGGAAGAGGAAGCATGGAGACTCTAGAACGGTACGACGTAGGGTTAGTCTGCATCGAGACTGCGCTACGGAACAAGCTGAAGTTGGTGCCCTCGGGTAGCGAGATCGACATCAAGCCTGCTGCCCCTGATTACGACAGAGAGCAGGCTGCTCTCATCGTACGCATGCTGCAAGCCAAGCGGGTAGAGGTGGTAGGTATCACCTCGGACCCGGACGGCGTGCGTATGGCGCTCTGTGAGGCCCAACAAGCCCTGTCTGATATCAACAACCAGTGCAACCTACTGCTAGATCGCTTAGACCGTTTGGAGAAAGCCTATCGCGCGATCTTCCCTAGCATCACGGCGTGTATCAACGGCGAGCAAGGATGCCCCGAGGACGCCGTGGTTCTGTGTGCATCGTGCTGCAAGACGTAAGCCAGCAACAGCGAGAAGAGGGTCTCCAGCACTTCTATGGCTACAAGACCAGCTTCCTTGATCGGGCCGAGGCAGAGCAAGACCCCGAGGCTGTCCGGCTAGCATGGGAGGTAGTCAGTCAAAATAACGCGCTCATCCACTGGGTCTTGAACCGCGACGTAGGCCATACGGAGACAGTGCTGTATGACTATGATGATGCTGCTTCGTATCTGATTGAGGCTCTGTATGACGCAGCTTGGAACTACGAGCCGTCGCTGGGAACATTCGCCACCTATGCAATCGCATGCCTCCGTTATCAACTCATCAGATTCAAGACGATCACGCGCATCCAGCGCAGCCCATTCAGTGCGCCGCTTCAGATGGGTGCTGAAGCATCGAAACTCTGGGACGAGATCAAGCGAGCGATAGAGGAGGAACGACTATCACCTCACGCATATCACCGCCTCGGTGACCGGTTCGCAGCATATGAACGACACGCGGCAGTGATGACCGGGGCCTACACCTACGTCAAGAAATTGAAGGTCCGCGACGAGGACGGGTTCTTTGTTGAGGAGCGATCCCCGATGGAACTCGTAATCGATGAAGACTCCGACCCTCAAGAGATGTCTTTCGTAACCCAAAAGGAGCGCGCCCGTTGCTTGGCATCAGCGATGGAGGGCCTAAGCCCCAGAGAGGCGGAGGTACTACGGTTGCGCTACGGCCTTGGCGAAGGGAACGAAAGGAAAACCTTGGAGCAGGTGGGTGTTGTTATGGGCGTGACCCCTGAGCGCATCCGGCAGATCGAGGCGAAGGCTTTACGGAAGTTGCGCCACCCAAGTAGGGCGGCGAGCTTGAGAGGACTCTTATGACGTGCCGAGAAAGAAAAGAGGAATGATGGCTGAAAGAAAACTTTTTTTTGGAGACGCAGTCAAGGTGCTTGGCGTTAGAGCGAAGGAACACCCCGGACACATAGGCATGATCCTCAACGCTTATCACAACGCATACAGGAGCCTCGTCTACAGGTTCTCTTGCGAGTGCGGCAGGGTACTCCGCAGCCCTGCATCTCAGCTGGAACTTCTCGAGAGGCCAGAGGTGCCAGGCGAGATCGTGCCCCGCGTGATGCAGGCGAAGCTAGACAGCTTCCTGCGATTGGTCGATGCCCCAACAGACTACAAAGATGCAACGGCGCGGGAGCATGTCGACTCTCGTCTGGCGAGGCTCAACTGGAGGCAGAGGCGAATCTTGATCGAGAGATACGGACTAGAGGACGGCAACAGCCATACGCTTGAGGGCGCGGGCAAGCTGTTCGGCATCAGCCGCGAGCGGGTGAGGCAAATCGAAAAGGACGCGCTCAAGAAACTGAGGACATTATGATTCTCCACCTCGGGCACCTACCGGACCGTGACCTGAACCCCAACAAACGGCTACACCACATGGCCCTCTACCAGGCCAAGCTCCTCGCCAAGGAGGAGATGTACCTATGCGTGCTGAAGCAGGGCCGACCTCGCGCCGCTCTGCCCAAGGCGCACATCACCATCACCTGGGTAGCCAAGGACAAGCGCCATCGAGACATCGACAACCTGTTCGCCAGCATGAAGGCGTATATCGACGGGCTCGTGTTCGCCGGGGTCATAGCCGACGACAGTGCGGACAGGGTGGGGTACACCCTCCGTTACGAGCGAGGCAATAAGGACGATACGATCATTGAAGTGGAGAGAGAATCATGAGCAACACGCAATTTGGCAAGATGGCGTTCCCACACGCATCGCACGCAGCCGATCCCGCAACGAGTTACGAGGCCGAGGACGCACTGACCGCGTCAGGCATGCGCCGGTCGCAGGCGGTGAAGATACTGGCGGTCGTGAAAGCATCCCCAGGCTTGACGGGTCACGAGATCGGCGCAGCGACAGGGCTGGGCCAGGTGCCCGCGCTCCGTAGGCTGAACGATCTACATAAGATCAGAGAGGTACATCAGGGGCAGGCACGCATCGGCCCTATGAACCGCAACGAGGTGACATGGTGGCCTGCTAACTACGAAACGCAATCAGTGATGGCGCTATGACTAGCCCTCTACGATCCCATTACTTACCCTGGGTCTTTAATAGACCCATGGGGGTAAGTAATATAGAATAACCGCCTCACGTTCAGTCTCATGGCGTGAGGTCCTCCCTAGAAACCCTCTCGGATACCGAGGGGGTTTCCTTTAGAGAGGGATTTCCTGGGCAGCTTCTTGCTTGCGTCGCCCTCGCAAGATCCCAGCCCGCTTTCCGATTGACGACCATTCCCACACCGTAAGAGAGCCATCAGTCGCCAGGGCCTCGATGACGTACTCGGCGAACGCCTTGCGCTCCTTTGCCGTATTCAGATGGGAGACAATTCGGACAGCCATCTCTACCAGGGCACGGATATCGGGCGGTAGCAGCTTCAATAAAAGACGGTACATCCTATCCTCCTATTTCCTTGCGTGATGCATGCAGTACAGGCCTGGCTTGAATCTCGACACGGTGCATCGTGAGCCGTCGGCAAATCGATACACACATCTCTTGGGATGGTTCTTCATGTCACCTCCCTCGCAATCATCTTCTGGCTCTGGCTCATCCAGTAGGGTCACGGTCACGCCGCCGCCTGGGCCCATCTGCACCCATTCGGGTGCTGTGTCGAACGCACCATCACTGTCATCAGCTTCCACCTCGTAAGAAACCCTGTATCGTGGCATCAAATCACCTCGAAAGCGTTTGC
>Ga0114910_1001268_pt1 | contig 12111 bp, 10 predicted proteins | sample MalvireepMed_908_FD_83500 | JGI IMG/M metagenome (GOLD analysis project Ga0114910, IMG submission 83500) | Marine viral communities from the Global Malaspina Expedition - Malaspina viral metaG DeepMed_908 | ecosystem: Environmental > Aquatic > Marine > Oceanic | place: Mediterranean Sea...
GTTCATTGCGCTGCAGTTGCTGGTGCTGGGCACGCTGCTGCTGTTTCCGCCGATTGCAACCTGGATGCTGTAGCAGGGAACCCTATCGATGAAGATCGTTTCCGTCACCGCGCATGTCGTCAACGCGGAAATGCGCAACTGGGTGTTCGTCAAGGTTCAGACCGACGTGCCCGGGCTGCATGGCTGGGGCGAGGCGACACTGGAATGGAAGACCAGAAGTGTCGCCGGCGCTGTCGAGGATCTCACGCCGTTGATCCTCGGCCGCAGCCCGCTTGATATCGAACAGGCCGTCCGGGCGATGCGCAAGCAGTCGTTCTGGCGCCTCGGCGCCATCGGCATGAGCGCTATCTCCGGCATTGAGCTCGCCTTGTGGGACATTGCCGGCAAGCATTTCGGCGTGCCTGTGTGGCAATTGCTTGGCGGCAAGGTGCGCGAGAAGGTGCACGTCTATACGCATCTCGGGTTCGGCGACATGCGTGCGGTTTACGAGACCGACAGCGTTGATCCGCTTGTCGAGCGCGCGCATGAAGTGCTGGCCAAGGGCTATACCGCGTTCAAGGTGGTCATCCTGCCCTATGTGCATGCCTATGCGCCGCGCAAGGCAGTGTCCCATGTGGAGCGGCTGATGGCGGCGCTGCGTGAGGCCGCAGGGCCGGATACCGAGATCATGCTGGATTTTCACGGCAAGCCCGGGTCCGTGGCAACGGCGCTGTCGTTCATCGAGGCGGTTGCGCCCTATGGGCCGATGTTTGTGGAAGAGCCTATCCAGCCCGGCGATGCCCGGGGAATGCGACAGATCACCGAGCGTTCGCGCGTGCCGATAGCTACCGGAGAGCGGCTGGTTGAACGCTCCGAGTTCGAGGAGCATTTCCATCTGCGGGCGATGGATATTGCCCAGCCCGACATCTGCCACTGCGGCGGGCTGCTGGAAGCCAAGAAGATCGCGGCCATGGCCGAAACCGCGGGCATGGGTGTGGCGCCGCACAATCCGCTGGGCCCGATTGCAGGCGCGGCGGCGCTGCATTTTGCGGTGTCGACGCCGAGCCACATCATCCAGGAAGAAATGGTCGGCGCCGTGCCATGGTATTTTGACGTGGTCAGCGGGCCGATCAAGATGATCGAGGGCCACTGGCAGGTGCCGGAGGCGCCGGGGCTGGGCATTGAGGTGAACGAAAGCGAATGCGCCAAGCATCCTTTCGCCCCGGAAGTCTATCACACCGCCAATGCGGTTCTTGATGACGGCACCATCGTTGACTGGTAGTTTCGGCGGATGAACGAAGTGGCTTGCCCGTCAAGGCACTGGCGTTCCAGGCGTCAGCTTGCCTGAGCCCAGACTGAGCCCCAAGCGAGTATCAAAACATCTCTACAGATTGCTCCGGCCCATGATGTCGAAGTCAACGCCGGGGCGGAGCTTCGACATTGACGTGAATGGCGTACACGCTGGTGGTCGCGGTAATGAAGAGATGGGTGTTTCGAGGCCCGCCGAAGGTCAGATTGGATACAACCTCCGGGACCAGAATGCGGCCCAACAGCTCACCCTCTGAACTGAAACACCGCACACTGTCGGCAGACGATACCCAAAGATTGCCGAATGCATCAACCCTGATGCCATCTGGCAGGCCGGCCGATACGGTGGCGAAAACGCGGGGATTGGCCAGGGTCCTGCCGCCCTGGACGTCGAAGGCACGGACGACGGCCGGAATTTCCTCCTGGTGGCTGCGGCCCGATTCCGCGACGTATAAAACGGATTCATCGGGGGAAAATGCCAACCCGTTGGGCTGACAAAAGTCGCTGACGACGCTGTCCATTTCCCCGCTGTCCGGGTCAAGGCGGAAGACGTTTCTCGAGGGTTGTTCCGGCACTGCCCGATTGCCCTCATAGTTGCCCATGATGCCGTAGGTCGGATCGGTAAACCAGATCGAGCCGTCGCTCTTTACAACCACGTCATTGGGCGAATTCAGGCGTTTTCCATTGAAACTATGAGCCAGCGTCGAGATCGACCCGTCATGTTCGGTTCGAACCACTGACCGGGTGCCGTGCTGGCAGCTCACCAATCTCCCCTGCGCATCCAACGTGTTGCCGTTGGTGAAATTCGACGAATTGCGCAGCGGGGTGACAGAGCCATCGGGAGTCCAACGCAGAATCCGCTCATTGGGAATGTCCGAAAAATAGAGACACTGGTGGGCTGGAACCCATACGGGTCCTTCGGTCCACAGGTGGCCGGAAGACAATTTCGTCAGTTCGACATTTTGAAGCACAAGTGCGTTGAATTCAGGTCGTATGACATCATAGGGCTCCGTCATGCCGAGTAGCTCCTCTTGCTGGCGAAAATAACAACGGCCACGATGATCGTGCCGGTGAGCAGGAGCCTGACGCCCGCGCCGAGGCCAAGACTGTTGAGCATTGAGACCAGCAGGAACATGAACAGTGCCGCGCCCCAGATACCGGGCACGTTGCTCTTGCCGCCGGCGATCGAGGTGCCACCGATCACCACCACGGCAATCGACATCAGCATATATTCGGTGCCCATGTTCAGATTGGCGCCGCCTGAAAAACTTGCAAGCAGGAAGCCGGCCAGCGATGCCAGAGTTGCCGATCCCACATAGACGCTGATGCGGACCAGGTTCACCGGGACAGCACTGAGTTGAGCCGCCCGCATGTTCTGGCCCGTCGCCAGGAGCCAGCGCCCGAATATGGTCCGCTCAAGGACGAACCATGCGACAATGGCGAGCAGGATAACGAGAACGGCCACATTGGGCACTCCCATCACACTGCCGGTTGCGAAGTCGGCCAGGGGTGCTGGCGGTTTGATGCGCAGGCCGCGATTTGACCAGATCGCGATCGACTGAAAAATGAACGACGAGGACAATGTGGCGATGATGGGCGGAATGCGTAACGCCAGAATGAGCCCGTAATTGAATATGCCGCATGCCAGTCCGACGGCCAGCGCGATCAGCAGGCCCGGCAGGATCAGCCCGGCATCTGAGGCCATGAATTTGAGCGACAAGGTGCCGGCGAGGGTCATGCTTGCCGGGACGGAGAGGTCAACATTGCCCGGCCCCAGGGTGATTACGAACATCTGCCCGATGCCCACCACGACCGAAAATGCGGCAAAGGTCAGCGCAGCGCTGAGCAGCGAGGCGGTTCCCTGGCCGCTGGAGATGACCATGGAGGCGCCGAATGCCAAGGCGGCAGCCAGGAAGGACCAGATCCAGGGTGCCTGGGCAAGGCTTTTGACCATCCGCAGGCTCAATCTAGGACTATCTGGCGCAGTCATGCTGTTCTCCGATAGGAAATGAGCAGGCGTGCCGCCAGCACCAGGATCAGGATCGCCCCCTGTGCGCCGATCTGCCAATCGGGAGACAGCCTGAGAAACGACAGGAAGCTTGCTGCCAATGTCAATGTCAGGGCACCGATCACGGCACCAATGGGCGATACGCGACCGCCGGAGAATTCGCCGCCGCCGAGGATAACGCCGGCAATCGAGAGAAGTGTGTATCGCAGAGCGATATTGGCGTCTGCCGATGTGGTCAGCCCAACCAGCGCCATCCCCGCCAAAGCGCCAAACAGGCCCGCCAGGCCATAGGCCAGTGCCTTGAGGCGGAGGATGGACCAGCCCGATCTGTCCAGGGCCCGTTCATTGCCGCCAACACCCTGCAACACAACGCCGAGTGAAGAGCGCTTGATGAACAGATGCATAACCAGGGCGACGACGAAGGGAGCGATGATCGCCAGGGGGACCAGGGGCGGCTTGATGCTCATGAGCGTTCGCACCCAGGCGGGCGCCGCTCCGCCGGGGGAAGGCAGGATCAAAACGGCAAGGCCCGCCCAGACAAAGGACGCTCCCAGCGTTACAACAATGGCGGGCAGACTGCGCAGATGAATGACCGCACCAATGCCGGCATAGGCCAGCACGGAGACGGCAAGCACAGAATAACCGATAAGCGGCGTGTCATGGACCAGAGTTGCGGTTACGCAGGCACAAAAACTGACATAGGTGCCGATGGAAAGGTCGATGTCGTTGACCATGATGATCAGCATCTGCGCCATGGTGGCCAATGCCAGCGGGATGGCGAGATTGAACAACAGGTTGAGGCCGAAATAGCTCATGGCCCGCGGCTGCAGCCAGAACACGGCAGCCAGCAGAACGGAAAGGGAGACAACGGGCAGCAACGTCCTGATCTGATCGCGCGTCATGACGGTGTTTCCTGCATCGTGAAAGAGGCCTTGAGGATGCTTTCTTCCGATATATCCGCGCCCGTCAATTCTGCCGAGATTTCCTTCTCCCGGAACACGAACACGCGGTCACATTCCAGAATTTCGTCCGTTTCTGTCGAGTACCAAAGGAAGGTCCGGCCAGCCTCGGCCTCCGTCTGGATCATGCGGTAGACTTCTTTCTTTGTGCCAATATCGACGCCGCGCATGGGATCGTCCATGAGCACGATCGGCGCACCGGATGCCAGCGCCTTGGCGAACAGAACCTTTTGCTGGTTGCCGCCCGACAGGGACAGGATGGGGTTGTCGAGATCCGGTGTCTTGATTTGAATCTTCTGTTTCCAGGTGTCGCCCAGCTCTCGTTCCTTGCGCCGGTCCACAAGACCATAACGCCCGAATTCGGTCAGAGTGGACAGGCTGAGATTTTGCAGGATCGACCAGATTGGCATAATGCCATCCCGGCTGCGGTCACCCGCCACAAAGACGACATCCGGTTTTCGGCGGGACCGCCATGTGGAGGTATTGACGAAGTAGCTGTTGGCCAGTGCTTCGGCTTGTCCGTGGCCCGCAAGACCGGCCAGACCGACAATCTCGCCCTTGCGGGCAGTCAGGCCATTGGGCAGGCTTAGGACGATGTCGCCAAATTCGCGCTTGTTGCGGGCGACTTCCGCCTGGCCCCCATCTGCGGTGACGTGGCCCATGGCGTCGACCAGGCTCTGACGCGTAAACTGGTCTGCGGGCCGGTCCTCCACAATGCGGCCGTCTTTCATGACGGCGATACGTCCCGCCACTTCGAAAATTTCACCCATCATGTGGGTGATGAAAATGACAGCCCCGCCACGAGCGCAGAACTTGCGGACATGGTCGAGAAGCTGGCGTGATATCCCCGCATCCAGGGAAGAGGTCGGTTCGTCGAGGATCAAAAGGCGCGGCGCGATATCGCGCGCTGAAAAGGCGATGGCTATTTCAACCATCTGCCGCTCGGCGATTGTCAGGTCTGCGACGATAGCCTCAGGCGCAATGCCGTGACCGGGAAAGACTTCATTGAGGGCGTTCAGTACGGCCTTGCGTGCCGCAGCGCGCCAGCCCCAGCGCGGCATGTTGCGAAACGGAATACGGTAGTTCTCGAGCACCGAAAGATTGGGGCAGAGCGACAGCTCCTGGAACACGCTGCGAATGCCGTTGGCGGAGGCCAGATCTGCATTTCCTCCCCGCCTGCCGATGATGCTGACTGCGTATTCGACCTGTCCCGCGGTTGGCGTCAGGCGTCCGTTGATGACATTGACCAGGGTCGACTTGCCGGCGCCATTGTGGCCAACCAGTCCTATACATTCTCCGGCATGGACGCTCAGTGATGCCCCGGACAGGGCGCGAACAGGCCCAAAGGACTTGTCCACGCCCTGCAGCGAGATAACCGGCGCTGAGTCAGCGCCGGAAATAGGAATGGAAAGGCTCATGCGGCCCGTTACCGTGCGGCTGCGATGACGGCCTTGGCGTCGTCGAGCGAATACTCGACATTGGCCACGGAGCCTTCAGGGGTGGTTTCCAGCGCTGCTTCCAGACCGTCCTGTTCAACGGTCAGGAACGGCACCTTCAGATCCTTGGGAACTTCCTGCCCATCGAGAATCTGCTGAGCAACCCAGAACGCCAAGGTGCTGACACCGGGTGCAATGGAGAGCGACGTGGTTTCGTAGCCATTGGCTGCCTTCTGCTCGGCCCACCAGGCCAATTCGTCCTGACGGTTGCCCATGATGATGGTGGGCATGTCGCGATCGGTTGCCGCGATGGCCTGTGCTGCGCCATAGCCGTCACCGCCCTGGGTTACCACGGCAACAAGTTCGGGCAGGCTTGGCAGGATGCCGGCAACGGCTTTCTGCGCAACGTCCTGCGCCCAATCGCCGTTGACAGAACCGACGATCTTGAAGTTGGTTTCGGCAACCTGCTCGTGGATGCCGGCACTGATCTCGTCATCAACGAAGACGCCTGCCAGGCCGCGGATTTCGAGAAGATTTCCGCCATCGGGGTAGCGTTCTGCGAGGTAAGTCACCTGGTCACGGCCCATCTGCCGGAAGTCCACCGCAATGCGCCATGCGCAGGGTTCGGTCACGATGCCGTCGAAAGATACGACTGTGATCCCGGCGTCGCAGGCTTCCTTGACGGCACCATTGAGCGAGGTGGGGGATGCTGCGTTGACGACGATGGCGTCATAACCCTGCAGGATCATGTTCTGGATCTGGGCAGCCTGTTCGGTTGCCTGGTTTTCGGCTGTCGTGAACGGATCGGCAGCGGCCACCACGCCATCTGCTACGGCAGCACCAGCCACCTTGTTCCAGCTCTCCAGCATGGCCTGACGCCAGCTGTTGCCAGCGTAATTGTTGGAAAGGGCAATGCGCTTGTCTGACGTGTCAGCAAGCACCGGCGACGCGGCAACAATCGCCAGAATTGCGGCAGTGGAAATAAATTTCACTCGATTAGACATTGATGTCCTCCCTGATGCGACATGTGTCGCGTTGACAGTCTTGGCTGCGCCTCCACGCATCGGCTCGAATGAAAACACAGTGCCATCTGTTTCCACAGAGTATTAAATGCACAACAATTGCGGGAACCCGCAAGTGAGGCGCATCTGCCCGCAAGACAGCGGGACACTTGTGCAATAGAATAATGGGGAGGAACAGGGTGGAAATCGTGCACAATTACGTCAGAATTTCGAACCACTTGGCAGGCACGCTCGACATCCGCTCAGCTTTGCGGGCCGTCAGTGGCGAGATCGAGGAAATCATCGCCTACGACCACCTGGACGTCTGTTTCATCGACGAAGACGGTTTGTGGAATACCTCCTACGAGGTCGGACTACGTACGAGCTGGAGCAGTTCGCGCTCGCTCATCGAGGAATCACCGATCAGACATATTCTGAATGGCATTACCGATACCATGCTGACCTCAGATGCGTTGAGCGATCCGCGCTATTCGTTTCCTGGTTCGCTTTCGGAGCCGATACGCAAGCATGGGCTCAGAAGCCGCATCAATGTCGCGATGAAAGTGTTCGGACGCACAGCCGGGGCGTTGAATCTATCGATGCGGCAGCTCGGTTATTACAATGAGTCCCATATCGAACCGGTGCAAAATCTGGCTGACGTCCTGGCACCCTATTTCTTTGCCCTGCGGGCCAGTGAAACAGCCAAGAAGTCGGCCATACAGCGCACCAAGATTGCAGGCCAGCAGGAGGGCTTGCGGCTTGGCGCATTGCGTCTGACCGAAGCGCTGGAGCAGGAACGTCAGCGGATCGGAATGGATCTGCATGATCAGACGCTTGCCGATCTCACGCGGCTATCGCGGCTTTTGCGGCCCGGCCTGTCGAGTGAAGAGACCAGCAAATTGCAGGACGAGTTTCAGAACTGCATTCAGCAGCTCAGGCGAATCATTGAAACCTCTGTTCCGTCCATTTTTGAATTGTTCGGCTTTGAAGAAGCCATTCGGGCACATTTTGAAACCGCGCGGGGACCTGATCAGACCATCGCGCTGTCCTATCAGGACAAAACGTCCGGGGCGCTTAACCAGTTGGGCGATACCGAGCGCATTGCCCTGTTCCGTATCTGCCAGGAAGCCATCAACAACAGTCTCAAACATGCTGACGCTTCGCTGCTCGAGGTTGGCATTGAGCTTGACGATGACAGCAGAGTTCGCCTGCAGGTGCGCGACAATGGCCGCTTTGATGGCGACGCCAGCGCCCGGCAGGGGGGGCTGTTGCACATGCGGACACGAGCCAAACTGATCGGCGCCAGCTTCAAGATCGATATGGCGTCCGGTTCGACAATTTCCGTGGTTCTGCCGGTATCGGATCAAAAAGGAACTGTGAATTGAGAATTCTGCTCGTCGAAGATGACAAATTGCATCTGACCTACCTTCAGGATCAGGTTGCCCGTGCCTTCGAGCATGTCGAAATGCTCTGCTGCGCGACCTCGGGAGCCGAGGCGGAAAACCTGGCGCGCAAGGAAAATCTGACCGCGATCGTGATGGATTTGCGGATGAAAGGCCGAAATGGGGTTGAGGCCGCCAGAGTCATCTGGCGCGAGCGCCCGCAGACACGCATTCTGTTCTGGTCGAACTATTCCGACGAGGCTTATCTCCGGGGTATCTCGCGCATCGTGCCGGATAATTCCGCCTACGGATATGTGCTCAAGACAGCGCCGCCGGAGCGGTTGGGGCCGGCTTTGCGGGCGGTGCTCGGAGAAGGACAGATCCTGATTGACCGGGAGGTGCACTCCCTGAATTCCTTCGGATATCTGCGAAGGGAAGCTCTGACCGAAGTCGAGCTGTTGATCCTCAATGATGTTGCACTCGGATTGCCCGACAAGCTGGTCGCCTTGCGGCACTCACTCTCACTGCGCACGGTGCAGAACCGGCTGACCGGGCTTTACAACAAGCTTTCACTGCATGATGACCTGTTTGACCGCCTGGGCGCTGAACCGAACAAGCGCACACGCGCAATTGCAGCAGCGGTCAAGCAGGGCATCATAACGTCGGAGACGCTTGAGGCGGCCGAAAACGAGGTCGCTGCCTGGTGCGCCAGGACGGCCAGGAAGTAGACCAAGCCAGCTGCCACACTTGTGATCGTGGGAAAGCTCGGCGTGTTGGCAAACGCCCTCCGGCGACTAAACAGCAAATGGCGGCCACAAAACGATGGATCAAGACGGATACTTGACCCCTTGTTTGTGCACGTGGTTGCAACCCGTCTTGTAAGACGCTTTGGAACCGTTGGCTGCGATCGAACGGCAACGCTTTTGAGAAGCTCAGCGCCTCTACAGGTTTTCCTTCAACAGGATTTCGATGCGTATTTTCTCCTGTGATGCCAAGGGCTCCCGCTGGTCGTTGCGGGCCTTGAGAATCCGGATCGCGCTTCTGACCAGGTGGCCGGGATTTTGTGCGATTACCGCGTCGATCTGGCCATTTTTCAGCGCGGCTTCCGTGAAAGGTGTGCGCTCATGAACGATTTTGACCAAAGGCTGTGTGGTGATTTTCGACATCTCTTCAATCGGGATGCGTGCTTCCGAACTTAGAACATAGATGCCCAGAATGTCCGGGTAGTTCGTGACGATGTTGTTGAAGATTTTGCGGGTTCTTGCCAGGTCACTGTGGGTTTCGATGGAGGGCAGGGTCTGAAGGTCCTGATACTCCCGGTTCATGACTTCATCGAAGCCCAGTCTCCGGTCAATGCTGTCGCGTGACTGCATGGTCTCCGAGGTGACGATGATTTTTCCCTTTTGGCCGCCCAGAAACCGGCCCATCAATTGCGCGGCAGTGGCGCCTGCGGCGTAATTGTTGATGCCGACGAAATCGGTGCTGGCCGCCTTTGGCTGGCCTGCGATGAACTGGACAACTTCTATGCCTCGCTCCAGCAAGCGGTTGATGGCATCACGCACCTGCGGGGATTCCGGCGCCATGATGGCGATGCCATGTACCAGGCTGGCATCCAGACTGCCGAGGTAAGCTGCCAGCCGATAGGGGTCTTCAGCCGGAAGGCGCACTGTTGTCGCGTCGACCATCTCAGCGGAAAAAGCGGTTTTGGCTTCGTCAATGTGGCTTACCAGAACATCGAGAAACTGATCGCCATGTTCGGGCAGCAGGAACCGAAACTGGTAGCTTTTCTTGCGGGCAAGATTGACCGCAGACAGGTTGCGAACAAAGCCTATTCTGTCAATCGCCTCGTTTACCTTGGTGATTGTGCGCGGTTTTACGCCGGGGCGGCCATTCAGTACGCGGTCAATCGTTGCGAGGCTGACGCCCGCTTCTGCCGCTAAGTCTTTTGCTGTTGGTCGCATCTGCCTGAAATGTTCCGCATCATTGGGTGTTCTCATATCTCTCGACAGCCGATTTGTTCAATAAATTTCGCGGAAAAGCAAATTTTGAGGTGCGCACCTCAAGAATCGCTTGCAATGAGGTGCGCACCTCATTACTGATAATGCCAGGAGGCCCTGCCATGCTGGCGGGATTGTAAAACGGGAGGAATGTCTACTATGAAATTCAATCTGATGAATTCCGCGGCTGCAGTCGGCCTGATGCTTGGAGCAACGGCAGGTGCCGGTTCCGCGCAGGCTGCTGACCTGACGCTGTGCTGGGCTGCCTGGGATCCGGCCAATGCCCTGGTTGAGATGAGCAAGGATTTTGAGGCCGAATCCGGACACAAGATGAGCTTCGAATTTGTGCCGTGGCCAAATTTTGCCGACCGCATGCTCAATGAGCTGAACTCTGGCGGCAAGCTCTGCGACCTGCTGATTGGTGACAGCCAATGGATTGGTGGTGCTGCCGAGAATGGCCAGTATGTGAAGCTGAATGACTTCTTCGATGCCGAGGGCATCAAGATGGACGATTTCCTGCCGGCGACCGTGACCGGTTATGCCGAATGGCCGAAGAATACCCCGAACTATTATGCCTTGCCGGCCTATGCCGACGTCGTTGGCTGGACCTACCGCAAGGACTGGTTCTCGCGGCCTGAAATCCAGGCTGAATTCAAGGAGAAATATGGCCGCGATCTGGATGCGCCGAAGACCCTTGAAGAGCTCAAGGAGATCGGTGAATTCTTCCAGGGCCGCGATATCGACGGCAAAAAGGTCTATGGCGCGGCGATCTACACCGAGCGCGGCTCGGAAGGCATCACCATGGGTGTGACCAACGTCCTGTATAATTACGGCTTCCAGTACGAAAATCCTGACAAGCCCTACGATCTGGAAGGCTACGTCAATTCTGCTGGCGCGATCGACGGTCTTGAATTCTACAAGGCCTTGTATGATTGCTGCACCCCTCCGGGTGCGTCAGATGCCTACATGTCGCAAAACATCGATGCCTATAAATCCGGTCAGGTCGCCATGCAGATGAACTTCGCGTTCATCTGGCCAGGTGTTGAAGTTGACCCGAATGTGGGTGGCGGCAAGTCAGGTTATTTTGCCAACCCGGCTGGTCCATCCGGACAGTTCGCGCAGCTCGGCGGTCAGGGTATCTCGGTTGTTGCAAACACCGAGAATATGGATGCGGCTCTGGAATACATCAAATGGTTCGCCCAGAAGGACGTGCAGCAGAAATGGTGGGACGTGGGCGGTGCATCCGCAATGCGTGCTGTCGTGGAAGCGCCGGGCTTTGCGGCAAGCCAGCCATTTGCCCAGACCTTCCTCGACTCCATGGCCATCGTGAAGGACTTCTGGGCTGAGCCTTCCTATGCATCCTTGCTACTGCCGATGCAGGAGCGCGTGCACAACTACGTCGTTGCCGGCAACGGCACTGCCAAGGAAGCCCTGGATGGTCTGGTCAAGGACTGGGATGAAGTCTTCGAAGACGAAGGCAAGAAGTAAGCCCTAACTTTATACTCCTCCCAAGGAGTGGTGAGGCCGGAAGAATCCGCTCCGGCCTCACACATGGGAATCAGGTGAAAATTCGATGTCAGATTCAGTAATAGACCGCGCGGCCCGGGCTACCCCGGAGGCTATGGCGCATAAGGTAAAAGGGCTTTCAGACAGAGCCATTGCCTGGATTTTTGTCGCACCAACAATCCTCATTTTGCTGGCGATCAATATTTTCCCGCTTATCTGGACGATTTATCTGAGTTTCACCAATTTCCGGGTGAACCGCCCCAACAATGCTGTCGAATGGGTTGGGTTGCGCAATTACGAACGTATTCTCGGTGATCCTGACATCTGGATGACGATGCAGGCCACGGCGCATTTCCTGATCTGGACCATTGTCTGCCAAGTCCTGATCGGCTTCACTCTGGCCTATCTCATCAACAAGAAATTCAAGGGTAACGATCTCTGGACCACGATCATTGTGTTCCCGATGATGCTTTCTCCTGCTGTCGTCGGCAACTTCTGGACTTTTTTGTACGAGCCTCAGATCGGCCTGTTCAAC
>Ga0114910_1001272_pt1 | contig 12100 bp, 6 predicted proteins | sample MalvireepMed_908_FD_83500 | JGI IMG/M metagenome (GOLD analysis project Ga0114910, IMG submission 83500) | Marine viral communities from the Global Malaspina Expedition - Malaspina viral metaG DeepMed_908 | ecosystem: Environmental > Aquatic > Marine > Oceanic | place: Mediterranean Sea...
CCCTTACTCAGCTTTAGCCGCTTGGTTTAAAACTGATGAAGGTATGGAGATTTACTCCAATATTGAAAAAAGATTAAATTAATCTAACTGTAGATGCGGTCGCTCTACGGGGCGATCGCAAACTACAAAATCAAATTATATGGAAAATAAAATACAAGGTTTTGGGGATTTAGTTGAAAAATTTACAAAATTAACAGGTATAAAAAAAGCGGTAGACACCGTTAGTAAAGTTACCAAAAAAGATTGTGGGTGTAAAGAAAGAAAAGAAGCTTTAAATAAAAAGTTTCCTTTTTATAATAAATAAAAGAAATTATGGCTATAAGTGTAGATACGGTATATCAAAAAGTTTTAGCATTAGCTAATAAAGAACAAAGAGGCTATATAACTCCTCAAGAGTTTAATTTATTTGCTAATCAAGCACAAATGGCAATATTTGAGCAATACTTTTACGACCTTAATCAATTTAGAAGAGTGCCAGGTAATGATACCAACTACGCTGATATGGTTGAAGTGTTAGAGCAAAAAATACAAATATTTGAATATTACTTCAGTCCACTCGTGACAGCCAACTGGGAGGACCCTGACTTAGATGGGGAGTATTTTTTAGATTCGTGGGGTGATGAGGTGTATAGAATTAGTCAAATAATTGTAGACGGTAAAAACGTTGAAATTGTAAATTCAAAAGACTTTAATAACTTCGCCAACTCACCGTTAACAAAACCAACAAACGATAGGCCAATAGCCACTATAACTAAAATGGGTTTGGCTGGATCTGGTAGTAATGACAGTATATTGAGAGTGAGTAAGCTTGGTAGTCTTGAGATATGGTATATAAGGAAACCAATTACTGTAAACTGGGGTTATACTGTTTTTACAGCTGCTCAATCTAATGTAGACGCTCTTTACAATCCTAATGCTTCTACAGATTTCGAGTTACACGCTTCTGATCAAGGAGAGTTGGTTAACAGAATATTAGCTTTAGCGGGTGTTTCAATACAAAAACCAGAGTTAACACAAGTAGCTGCTGGGTTAGAACAAAGCAAAACACAACAAGAAAAACAATAAATAAATGGCATTATTAAACGGAACACCTACGGATTACTACAATGGCAACGAAAGTGAATTTGGTAATTATCAATTTGTTTCTTTAGAAGATATAATAAATCAGTTTATGATTATTTATGTTGGAGAAGAAAAAATAATTTCTAAAGCTAAAAGAACTGACGTTGCTTTTCACGCACAAAGAGCATTAGCTGAGCTTTCCTTTGACACTTTTAAATCGTGTAAGTCCCAGGAGGTTTTAGTACCAGCCTCACTTCAAATAGTGCTTCCGCACGATTATGTTAATTACATTAAAATTAGCTGGGTAGACTCAGTTGGCGTAAAACACCCACTATATTACACTAACAAAACCTCTAACCCTATAGCTTCTTTGCAAGACGATAACGGTGAGTTTAAATTAAACCCAATAGGAACTTTAACGCTTGCTTCCAATGTTGTTGTTTTAGACGGAGATTACAGCGATATATTAATGCACGGAATGAGGGTTGATAGTCCAAATCTTAAACCCGCTTGCTACATACACAAAGTGACAACCACAGCGGGTATCACATCAATAACTCTAGAAAACAAAAATGGAGACAATGATAAGGACGCTCTTGCCACTACAAACGAGCAGTTATTAATCACTAGGATTCGGTATTCGGGTAACGATTTGATACCAGCGCGTACAACTTTAACTGAAACAACAACCACAGCGGCGGCGCTAATTGGAGATACACAATTAAACTTAACGAGCGTTACTGGCCTTGAGGTTGGTATGCTTATAAACCACCCGGCATTTGTTAATAATAACGACATTGAAGAGGGCAATGGTTCTATAAAAATAATAGGAGTTGGTAGTTCTACTGTTGAGCTTTCGCACCCGGCTATTGAAGATGTTGCTCTTGGTGATACTGTTGGTTTTATTTCAAACATCAACAGATCTACAACGTGGGAAAACTATAAGTCTTCAACACCATCTGATATTAACGATGATTATGAAGATGATACTTATTGGAGAATGAATGGTAATAGATACGGTTTAGACCCACAGCACGCTCAAGCAAACGGATCTTTTTATATAGATTGTAATTCTGGTAAAATACATTTTAGCTCTAATATTTCTGGAAAAACTGTAATTATAGAATATATAAGCGATAGCCTTGGAACAGAAGAAGAGATGAGGGTCCACAAGTTTGCTGAAGAGGCAATGTACAAGTGGATAAATCATGGTATTTTAGCGGGTAGAATAAACACTCCAGAATACTTAGTAGCAAGATTTAAAAAAGAAAGATTTGCAGCGGTTAGAACAGCTAAACTAAGACTTTCTAACATGAAGGTTGAGGAGTTAACTCAAATTTTAAGAGGTAAATCTAAACAAATAAAACACTAGTTAAATGCCAGAAATTAAACACCAGTTTACTAAAGGGAAAATGAATTTAGATCTCGACGAGAGATTAGTTCCTAATGGAGAGTATAGAGAAGCTTTTAACATACAGGTATTAAGTTCAGAAGGCTCTGATGTTGGTACTGTTCAAAATTTAGCTGGTAACTTTGAGGTGCCTGGGCAAACAACAATCATAAATAATGACCAATACAACTATAACTGTATAGGGTCTATAGCAGATGAAAAAAACAACGACCTGTATTGGTTTGTAAAACCTACTTACAGGGAAATTGGAGCTAACTACCCTTTTGAGTTTTTTGAAGGAAATTACGGTGATTTAAACCAAAACCTTATTGACCTTAATAATTTAGACCAAACTGTTTATACTGATTTATGGAACTGGGGTACTGTTTCAGGATCTACCCCTATGGTGAAAACAACTATTGGGCAAGATATGATAATTAATTTATCTCCATTACAACCGGTTCTTGTTGATCAATTTGAAGTTATTTGTGATGGTTTAAGTTTTTTGAACTTTTATTATGACGTTAATAGTACTTTTAACAGTGGGACTATGCAACTTGAAGTTGATGCGGTAGCTTTTAAAGTTTTAGAAGTTGGGTTTGTTTTGGTAGGCTATGGCGTTACCTCGACTAGTGCCGGTACATCTCCTAGTGTTATTGGACTAGGGCCTTGGATAGAAATATCAAAAAAGTTTGTAGATGCAGCTGGTAGTCTTCAGTTAGAGCTTACGTTAAACAGCACTAATGCACCCGCTATTAACTCTTGGAATGACTTTAATAATGATCTTAACGTAAATGGTGTTGGTGCTACTGGTAAAATTAAAGCTTTTTATTTTCAAAATAAAGTACCAGCTACCAATTTTAGAAGTGTTAAAAACATAACAGGTATTAACATTGTTGATGACATGTTGTTTTGGACAGATAACCACAATGAGCCTAAAAAAATAAATATTGAAAGATCCACAATGGGGACAGACCCTTCTGGATTGTTTCAAACTAGAGTAGTAAACGAAAACCATCCACACGAGTTGTTGTTACCAAATTCTTTAGGTAGAATAACCGAGCAACATATCACTAATATTAAAAAATCTCCTAATAGCCCGCTAGCTATAGAATTAAAAACTCAAAGAGAAAAAGAAGTGTTTTTTGCTGGTGGTGGTGTATTTTCATTTATTTTATACTTTAGAGTGTACACGGGTATTATAACAACAAACTCCAACGTAGCGCCTCAATCAACGACTATAGATGACGTGTTAGGTATTGAGTATCCCGGCTCAAACGTGTTTGACGATAATATAACAAATTTAAGCAACGTAAGCAAAGGTGATTTAATTCAAATTAAAGTAAGTGAAGATTTTGACGGCACGTTAAGCGGTGGTGGAAATGTTGGTTTTCAGTGGGACATAGGTGATACGCTTGTTTTAAAAGAGTATGATGAAGATAATTCAACACCACCCCCTTTACCTGTACTCAATTATAGGTTAAAAGGTAAAATAGAAGCCATTACCACTCAAAACATTAGCGCTGGTGGTAGTGTTGTTGTAGATTTAAGAATAGTGGATTTAGATGGAATACCACCCTCGCCAGAAAATGGAGACTTAAGATATGTTGTAGATAAATATGATTCTGAGGATAAAATTTTTAAATACAAATACCCTAGATTTAGCTACAGATACAAATATGAAGATGGGGAATATTCTTCCTTCGCGCCATTTACACAAGTAGCTTTCGTACCTGGTGGTTTTGATTATCACCCTAAAAAAGGTCACAACTTAGCTATGGTAAACAGAATAAACCATATTATAGTTAAAAACTTTAAGCCTGACAATATACCTTTAGATGTTACTGAGATTGATTTGCTATATAAAGAAGATTCATCTACCTCTGTGTATATTGTAGATACTATAAGAAATAACGATGCTAAAACCTTATCATCACCAGGCTTTGTGTTGCCATCTAGTTTAAGCCAACCTAAATACAACCACTGGGAAACTAATGCTTATAAAATTGATTTTGAAGAAGTAAGATCTGTTTTACCTGAAAATCAATTATTAAGGGTGTATGACAATGTTCCTAGAAAAGCACTTGCGCAAGAAGTTACCGGCAGCAGAATAGTATACGGTAATTATGTTCAAAACTTTGACCTAACGAGCTCTTTAAATCCTTTTGAAGGTTTTTACCCACAATTTAAACATTATATAAATTCTTTCCCAAACCTCGCGTACTTACAAGGCGCGCAAGGTGATTCGAATTCAAAAAGATCAATAAAGTCACTAAGAGAATACCAGTATGGAATTATATTTATTGACGAGTATGGTAGAGAAACGCCTATAATAACAAGTGAAACAGGTTCTTTTGATGTGGATAAATCTTTTTGTGATAAGAACAATAGACTGTCTGTGCAGATGTCGGGTGCACCACCCAGCACTTTAGTTTCACCTTTTAAATACTTTAAATTTTACATAAAAGAAGTTTCTGGCGAGTATTATAATCTTGCTATGGATCGCTGGTACAATGCTGGAGATGGTAATGTTTGGCTTTCGTTTCCATCAACAGACGCAAACAAACTTGTTGTAGATGATTTTATAATACTAAAAAAAGGTGCGGAAAGTTATGACGCGGTTAAAGAGCCAGCAAAGTATAAGGTGTTAGCAATAGAAAATGAAGCCCCAGACTTTATTAAAAAACAATACTGGTTACTAGATACTAAAACAACTACAAATAGTGTTGACCCATTACTCCAAACGCCATTAGGCCCACTAGGCATAAACACTATACTTAGCCAACCAACAATTAACGCAAAAGAATTTGAATTAAACTACAGGGCTTATCACCAAACCAGTGGAAGTGATCTTCATAACCAATTTAAAGATGCTAATGGTGAGTTGTATGTTCAATTTAGTCTTGGTAATCAAGTTACAGAAAAATACAAAATAAACTCGCTTACAACCGATTTAGAGTTTGACCCAGTAACGGGTAATCCTAGTAATATTTCAGACGCTAAGTATTATATTAAACTAGAAGATAACCTAGGTGAGGATGTTGGTATTATTTTTGATACTTTTCCTCCTAATGAAGTTGTTATTGGTGCTCAAGTAAAGATTTTCAAGCAAACCAAAGAAAACAAAGCAGAATTTGACGGTAGGTTTTTTGTTAAAATATATACTGATGATATTTTTGGTAAATACATTCAATCTTCTTACGATCCAACAGATAATATAACAGACTATTATGTTAGCAGTTCTATAAAAACGGCTTGCATGAAAGAAAATCACAAAATATTACACGATGGTTTTGACGTTGACGACAACTACGCGGTTTACGTAGACTCTTCGGGGAATAAATACCACGCTGGGTGTGGCTTTCCAATAGGTCAAATTAATCATGGCGCTAGTGGAAATTTCATGTTTGGGTGGACTAGTTATAATATGAATTCTATAAACGCGTACTCTAGCGTGCAATATCCTCAGCACGCCTACATGTACTCTCAAGGCCCACCAGAAAACCCAGATCCATATAATGTCGGAAAAATTGGTCTTAGGCACTACGCTCCATTTTTTAGGCTTTATACTGAAGCAAGTAATCCAACAATGATCGATCTAACAGATCCTAACTCTGGTGATCCTAGCCAAATGTTACCTATTGAAATGGTTGTTAGCAATGCTGCGCATTTACCGCAAAACAATTTTAGCAACGTAAACCCGCTTTACAAGTTTGAAAACTTATACGTTCCTGATGCTTGGCAGCAAGAATATGGTAGATACACGGGTATTACTGATAAAGTTTGGGCAACGACTTACCAAGATGCAAATGCACCTGGCGCATGGTGGTTTGGTACTTCCAGCTCAACTAATACAAGTAGTTATTTACAGTGGTTTATGCATCACGACGGGTATAAAAGAAAAAGTGATAGAAATAGTAGAAAAACTGAGGTTTGGTATATTAACGAAGGCCCATACGCTGCTAGAGAGTGGAGTGGTGATACCTTGGATTTCAAAAATTCTCTTTGGGAGACGAGTGGTCCTGGTGGTACAGGTCTTGGGCCTGGTAATTTTCTAGATGGTATTAAGCCAAATTCTAGTGGAATTCAATTTAACATATCTTTAGGGGGTATAGATTATACTCCAACAGCTGACTCCGATGTGGCTGTACCTCAAGGGAATAGTTCTATTGGGCCTACGATAAACGATTTATATGATATTGGGGGCACCAACCAAAGTTACCAAGATAGTCAAACAGAGCAAATTGTAAACTCATTTTCACCAAACCAATATTTTAGGTTTAAAGAAGATCCATCTGAAACTGTTTATAATATACAAAACGTTGAAACAAAAAATTTACTAAACTACGCTGACTCTGCTTTAATGCTGGGTACCTACAGATCTTTTATGTCTACTAATATTTTTGGGAATACGAGTGCAATTGCTGGTCTTAGTTTTTCGCAGCAATATACCACGCCTAGAGTATTTCAACAAAACTTAATTAGTGGCCCAAGCCATTATACTAGAGGAGAGTTATTATCTTGTAACTTTAGTAAGAACTGGAGATTATTTACAGTAAACACTGATACCCCTAATTTCTCCTCAATACCTTGGAATCCAACTGGTTTGCCTGGTCCTATTGCAGGTGGTTCTGTTTGTAATATTACGGTTAACTCTTTAGAAAATCAGAACACCCAAGACTTACTTGGCACTGAATATTTTGTATATACTGACAGCACAATAGATGGTGTTATTTCTTTAGAAGTTGGTATGATACTTGTTAAACGCACCGCAAGCGGTGGAGCTGTTGCTACTTTTGATGAAAATATGAATGCTACTACAGCTAATGCAAGTTTTATATATTTGCAAGTTTTAGGTATTGAGCAGTCGGGTCTTGTCAATAATCTAACCGGTGTTAGTGCTGGTTTTAAAATTACTTTAGGTGGTTATATGAGACCTCTTTTAAAGATGGACGCTATAGCGTTTGCTGAAAACGATGTGCTTGAGTTTAGACAGGCAAAAATGAATGGTTACAGTAGTAACTCTGTTAGAAAAATATTTGAAAGCACAAAGGCAAGTAGTGGTTTTGATACCGGAAACATTACACACGAAAACTCTTGGAGGGCTGTTGAGTACAATATAGAGTTTTTATCAAAAGTAGAAATTGATGGCTCTATACTGTCAGAAAATCCAGCTATATGGGAGACTGAACCACAAGACTTACCAGACTTAGATATTTACCACGAGGCTAGTGGTAGAATACCTATAGATCTTAATGAAGATCTTACAAACGATTTTATTCCAACGAAGTATGTGTGGGATCCTGATTTGTTAGCAACAGTTGCCACATCACCTTCTCCATATAGAAGTGGTACCGGTGCTAACGCAATTTTTCACTCTGTTCACAATCCGTATGGTTCTCATCAAAACTCCGTAATAACAACTAATATACCGGGGTTTGGTTATGCTGGAAATTTAATAACAGGGATAATTGAGATAGTACAAGTTGAAGGAAACGAATTAACAATGGATAGTAGCCTTCCAAGTGATTGGATCGGTGTAACTTTAAACATTGGAGATACTATAACTATTAGAAGGCCAGACATGTCAACGTTTACTGCTGAAGTTGTGAAACACAATATTGATGTACCTGGTGGCATGCTACCTCTTTTTGACGTTTCAATAACCTCAGGCCAAATAATTAACCCTGTTAAAATAGTAATAAATAGTAAGATGTGGAATAGTTATCACGATTTAAACTATTACAATTGCTACTCGTTTAACAACGGTGTTGAGTCTAATAGGATTAGAGACAACTACAACACTTCCTTTATATCTAAAGGCGTTAGAGTGTCATCTGTTTTAGATTCTTACAAACAAGAGCGTAGAGAGTATGGTTTAATATACTCCGGTATATATAATTCTATGTCTGGAATGAACAATTTAAACCAATTCATTCAAGCGGAAAAAATCACAAAAGATATAAATCCAATATATAGTAGTATTCAAAAGCTACATTCTAGATCAACAGCTGACGGTGATTTAATAACTATCTGCGAAGATAGAGTTTTAAAAATATTAGCAAATAAAGACGCTGTATTTAATGCTGATGGAAATATTAATCTTACTTCCACTAACAATGTGTTGGGACAAGCTATACCTTATGCTGGTGAGTTTGGTATATCTAAAAACCCAGAGTCATTTGCTGCATATTCTTATAGAGCTTATTTTACTGACAAAGTAAGAGGCGCTGTTTTAAGGTTATCAAAAGACGGCTTAACACCTATATCTGAGGTTGGTATGAAAGATTGGTTTAGAGATAACTTAAAAATAAGTGAAAACATAGTTGGTAGTTATGATGAGCGTCAAAATGAATATAACTTAAAGTTAGACACTAGAACCTCCTCTACGGCTATTGTTGTTAGTTACAGTGAGAAAAACAAAGGTTGGAATAGTTTCAAAAACTTTGGCGAAATGGAGCAAGGTGATAGCATGGGTAATGACTACTTTACTTTTGTTGACGGTAAAGCCTGGATTCATCACGCTCCAGCTAATTTAGTTGACTCTAACACGTTCTATGGTAATTATTATAACTCTAGTATAAACGTTTTGTTAAATGACAATCCTAGCGCTGTTAAGAGTTTTAAAACAATAGGGTATGAAGGTAGTTTACCTTTAGCCGCTAACGATGGATATGTGTTAGAAATTCCATACCAGCAAACAACTGTTTCTGAAGGGTGGTTTGTGGGGCAGATGCAAACTAATTTAGAACTTGGTCAAAACATATATTTTACAGAAAAAGAAGGTAAATACTTTTCAAATGTAAAAGGTGTTAGCAATGTAGAGTCACCAGATATTAATCAATTTACTTTTCAAGGAATAGGTACTGTTAATCAGATTATTGATATCCTTGGAAGTATATAAACAAAAAAAATATGTCTTGTACAATTTCTGATTTTGAATATGCTTATTTTATGGTAGGACCGACTGGTCCAACAACTTCTATGTTTCAAATACATTGTCAAAACCCTACTATTTTCACTACAGAGAATTTTTGTTTAGGAAATAACACCAATGGTTATCCATCTTTTTCATGGTACATGTGGGGTAAGTATCAACAGTTTGGATGTAGTTGGTTTGACAATAGATTAAACCACTGGAACGCTCAACTTCCCAATATAACTAACGCAGCTCATTCATCTCACAAACACGCTAAAATTGCACAATTTGAGTATTTAAAAGTTACTTGCGGGTGTGGACCTCCAGTAGCCCCAAATAACAACGCTAAAACAAAAAAACAAAGAACAGCTGGTATTAAAAAGAAAATTAATAAAGTACAATTTGACAACAGCGTTTTAGACAGTATAGGTGAAGACAGATCTATTAATATTTACGGTGATGACTTTGGCGCGGTTGATGTCATGGTGATAGATGGTGATGGAAAATATTATAACTTTAAAACCAAATCTTTTACAACACAAGAATATTCTTTACGAGATTTAACTTTATCTGGCGGAAGTGCTAGTGTTATGGTTAGTTTTCCAAAAGTTGCCTCAGACAGCAACTACACTGTAACGGTTTTAGCGTCATCTAAACACAACACTATTTACGATAACAGTGTTAGTAGATCACTTTCTTATTCTAAAAAACTATATCAATATACAAAAAACACATTAACTCTTCAAATGGGAAGCATATTGTCTTTGTCTGGTTTTACTGGGTTTGATGGTGCTACTAATAATTTTACTGTAGACGTTACAAAGCATAAAGACTCTGTAAAATATCCTTTTACAATTGTAGGTACCGCATCAGCTACTAGGCCGTTTTACGTTTTAAAAACCCCTACTAACGATATGATCGTGACAAAAGAAAACCGTACTATTGGAAGTGCTCATGTTGATATAAAAACACGTGACGGTGTTAGAGTTGAGTCAATTAAATGGCCAATTAACAATATTGTTGGTCTTAAAAATGGTATGATTTTATCTGGTACAAACGTAACAGCTGGCACAACAATATCTAACTACGAAAACATTGTTTACTCGCAAGACAAAAAAATAACAAACGTATTTGAGGCTGGTTTACAACCTACAGGGACTGCAACTATTACCGATGAAAGAGTAACCTCGCAAGCTGGTAACGTTGTTTTTAACAAAGCTCAAGCAGGTGCTTTGGCGGATGACGTGATTGGCGTATATGCTTATGGTAATGAAAAGATAAAATCTTTAACCGGATACGATGTTACGCTGACAAACATTAAGGCAACGATAACCAAACCAACAACAACAACAACAGAGGTTTCTGCCGGTGGTAGTTCTGCAGATATAGCTGTGGCTGATAGGCAAGGTGTTATTAATAACATATCTAGAGTTAGTGGTATTGGTATTAATTCTTCTTTAAAAAACCCACTAATTACAGCTGGTGGTGGTGCCGACGGGGCTGGTGATTGGACTATGGACGCTGCTCAAACTTTAGAAAACGGTGTTACTTTAACCGTAGAAAACACAAGTAATGTTGTCACGGTAACTGGTGATATTGAAATAAAAAAAGTTGGTGAAAGCAATGTTTTAATTGTTTTAGATATAGAACAGTTTTTAGCAACCTCATAATAATTAAAAAATAAATAAATGTCTTTTATTGCAACTAATCCAAACACAGAATCGGCTTTAATGGTTACGCAAGCGTTAAATGTTTCACTACAAGTAGGCGACTTGGTGTATTGCAACTGTATCTCTCCAATAATTTCCAACAACCCTGGCTATGCTATAAGTAATAACAATCCAGTTGTTTTAGGTGAAGTAACAGAACTAACTGTAGACGATGCAATTTCAAATTGGACATGGATAGGTGTGCAATATTTAAATTATTTTACTGGAATAAGTATACAATCCCCAATCCCATATTGCCCTGTTACTGATTTATTTTTAACTTTTGCTAAAAACAACACTGTTAACAAGTCATCTTTAAAAGGGTATTTTAATCTAGTAAACTTTCAAAACAATAGTAAAACAAAAGCAGAGTTATTCTCTGTGAACTCAGAAGTTACTTTGAGTAGTAAATAACAGCATAAAACTGTAATAATAAATATACAAAAAAATAATTATGATTGAATTAATTGAGTGGTTTTTATTTGGACCAAATGACCCGAGTACTCAACAAGCCTTTATTCCAGCGGCTATGGCCATTGGTGGCTTAGCTCAAATGGCTATGGGTTACGATTGGGGTGGTAAAAGAAAAAAGGCTTTAGCGGCTGCTAGAAAAAAATACGAAGAACAAAAAGACGTATTCAGAAACTTAGACACTAGTGTTGATAATGCTTACGAAAATATGACAAACCAGTATGAAGGCATGGAAAACACATTTGAAGATTTAACAGTAAACCAACAGCAAGCTAGGTTTGAAAGACAGTCATTTCAAAGATCTCAAGCAAATATAATGCAAAACCTTAGAGGAGCCGCTGGAGGAAGTGGTATAGCTGGTTTAGCTCAGGCGATGTCAAATCAAGCCGCTACGCAAGCGCAAAGGCAAGCCGCTTCTATTGGTCAACAGGAAGCTAAAAACAAGATGTTAGCAGCACAGCAAGCAGCTAAAATACAACAGCTACAAGCTGGTGAAGGTTCTAAAATACAACAATTGCAAGCAGCTGGAGCACAAAAAGCTCAAATTAC
>Ga0114910_1001274_pt1 | contig 12097 bp, 7 predicted proteins | sample MalvireepMed_908_FD_83500 | JGI IMG/M metagenome (GOLD analysis project Ga0114910, IMG submission 83500) | Marine viral communities from the Global Malaspina Expedition - Malaspina viral metaG DeepMed_908 | ecosystem: Environmental > Aquatic > Marine > Oceanic | place: Mediterranean Sea...
GTGTGTCAAGTGATTGCAGCACCTTGAGCCGCTTGTCGGCTGTCGCCGTCAGCATCTTGTTGACCGGCAGCGTGAACAACGCAAAGGCCCGGATCTTGGACCGGCCGACACGGCCGCGCAACTGATAGAGCTGGGCCAGACCGAACATGTCGGCGCGATGCACGATCAGCGTGTTGGCGGTCGGCACATCCAGGCCGGATTCCACGATCGTCGTCGACAGCAACACGTCATACTGACCGTCATAGAACGCGTTCATGATGTCGTCGAGTTCGCCGGCGCCCATCTGGCCATGCGCCACGGCAAATTTGAGCTCCGGCACGCTGTCGCGAAGGAAGGCGGCAACCTCCTCCAGGTCCGCCAGCCGCGGACAGACGTAGAAACTCTGGCCGCCGCGATAGTGCTCGCGCATCAGGGTTTCACGCACGGTCACCGGATCAAACGGCGAGATGAAGGTTCGCACTGCCATCCGGTCGACCGGCGGCGTGGTGATCAGCGACAGCTCCCGCACGCCGGTCATCGCCAGCTGCAAGGTGCGCGGGATCGGTGTCGCCGACAGTGTCAGAACGTGAACATCGCTTTTCAGCTCCTTCAGCCGTTCCTTGTGCTTGACCCCGAAATGCTGCTCCTCGTCGATGATCAGCAGCCCCAGATTGGCAAAATCGATTGATGAGCCGAGCAGCGCATGGGTGCCGACCACGATGTCTGTCTTGCCCGAAGCCAGTTCCGCCTTGGTCAGGGCCAGTTCCTTCGGGCCGACCAGCCGCGAGGCCTGGGCGATGCGCACCGGATAGCCGCGCAAACGCTCGGTAAAGGTCTTGAAATGCTGCCGCGCCAGCAGGGTTGTCGGCACCACCACGGCCACCTGCACGCCGTTCATCGCAGCGATGAAAGCCGCCCGCAGCGCCACTTCGGTCTTGCCGAACCCGACATCGCCGCAAACCAGGCGGTCCATCGGCTGGCCGGCTGCCAGGTCATCGCGCACCCGCTCGATGGCCGCCGCCTGGTCTTCTGTCTCGTCATAGGGAAAGCGGGCCGAGAATTCGTCGTAAAGCCCTTCAGGTGCTGCCAGGGCCGGCGCCGAGCGCATGTGCCGTTCCGCAGCGATGCGGATCAGGCCTTCGGCCATGTCCAGCAGCCGTTTCTTCAGCTTGGCCTTGCGCGATTGCCAGGCAACGCCGCCCAGCCGGTCAAGCTGCACTTCGGCGCTGTCCGAGCCATAGCGGGTCAGCAGTTCGATGTTTTCAACCGGCAGAAACAGCTTGGCGTCGCCGGCATAGTGCAGTTCCAGACAGGCATGCGGCGCTCCGGCTGCCTCGATCGTGCGCAGGCCGATGAACTGGCCGATACCATGCTCGGCGTGCACAACGTAATTGCCCTCATCGAGACCCGACACTTCTGAAATATAGTCCGCGCCGCGGCGCTTGCGCTTGGCGCGGCGCACCAGACGGTCGCCCAGCACGTCCTGCTCGCCGATGACCACAAGATCATCAATCTCGTAACCGCCCTCGATGGCCAGCACCGCGGCGGCGGCTTCGCCTGGCTTGAGCTTGTCGAGTTCTTTGTGGCTGTTGATCCGCACCACGCGCTTGAGGCCGTGCTCGTCGGTCACCTGCAAGAGCCGGTCGAGCGAGCCTTCGGTCCAGGCGGTAATCAGCACCTTGCGGCCATCGGAGCGTTTGACGCCGACATGGGCGACCAGCTTCTCGAACAGGTTGGCCCGGCCACCCTCTTCCGACTTGTCGGCCTCCGCGTCCGCGGCCCAACGCGGTCCGGTCCGGGTCGGAAGATCGATCACCCGGCGGGCCGAATTCTCCGGCTCGTGAAACGGTGTCAGCCGGATGGCATTCAATGCCTCGAGCATGGCCACAAGGCCCTGCGCGTCGAGATACAGAAGATCCGGGTCAATTGCCTTGTAGGGCGTGGCCTGCACCCCCCGGCCCTTTTCGATGCTTTGCGCGGCCTGCCGCGCCTCGAAGTGATCAACAATCTGGGCCCGGCGTTCACTCGCCGCTTCCGCCAGCATGTGATCGTTGGAAATCCGGAACCCTTCGAGATAGTCGAACACCGTCTGCATCTCGTCGTGAAACAGCGGCAACCAGTGTTCCATGCCCGGATAGCGCCTGCCTTCGCTGATGGCGACGTAAAGCGCATCATCGCGGGTTGCCGCACCGAACATGGCCAGATACCTGGTCCGGAACCGGCTGATGGTTTCCGGCTCGAGCGTGACCTCGCTCATGGCATTGAGCGCCAGTTCCTTGGCCTGGGTCGTGGTGCGTTGCGATGCGGGGTCGAAATGCCGCACGCTCTCAAGCGTGTCGCCAAAGAAATCCAGCCGCACAGGCTCTTCGGCTCCCGGCACGAAGACATCGAGAATACCGCCGCGCACCGCATATTCGCCGACTTCGCGGACGGTATCGACCCGCTCGAAACCGTTCTTCGCCAGGCTTGCCGACAGGTCCTCCATCTTCAGACGGTTGCCGGCGCGGGCCGAAAATCCGAGCTGGGAAATGACCGATCTCGATGGAACCCGTTGCAGCATCGCATTGACGGTCACAAGCAGGATCGCCGGATGCGGGTTGTCCGCAAACTGCGCCAGCGATGACAGGGCCGAAAGCCGGCGGGCCGAAATATCGGCGCCGGGCGATACCCGGTCATAGGGCAGGCAATCCCAGCCGGGCAGTGTCAGAACCGGAATATCAGGCGCGAAAAACGCGAGGTTCTGCTCCAGATCGGCCATGCGCTGACCATCGGAAATGATATGGGCGAGCGGGCCCTCGGCACGCGCCAGTTCAGCCAGCGCCAGCGCTTCCATGCCCTGCGGTACACCGGCCAGAGTGATCGGGGTCTTGGCTCCGGCGATCCTGGCGGCCGGGATGACAGGTTTCATGGTTTGGACGCCTGCCCTTCGGATGAGGGATCAGATGGTTCGAAATCCGGCACGTAAGCGCGCATACGGTCAAACAGCGCGGTACGGAACCGCTCCGGTGTCTCCGCTTCGCCGGTGACCCAGCGGAAGATATCCGCATCTTCCTCGGCCATCAGCGTCTCCAGCTCGTCAAGTTCGGCATCACTGAGATCGGCAATCTCCGCATCTGCGAAGCCACCGATCACCAGATCCATTTCCCGGATCCCACGTCGCCATGCCCGCACAAGAATGCGGCGGCGGCGCGGATCGAGGTCGGCGCTTGAACGTGTTGTTCCGGTCATGATCAGCCTTTTTTGGTTGGACGGTTTCCATATCCTGTCATCGGGCAAATGTCAGCCTTGCCTTTGGCTCAAAATTACCGTTCATCTGAATTCATGCGACCGCTCCAACTCGATCCCCTGTTCAAAACCGTCGAAAGCCTGCCCGGTATCGGCCCCAAGCTGGCCGAAGCTCTGGCGCGCGTCACCGGGCGGGATGGCCCGGAAGACACCCGGGCGCTCGATCTGCTGTTGCTGCCGCCGCACGGGCTGATTGACCGCACCATGCGTTCGGGAATCACCGAAGCACCGGAAGGGACCATTGCCACGCTGAAGGTCAGGGTGGACCGTCACCAGCCGTCGCCTCCGGGCCGCAGAAGCGCGCCCTACCGGGTCTTCGTTCATGATGACACCGGCGAACTGGCGCTGACATTCTTCCATTCCAAGCAGCCATGGCTGGAAAAGATCCTGCCGGTCGGGGAAACCGTGCTGGTCAGCGGCAAGGTGGAATGGTTCAACGGCCGTCCGTCGATGGTGCATCCCGATCACATCGCTCTGGAAGCCGACGCTGCCAGTTTTCCGCTGATCGAGCCGGTGTATCCGCTGACGGCTGGGCTGTCGCCCAAGATACTCCGGCGCTCAATCGACTCTGCACTGGAGCTCCTGCCCGAGCTTCCCGAATGGTCGGATCCGCATCTGGTCAGCAAGAACAGTTTTCCCTCCTTCGCTGAAGCCGTGCGCGAGCTGCACCATCCCGAATCGGCCCTTGATATCGAGCCACAAACCCCGGCCCGGCGCAGGCTTGCCTATGACGAGTTGCTGGCGGGACAGCTGTCCCTGGCTCTGGTGCGTCAGACATTGCGAAAGCTGCCCGGGCACCCTGTCGTCGCAGAAGGCAAGTTGCGGCAGGCCATTCTTGATTCCCTGCCCTTTTCCTTGACCGGCAGTCAAAACACCGCGGTCGAGGAAGTGCTTGAAGATATGGCCGGATCAGACCGGATGCTGCGGCTGCTGCAGGGCGATGTCGGGTCCGGCAAGACCGCAGTAGCGATGCTGGCCATGGCCGATGCGGTGGAAGCCGGCGGACAGGCCGTGCTGATGGCGCCGACCGAGATCCTTGCCCGCCAGCATTACGCCACGATTGCCAAAATGGCCCAGGCTGCCGGCATTGAAGTGGCAGTGCTTACCGCCCGCGCCAAGGGCCGGGAGCGCACCGAGCTGCTTGAGCGGATCGCCAATGGCGACGCCCGGATCGTCATCGGCACCCACGCCCTGTTTCAGGACTCGGTCGTCTACCACAACCTGACACTGGCGGTGGTCGATGAGCAGCACCGGTTTGGTGTCCACCAGCGTCTTCGGCTGACTGCGAAAGGCACAGCGCCGCACATGCTGGTGATGACCGCCACACCGATTCCGCGCACGCTGGTGCTTGCGGCCTTCGGCGACATGGATGTGTCCAAACTGACCGAAAAGCCCGCGGGCCGGCAGCCGATCGCCACCGTCACCATTCCTGACGACCGTCTGGGCGAAATCGTCGAGCGGCTCAAGACAGCGCTTCACGACGGCAAGAAAGCCTACTGGATCTGTCCGCTGGTCGAGGATTCAGACCAGAGCGACCTGATGTCGGTGGAAAGCCGCCATGCAAGCCTGGCAAAGGCGTTCGGCAAGGAACTGGCGCCACTGGTGTCGCTGGTCCATGGCCGGATGACATCGGACGAAAAAGATCAGGCGATGCGTGATTTCAAGGACGGCAAGACCCGCCTGCTCGTTGCCACTACGGTTATCGAAGTCGGCGTCGATGTGCCCGATGCCACAATCATGGTGATTGAACATGCCGAGCGTTTCGGGCTTGCGCAATTGCACCAGCTGCGCGGCCGTGTCGGCCGTGGTTCGGGCGCTTCAAGCTGCATTCTGCTTTACCACGGACCGTTGGGGGAAACTGCCGGCGCACGGCTGACGGTGCTTCGCGAAAGCGAAGACGGGTTTCGAATCGCCGAGGAAGATCTCAAGCTGCGCGGCGAAGGTGAAGTCCTGGGCACACGCCAGTCAGGCTTGCCCGGCTTCCGCCTCGCCAATCTCAGCGCCCATGCCGATCTGCTGGAGATTGCCCGCAGCGACGCCCGCAATGTTCTCGAAACCGATCCGGCGCTTCAGACCCCGCGGGGCGAGGCGCTCAGAATGCTGCTTTACCTGATGCGGCGCGACGAGGCGATCCGGTTCTTGCGCGCAGGCTGACGCCTTTACTCCGGCGCCGACGTCTTGTTTGGCTTGAGTTTTGATTTCGGCTGCACCGGCAAGGTCTTCGGGAAGTCCGGTGAGACCAGCCCGGCGGAGATCACCATTTTCGCCGCCTCCTCGACACTCATGTCGAGAATGATGACATCCTTGCGCGGTACAAACAGCAAGAATCCCGATGTCGGATTGGGCGTGGTTGGCAGGAACACCGAGATCGTTTCCTCCTCCGGCAGACGGCTGCTGACCTCGCCCTTGGTATAGGTGGCGATGAACACGATCGACCACAACCCGCGCCGCGGATACTCGATCAGCGCCGCCTGTTTGAAGGAGCCGCTCTGTTCCGCCAGAACGGTCTGAAAGATCTGCTTCAGTCCCTTGTAGAGACTGCGCACCAAGGGCATCCGGTCAAGCAGCGATTCCCCGAAACCGATGATCGAGCGGCCCACCAGATTGGCGGTCAGAAACCCGATCATGGTGATCAGGAACAGCGCCGTCAGCAAGCCGAAGCCGGGCACCGCGAATGGCAGGTAATTGTCCGGATTGTAGACTTGCGGAATATAGGGCTTCACCCAGCTGTCGACCCAGCCGATAAAGGTCCAGGTCAGATAAGCGGTAATGGCGAGCGGCGCCACGATGATCAGGCCCGTCAGAAAATAGTTTCTCAGCCGCCGGCCCGCGCCCAGCCGTTTTTGCTTCTCGCTCATTCATCACCTTGTCTTGTGGCATGCAGTCGCATCATCATGCGCCCCTTAATATAGGGAGCGCAGGCCAGCAAAGACAAGCACTTGAATTGGGTCTTTGCCTATTCGACGGTAACCGACTTGGCCAGATTGCGCGGCTGATCAACGTCTGTGCCCATGAACACCGCCGTGTGATAGGCGATCAGCTGCACGGGGAGCGCGTAAAGGATCGGTGTCACGATCTCATTGACCTCCGGCAGGACAATGGTCGCCATCGTGTCGAGTGTCGTTGCCGCCGCGCCTTTTTCATCGGTGATCAGGATGATCTGACCGCCGCGCGCCGCGACTTCCTGCATGTTCGACACTGTTTTCTCGAAATGCCGGTCATGCGGCGCAATCACGATCACCGGCATGTTCTCGTCAATCAGTGCGATCGGGCCATGCTTGAGTTCACCGGCCGCATAGCCTTCGGCATGGATATAGGAGATTTCCTTGAGCTTGAGCGCGCCTTCAAGCGCCAGCGGAAAATTGGTTCCGCGGCCGAGATAAAGCACGTCCTTGAAGCGCGAGAGTTCACGCGACAATATTTCGATCTGCGGCTGGATCGCATTCATCACCTGGTTGAACAGCCGCGGAGCCTCGACCAGCGCCTGCACCATCGCCGTTTCATCTTCCGCCGACAAGGTGCCGCGTGCGCGTCCGGCAATCATCGCCAGTGCAGCCAGAACCGACAGCTGGCAGGTGAAGGCCTTGGTCGACGCCACACCGATTTCCGGTCCGGCAAGGGTCGGGAAAACGGCGTTGGATTCCCGCGCAATGGTGGATTCGCGGACATTGACCACGGCGCCGATCGTCAGGTCATTGTCCTTGCAGTAGCGCAAGCAGGCCAGAGTGTCGGCCGTCTCGCCCGATTGCGAGATGAACAGTGCCGCCATCTTGCCTGTCAGCGGGATTTCGCGATAGCGGAACTCCGAGGCGACATCGATTTCAACCGGCAATCTGGCAAAGCGTTCGAACCAGTATTTGCCGATCAGGCCGGCATAATAGGCGGTGCCGCAGGCCGAAATTGCCAACCGGTCAAGATTGGCGAAATCGATCTGCGCGCTGTCGAGTTTCACCCGTCCCTCGGCGAAATCGATGTAGTGACTCAATGTATGGGACACCACTTCCGGCTGCTCGTAGATTTCCTTTTCCATGAAATGCCGGTGATTGCCCTTGTCGACGACATAGGCGGCCCCCTGCGATTTCTGCTTTCTGCGCTCGACCCGGTTGCCGGTCTGATCGTAGATCTCAAGCGCATCCCGGGTGATCACAGCCCAGTCACCATCATCGAGATAGGTGATGTCGTCGGTAAACGGCGCCAGTGCAATTGCGTCCGAGCCAAGGAACATCTCGCCCTCGCCATGGCCGACCGCCAGAGGCGGACCGGAGCGTGCGCCGAGGATCATGTCAGGCTGGTCTTCAAACAGCACGGCCAGCGCATAGGCCCCTTCCAGCCGCCCCAGCGCTTTCTGCATCGCCTCGCGCGGCGCCAGCCCTTCATGGCGGTAGGCTGCCAGCAATTGCGCAACCACTTCGGTATCGGTCTGGCTGTAGAATGTGGCGCCATTGCCGGTCAATTCGGCACGCAAGGGCCCGAAATTCTCGATAATGCCATTGTGAACCACGGCCACACCGTCGCAAAAATGCGGATGCGCATTGCTTTCGGTCGGTGCCCCATGGGTGGCCCAGCGGGTGTGCCCGATGCCGACCTGGCCGGCCAGTGGCTCTTCACCGAGCTTGTGATCCAGATTGGCGAGTTTGCCTTCGGCCCGGCGGCGCCCGAGATGTCCCTGATGAACGGTGGCGACACCGGCGGAATCATATCCGCGGTATTCGAGCCGCTTGAGCGCATCCACCAGCAGCGGAGCAACCTCGCGCTTACCAACTATCCCGACTATGCCGCACATGCGTCTCTCCTGGGTAATGTGTTGGCCAAGCTCTTACCCAGCAACGCCGGATTAGACCAGTGCCCTAACGTATTGGACCCGCTCAATTTTCGTGACTCAGCGTTACCTGGTTCTGACACCCGGGCCGTTTCACATCTTTTTCTTGAGCGCCTTGATGGCCGCGATCTTCTCTCTGAGACGGCTCGCGCGGCCGGGTTTTGTCTCCTGCCGTGCCCGTGCAATGGCCAGCGCGTCGTCCGGCACATCCATCGTCACAACGCTTCCCGAACCGACATAAGCCCCGTCGCCGATCTTGACCGGGGCAACGAGCGACGAGTTCGAGCCGATGAAGGCGCTTGCCCCAATTTCGGTCAAGTGCTTGTTCTGGCCGTCATAATTGCAGGTGATCGTGCCCGCCCCGATATTGGCTCCCGCTCCGACAACCGCGTCGCCGACATAGCTCAGATGATTGACCTTGGCACCCGCGCCAACTTTTGCCTTCTTGATTTCGCAGAAATTGCCGACCTTCGCCTTTTCCGCCAACTCGGTGCCGGGACGAAGCCGGGCAAAGGGCCCGATTGTGGCATTCGCGCCCACATCGGCCCCCTCAAGATGGCTGAACGCATGGATGACCGCGCCCGAACCGACCTTGACGCCCGGACCGAACCAGACATTGGGTTCAATCATCACATCGCTCTCAAGCACCGTGTCATGCGACAAGAACACGCTCGACGGATCGATCATGCTGACACCCGACAGCATCGCCGCATGGCGTGCGCGGGTCTGCCAGACCTGCTCAATCTCGGCCAGTTCGGCACGGGTGTTGCACCCCATCATGTCCTCTTCCGGGGCTTCGATGGCGATGCATTTCAATCCATGGCTGCGGGCTATCTCGACAATGTCCGTCAGATAATATTCGCCCTTGGCGTTTTCATTGCCGATTGCTTCAAGCAGGCCGACCGCCTTGGAGCCGGAAAAGGTAATGATGCCGCCATTGCAGAAATCGACGGCCAATTCTTCGCTCGAGGCTTCCTTGTGCTCGCGGATCGCCACTAGTTCTCCGTCGCGCTCCAGCAGCCGGCCATAGCCGGCCGGATCTGCGGCCCGGAAACCCAGCACCACCACATCGGCGCCCTTTGCCCGCTCTGCTGTCGCGGCAACCAGGCTTTCGGGATTTATCAGCGGGGCATCGCCGTAAAGCACGACCACATCATCAAAACCCTCGGTGATGATGTCGCGCGCCATCAGCACCGCATGGCCGGTGCCCTTGCGTTCGGTCTGCAGCACTGGCGAGACCGGCACATCAAGGCCTGCGCTGGCTGCCTCTGTTACCAGATCCGCATCGCGGCCAACCACGAGCGCCACCTTGTTGACGCCTGCTGCCGCCGCAGCCCGGGTCACATGAGCGATCAGCGGAAGGTTGCCAACCGTATGCAGCACCTTGGATTTCGACGACTTCATCCGAGTCGCGTCACCCGCAGCAAGCACCACCGCCAAACATGTCCGCGCCATTCCTTCACCTCACCGTCGAATCGCTTGTTTACCTGTTCCCGACGCTATAGCACCGGAACTGCAATAAAATCCTTTCAAGCAAACATTGCCCCGAGATGAAAGCCCCCATGACCGCCGAAGCCACACCTGCCGCGCCGCCTTCCCCGGCGCGATTCATTCCGCTGATCGTCATGCTGCTGACGCCGCTGTTCTTTTCGTCCAATCTGATTTTCGGGCGCTCCACCATTCCTGAAGTGGCCCCCTTCACACTGGCCTTTCTGCGCTGGAGCGCTGCCTTCCTGCTGCTCTCGCCCTTCTTGTGGATGGCGCGTGCGCGTGTGCGCAGCTATGTCACCACCCACCCGGCGCACTGGCTGCTGCTCGGCTTCCTCGGCATGTGGATCTGTGGCGCCGGCGTCTATTACGCGCTGCAATTCACCACCGCCACCAACGGCACGCTGATCTACACCACCTCGCCGCTGATGATCATAATCCTCGAACGGCTGTTTTTCGGCCGCCCCACAAGCTGGCGCGAAATTGCCGGCATCCTGGTCGGCTTCCTCGGTGTCGCGATTATCGTTCTGAAAGGCGATTTCGCCGGCATCGCCCGATCATCCTTCAACTGGGGCGATCTCATGTTCATCGCCGCGGCCCTGTCCTGGGCCGGTTACTCGGTCCTGCTCAAGGGACACCGCACGGCCGGATTGCCGGTTTCCGCGCTGTTTGGCATCGTCACGCTTTCGGGTGCCTTGCTGCTGGCGCCATTTGCGCTCTGGGAGTTCCTGACAGGGGCGATGATGCCGCACAGCTGGACCGCCTGGGGCGGCATTGCCGGCATCGTCGTGTTCTCGTCGCTGCTGGCCTTTTCCGGTTACCAGTATGGGGTGGCACGGCTTGGTGCCTCCACCGCCAGCGTCTTCATGTATTTGCTGCCGCCCTATGGCGTCGGCCTGGCGGTTCTGGTCCTGGGCGAACCTTTCCAGACCCATCATGCAATTGGCATATTCACGGTGCTGACCGGACTGGTGCTGGCGACGGCTCCGCGGCGCAAGCGCTGATCCGGATAACTCCGAAGCCGCGTTGGATTCAGCCGATCATGCCCAGCGCCGGAAATGTCTCGAGCAGCCAGTAGGCCATCGTCGCCATGCCGCCGGTCAGGAACAGGATACCGGTCAGTACCAGCAGCGCGCCGGTGACCTTCTCGATGGTGCCCAGATGTTTGCGGAATTTCTGCGAAAAGCGCATGAACCGCTCGGAGAACAAGGCCGCTATCCAGAACGGAACCGCCAGGCCAAGCGAATAGGCAGCCAGCAACGCAGCCCCCGCAGTGACGGTTTCCCGGCCTGCGGCAACGCCCAGCACAGCGCCAAGCACCGGGCCGATGCACGGCGTCCAGCCAAAGGCGAAGGCCAGTCCCATCAGATAGGCGCCGGACAGGGTCGCCGGTTTGCCGCTGCCGGCAAACCGCGCCTCACGGGCGAGCAGGCCGATGCGGAACACGCCGAGAAAATGCAAACCCATCACGATGATGACAATGCCGCCAAGCTTGGCCAGCAGATCCATGTGCTGGCGAAGCGCAGCCCCGATGCTCGACGCGCCGGCGCCGAGTGCAACAAACACTGTGGCAAAGCCGAGCGTGAAGAACAGCGAGGCGAAAAACACCGCGCGCCGCGTGTCCCGGGCTCTCGCCTCGGCCCCGCTGCCGCGAAAGTCCTCGACCGACACGCCGGCCATATAGCACAAATAAGGCGGCACCAGCGGCAACACGCACGGCGACAGGAAAGACAGGGCCCCCGCCAGAATGACGGTCAGCAGCGGAATGTCGGCAATCATCACGAATTCAGGTTCCCTGTATGGGCGGAGCAAGTCAAACGGAGCAGCAATCTGTGGCCCCTATCTAAACGCCTGCCCGCCGCATCGCCAGTCACGTTTTGGAGCGCAGGGCGTGATTTGTCCACTGTCTGCACGTTCCGCAAATCCGCGGTTGCCGCTGACACCGGCTCTTGCGCACAGGCCTTGAGCACTTGATATTTCAGCGCTTTCGCGGCGCATGGAAAAAACACCCGGAAGCACTGGATTAGTTGTTGACCATAGGCAGATGCCTCCCTATGTTCCGCGCCATTCGGGCCGACGCGAACAGCGTCTGATCCGGTTTGAGAGAGCGTAGCTCAGCTGGTAGAGCAACTGACTTTTAATCAGTAGGTCCAGGGTTCGAACCCCTGCGCTCTCACCATCATTTCACTCGAAACATCAATTCCTTGGCATTTTGGTTTCTGGAACGGAGCCGGAACATGCGACTTCCGTGCGACTTTTCAGGTCGCATGCCAGAGCGTTGCAAGGGGACCTGATGAATGGCTTCACCATCAGCAATCCTCTTCGTTGCCAGATGCGCCAGCGGTGAGCGCACGCACAGTGTGTGTTCACCCGTCTGGCACATCATGTCGGTAACGGCCGGGCGCAGACGCGTCCATGATTGATCCTCCACGGATTCGGCGAGCGCGTGCAGCATCGAGATCCCGGCGGCGATGTCGGCAATGCAACAAGAAATTGCGTTGCGTGCTCTTCCTTGTCAGCCCGGAA
>Ga0114910_1001281_pt1 | contig 12078 bp, 12 predicted proteins | sample MalvireepMed_908_FD_83500 | JGI IMG/M metagenome (GOLD analysis project Ga0114910, IMG submission 83500) | Marine viral communities from the Global Malaspina Expedition - Malaspina viral metaG DeepMed_908 | ecosystem: Environmental > Aquatic > Marine > Oceanic | place: Mediterranean Sea...
ACCTACTACATGCTCAGCCCGTTCATGGCGGCGGACAAGATCAACGAGCCGATCCTGTTCATCCATGGCGAGAACGACAGCAATTCGGGCACCTTCCCGCAGCAGTCGGAGCGCATGTTCGCGGCGGTCAAGGGCACCGGCGGCACGGCGCGGCTGGTGATGCTGCCGCACGAGGACCATGGCTACCGGGGTCGCGAATCGATCCTCCACACGCTGCACGAGATGTTCGACTGGTTCGACATGCACGTGAAGAACGCGCCGGTCCCGGCAGCGTCCGGCGAAACCGACGCCGAATAGGCGAAATCGAGGCGCTGGCGCGGGAGCGAACCCTCCCGCGTCAGCCCCCTTGCGTAACCAGTTCGAGAAATTCCGCCGGCGGGAGGGGCTTGGCCCGCAGGAAGCCCTGGTACGAGGTGCAGCCCTCCTCCAGCGCGATCGCGCGCTGTTCCTCGCTCTCGATCCCTTCGGCCACCACTTCGAGGTCGAGCGCGCGGGCCATCGCCACCACTGCGCGCAGCACCGCCCGGTCGCGCGGGTTCTCCGCCACTCCGTCGAGCATGATCCGGTCGAGCTTGATGATGTCGAGCGGCAGGAATTTCAGATAGCCGAAATTGCAGAAGCCCGCGCCGAAATCGTCGAGCGCGATCCGCATCCCCGCATCGCGCAGCAGCCCTAGCGAGCGGGCGGCCATGTCCAGATCGCCGAGCAGCGCCTGCTCGGTAATCTCCAGCGTGATCCGCGACGGATCGACCGAGAGATCGCCCGCCATGTCGAGCATTTCGCGGGGAAACCGCGCGACCGCGAGATCGGCGGCGGTGACGTTGATCGAACATTTGAGCCCGGCAGGCCAGGCGAGCACCGATTTCAGGGCGGCACCGACCACCCGGCGGGTCAGCTGCGTGGTCAGGTCCGCCCGCGCCGCGATCCGCAGCAGCGCTTCGCCGCCGATCGAGCCGAGCAGCGGCTGATTCCAGCGCACCAGCGCCTCCGCCCCGATCATCGCATCGTCGGATAGCCGGTATTGCGGCTGGAACCGCATCGCGACCTCGCCGTGATCGAGCGCACGGCGCAGCTCCATCTCGACCTGCGCGGAATCGATGCCCGCAGGCGCCTCCTCCCGGTCGATCCACACGATCCGCCGCCCCGGCTCGCCCCGCAGGCCGATCTGCGCATCGCCCAGCCGCCCGAGCATGCCCGCAGCATCGTCGCCCGACAGCGCACGGATCAGCGCAATATGCGGCCAGAGCTGCGGCAGCCCGGCGATCGCCCCGGCCAGCGGCTGCGCGATCCCGTCTGCCAGCGCCTCCGCGAGAAACTGCCACCGCTCCCGGCTGCACGGCTCGCGCGTCGCGAGGAGGAACTTGCCCCCGTCGAGCCGGGCGGCGAACCAGTTGCCTTGCGCGAATTCGTCCTGCGCGAAATGGGTCAGCCGCCGCGCCACCTCGGTCAGCGCGTAGTCGCCCGCGATCGCGCCGTGGGCCAGGTTCACGCTGTCGAACCGCCCCAGCACCAGCAACAGCGCATGGACCCGCGTATCCTCCTGCTCCAGCCACCGGCTCAGGATCGTGCGGGCGAAGTCGCCACTCGCAAGCCCGGTCAGCGCATCTTGGTCGGCATCGGCATCCATCGCGCCACTATTACCAGCGCGCGCCCGCTGGGGAAGCCTGCGCGCGGCGCGAATACCCCGCCATGGCGCAGATGCATTGCCAAGCGCCGCCATGCTCCATAGGCACACACCGTCACACGGGAAGAGGACTGCAATGGCCGGGCAACCGACATTCGAGCGGCTGGCGCTCGCGATTTCGAACACCGCTCTGGCGCACGAGACCGCGCAGGCGCTGCGCGAATCGCACGACTGGGTGCCGCAGAGCGAGGCCGATGCGGTCGTCGCGCTGGGCGGCGACGGGTTCATGCTGCAAACGCTTCACATGATGCTCGACAGCGGGCGCATCCTGCCCGTCTACGGCGTCAATCGCGGCACGATGGGCTTCCTGATGAACAAGCACCGCCCCAAGGGCACGCTGATCGACCGGGTCAACCGCAGCCGCCCGGTGGGGATTTCCCCGCTGCGGATGGAGGCGATCACGCAGGACGGGGAGACACGCGTCGAATGCGCGCTCAACGAAGTTTCGCTGCTGCGCGAGACCCGCCAGACCGCGAAGATCGAAATTCTGGTCGACGACAAGACCCGGATCGAAGAACTGGTGGCCGATGGCGTGCTGGTGGCGACGCCTGCGGGATCGACCGCCTACAACCTCTCCGCCAACGGGCCGATCCTGCCGCTCGATTCCAAGCTGCTCGCCCTCACCCCGATCAGCGCCTTCCGCCCGCGGCGCTGGCGCGGCGCGATTCTGCCCGACCGCGCGCGGGTAACCTTCCGCATCAACGAGCCGGGCAAGCGCCCGGTGGCGGCGGTCGCGGACCAGAAGGAAGTGCGCGACGTGGCCGAAGTCCACGTCGAGATCGCGCGCGATTCCGAGCTCACGCTGCTGTTCGACAAGGGCCACTCGCTCGACGACCGGATCGTCGCCGAGCAATTCATGACATGATTTGCATTTGGGGGGCTTGCGAAATTTTCAGCACCCCCATATAGGCCCGGGCCTGCCGACAAGGCTGCTCCCCGATAGCTCAGCGGTAGAGTAGGTGACTGTTAATCACTTGGTCGTTGGTTCGAATCCAACTCGGGGAGCCATTTTTCGCGAAATCGCTGGAAGTTACGGCGCAGCACGGCGGTCATAACCGCGCCTGCCCTCTAGACGGGCACGCCCACCCTTTCGATCTTCACCCGATCTTCCGTCATCTCGATCTGCGCGAGGTCGTAGGCAGCCTGCATTCGCAATAACGTCCCGGCCTCGATGCCGAACGCATCCTCGAAACGCACGGCCATGTCGGGCGATAGCGCTGCCTTGCCGTTCAGCAGGTTGCTGAGCGCCACGCGGGTCACCTTCAGATGCCCGGCGGCTGCGGTGATCGTCAGACGATGCGGCTCGATGCAATTGCGCTTGAGCCAGGGGCCGGGGTGGACCCGGATCGACGGATAAATTTTGATCGCCATCAGTGGTAATCCTCGATGTTCAGGTCGGCGACGGTCGTCTCGTTCGGGGCGGTAAACGTCAGTCGCCAGTTGCGGGTGATCGCCATCGCGTATTCGCCCTCACGGTTCTGCGTCAGGGCATGGAAGCCGAAATTCGGCACCGTACGTTGCAGCTCGGTCAGATCGGCAACCGCATCTATCAGGGCGATCATATCGGCCACGCGGCCCGGCTGCATCACACCCTTCGGCCTGCCCGTCTCTACGAATTTTTTGAGCGCCTTGTGCCGGATGCTCTCGATTTCCATCACTATTGTATCGCCATACCATACAGCGTTGTCAGGCATACCTATACAAGCACGCGCCAATCGAGGCCCGATCGCTCGGTCGGGGCTGTCACACCCCCACCACGATCGTCAGCGCGGCCGTCAGCCACGCGATCACCTGCGGCTTGAACAGGCGCACTGCAAACAGGCTGCCGATCTGGCCGCCGATCACGACCGCGATCATCAGCGGCAGGCCCATATTCGCCGCCGCGCCGAGCATGGCGAAGCCGCTCTTGCCCAGCTGGCCGACGAGGCCGAAGAGCGAATTGACGAGGATGAACAGGCTGGCGGTGGCGGCGATGGCGCGGGGGGTGTTCCAGCGCACGAGATGGAGCAGCGGGGCGAGGAAGATGCCTCCGCCGATCCCGACCAGCCCGGCCAGATAGCCCAGCGGCGCCGCGGTGAGCAGCACGACGCGTGCGCCCCCTCGCTGGGGGACGCCCTCTCCTGCCTCACGCTTCGGCAGCAACAGCAGCACTCCGGCGAGGCACAGGCTTGCGCCCAGCAGCGCCATGAAGGCCTGTTCCCTGATCGGGGTGAGCCCGCCCAGCAGCGCGGCAGGCGCGGCGATCGCGGTCAGCGTGAGCGCGCCGCGCCACGGCGTCAGCCCCGCGCGCGCGAAGCGGATCGATCCGCCGGTGACCACCGCGAGGTTGCACAGGAGCGAGACCACCGGCAGCAGCCGGTAGTCCATGCCCGATAGTGCCAGCAGCGCACTATACGTCGATCCGCCGCCGAAGCCGACCGACGCATAGAGCAGCGCGGTTACGCAGAAGGCGGCGAGGAGGGCTGCGAAGCCGATCCGCCCGATCCCGCCATGGAGCCACCGGCAGCGCCGTGGCAGTGCTTGTACTTGTTACCCGACCCGCACGGGCACGGCGCGTTGCGGCTGATGTCCTGCCCGGCCCACGGGTTCTCGCCGTTGGCCGAAGAACGGCCCGGCCCGGCCGCCGCGCGCGGGCTGCCCGCGAGCGAGCCGAACAGCGCGGCCTGGCCTTCCGAACCGTCGCCGTCGTTGCTGTCGTCCAGCCCGGTCAGCGGGTCGATATGCCCGGTCAGGAAATCGGGCAGGTCGGGCAGCTTCTGCTGCGGCGGCGCGATGCGGAATTCGTTGCGCAACAGGATCGAGGTCACATCCTCGCGCAGCGTGTCGAGCATCTTCTCGAACAGGCCGAAGGCTTCCTGCTTGTATTCGTTGATCGGCGTCTTCTGCGCATAGGCGCGCAGGAACACCACCTGGCGCAGCGCGTCGAGCGTGGCGAGATGTTCCTTCCAGTGGAAGTCGAGCCGTTCGAGCAGGATGCCCTTTTCGACACGGCGCCAGATCTGCGCATCGGTCTTTTCGATCTTCGCTTCCATCTTGGCATCGGCTTCGGCGCGGATGCGATCCTCGAACAGTTCGGGCTCGATCGCGTCTTCGTCCATCCAGTCGTCGATCGGCGGCGTCAGGCCGAGCGTTTCCTCGACCCGCGTCTTCAGCCCGGCGATGTCCCACTGTTCGGGGTAGGAGCCCGGCGGGCAGGATTCGGCGACGATCGCGGTGATCGTGTCGTGGCGCATGTCGACCACCACATCGTCGACCGCTTCGGAATCCATGATCTCGGCGCGCTGTTCGTAGATCACCTTGCGCTGGTCATTCATCACGTCGTCGTATTCGACGACCTGCTTGCGGGTGTCGTAGTTCCTCGCCTCGACCTTCTTCTGCGCGGTCTCGATCGCCTTGGAAAGCCACTTGGAACCGATCGCCTCGCCGTCGGCGAGGTTGGAATTCATCATCCGGGCGAACAGCGTGTCCGGCCCGAAGATGCGCAGCAGATCGTCTTCGAGGCACAGGTAGAAGCGCGAGAGGCCGGGGTCGCCCTGACGGCCCGAGCGGCCGCGCAGCTGGTTGTCGATCCGGCGGCTTTCATGGCGTTCGGTGCCGAGTACGAACAGGCCGCCCGCTTCGAGGACCCTGGCTTTATCTTCCGCCACCTGATCCTTGATCTTCTCGATCGCCCGGTCGCGCTCGGGCCCTTCGGGCATGTCGCCGACCTGATCTTCGATCATGAAGTCAAGGTTGCCGCCCAGCTGGATGTCGGTCCCGCGGCCGGCCATGTTGGTCGCGATGGTGACCGCGCCGGGGCGGCCGGCCTGCGCCACGATATGCGCCTCGCGCTCGTGCTGGCGCGCGTTCAGGATCTCGTGCTTGACGCCTTCCTTTTCGAGGAAGGAGCTGAGCAGTTCGGACTTTTCGATGCTGACCGTGCCGACCAGCACCGGCTGGCCGATCTCGCTCTTTTCCTTGATCGCCTTGGCGATGGCCTGGAACTTGTCCATCGTGTTCTTGTAGAACTCGTCGTCCTCGTCGATCCGCTGGACGGGCACGTTGGTGGGGATCTCCACCACGTTCATCTTGTAGATTTCCCAGAATTCCGCCGCTTCGGTCGCGGCGGTGCCGGTCATGCCCGAAAGCTTGGGATACATGCGGAAGTAATTCTGGAAGGTGATCGAGGCCATCGTCTGGTTCTCGGGCTCGATCTTCACGCCTTCCTTGGCCTCGACCGCCTGGTGCAGGCCGTTGGACCAGCGGCGCCCTTCCATCATGCGGCCGGTGAATTCGTCGATGATGACGACCTTGCCGTCCTTCACGATGTATTGATCGTCCAGCTTGAACATCAGGTTGGCGCGCAGGCCTTCGTTCATGTGGTGGACGACCTGCGTGTTCTCGACGTCGTAGAGATTGTCGGTCTCCAGCAGGCCGGTCGCGACGAGACGCTGCTCGATTTCCTCGGCGCCTTCTTCGGTCAGCGAGACGGTCCGCGATTTCTCGTCGGTGTCGTAGAAGCCCACGCCGTCGCTGGAGCTGTCGGGAATCGCATTATGCGCGGCCACGAAATCCTTCAGCACCTTGTCGATGGTGATGTAGAGGTCGGTCTTGTCTTCGGTGGGGCCCGAAATGATCAGCGGGGTGCGCGCCTCGTCGATCAGGATCGAATCGACCTCGTCGATGATCGCGTGGTTGAACGCGCGCTGCACCATCTGGCTGCGTTCGTGCTTCATGTTGTCGCGCAGGTAGTCGAAGCCGAATTCGTTGTTGGTGCCGTAGGTGATGTCGGCGGCATAGGCCTCGCGCCGCTCGAACTCGCTGAGGTTGGGCACGATCACGCCGACCGACAGGCCCAGCCAGCGATAGAGCTGCCCCATCCACTCGGCATCGCGCTTGGCGAGATAGTCGTTCACGGTGATGACGTGGACGCCCTTGCTCTCGAGCGCGTTGAGATAGGTCGCCAGCGTCGCGACCAGCGTCTTGCCCTCGCCCGTGCGCATCTCGGCGATCTCGCCGCGATGGAGCACGATCCCGCCGATCATCTGCACGTCGAAGTGCCGCATGCCGAACACGCGGACCGAAGCCTCGCGCACCGTAGCGAAGGCTTCGGGCAGGATGTCGTCGAGCTTGGCCCCGTCGGCCAGGCGATCGCGCAGCTTGTGCGTCTGCGCCTGCAGATCCTCGTCGGAAAGCGCCTGCATCCCGGGTTCGAGCGCGTTGATCTGCGCAACGATCTTCTGCAGCGACTTGACGTAGCGATCGTTGGAGGAACCGAAGAGCGATTTGGTGAACGACTGGAACATGGTGCGGATGGACCTTGATGATGACGGAATGCGGATGGCTCGGCTCGGAACGCCGGCGGTGCCGCAGGAAAAGGGGTTTTTGTGTCGCCGCCTTTAGGGGGCGAACGGTCGGTCACGCGGGCGCTATTCGCGCGAGCGGTCTACCCGAAGGGCGACGCACGGCGCGTGTGCCGATGCGGCGGAAAGGGCGATCTGCGGCTTGGCATAGCGCACGAGGGGCGCATGCGGCGCGCCGAATGCGTCGACATAGGAAACGCTCGGCACGTCTCCGTCCAGCGCGTTGCCCGCTTCGACCTGGCTCGCCTGTTCCTGCGCGGCAAGCGCCTGCTCGGGCGCGCATAGCGCCGAGAAGCCGCTCAACAGAGCCATCAGCATGAATATCTGGCGAAGCATCGGGATGCTCACATAAGGTCGCGAGCGGCCAACGTCCAGCCGCAAGCGGAAAGCGGGCCTAGTCTTCGAAATCCTCGATGGTCACGCTACCCCTCATGCGCACCCTGCGGCGCACGGGATTGCCGTCATCGTCGACCATCGGCTCGAAAACGATGCCCTCGGGAAATCCGCAGGCCCAGTACCGCTCGACACCGGTGAGCGTGTCGATCTGGCAGTCCGAAACCGAACCATCGGGCTCGACCGTGAAGGCGTAATCCCACGTACTCTCCTGCGGCGCAGGGCGGCGGCCTTCCGGAATCTGCCAGCGGACCGAGCCGTCGAACACGCCCTCTACCGCCCGCCCCTGATCGTCACGCTTCGGCACGAAGAGCGCGCGTAGCGTGATCAGTTTGCAGGTCAGCTGCTTGAGGTTTGCGGGCGCGCTCCCACCGGTAATCTCGCAGCCCGATACCGTCCCGTCGGGCGCCACGTCGAGCGAGAAGGATACGGTCCCCTCCTCGTTGTTCATGATAGCCGAGGAAGGATAATCCGTGTCCATGATCCACGCGCCGGGATTGTTGGCGGGCCTCAGGGCGCTCGCGCCCGGCTCCGCCCTGTCGAGCGGCGAGCCGGACTGGCCGGATGCCGGTTGCCCGGAATCGACGATCCGCAGCGCGGGTGGAGCATCCTGCGCCAGCGCCGCGCCCGATCCCATCATCAGCAAACCCGCTGCCGCTCCGAAAACGCTCTTCATACGCCCCTCTTGGTAATCCCTTGCGTCGATTGTGCGTAGTCGCGCCGCGCTTGTAAACCCGTGTGCACGCCCTCGCCCCGGTGTCTCCGCGTCGCGCCTAGGGGTGTGCGGCAATGGCGGCGTGGAGCGCTTCTTCCCATCTGTCGGCCACCTGCCCATCGCCGTAGCGCGCATCGATATGGGCGAGACCCTGCGCCAGACGTTCGCGCTCTTCCGGCCAGGCGGAGGCATAGCGCGCGAGCCCGCCCTGCCAGTCGTCGATCGCGACGAAGTCTCGCAGTTCCTCGTAGGCGGGCAGCGCATCGGCGACCACGCCCAGCCCGGCCCGAAGCGCGGTCGCGGGCCGGTTGATCGACTTGCCCAGCGTAAAGCCGTTGCGCCCCACCGGGATGATCGCGACCCGATGGGCGCGCAAAGCGGGCAGGAACGCGGCGAGCGACCAGCTCATGTAATGGGTCGGAATGCCGAAGCCGGCGGCGGCCTTGCGGTAGGCGAGCCAGGTATCGCTGATGATGGTGAGCGTAATGGGATGGCTCTGCGCGAAAGCCTCCAGCTCGCGCATCCGCTCCGCGACATGGACCAGCCCGGCGTGCTTTACAGCGCTATTACCGAACCAGACGCAGTGCAGCGCGCCCTCGTGCCGGGCGAGGAAGCTGCGCAGGCGCCCCAGCCGCCATCGCTCGACCGGCGACAGGGGCATTGCGACCAGGAACCCGGTATTCTCCAGCAAGTCCGGCACGACCTTCAGCGGCACGCCTGTGACATGCTCGGCGAGCCCGGCGAGCAGATCGGGCGTCGGCGCGGCGATCAGCGATGCCCGCTGCAGGGCCGCAATCACGCGCTCTGCCGTCCGCTCGTCCCCCTCGGCGCGCGCCTTGGCGACCAGATTGTCGCACATGTCGTAGAGGATCGGCACACCTGCCGCCTCGGCCCGGTCCAGCACGCGGTCGGCGGTGCTCGTGAAGCTCTTGGAGATGACGATGCAGTCGAGCCCGTCTGCCGGGTGCCCGCCATCGTAGAACACGCATTCGTGCCCCCGCGCCGCGAGCTGCGCCATCGGGCCGTGGACGCGCAGGCGGGCGCTGGCGTGCTTGGGGTTCGGGCGCTGGGTGTACCAACCAATACGCATTCGGCTCTCGTGATGCGCGCAAAAGCGCGGCGACGGGCGAGCGATGAACGCTCGGCCAGGCATTCGCAAGCGCGAATGGGCGCGCCGCCGCGCGCGGGCGCAGGCGATCGCTCTTGCCTCGCCGCGCGGGCGAACCTACCCCGCGCAGGCTATGGACCTCGCCCGCTCCCCCCTCGCCCTGCCCTTCCCCGAGATCCCGCCGATCGACGGCGTGACCCTGCGCATCGCGCGGGCGCGCTACAAGGAATGGGACCGGTGCGACCTGACCTTCGCCGAACTGGCCGAGGGCACCAGCGTCGCGGGCGTGTTCACGAAGAACATCTGCTGTTCGAGCGAGGTCGAACTGGGCCGCGAACAGATCAAGGGCGGCCGCGCGCGCGCGCTGATCGTCAATGCGGGCAATTCGAACGCCTTCACCGGCTATCGCGGGCGCGAGGCGGTGGAGCAGATCATGGGCCAGGTGGCGGACCATCTCAGCTGCACGACCGGCGAGGTGTTCGTCTCCTCCACCGGCGTGATCGGCGTGCCGCTGCCCAAGGACAGGGCGCGCGCGGGCGTGGAGGCGGTGCTGGGGGCGCAAGGCTGCTCGTGGGAGGATGCGACCGACACCATCGGCACGACCGACACTTTCGCCAAGGGCGCGCATGCCAGCGCGATGATCGGCGACACACGGGTAGAGATCGCAGGGATCGTCAAGGGCAGCGGGATGATCGCGCCCGACATGGCGACCATGCTGGGCTATATCTTCACCGATGCGGCGATCTCGCCCGCCTTCCTGCAGGAATGCCTGTCTGCCGCGAACCGCCGGACTTTCTCGTGCATCACCGTCGATTCCGACACCTCGACCAGCGACACCGTGCTCGCCTTCGCGACCGGCAAGGCGGGCCATGCGCCGCTGACCTCCTTCGACGACCCAGGCGCGGACGCCTTCATGGCCGCGCTGCACGATGTGTGCCGCCAACTGGCGCATCTGGTGGTGCGCGATGGCGAAGGCGCGCAGAAATTCATCGGCATCACGGTGAGCGGCGCGGTGTCGGACGACAGCGCGCGCAAGGTCGGCCTCTCCATCGCCAATTCACCGCTGGTGAAGACCGCGATTGCGGGCGGCGATGCGAACTGGGGCCGCGTGGTGATGGCGGTGGGCAAGGCGGGCGAACCGGCCAACCGAGACACGCTGTCGATCGGCTTCGGCGGGCACTGGGCCGCGCGCGAGGGGCAGCCGGTGGAGGATTACGACGAAGCGCCCGTCGCCGAACATCTCGCAGGGCAGGAGATCGACATCGCGGTGGACCTGGGAATGGGCGATGGCCGCGCAACCGTGTGGACCTGCGACCTGACCCACGGATATATCGACATCAACGCGGATTATCGCTCGTGAGCGTGCTCGACCGCGAAATTCTGGCGCTGATGCGCGATGTGGCGCAGCGGATCATCATGCCGCGCCACCACGCGCTGAAGGCCAGCGAAATCGTCGAGAAAGCAGACGACGACCTCGTCACCATTGCCGACCGCGAGGCGGAGGTCGCGCTGGCCGAAGGGCTGGCGAAGCTGCATCCCGAAGCCGCCATCGTGGGCGAGGAAGCGGTGCATGCCGATCCGTCGGTGATGGATCGCCTGTCGGGAACCTGCTGGATCATCGACCCGATCGACGGGACCAGCAATTTCGCCAGCGGCACCGGCCACTTCGGCATCATGATCGCGCTGGCGGAAGAAGGCTTTGCTCAGGGCGGGTGGATCTACGATCCGCAGCGCGACCGGTTCTGCGCCGCCCACCGCGGGCTCGGCGCATCGATCGACGGCGAGATGATCTCCGCGAAGTCCAGCGGCGCTAACCCGCCGCGCCTCGCCGCGATGAAACGCTTCATGACGCCCGAGCAGCGCCGCCGCTTCGAGATCGAGATCGCGCCCAACTACACGCTGGTCCACGCGCCAGGCGCGGCGTGCGAGCAATATCCGCTGACGGTGCTGGGCGAACACGACGCCGCGATCTACGAGCGCACGCTGCCGTGGGATCACGCAGCGGGCAGCCTGTTCCTCAACGAAGCGGGCGGTGCCTGCCTGCGGCTGGACGGATCGCCCTATCGCGTCGACGACGGGCGCAAGGGGATGGTCGGCGCGGCGAACCGCGAAATGTTCGACCAGCTGATCGTGCGGCTGTCGGCGGCAGGCTACCAGCCCGCCGCCTGATCCCGCATCAGAGCTGTTCTTCGAGCCACGCCTTGAGCTGGCTCTTGGGCCGCGCGCCGGTCAGTTCGGCGGCTCGCTCGCCGTTCTTGTACAGCACGAGGTAGGGAATGCCCTGCACGCCCAGCTTGCCGGGGGTGTCGGTGTTTTCCATGATGTCCATCTTGGCGATGGTCACCTGATCGGACATTTCGTCGCTGATTTCCTCGAGCGCGGGGGCGATCATCTTGCAGGGCCCGCACCATTCGGCCCAGAAGTCGACCAGCACGGGCTTGTCGCTCTGAATGACATCGGATTCGAAGCTGGCGTCGGTGACGGTCTTGGTGGCCATGAAAAATTCTCCTGTTCGTTGAACCAGTATCTAGGAAGCGCGCGCGATTACGCAAAGCCGTTCGCTGCCAAGCCTTGCTCCTCGGCCTGCAAGCCGGGCTTGTGCGCGGCGAGCAGGTCTTCGGGCAGCACGATCAGCTGCGGGGTATGCGTGTAGAGCAGAGCCGCCGAAATCCGCCGTCCCGGATAGATCGCGGCGAGCGCGTGGGCGTAGGCGGACATCTGCCGCAAGGTCGCATCGGGCACGGCATCGAGCGATTGCGGCGGACGGCGCGTGGTCTTGTAGTCCACCACCAGCACCTCCCCCTCGCCCACGCAGAGCCGGTCGAGCGTGCCGGTG
>Ga0114910_1001282_pt1 | contig 12072 bp, 9 predicted proteins | sample MalvireepMed_908_FD_83500 | JGI IMG/M metagenome (GOLD analysis project Ga0114910, IMG submission 83500) | Marine viral communities from the Global Malaspina Expedition - Malaspina viral metaG DeepMed_908 | ecosystem: Environmental > Aquatic > Marine > Oceanic | place: Mediterranean Sea...
GTCATGGATAACTCGGTCGGAAATGCATAAAGGTACTGGAGGGTGAAGGGCCGCTGGCCTTATTCCCTTCCGTTGTCTGCAACCGGGACGGAACGCCCGGTTGCAATCTTGCCGGCAGATGCAGGTGCATCTTGCCGTGGGCCGGATTATTTCTTGATCCATTCCGACCAGCGGGCTTCGTTGGCACCCATCCACTCGCCGACGACGTCGGAGACGGTCTTGCCGTCAAGATCGACCTCGGTGATCATCTTGCCCATCTCGTCATTGTCGATGGTGAAGGCCTTGATCGCATCATAAGCGCCAGGCCATTTGTCTTTCACGCCAGCCCAGCCGACTTTCCAGATTTCACCGAACGGCTTGCCGCAGTCATAGGCCATGTCAGGGTTGATGCCGGTTGCAGCGTCATTGTAGCACTCGGCCGAATATTCCGGGAACTCGACCCAGGCGCCTTGATATTTGGCAGGAGCCCAGTGCGGGGCGTAGATCCACAGCATGATCGGGGCCTTGCGCTGATAGGCGCTTTCAAGCTCCGCGAAGAGTGCGGCATCAGTGCCAGCATGGATGACCTCGAACGGTAGATCGAGTGCTTCAACGCGTTCATCGTCAAAGCCGCCCCAGGTTACCGGTCCGCCAAGATAGCGGCCCTTGGGTGCGGTTTCAGCCGTTGAAAAGGCTTCGGCGCAGGCTTCGTCCTTGAGTGCTTCCCAGTTGGGCAGTCCCGGGCATTGCCCGGTCATGTAGGAAGGGTACCACCATTCCTCCTTGGCTTTCATGCCGGTGGGGCCGAAATTCTCGACCTTGCCGGTCGCGGTGGCAGCGTCCATGGCTTCGCGGCCCGTGGTCTCCCACATTTCCATGGCAACATGGAGGTCGCCTGATTCAAGCCCGGCGAACTGGGCCAGGTAATCGGCCTGGACGTATTCAATCGAGTAGCCGGCCTTCTTGAGCACTTCGCCCATGATTTCGGTGGTAATCAACTGACCGGTCCAGTCATGGAGCGTCAGTTTGATCGGATCTGTGGATTCCTGTGCTGTCGCCGGAGTCGCCAAGCTCATGCACGAAGCGCCCGAAATGACGAGCGCTGCGGTCAATTGCCTGAAAGTGCGGCCGGAAAAGAGATTGGCTGAATGCATGTCGAGCCTCCTGTTCACCCTGTTGTGTCGCCTATTCCGGCGCATTCACCCTCCGCCCCGAAAAAGACAGACAGCGGCGCAGCCGTACGCGACTTGTTAACCTCTTGATCCCACACCACGCCTCCGACCTTGTCAATCAATTCTGTGGTTATTTTTTGCTTTGATGCCCGCATTGTTTGGTTTTGATTGATTGGGCGGCGGTTGTCGCCTAAAAATGGTGCAGATCAACAGGACCCCAACAATGCTGTCCAAACGTCATACCGAAATCATGCGGATACTGGCAGACGAGGGCACGGTAACCATCTCCGGGCTTGCGGCGCGGCTGGGAGTCTCGCTGGAAACAGTGCGCCGTGATGTGCGACCGCTGACGGAAAACGGATCGGTGCTCAAGATCCACGGTGCGGTTGGTCTAGCGGGGCAGGTGGGGGAAGCGCCGTTCCAGCGGCGGATGCGCGAGAATGCAGATGCCAAGCGACGCATTGCCCGCGAGATGGCGCAGCTGATCCATGACGGCGATTCGGTGATGCTGGATACGGGAACGACGACCAGCTTTGTGGCGCGCGAACTGCTCGGTCACCGGCGGCTTACTGTTGTGACCAATTCTTCGGACATTGCCCGGACGCTGGCCACCGTGAACGGCAACAAGGTCTACATGGCCGGCGGTGAGCTGCGGAGCGATTCCGGCGCCGCCTTCGGGGTCTCGGCAATCGAGTTCATTTCCAAGTTCTCGGTCTCTCACGCAATCATCTCCGCCGGCGCGATAGATGCCGGGGCGGGGGTGATGGATTTTGATCTGGAGGAGGCCGAATTTGCCCGGATGATGCTGTCGCGCGGCGCGCAAAGCTATGTGGTGACCGATCACACAAAATTCGGTCGCCGTGGCCTGGTGCTGGTGGCCGGATTTGACGCCATTGGCCACGTGGTGACGGACGAAGCGGTCTCGGAAGAAATCGCCGCGACGCTGGATGAGGCGGGAACGCGGCTGATAGTCGGAGGTCCCGCTGCCGGGTCGGACAGCGCTGCGGAAAGTGAATGAAGCCAATTTTTGATGGCTCCATTCCTTTCAAGGCACGCCGGCTAGCGCCGGATGATCATCTGTTCCGGGCCATAGGGGAAATTGGTGATGTTTTCCGCCCCTGTCCCGGTGATGATGAAAATGTCGTGCTCGCGGTAGCCGCCGGCGCCCGGCATGCCTTCCGGGATCATGATCATCGGCTCCATTGAGACGACCATTCCGGGCTCCAGCACAGTGTCGACGTCCTCGCGCAGTTCAACGCCGGCTTCACGCCCGTAGTAGTGCGACAGCACGCCGAAGGAGTGGCCATAGCCGAAGGACCGGTATTTCAGGAGATCCCAGCCACGGTACATGTCGTTGAGCGCCAGAGCGATGTCCGAGCATTTCTTGCCGGGCCCGATCATGTCTGAACCGGCTTTCATCACGGCGCAGTTCTTTTCCCAAAAATCCAGATGGGCATCGGATGCTTCCTCGCAGAACAAAGTGCGCTCGATGGCGGTGTAGTACCCGAAGATCATCGGGAAGCAGTTGAGGGACAGGATGTCGCCGCGGGCGATCTTCTTGTTGGTGACGGGGTTGTGAGCGCCGTCGGTCATGATGCCTGACTGGAACCAGGTCCAGGTGTCCATCAGCTCGACAAAGGGAAAGCTCTTGCCGATCTCGCGCACCATGGCCTGGGTTGAGGCAAGTGCCACTTCGTATTCCGGTACGCCTTCTGCAATTGCGTCCATCACGGCGCGCGCGCCGACATTGCAGACGCGGGTGCCTTCGCGGATGAGCGCGTGTTCCTCGGCTGATTTCATGGTGCGCATCCACATCGAAGCCTCGGCCACATCAACGAACTCGACGGCTGGAAAAGCATCGCCGAGCAGTTTGCGGAAATCGAGGGAAACATGGTCGAACTCGATGCCGACGCGACGCGCATGTGCCGGAATGAGGGATTTCAGTGCGGTGAAGAAATTGTCCCGGCGCCAGTCGGAATAGATGATGTTGTCGCCGTGGCTGCGCCGCCAGGGTTGCCCGCCATCGATTCCTGCAGAGACCGTGGTTGCGTTGTCCTGGGTTAGCACGAAGCCGAATTTGCGGCCGAAGGAGCAATAGAGGAAGCCGGAATAGTAGCAGATGCCATGATAGGAGGTGAAAACCGCCGCATCGATATTTTCGGCGGCCAAGTGTGTGCGCATGGCATTCTGGCGCCGGTCCATTTCGGCCGCCGAGAAAGGCGACCAGTGTTTTTCTCCATTCTTCCATTGGAAGACATGCAGCATGTCATCTGTGCTGTTGGGGTGTGTCATGTGTGAATCGCTTCAATTGGGCCTGATGGCCCGCGACCCTAATGCCGCGAACGTTGGCCTGGCCGGGAAGTGAAACCGGTCAGGCCAGCATAGCCGATCCCGTCTGCCAAATCGCCACTGAAATTGACATGGCGTGGCGATTCCGCGACGCCATGCCGGGTCTGCTCAGCCCGGGCTGAGGCCGCGGAGGCGTTCGGACCTGCGGCGAAGCAGTTCCACGACAGTCAGCAGCATGATTGAAATCACCACAAGAATTGTAGCCACGGCAAGAATTGTCGGGCTGATTTGTTCGCGCAGTCCGGTGAACATCTGCCAGGGCAGCGTCTTCTGTCCCGCGGAACCAACGAAGAGAACAACCACCACCTCGTCAAAAGAGGTGATGAATGCAAACAGGCCGCCCGAGATCACACCCGGCAGGATCAGCGGCATTTGCACCTTGAAAAAGGTGGTGACCGGATCGGCGCCCATGTTGGCCGCGGCCCGCGTCAGCGACTTGTCGAAGCCGACCAGTGTCGCCGTAACAGTGATGATGACGAAGGGAATGCCAAGCGCGGCATGTGCCAGCACCACTCCGATATAGGTCCCCTGCAGACCGATGCGGGAGTAGAAGAAGTACATGCCGGCCGCAGAGATGATCAATGGAACGATCATCGGCGAAATCAGGATCGCCATGATCGCGCGCCGGAACGGCACATGCGGTTGCGACAGGCCAATCGCTGCAAGGGTACCGAGCGAAACAGAGATGATTGTTGCTGCCGGAGCAATCTGCACCGAGTTTTTCAGTGCCTGCTGCCAGTCCGGATTGGTGAAGAAATCGCGGTAGTGCTTGAGCGAATACCCCTCGGGGTCAAACGACAGCATGGCCGGGGTGAAGGTGAAGAAGTTCTCGGCGTTGAAACTCAACGGGATGATCGTGAGAATTGGCGCGATAAGGAAAAAGAAAATCGCTCCGCAGATGAACTTGAAAGTATTGTGCCAAAGCACCTGGCCAGGTGTGGCGTAGATAGGTGTTCCGGCGCGGTAGCTGCCGCTGGACAACCAGTAAGCCAGCCAGGAAAGCACGAACCCCACCACAAGGCCGCCGACAACCCCTCCTGTCCCGGCGATTATCATGCCGGCAATCGCAAAAAGCACGGTTGCAGCGGCAATTCCGGTGCGCTTTGAGGGAATGAAGCTGGTGAGACCCCAGGCCAGGGCCACGCCACAGACCGCGCCAATCACGACTCCGAGAAACGACGAGTCATTTGCCGTGCCGACAAGGAAGCCAAATATGGCACCGGCGAGCGCCATCAGCGGCAAGACAAAGCGGGTGAAGTCGACTGCAGGCTTGGTGAATTTGCTCATTGGTCTATCCCAGGCTCACATTGTCGATGCCCACGATGCGGTCATAGACCCAGTAGAGCAACAGAACGACCGCCAGAAGGATCGTCCCCAATGCAGCCGCGAGGCCCCAGTTGAGCGAGGACGAAATGTGGTAGGCGATCCGGTTGGAAATAAAGGTACCCGTCGTGCCACCGACCAATTCAGGGGTAATGTAGTAGCCGATGGACAGGATGAAGACGAGGATCGATCCGGCGCCGATTCCGGGCACCGACTGCGGGAAATAGACCCGCCAGAAGGCCGTCCAGTTGGTTGCGCCGAGCGATTTGGCCGCACGCACATAGCTTGGCGGGATGGTTTTCATCACCGAATAGAGCGGCAGGATCATGAAGGGCAACAGGATATGCGTCATTGCAACGATGGTGCCGAACTGGTTGTTGATCATCACCAGCCGGTCTCCGTCACCGACCAATCCGAGCCAGACCAGGATGTCGTTGATCACACCCTGTTGCTGCAGCAACACCTTCCAGGCCGAAGTCCGCACGAGCAGCGAGGTCCAGAAAGGCAGCAGAACCAGAATCAGCAGCAGGTTGGAGGTCCTGAGGGGAAGGTTCGACAACAGATAGGCAATGGGATAGCCGAGCAGGATGCACGAGCCCATGATGACCATGCTCATGAAAAGCGTGCGGCCGAACAGCAGCATGTAGATCTGCTGGTTCTCCGGTTGAGGTTCAATTCCTGCCGGCGTCAGCTGCAGATCGACAGAGGATAGAAAATAACCGGCGGTGTAAGGCGATGAGAAAGCCTTGATGGTGCCCCAGATCTGCGCGTCGGCCCAATCCTTGTCGATCTCGATGAACTGTTCCTGAAGCGAGACCGGCTCAAATCCGTCCAAAGCCTCGTCTGCTGCCTGCAGCATGTCCGCGCCCGCGCCCGAATAGGCCATGATAGCCGATGCAGGCTGTGTGGCCAGGTCGCGATAGAGCATGGTGTAGATGAAATCGTCGGGCTGTTCTTCCGCCAGCACATCGTTCTTGTTGGCGACTATACGCTGCCAGGACTGCCAGGCGGAGGCGGTTTCGGGCAGTGCATCAGCCACACCGGCCGATTGCATCATGGCTACCCAGGCGGCTGGGTCTTCCCATCTCGGGTCAAGCGCCGCGAACTGCTTGGCATACTCGTCCGTGTCCATGCGGCCGATACCGCGGCCGGTCTTGCGCAGCAGCGACGACATGCCGGTGGTCTCGTAATTGAGCCGCGAACCGAGCCGCGTATGGGTCTTGAATTCTTCTGCCTCCGACAAGTCCACATAGAGCGCGGCATAAACCTCTTCGCTGGGAGCGGTGGCGTTGCCGTTGTCGTAATCCCACTGCTCGAGGGCGATTACGGTGCGTGGAATGGTTTCGGAGACGATCTCGTTCTCGACGGAGCGGAACAGCATGTCCGCAATCGGAGCGATGAAGCTTATCAGTACGAAGAGAAGCAGAGGCGCGACAAGCGCCAGGGCACGCAGTTTTTGCCGGCGAAGTGCAATTTGCAGGCTTTTCTTCAACGGCGTGCCATCAGCGGAAAGCATGGGGCCAGTTGAGGGGCTGTTGGTGGCATCGGTCATTGGCCGGCTCCGTCCTGCTGTCGCGTCAAATCATGCTGAATGCGTGGTCAGGAAGGGGCCGGCTGGCGGCCCCTTCCGCGTTTTCTTGTCGATTACTGGGCGAGCCAGGCCTGGAACTTGGCATCCAGGTCATCGCGGTAATCAGCCCACCATGTGTAGTTGTACAGGAAGGTGTTCTTCGAGTTGTTCGGATCGGTAGGCATATGTGGCGCCATATCGATGCCGAGGTCCTCATGCTTGCCAACCAGCGGAGCCGACGATTTGCGTGCCGGACCGTAGGAGATGTACTTGGCCTGGTCAGCAAGACGCTGGGTGTCGGTTGCGAACTTGACGAAGTCCTTGACGCGGGCAAGACGGTCTTCGGGAAGACCGGCCGGGATGATCCATCCGTCAAGGTCGAACACCTGGGCGTCCCAGAGCATGGCGACCGGCTGGTCCTGCTCCTCGATCAGGCTGAAGAGGCGGCCATTGTAGGTCGAACCCATGACAACTTCGCCGTCAGCGAGCAGCTGCGGTGTATCGGCACCGGCTGACCACCAGACAACCTGGTCCTTGATGGTGTCGAGCTTGGCCAGTGCCTGGGCCTGGCCTTCTTCGGTTTCAAGCACATCATAGACGTCGGCCTTGGCAACACCGTCGCAAAGCAGGGCCCATTCCATGTTGTTGATCGGACGCTTCTCCAGCGCGCGCTTGCCCGGATATTTTTCAAGGTCGAACACGTCGCAGATGTTGGTCGGAGGCGTGTCGCCGACCATGTCTGTACGGTAGCCGAAGGTTGTCGAATAGACGATCTGCGGAATGAAGCAGTCGCTGACGATCAGGTCACCAAAGTCTTCGGATGCCGGTGATCCGTCATTGCCTTCAGCCAGCAATTCGTCGGGATCATACTCCATCGCCAGGCCTTCATCGCAAAGGCGGATGGCGTCGGCGGCCACAACGTCGACCAGGTCCCAGGTGATGTTGCCGGCTTCGTTCATCGCGCGCAGCTTGGCCACGGCCTCGTTCGAGCTTTCGTCCCAGATCACTTCAACCTCGGAATGCATTTCCTTGTAGGGCTCTGCATAGGCATTGATCTGGCTCTTCTGGTAGGCTCCGCCCCAGCTGACGATGGTCATGCTGTCGGCCATCTTGGCGTCCTGGGCGTGTGTGCCGGTAGCTACCAATGCGGCTCCGCACATCAGGATTGCGAGTTTCAACTTCATATTTGTTCTCCTTGTTAGGATACCCGTTTATGGTTCCCCCCATGGATCGGGCAGTCACTGGGGGTATATGCGTTAAGCGTCGAGCGCGCGGCAGTCCTGCGGACGCCAGCCGATCTCGATCATTTCGCCCGGCTTGAGTCTGCGCTGATCCGGCGCGTTGCGAGTCTTGACGATGAAATCGTCCTTACCTGCCACGCGCAGCCGGGTGCGGTAGATGTCACCCATATAGATGAATTCCAGCACTTCGGCCTTGAGCGTATGGGCGTCAGGCAAAAGCCGTTCACGGTTGAATTCGACACGCTCAGGGCGGATGGACACAAGGGTCCGGTCGCCGACATTGCTGACATTAACCGGGACGGTGTCGATAAGGTCGCCATTGTCGAGACGGACAACGGCGAGATCCTTGTTTATCTTTTCGACCTTGCCCATCAGCGTGTTGTTTTCGCCGATAAACTGGGCCACGAAGCTGTTTTTCGGCTGTTCGTAAAGTTCATCCGGTGGGGCAAGCTGCTGGATCCGGCCATCTTCGAAGACAGCGACCCGGTCCGACATGGTCAGCGCCTCGGTCTGGTCGTGGGTGACGTAGACAACGGTGATGCCGAGATTGTCGGAAATGTGCTTGATCTCAAATTGCATGTGTTCACGCAATTGCTTGTCGAGCGCACCGAGCGGTTCGTCCATCAAAACCAGTTCGGCTTCGAACACGAGGGCGCGGGCCAGGGCGATGCGCTGCTGCTGTCCACCGGACAACTGCGCCGGGCGTCGGCCGCCGAAGGCGCCCATCTGAACCATGTCGAGCGCACGCTGAACCTTCGCTTCGCGCTCCGACTTGCCGATCTTGCGCACTTCCAGCGGGAAGGCGAGGTTTTCGGCCACTGTCATATGCGGAAACAGGGCATAGTTCTGGAACACCATGCCGATGCCGCGTTTGTGCGGCGGGATGTTGTTGATTTCCTTGCCGTCCAGCCTGATCGCACCGTTGGTGGCAGTCTCGAAACCAGCCAGCATCATCAGGCAGGTGGTTTTGCCAGAGCCCGACGGACCAAGCATTGTAAGAAATTCGCCCCGCGCAATGGAAAGGTTGAGATCCTTAACGACCAGATTTTCCCCGTCGTAGCTTTTCTGGACCCCGTCGAACACTACGAAGCCATCATTCGTGTTGGTTGATACCAAAACACGCTCCTACTTGCTGTGGGCGTTTGCGCCCTTCCCCTTGTAAATGGTCCGACAATTGATTTGCCGGTTGCCACCTTTTCGATCGTATAGTGTCGATCTATCAACTGATCTAATGTTTGCAGATACAGGCTCGACTGTCCACCCGTAAGCGGCATGTGAATCTGCGACGTGCGACGTGGCGCAAATAATCAAGTGATAGTGATCCATGCAGCCATTAATACTATTAAAACAGCAGTATAACAGAGCAACACCCGCTCTCGTTGCGTCAGGAGATTGCTCGCATAGCATAAACGCCCATACCCGGTTTTGATCCGGCAGGCACCACAAGTCATGCGATGCTACCCGGCCTGTACGCCCGGAGCATTGTCACGCTTTCGCCACGGGCGATATCGAGATTAAGGTTTCTAACGACGAGTGTTTCCCCGTCATGACTTTCTTGCACGCCTTCGCACCGTATGGCTCTGCCACGGTTTTCGCTCATAACGTCCCCTGCCTTCTGTCGCCCGTCTTCGTGGATGGGCGTTATCGTTAGGTCTGCACTATGAAAGCGGCTGTCGCCACCGCTTGTAAAGGTAAAAATGCCCAGTTTGGGTGAATAATGCCGGAATGCCCGAATATTGCTCAAGCTGATGGCGGAAAAGGCACTTTGAGGGAAAAAGAGGGGTTTTTCTCACCAATAATCACGCTGGCTCTTTCAGTGAGATGAGCATTCGCCAATCTGGTCCCGGCTCACAGTCTGTCTCATCTCTTTGTCCTGGATTATCTCTCGCGTTCTCCATGCTTGGCAATTGGCCAACGCATCAACAACAGATATGGGGCCTGCACGCGACGCCTTGTGAATGGACTGATAGCCTGGCGCTTCGGACCTGGCTGCTCTCTCCTTTGGAGAAATGACGACGGCTTCAACAAAGTTGATGCCAAAGGCAAGCTGCAAAAGCTGTGGTTTTATTGCAAGATGGTCTATGGTCTGGCATCGAGCTATCAAGTGTCTTATCGGACCAATTGCGGATTTCTTGAAAGTCTGGATCACGTTTTGAAACGATCAATTTTCACATGGATTGCCATTCTGGGCGTTTTGAGTTTCACACCTGCTCATGGCGAAACTCCGCTGGCGGTGGAAATCGTTGTTGCCGAGAAAAAGGCCGAACAACGGACCCTGACCCTGACCGGTGAAATACAGGCCAAGGAAACGCTGATGGCGGCCTTCCCCATCGGCGGGCGGGTGACCGAGGTCATGGTCGAACTGGGCGCCAAGGTGGAAGAGAACCAGCCACTGGCGCGGCTCGATTCGATCCAGCAGGAATTGGCGGTCCGCACTGCAGAAGCCGGTTTGACCACTGCGAGGGCTGATCACCGCCAGGCGGTCGAGGATCTCGAACGTGCGGAGCAGCTCTTGTCCAGTGGGGCGACGACGCGCGCTGCACGGGACGCGGCATTTGATGCATTGCGTTCTGTTGAAGGTGGTCTTGAACAAGCCGAAGCGGACCTCGACCGGACCACCAAAGCGCTTTCCGACACGGTCTTGCGTGCGCCGTTTGCATCCACTGTCATCAGCCGGAATATCGAGCCGGGCCAGATCATCGCACCCGCCCAGACGGCTATGGAACTGGCATTGGACAAAGGCTTCGAAGCGATCTTTGAGGTGCCCGAGGTGACAATGATTGGCAAGGTTCCAGATTCGAATATCATGCTGTCGCGTCTGTCAGACCCGACAGCACAGTTTGAAGGCCGAATAGGCAAGGTTTCACCGCTGATTGACGAGAAGACCGGCACGGTTGAGACAACGGTTGAAGTCATCAATCCGCCGGCGGACCTTGGTTATGGCGAACCGGTGCGCGGTTCCGCCACCTGGATGACACCTCCGCAGATCAGCCTTCCCTACTCAGTCATGAGCGCGACTGCGGATGGTCCTGCGGTGTGGCAGGTTGATCGGGATACCATGCAGGTGTCGCTACACCCTGTCACGATCGACCGCTATGAGACCGGCCGCGTCCTGCTCAGTGGCGGTGTCGAAGAGGGAGCCTGGATCGTCAGCAAGGGCGCACAACTGCTCTATCCCGGACGTACCGTCCGTCGTGCAGGAGAGAACCAATGAGAGTTTGCGGTCTTCTTCTGGGCCTCGTGCTGAGCTTGCCGGCCCAGGCTGACGAGGCAACCCGGATTGCGCAGCAGGCGCGCCCGGTGGTCTCGGTGATTGTCGATGCGCAGGCTGGCATTTCGCTGAGCTATACAGGCACGGTCGTAGCCCGGACCGAAACAGCACTTGGTTTTCCGATGAGCGGCACGATTGCCGCGCGGCCGGTCGCCACGGGCCATCTGGTTGACAAAGGTGACGTTCTGGCGTCCCTCGACACGTCTGATCTTGATGCTGACCTGCGCACCGCGGATGCCGGTGTGACCGTGGCGCAAGCCCAGTTGCGTTCCGCAACGGACGCCCGCGACAGAGCCAGGACACTGGCCGAACGCGGCGTCGACAGTGCGACTCGGCTGGAGGATGCCGAACGAGCCCTGATCTCGGCGCAGGCACGCCTTGATCAAGCCAAGGCCTCGCAATATCGTGCCCTTGATGTAAAGGGGCTGGCAATATTGACCGCGCCTTATGCCGGGGTTGTAACCGGCACGTTTGCAGAACCGGGGGCGACGCTTTCCGAAGGACAGACGGTCCTGCAACTCGCGGCAATCGGCCAACGGGAAATTGTGATTGATGTTTCCGAGGAGGAAGCCGGACTACAGCAGATTGGCGACCGGTTCATCGCCAGTCTGATGGCCAGCGACACCATTGAGGCAGATGCCGTGCTGACCCGCATTGACCCAGTGGCCGAAAAGGCGACGCGAACCTACCGGCTTCATCTGAGCATCGAGGCCGCGCCGCAGGAGTTCAGGCTTGGTGCGCTTGTCAGAGTTTTGCCGGCGGTGGGCAAGGAGGCCGATATCATTCTTCCCAGGTCGGCTCTGCTGGAGTCGCCGGCAGTCTGGATTGTCGACCGCACCAGCAATGTCGTGTCTCTCAGGCCAATTGAGGTCTCGGTCACCTCGGGAGATTACGTTGTTGTCAGCTCAGGCCTCAGCGCCGGCGATGAGGTTGTCAGCAAGGGGATCCATTCACTGGAAGAAGGGCAGGCCGTAGGCCCGCGTGTGTCGGAATGAGCGCTTTCAATCTCTCCGACTGGGCGCTCAAGCACCGTTCCTTTGTCTGGTTCCTGATGATCATTTCGCTGGTTGCCGGAATCCTTTCCTACATGTCGATCGGGCGTGAGGAAGACCCGAATTTCGCGATCAAGACGATGATCATCTCGGCGGCGCTGCCCGGGGCCGACAC
>Ga0114910_1001293_pt1 | contig 12002 bp, 12 predicted proteins | sample MalvireepMed_908_FD_83500 | JGI IMG/M metagenome (GOLD analysis project Ga0114910, IMG submission 83500) | Marine viral communities from the Global Malaspina Expedition - Malaspina viral metaG DeepMed_908 | ecosystem: Environmental > Aquatic > Marine > Oceanic | place: Mediterranean Sea...
CACATGACCGACCGGCGGGCCGAGATCCTGTCGGGCCTGACCGATGGCGATCAGGTTCTTCTCTACCCCAGCGATGCGCTGGAAGACGGAAGCCTGATCGCCGACCGGACGCTGGCTGACTGATCCTAGCCAGTCAGCCGTTTCAGCTTGGCGATAGCCGTTTCCGGATTTTCGCCATAGGCGATGGTGCCCTTGAAATCACCGTTCTCATCCAACAGGAACACCGAAGCGGTGTGATCCATGGTGTAGTCGCCGTCATCGGTCGGCACCTTCGCGGCATAGACATGCCAGGCCGCGATGACCTTGGCGATCTCGTCAGGGTCGCCGGTGATGCCGGTGATCCTGTCGGTGAGCGCTTCGGCATAGCTTTTCATGATCTCCGGTGTATCGCGTTCCGGATCGACCGTGATGAAGAATGCCTGCAGGTCCTTGCCCTGATCACCAAGCGCCTCGAACCAGCCCGCCATCTCATAAAGCGTGGTCGGGCAGACCTCGGGGCAGCGGGTGAAGCCGAAAAACACCATGGTCGGGCGGCCTTCAAAGGCGGCCTGGGTAATGGTGTCGCCATTGTGGTCGACAAGCGTGAAATCGGTTCCGAGTTTCAATGCGGATGTGAGCGAACTCTCGGTGCCCCGGACTGTATATTGCCAGCCCAGAAACCCGGCCGAGAGCAGGAAAAGGGCAGCAATCGCTGCCCAGATCCCTGTTTTCAAGCCTTTCATTGAGCCTGAGCGTTCCATCGCCTAGTTGCTCTTCTTCATTGTGCCATGACCCATCTTGCTGTGGTCCATGGCACCTTCGCCGTCCTGCTTCATATTGCCCTGCATCGCCCGCATGTCCTGAACCTTGAACTCAACATCAATGCTGCCGGCCTTTTCAAAAGTCAGCTTGACGTTGCGGCTTTCACCGTCCTTGAACTGGCTGTCGATGCCGATGAACATGATGTGGTAACCGCCGGGCTTGAGCACGACTTCACCACCGGCGGGAATTTCAAGACCGTCGGCGAGTTGACGCATCTTCATCACGTCGCCGTCCATTTTCATTTCGTGAACTTCGTCGCGGTCGGCAAAATCCGCTTCACCGGAGATCAACCGGTCGGCTTCTGCACCGTTGTTGTGAATGGTCATGTAACCGCCGGAAACCGGCGCGTTGGGTGGTGTTGCGCGGGCGAAAGGGTGCTCGATTTCGAGCGAGCCAAGCGTGTAGTCATGGGCCGAAACCAGGGCTGAGGACAGGCCGAGGATGGCTGCGGAGAGAAGAACTGCAGTGCGTTTCATGGGTTCGACTTTCTTGATGAATGCCCATCAGGAGCAAGGATGAATAGCAACCGGATGGCGCCCGGATAAGCGCGCCGGTTTCAAGACAAAAGGGAATGATGGCGTGGAAGCCGTGCAAATGTCCTCAATCACTCCAGATCCCGCTGAACTGGCGGGTAGCCGGAGCAATCCGGACGGCAATCAGGCGTGACGCGAAGGGGGACCGCGAGGCGACGCGCCGGGGCGCAGGAATGACCGCACGAAGCGATCGTCCTGCCGCGTTGTCAGATGCGCGGCAGGGCTCAGAAGATTGACGACAAAACCGTCAACCGGAGGCGGCAAATCTACCGACGCGAAAATGCGGCAGGCTTCGCAATGATTGAAAGCTGAATGATGGCCGTCTTCCTCGCCACCGAGGCAAAGATCGGGAAGTGTCCCGTCAGGCAGAATGAAATCAGCGACATCAACACCGACATAGGCTGATGCCGCAGCAGAAGAGACAAGCGGCTTGTGGGCAAAGGCGACAAGCAAAAGCGACAGTACGCAAAGCATGCGCACCAGTCCCGATCTGCTCATCAATCGCCGTGTCCCGACCATATCCCTCGCCTGTCTTGCGACCACGCAATGATTACAGGCGGGAGACAGCGCCCGCAAGCCCACCGGCAGGGCTGCGTCAAGATGCGCTGGTCAGCACGTAGGTCTTGCGCAGCTGTTCATGGATGGTCCATTCGCCTTCCCAGCCGAGCGGCAGGACAAGAACATCACCGGGGCCGATCTTGCGCGGATCGCCGCCCTGCTTGCCGACCACCGTGGCCGAGCCGGAAATGATGTGGCAGATTTCCGAGGACTTGGTCCGGTCGGCAGAAAAGCGCCCCGGTGTGCATTCCCATACACCGACCTTGGTGACGCCGTTTTCGGATGCCCAGAGCTGTTTTGCAGCCTCGACCTGACCATCGGTGAATGTGGTTGGCTTGGGAGCAAAGTCTCCCAGATCGAGTGCCGATAGGTCGCCGAAGCTCTTCAGATCAATCATTGCAATTCCTTGGTAGTGACCTCTCCGCCAAATTACGGACCGGACGTGTCACGCTTAAAACTGTCGGGAGGGGTGGCTGGGGTACCTGGATTCGAACCAGGGATGGCGATACCAAAAACCGCTGCCTTACCGCTTGGCTATACCCCAACAACATTTCCGGACGGGGAAATTTCCCGGCCAGCGCTCCGGTGAAGACCGGAAGCCACGCGGGGATAGCAAAAGACGCGAGGTATCACAAGCGCCGAAACTGTCCCCGGCCAAGGATTTTCCACCTTATAAAGAAACCCGCACGGCCTGTTTGCGGTGCGGGTTTCGATTTGGTGATTCGCCCGAGCTGACAGGTCTGTCAGCAAATGCGGTTGATCAGCGGCGGAACATGTTGGCGATCTGCCAGCCGGCAGGAACCACAGCCGCCGCAAGAGCCGCCTTGAGCACGTCGGTTGCGATGAACGGGCCGACGCCCCAGGCAAGTGCCTTATCGGCGCCGAAAACAAGTGCAATCCAGGCAGCACCCAGCAGCAGGATGATGGCCGTACCGGCGAGATTGACGGCGAACAGCTTGAAGGCGTTGCGGTCAAGGCCGCGGTCCGCAGCCCAACCGGTCAGACCGGCGGCGATGACGAAGCCAGCGAGATATCCTGTGGTGGGACCGGCAAAATAGGCCAGACCACCACCATTGGTGAACACTGGAAGGCCGGCGGCGCCTTCGACCAGATAGGCTGCAAGTGTCGCAATTGCCAGCTTGCGGCCAAAGGCGGCGGCAATGACAAAAATGGCCAGGGTCTGAAGCGTTGCCGGCACCGGCCAGAACGGAACAGTGACCTTGCCTGCAGCAGCGATCAGGAGGCTGCCGAAAAGGACCAGTGCGCCATAGGTGGCGTAGCGTGCGGCAGCACCAGTTGGCGCAAGCGTTTGAGCAAAGGAACGGGCAGTAACAGTAGCCATGGATCGATCTCCGGAAATTGCGAAAGAGCCGGCCAAAGCAGCCGCTCGTCAATTTCGGTATATTGACTTCACCGCCCGACAGCAAGACAGTCCGGCCCAATTCCCTGACCGTCCCCAAATGGCGGCAGCCAAACCGGGGTGATGCAGCGCCTCCCGCCGGACACTGGAGATATGTGTGACCGAACCGAAGTTTGACAAGACATTCGAACCCGCCCACGGAGAGGCTGTCCCGGTCGCCAGCGACATTTTGCGGGTAACGGCGCCGAATGCGGGTCCGATGACCTTTCACGGCACCAACAGCTACATTGTCGGGCGTGACACTCTCGCAGTGATTGATCCGGGTCCGGCGGATGAAAGCCATTGGCGAACCCTGATTGCCGCCATTGACGGCCGTCCGGTCAGCCATATTTTCGTCACCCACACCCACAAGGATCATTCGCCGCTTGCCGCCCGGCTGAAGGCCGAGACCGGGGCGATCATGGTTGCAGAGGGGCCGCATCGCCCCGCCCGCCCGCTCTATACCGGTGAAACCAATCCGCTCAGGGAAAGTTCGGACATGGATTTTGCGCCCGACATCGCCTCCGGGCACGGCGATGTGATCAGCGGCGATGGCTGGGCCATCGAAACCCTGCACACGCCCGGTCACACCGCCAATCATGCTGCCTTCGCGCTGGTGGGCGACGGTCTGATGTTTTCCGGCGATCACGTGATGGCCTGGGCAACGTCAATCATCGCCCCACCGGATGGTGCGATGAGCGACTTCATGGCATCGCTCGACATGCTGGCAGCGCGTGACGACCGCGTCTACCTGCCCGGCCATGGCGGGCCTGTGCAAAAGCCGCGGCAATTTGTTCGGGCCTTGAAGACCCACCGGATCATGCGGGAACGCGCGGTGCTTGGCCGCATCGAAAAGGGCGACAGGCTGATCGCCGACATGGTCAAGGCGATTTACCGCGACACCGACCCGCGGCTGCATGGCGCGGCGGCGCTGTCGGTGCTGGCGCATCTGGAAGACCTGGTTGGCCGCGGAGAGGTGATGACCGACGGCCCAGTGGCGATCAACGGTGAATACAGACCGGCCTGAGACTGGCTCAACCGCCGGCGATACCAAGGAGCTGCAGATCCAGATCCTGCAGAAATGTGCGGATCAATTCGGCATTGAGTCCCAAGTCATGCTCTCCGTCGCGCGTTGCCGCGCGCATGTCGACGAAGGTGGTTTCTTCCTCTTCCGACAGCCGGACAAGAACATCCTGCGGGATGCCAAGCACCAGAGTCCTGGTGCGGTACTGAAGCACGGCATAGGAGGGAAGCGGAGCGACCGGCTCGTCTTCGATATTGGGCCGGGGAGCGGGCAAAGGCGCGCGCGAAGGGTCTGCCTCACCGCTGGAGACACTGGCTTCCTCTTGCGTTTCTTCACTCCCGGAGCTCGGCTCAAGCCCATCGACCAAAGCCTCTACACCGACATTGGCGACCTCGGTCCACTTTTTCTCCTGCGCGATGGCACGGACGGCAAGCAATACGCGGTCGATCGCGCCTTCGTAGCGCCTGCCGGTAATCTGCGCATAGGCCTGCGTCTGCAGCTCCCGGGCGGCCGGATTGTCGCCATCGGAGCGCGGAATCCATGAGCTGACGATTTCAGGCTCTTCGAGCCATTGCGGCGGTTGTTTCACATCGGTCGAGATATCGTGAATTCTGGGCAGCAGCACGAAACGGCTTGCCGCCAGACCAATGGGGACAAGGATCAAGAGCGCCATGACCATACCGCTGAAAGAGGCATGGCCGCCTTTTGCGCCAATATGCCAAAGCATGAAAAAGCCGATGACCGCCAGTCCCAGCACAAGCACCGCGATCACCGCCGCCAGCAGAATCGCTGCCACGGCGTTCGGCAGTTGCAGCATGCCGGCGCGATGCAACAACAACGCCATCAGCGCCAGCAGCAGGGCAAACCTTCCCAGACTGCGCGACCAGGCAGCAGCAATCGAGTGTGGTCGTTGTGATCGGAAGGGCATGGCGCGGCCAGGTCTCCGGAAGATTTGGAGCGCGGGATGCGCGTCTGGTTGTGGTTGAATTCATTAGCGCTTCATGGCTGCCGCGGCAAGCGCCTCACTTCAGCCATGCTTGCAGGCAAGATTTGATCCCGGGGGCTGGTCAGGCCGGACAGTTTTATGGTCCGAAGGAGATCCGCCATGGCGACAGACACCCACTCAGCGCCGCTGCAGGGCCCGTTCAAGCCCGCATCCGCGCCCACGACGGCACAGGCTTTCACCGCTGCACGCGCTTCACAGCAGGTTATCCGACCGCGGCAAGAATCAACCCCGATGGCACTGGATCTGGTGGAGCTTGAGCTTGCACTCGACATCAGCGACATCTCCGAGCGAGGCTTTTGCGATGCCGTGCGCGATGCGGCCGCAAAGATCGATGGAGAGTTTCTGTTCGATCTGCCTGCCTCGGGCCTCGTGGACGACGCCCAGCGGATAGCTCTGGTCTGCCTGTCGCGCGACAATGGCGGACGATTTGGCCTGGTGTTGCTCAGCGCCCATGGCGACCGAGTTCGAACCGCCGAGGCTGACGAGGCGACGCAAGGTCTGGTGCGGTTTGCCAGGGCTTTCGTGGCGGTGCTCGAGAAACTCTGAATCCGGACTTCCGGCCTTTTGCCTTCCGCCTTTAAGGGCTAGTCTCCGCGCGCAACCACAGCGCCGGGGATGAACAGTGGAATTGGGTTCAACGGATCACGAGATCATCAACGGCAATCATGGCCGCGCTGCGGCGGACGCGCTGCAGCTGGTCTTGAAATTCGCCGAAGCCGTCGGTGCACCCCGCTTGCTGCCATGCGCCAGCGCTCATGTCGATGGATGCCTGTATCACGGTCAGGCCAGCCTTGATTTTGTCGAACGCTTCGTTGCCCTGGAGGGGCGTGTCCGGGTGCCCACCACGCTCAATGTCGGATCGGTCGACCTCATCCATCCGGAGCTTTTCATCGGCGATGCCGAGCTCGGCGCCGCAGGCAAGCGGCTGATGGAAGCTCATATCGAACTGGGCTGCACGCCGAGCTTCACCTGTGCGCCCTACCAGACATTGCTCAGACCTCGTTTCGGTGACCAGCTTGCATGGGCCGAATCAAACGCCATCGTATTTGCCAATTCGGTCATCGGTGCGCGCACCAACCGCTATGGCGATTTCATCGACCTCGCCTGCGCCCTGACCGGCCGGATACCCGACTACGGCTTGCACCGCACCGAGAACCGCCGCGCAGGCGTGATCGTTGAAATTCAGGGTCTTGAGGATGCCGGACCGGATCAGGCCGGCGGAATCGCCGTCGCGGCCGGTCTGTTTATCGGCAAGCACTGCGGGGATACGATCGCTGCGATCAAGGGCCTGCCCGGCACAACCAGCGAAGATGATCTCAAGGCGCTCGGCGCAGCGGCCGCATCGTCAGGCAGCGTTGCCATGTTTCACGCGGTCGGGCTGACACCGGAAGCACCAGATCTGCTGACCGCAACCCGCGGCCTTGATGTGCCCGTGGTGGGACGTCTGGGGCCGGCGGACATCAGGGAAATTCTGGCGGCACTGAGCACAGTTCGGGACGGTGCGGCGCTGACCGCCGTGGCGCTGGGAACGCCGCATTTCTCCCTGAGCGAATTCGACCGCCTGATGCCGATGCTCGATCTGGCGCCGTTTTCCGTTCCTGTCTATGTCAATACCGGACGGCATGAATGGGATCAGCTGACCGCCGACGGGCGCGCGGCGCGCCTTGAAAAGGCCGGTGTCACAGTCGTGGTCGACACCTGCACCTATGTGACCTCGATCATCCGCGATCTGTCGGGTGCAGTGATGACCAATTCAGGCAAGTGGGCCTATTACGCGCCGGGCAATCTCGGGGTGGATGCTGCCTTCGGCACGCTTGCCGACACGCTGCTGTCGGCAAAGGCCGGACGGGTGGTGCGGGCATGAGCGCGCGCGGTCTGGTTTCCGGCAAGGCTGTGGGACCGGTTTTGAAACTTGACGACCCGTTGAGCTTCTGGGGCGGGTTTGACAGTGCGGGCGGCAAGGTGATCGACCGGTTTCATCCGCAGCATGGCGCCTGTCTCAGCGGGGCAATCCTGTTCATGGAACGGGGGCGCGGATCCTCGTCCGGAGCTTCGGTTCTGGCAGAGGCAATCCGGCTGGGCACTGCGCCAGCCGCGATCATATTGCTGCAGGAAGACGCCATCATTGCCACCGGGGCGCTTGTGGCGCAGATGCTGTACGGGATCGATTGCCCGGTGGTGGTGATCAAGGATCAGGCCGAGTGGCAGCGGCTGTCCACCCTGCCCCGCCTTGCAGTTGAAGCCGGGACAGATGCGGTTCTCGTTACTCCGCAGGCATGACTGCGGCGGAACCTGTCTGCTCACGAGCGACGGACCGCAGTACAAGCTGAGCCAGCGCCGCGCCGGTGATCATCGCGGCAAGGCCAAGCAGTGACGACACGGCCAGCACCGAACCGCCGGTCAGACCTGCGCCGATGGTGCAGCCGACCGCCAGGATGCCGCCAAAGCCCATCAGCACGGAACCCGCAGCATATCTCCAGATCGACGGCACGCCCGGCTCGGCAAATGTGGAGATGCGGAATTCGCCCGACAACAATGCGGCGAGAAACGCGCCGAGGATCGCACCGATCAAGACGCCCTGGTCGAGCCCGGCAAATCCGCTTTCCAGCGCCAATTCGCCGGTGGTGGCCAGCGGACGGATGAAGGACAGGCTTTCGGCCTGGATCGGCTCGAAGACCTGGGTGGACAGCTGCCAGGTGAAATACCAGCCAGCAGCAACTGTCAGGCCGATCATGACGCCGCCGAACAGCCGCCAGACCGAGAGCCGCGACTTGAGCGCAAAACCAAGGGCGACAGCGGCCAGAACAACGCCAAGCGCAATGCCGGCCCAGCGCTCCAGGCCTGCGTGGACGAGCAGATCGTTTCCGCCAATCGCGGCCGTGTTCCACACACCGCCAATGCCATCGCGCAACGGCACAAGCACGCCGCTATAGGTAGCAAGCGCGGTGACCGCGATGATGGCGATGGAAAACACACCGCGCAGATTACCGGAGGCGCTGAGCACCAGCAGCCGCGAGACGCAACCGCGTGCCAGCACCATGCCGATGCCGAACAAAAGGCCGCCGGCAAGTGCGCCGGACAGGCTCTGCGCGGTCGAGAAGAAGCGGGTTTCCGAAACATCGATCATGTCGGCACCGAGCAGCAGCTGCACCGCCAGGATGGCAGCGGCGAAGCCGGCAGCCCAGGTGGCGAACGGCTTGAGGTCGCTCTCGCCCATGACGGAGAGAACCGCCGAGCGGGTGCAGTAGCGGCTGCGCTGCGCAAAGATGCCAAAGGCCAGTCCGAGGACAAGGCCACCCACGAGTGCTGTTTGCGGCTCGCCGATAAGGTCGATCAGAGGGACGAGGTCCATTGCTTCAATCTCCGTGAATTGTATCTGCAAAATACAATACTTGGAGACCGGTGAGAGGGTCCGGACTTACACCGCTGACGTCATAATCAGTTTATTGTTCCCCGCAATCGCCGTTTATTGGAACGAGAATCCTCGGCGCGGTATTATCCGCGCCTTGGATCCTGCTCCCCGGCTTATCTCAGGGATTGCGGGTTTTCTCGAGCGCCGCCTGAGCCGCCGCGAGGCGGGCAATCGGCACGCGGAACGGCGAGCAGCTGACATAATCCAGGTCAATGGATTCACAGAACTTCACCGAGGCCGGGTCACCGCCATGCTCGCCGCAGATGCCGAGCTTGATATCGGGCCGGGTCGCCCTGCCCTTTTCCGAGGCGATGCGCACCAGTTCGCCAACGCCATCGATATCGAGCGTGACAAACGGATCCTGCTCGATGATGCCCTTCTGCTGATAGGTCATCAGGAACGAGGAGGCATCGTCGCGCGAAATGCCGAAGGTGGTCTGGGTCAGATCGTTGGTGCCGAAGGAGAAGAACTCGGCCACTTCCGCGATGGCATGGGCACGAATGGCGGCGCGCGGCAATTCGATCATGGTGCCGACGAGATAGGTGATATCGACGCCAGCCTCGCCAATGACCTCGCGCGCCACGGCGTCGATCCGGGCCTTGACGAAATCAAGCTCCTCGCGAAGACCAACCAGCGGCACCATGATTTCCGGCACGACCGGGGCGCCGGTGGATTTGGCGGCCTCGACGGCGGCTTCAAAGATGGCGCGGGCCTGCATTTCGGCAATTTCCGGATAGGAAATGGCCAGACGGCAGCCGCGATGTCCCAGCATAGGATTGAACTCGTGCAGCTCGTCGACGCGCTGGCTGAGTTTTTCCACAGAAACGCCGATGACGCCCGCCACTTCGGCGATCTCTTCATCGGTCTTGGGCAGGAATTCGTGCAATGGCGGATCGAGCAGGCGGATGGTGACCGGCAGCCCCTTCATGATCTCGAACAGTTCGATGAAATCCGAACGCTGCATCGGCAACAGCTTGGCAAGGGCGGTGCGGCGTCCGCCTTCGTTTCCGGCCAGAATCATCTCGCGCATGGCGGTGATGCGGTCGCCGTCAAAGAACATGTGCTCGGTGCGGCACAGGCCAATGCCTTCCGCGCCAAAGGAGCGCGCGGCCCGTGCATCGGCTGGCGTTTCGGCGTTGGTGCGGACCTTCATGCGCCGTGTGGCGTCGGCCCATTCCATGATCAGTCCGAAATCACCGGACAGTTCGGGTTGCAGCATCGCCACAGATCCCTTGAGCACCTGGCCTGAGGAGCCATCCAGGGTGATGACGTCGCCGGCCTTCAATGTGGTGCCAAGCGAGACAAGCGTGCCATTGCGCGCGTCAATGCGCAGACCGCCGGCGCCGGAAACACAGGGCGTTCCCATGCCGCGGGCAACAACCGCCGCATGGCTGGTCATGCCGCCACGCGAGGTGAGAATGCCTTCGGCAGCATGCATGCCGTGAATGTCTTCCGGGCTGGTCTCGACCCGGACCAGAATGACCTTGCGGCCGGTCTTGGCGGCTTCGACAGCCTCATCTGAGGTGAAGACGATTTCGCCGGTCGCAGCACCGGGAGACGCCGGCAGGCCTGAACCGATAATGTCGCGCGCCGCATGCGGATCGATGGTCGGGTGCAGAAGCTGATCAAGCGAGGCGGGATCAATCCGCATCACCGCCTCTTCCCGGGTGATCAGCTCTTCGCCGGCCATGTCGACGGCGATCTTCAGAGCTGCCTTGGCTGTGCGCTTGCCGGACCGGGTCTGCAACATCCAGAGCTTGCCGGCCTGGATGGTGAATTCGAGATCCTGCATGTCGCGGTAATGCCGCTCAAGCCGGTCACAGATGGTCAGGAATTCTGCAAAAGCCTCGGGCATCAGCTTCTCAAGCGACGGGCGGTCGGAGCCTGCCTCGATCCGCGCGGCTTCGGTGATCGATTGCGGCGTGCGGATGCCGGCGACCACGTCTTCACCCTGGGCGTTGACGAGAAACTCGCCATAAAGCTCCTTGGCGCCGGTCGAGGGGTTGCGGGTGAAGGCCACGCCGGTGGCCGACTGGTCGCCAAGATTGCCGAACACCATGGCCTGAACATTGACCGCCGTGCCCCAGGAAGCGGGGATGTCATGCAGTTGCCGGTAGGTGATGGCGCGGGCATTCATCCAGCTGGCAAACACGGCGCTGATGGCGCCCCAGAGCTGCTGATGCGGATCCTGCGGGAACGGAATACCCAGCTCTTCCTCGATGGTCGCCATGTAGCGGGCGATGACTTCGCGCCATTCACCGGCACTGACATCGGTGTCGAGCTCGTGGCCGAGGCGGGCCTTTTCGTCCTCAAGGATCTCCTCGAAGACCTCGTGATCGAGCCCCATGACCACATCCGCATACATCTGGATGAAACGGCGGTAGCTGTCGAAGGCAAACCGCTCGTCGCCGGAATCGCGCGCCACGGCCAGAACCGTGTCGTCGTTGAGGCCAAGATTGAGCACGGTGTCCATCATGCCCGGCATCGAAGCGCGGGCGCCGGAGCGGACCGACAGCAGCAGCGGCTTTTCCGGATCGCCAAAGGCGCGGCCGGCGATCTTGCCGACATTGACCAGCGCATCGGAGACTGCAGCTTCAAGTCCGTCAGGCATTTTGCGGCCATTGTCGTAATACCAGACGCAGGCATCGGCGGTGATGGTCAGGCCCGGCGGCACTGGAAGACCAAGATTGCACATTTCGGCAAGGTTTGCGCCCTTGCCCCCCAGCAGATTTCGATCGGCGGCCGAGCCTTCGGCTTGCCCGTCTCCAAAAGTGTAGACCCACTTCGTCATCACTCGACCTTCCTCGTCCAAACCCGGCAGCGCAGCCAAACGCTGGCATCTGTGTCCGGTGTCCCGGGGAGCCAGCCAGCCAGCAAGACGCTGATTTCGATAACGGTTGCCTTGGGTGCTAAGCGCATGAGCGGGGAAACACAATGCGCAATTTGGTCAATGGAACGACTAAATCGATCCAACGGCTGATGATTTTTTCATCATCGCCGTAACGGCGGCGGTGAGTCACGGGCGAAGACGCCGGGCGCGGCAACGGTAAGCGGCTTTCGCCTCGCAGCTCTCACGCCGCATCACCAAAAGCAACGCAAAGTGATTGTATCGGCAGCAATTTCCATATCGACAGGAACAGCGACACTGGACCCGGCGCGCAGGGCGCATTATCACGAAGCAATTCCGGTCGCCACCTGGGCTCGCGACTGGAAACCGGTCCCCGCATGAGCCCCGAGGCACGCCATCATGTCGTCTGCATCCCGCCCAC
>Ga0114910_1001295_pt1 | contig 11990 bp, 12 predicted proteins | sample MalvireepMed_908_FD_83500 | JGI IMG/M metagenome (GOLD analysis project Ga0114910, IMG submission 83500) | Marine viral communities from the Global Malaspina Expedition - Malaspina viral metaG DeepMed_908 | ecosystem: Environmental > Aquatic > Marine > Oceanic | place: Mediterranean Sea...
AAGCCGGTGCCCATTCGCCTCGATGGATCGCTGGGCGAGGGCGCACCCGTCACCATCGCGTTCGAACAGCCCGAATTCGGCGTCGCGCCGGGGCAGGCGGCGGTGATCTATGCGGGCGAGCGCGTGGTCGGCGGCGGCTGGATCGAAAGCACGGCCTCCGCGGCCTAACGCCACGCGGGCCTAGTCCTCGTAAGGGTCCAGCACGCAGCCATAGCCTTCGCGGAACGTCGCGGTTTCGCTGGCGACGAGCGGGAAGGTCGCGGTGACGCTTCTGCTCGCAGGGTCGTCCGACAGACGAACCAGCTCCATCCCCGCCACCTTGTCCTTCGCGCAATCGCCGATGTCGCGCCCGCCGATATAGACGCACGAACAGCCCACGCGCGCGGCATAGGACGCGCCGGTCGTCGCATAACCGTCGATCGCGGTGCGGTTCGCGAACCACGCCACCGCCAGCACGCTGACCAGCACGAGCACCGCCACCAGCACGATGCGCGGCCAGAGCCGGCGCCTGCCGGAAGGCGCAGGGGCGGGCCCGCCGGGTTCGGGGCCGTCGGAAAAGGGATCTCTCGTTGCCAAGCGTGCGTCTCTCGTGCGAATTGCTGCGCCCATGTTGTCGCGTCGCACACTCCCGCTTGCAAGCCCTGTCTGCCTCGTCCTCGCGCTTGCCGCTTGCGGTGGCGGAGCCGAGCCCGATCCGGGGCCGACGCAGACCGAGCTGGCGGCGGTGGCCGAGGCACCGGGGGTGGGCCGCCAGCGGCTGGCGATGGAGTTCGGCGACCTGTTCGACGGCGAAGAAGGCTTGGGCGAAACGCGCGCGGCCATCGTCATGCATAATGGCGAGATCGTCGCCGAACGCTACGCGCCCGAATACGAGCCTGACACGCGCTTCATCAGCTGGTCGATGGCCAAGACGGTCACCGCGGTGATGATCGGCATGCTGGTGGCCGACGGCGCGCTCGAGCTTGACGGCCCCGCCCCCATCGCGGCCTGGCAGCGCCCCGGCGATGCGCGCGCGGAAATCACGCTGCGCCACCTCCTGCAGATGCGTTCGGGCCTCGACCACACCGAAGGCGGCGAGGTGCCTTACGAATCGAGCGAGGTGCGCATGCTGTTCCTCGACCAGCGCGACGACATGGCGAAGTTCGCGGAGGAACAGCCGCTGGAGGCCGAGCCGGGCGAGAAGTTCGAATATTCGAGCAATACGACCGTCATCCTCGCCGATATCGCCGCCGATGTGCTGACCGGCGGCAGCGAGGATCCCGACACGCGGCGCGACGCGGTCGATAGATACCTGCGCACGCGCCTGTTCGGCCCGCTGGGGATGACCTCGATGGTGCCCGAATACGATGCCGCCGGCACGCTGATCGGCGGCAGCGCGATCCATGCCACCGCGCGCGACTGGGCGCGCTTCGGCGAATTCCTGCGCAACAAGGGCAGCTATCGCGGCACGCAGCTGGTGCCGCGCAAATGGGTCGAATTCATGCTCGAGCCGAGCCCGCCCGCGCCTTTCTATGGCGGGCAGACTTGGCTGAACACACAGGCGAGCGATCCGCAGAACGCGCTCTATCCGATCGACAAGCCCGACGGGATTTTCGCCGCGATCGGCCATATGGGGCAATATATCGTCGTCTCGCCCAGGCAGCGGCTGACGGTGGTGCGGCTGGGCCATTCGGACGCCGAGCAGCGGCGCGCGCTGCTGCGGCAGATCAACGACGTGATCGAGCTTTACCCGAGCGAATAGGCGCTGTTCGGCCCCGCCCCCGCTCCGAAGGCCCTATTCGGGCAGCAGGAACCGGCCTTCGACCACGGTCACGCACGGCCCACCGAGCCACACGCGCTCGCCATCCATCCGGCATTGCAGCAGCCCGCCGCGCCTGGAGGCCTGAAAGGCGCTCAGCGAATCGCGCCCCAGCCGCTCGGCCCAGAAGGGCGCGAGGGCGGCGTGGGCGGAACCGGTCACGCTATCCTCGGGCACGCCCCAGGCCGGCACGAAGACCCGGCTGACGATGTCGGTGCCCGACTGGCCCGGGTCGCCCGGCGCGGTGCAGATGACCATCCGGTCGATCTTCGCCAGCGCTCGCATATCGGGTTGCAGCGCGCGCACGGCGGCCTCGTCTTCCAGCAGCACGATGGTCGTCTGCTCCGCCCCGCTGACCGATTCGTACAGCGGCGCCTTCACATGCAATGCGCTGAGCAGGGAGGGATATTCGCCCTCCTCGACCCGTGTGATCGGCAGCGCGAGTTCATACCCCGAATCGCTGCGGCGCACTTCGAGCACGCCCGCCTTGCGGGTGCGGAAGGTCACCGTGTCGCCCGCGCCGAAGCCGTTGCGCTCGTCCAGCAGCACGTGCCCCGCCGCCAGCGTCGCATGGCCGCACAGCGCGACCTCGCTCGTCGGGGTGAACCAGCGCAATTCCCAGTCCGCCGTGCCGGTGGTGTCACGCACCACGAAGGCGGTTTCGGCGAAGGCGTTCTCTTCGCCGATCGCCTGCAGCTTCGCATCGGGGAGCCAGGAATCGAGCGGCATCACCGCCGCCTGATTGCCCGAAAAGGGGCGATCCGCGAAGGCATCGACATGCCAGTAGGACAGCGCGCTCATTGGGGCTTTCCGGTCGTATCGCCTGTGTGGTCGCTGCTCATCGCCGTCTCTCCAAGCTTCTTGAACTGGTCTTCCTCGACCAGCGTGTTGGCGGGATCGTCCACATGACCGCGCGGGTCGATATGGATCAGGACTTCCGCATCGGGAAACTCATCGTGCAGGTCTTTCTCCACCCGCTCGATAATGTTGTGAGCCTTCTCAACGGTATAGTCGCCCGGAAGGTCCACGTGGAACTGCACGAAGTCGATTCCGCCGCTGGTGCGCGTGCGCAGATCGTGCAGGCGCGAGAGATCGGGATGGCGCGCGGCCACCGCGACGAAGCGGCGGCGCTTTTCCTCGGGCCATTCGCGGTCCATCAGGTGGTCGATCGCCTCGGCCCCCGCACGCCACGCGCCCCACAGCAGCCATGCGGCGATGCCGAGGCCGAACAGCGGGTCCGCGCCGACGACGCCGACATAGCGGTCGAGCACGAGAGCCACGATCACCGCGAGGTTCAGCAGCAGGTCGGACTGATAGTGGACGTGATCGGCATGGATCGCCACCGACCGCGTGCGCGCAACGACAAAGCGCTGGTAGGCGAGCAGCGCGAGGGTCGCGACAATCGCGATCACGCTGACGATGATGCCTTCCTGCGCGGCTGCGACACGCTGCCCCCGCGTAAGCGCCTCGGCCGACTGCATCGCGATCCCGGCGGCGGAAAGCGCGATCAGCATCACCTGGAAGATCGCCGCCAGCGCCTCCGCCTTGCCGTGGCCGAAGCGGTGCGTGCGGTCCGCCGGGCGCGCGGCGATCATCACGCCGGTCAGCGTCGCAATGCTCGCCACGAGGTCGAGCGCGCTGTCCGCCAGGCTGCCGAGCAGCGCCATCGAATCGCTCTGCCAGACGGCCCACAGCTTGAGGCCGACGAGCAGCAGGGCGGTGGCGATGGAGGCGATCGCGGCGCTGCGGCCGAGGATCGCCCGCTCGCTCGGCGCGCCGCCTCTCATGGAAACAGCAGCGTGCTGGTCCAGCCCTCGCCGCTCCGCACGAACAGCCGCCGGTCGTGCAGGCGATTCTCCCGGTCGAGCCAGAACTCGATCCGCTCGGGCGCGAGGGTGAAGCCGGTCCAGTGTGCCGGACGCTCCACCTCGCCCCCTGCAAAGCGTTCCTCGGCGGCGCGATAGCGCGCGACGAAGGTGGCGCGATCGTCGAGCGGGCGCGACTGATCGGAGGCGACTGCACCCAGCTGGGCCTCGCGCGAACGCGAGTGGAAATAGGCGTCGGCCACATCGTCGGCCACCTGACTCAGCGGCCCTTCGATGCGGATCTGACGGCGCAGGCTCTTCCAGTGGAACAGCAGCGCGGCGCGCATATTGGCGCGGATTTCCTCGCCCTTGCGGCTCTGCGCATTGGTGTAGAAGGTGAATCCGTGCGGCCCGTGATCCTTCAGCAGCACCATGCGGACCGAGGGGAAGCCATCGGGCGTCGCGGTCGCCAGAGCCATCGCATTGCCGTCGTTAGGCTCCGCCTCGCGCGCCTCGGCAAACCAGGTGCCGAACAGGCCCAGCGGATCGTCGGTCGGCAGCGCGCTGGCGGTGGGGGTCGGTTCGTCTCGGCTCATCCCCCGCCTCTAGCCCCGCCGCGACATGCGGGCAATTAGGGCATTCATTTTGCGACCCCCGCTCGCTAGAGCAGGCCCCATGACGGGGACTATCCAGCCAGTAATCCTGTGCGGCGGCGGCGGCACGCGCCTGTGGCCGCGCAGCCGGCGCGTGAAGCCCAAGCCGTTCCTGCCGCTGCTGGGCGAGCGGACGCTGTTCCAGGCGGCGCTGGACCGGGTGGAGGACGCGCAGCTCTTCGCGCCGCCGATGGTCGTCGCGGGTGAGGCGCATGTGCCGCTGGTGCTCGAACAGGGCAGCGACACGCTCTCGATCATTGCCGAGCCGATGGGCCGCAACACCGCCCCCGCGATCGCGCTGGCCGCATTGCGCGCCGCGCAGGGCAGCGTGCTGCTGGTCTGCCCCAGCGATCATCACATCGCCGACGAAGCGGCCTTCCGCGCGGCGGCACAGGCGGCGGCGCGGCTGGCGCAAGACGGCTATCTGGTCGCCTTCGGGATCGAAGCGGTGAGCCCGCATACCGGCTATGGCTACCTCCGGCGCGGCGAACCGCTGCCAGGCGGCTATGCGCTGGAGGCTTTCGTCGAGAAGCCCGACCTCGAAACCGCACAGGGCTTCCTCGCCGATGGTCGCCACAGCTGGAACGGCGGCATCTTCGCCTTCGGGCGCGAACGCCTGCTGGAAGAACTCGCCGCGCACCGGCCCGAGATGGCGCGCCTGTGCGAAGCGGCGGTGGCGCAAGGCACGCAGGATGGCGCGGTGTTCCGCCCGGCCGAAAGGCCGTTCGCCGGGATCGAGGGCGATTCGATCGACTATGCGGTGATGGAAAACACCGCGCACGCCGCGATGGTGCCGGTCTCCATGGGCTGGTCCGATATCGGCAACTGGGATGCCCTGCGCGAAGCGCGCGGCGGTGCGTCGACCGGCGCGCACGAGCTGCGCGACTGCACCAACGTAATGGTCGACAGCGACGGGCCGCGCGTCAGCGTCGTGGGCATGGACGACGTGATCGTGGTGGTCGACGGGGACGATATCCTCGTCACCAGCGCCAGGGGCGCGCAATCGGTCGGCAAGCTCGACGGCGTGTCGCGGCCGTGAGGCAGCTGGCGACCCACCTCGTCCACAAGGTCTGGGGCCGGCCCGTTCCCCCGCCGCCCTTCGCCAATCCGGGCACCGATCCGCTGGGCGAGATCTGGTTCGATCCCCCGCCCGAGATCGCGGGCCTGCTGGTCAAGTTCATCTTCACCGACGCCGCGCTCAGCGTGCAGGTGCACCCCGACGACGCGCAGGCACCCGCAGGCAAGCGCGGCAAGAACGAATGCTGGTACATCCTCGATGCCCAGCCGGGCGCGCAGATCGCGGTCGGCCTCAACCGCGAGATGGGCGTCGAGGAACTGCGCGCCGCCGCGCGCGACGGCAGTATCGAGGATGCGCTGGGCCGGATCGAGGTTGCGCCGGGCGATTTCTTCTCGATCCCCGCGGGCACGATCCATGCGATCGGCGCGGGGATCAGCCTGCTCGAAGTCCAGCAGAACAGCGACGTCACCTACCGCCTCTACGATTACGGCCGCCCGCGCGAGCTGCATCTGGAAGACGCGCTGCGGGTTGCGAAGCGCTGCGGCTACGATCCCGCGCTGCGATCGCAGGCAAAGGCATCGGGCTATGCCGAGCTGATCGATGGGCCGCACTTCCGGCTTGCCGTGCTCTCGGGCGAAAGCGCGGTGCCCGCGGGGCGCTTCGCAGACGAAACGCTGCTGCTGCCGCTGGCCGAGGGGGTGACGCTTGGCGAGACCCCCCTGCCCGTGGGCACCTGCACCCTTGCGGATGGCGTCGCGGGCCTAGCGCTGGCCGGGGACGCGCGGCTGGTGCTGGTCGAAGATACGGCGCGCGGCTGATCCGCACATGCATCGCGCCCGCTCGAAAAACGGGCACTATGAACGGCTAACGCCATGATTATCGCGAAGCGCCTTGCGCGGGGGGCCTGCCAATTCTAGCTAGCAGGTGATGGCGGATCCTTACGACATTCTCGGCATCGGGCGCTCCGCATCCGAACAGCAGATCAAAAGCGCGTATCGCACGCTCGCAAAAGAGCTGCATCCTGACCGCAACAAGGACAATCCCAACGCGGCCGAGCGGTTTTCGGACATTACCAAGGCTTACGACCTGCTGTCCGACAAGAAGCAGCGCGCGCGCTACGACCGGGGCGAGATCGACCTTGAGGGCAACCCGACCAATCCTTTCGCCGGCGCGGGTGCGGGCGGGGCCGGATATGGCGGCGGACGCGGGCCGACCGGCGGCTATTCGGGCCAGGGCTTCGGCGGCGAGGAAGTGGACCTCGGCGATCTGTTCGAAGGCCTGTTCGGCGGCGGGCGTGCCGGTGGCATGGGCGGCGGAATGGGTGGCGGCCCGGGCGGCGGCTTCTCCCGCGGCGCGCCGCCGCCGCGCAAGGGTGCCGATACCGCCTACCGACTGGTCGTGCCCTTCGTCGACGCGGCGCGGCTGAGCGAGCAGCGGATCACCCTGTCCGACGGCAAGACGATCGACCTCAAGCTGCCCGCAGGGGTCGAAAGCGGCACGCAGATGCGGCTGCGCGGCAAGGGCGAACGCGGGGCCGGCGGTGCGGGCGATGCGCTGGTGACGATCGAGATCGACCGCCATTCCTTCTTCGAACGCGACGGGGACCGGGTGCGGCTCGACCTGCCGATCACGCTTTCCGAAGCGGTGCACGGCGGCAAGGTGCGCGTGCCGACGGTCGACGGGCCGGTGATGCTGACGATCAAGCCGGGCACGTCCGGCGGCACCACGATGCGCCTCGCGGGGAAGGGATTTTCGCGCAAGGGCGGCGGCCGCGGCGACCAGCTCGTGACGATCCAGATCGTACTTCCGGACGATGTCGGCCCGCTCTCCAGGGCGCTCGAAGGGTGGAAGGACGAGACGAATCCGCGCGCGAAGCTGGGCACCTGATTCGTTGATGCGTCGGATCATCCCTCGCTTGAAACGGGCGCTGCCCGACCGCGAATCGCGACAGATCCACTCGCTCACCCCCGAAGACCGGCGGCGCGAAGCGCTCTCGATCCGCAGCGGCGCGACGCGGCCGCTGCCCACCCATCTCAAATCCTACGAAGTCGCGCGCAGGGTGGTCGTCGGCACGTTCAACGACGGGTTTCTCTACGCCGGAAACCTCGCCTACATGTCGATGCTGGCGATCTTCCCCTTCTTCATCACCGCCGCCGCGATCTTCGCCGCGCTGGGCGAAGGGAACGAGCGTGCGGCCACGATCAACGCGCTGCTGCTCGCGATGCCGCCGGTAGTGGCCGACGTGATCGAGCCTGTCGCACGCAGCGTGATCGAGGCGCGGCAGGGCTGGCTGCTGTGGGTGGGCGGAGCGATCGGGCTGTGGACCGTGGGCAGCCTGATCGAGACCATCCGCGACCTGCTGCGCCGGGCCTATGGCACTGCGGCAACGCAGGCCTTCTGGCGCTATCGCCTCGCGTCGACCGCGATGATCATCGGTGCGGTGATCCTGCTGATGTTCTCGCTGATCGCGCAGGTCATGATCGGTGCGGCGCAACAGGTGATCGAGGCCTATTTCCCGCTGCTCAACGATGCGCTCGACAAGCTGGCGCTGGCGCGGTTCGTGCCCGGCTTCGGCCTGTTCGGATCTATCTACCTGCTGTTCTACATCCTCACCCCCGGCCCCTATCGCCGCAAGCGCTACCCCAAATGGCCGGGCACCGTGGCGACGACGCTGTGGTGGGTGGGCGTGACCGTCGCCCTGCCGCCGTTGCTGCGCAGCTTCTTCGCCTACAACCTCACCTACGGATCGCTCGCCGGGATCATCATCACGCTGCTGTTTTTCTGGCTGGTCGGCCTCGGCCTCGTTATCGGTGCGCAGCTTAATGCGGCGCTCGCCGAAACGCCGGAGGAAGAACGCCTCAGTCGCCTCGGCGGCGGGGAACCGCGCATCGCGCCAGAGGCGCTCGCATATGAAAGGAAAGATTCATGACCGGTCTTATGGAAGGCAAACGCGGCCTCATCATGGGCCTCGCCAACGACAAGTCGCTCGCCTGGGGCATCGCGAAGAAACTGGCCGAACACGGCGCGCAGCTGGCCTTCACCTATCAGGGCGAAGCGCTGGAGAAGCGCGTGCGCCCGCTGGCCGAACAGCTGGGATCGGACATCGTTATCCCGTGCGACGTCAGCGACATGGACAAGCTCGATGCGGCGTTCGACGCGCTCAAGGGCCATTGGGACGGCCTCGATTTCGTGGTTCACGCGATCGGCTTTTCGGACAAGAACGAACTGCGCGGGAAGTATCTCGACACCAGTCTCGACAATTTCCTGATGACGATGAACATCTCCGCCTACAGCCTCGTCGCGGTGGCGAAGCGCGCGGCGGCGATGATGCCGCCCAAGGCCGAGGACGGCACCGGGGGCGGATCGATCCTGACGCTGACCTATTACGGCGCCGAAAAGGTCATTCCGCATTACAACGTGATGGGCGTCGCCAAGGCCGCGCTGGAAACATCCGTGCAATATCTCGCGAACGACCTGGGGCCCGACAATATCCGCGTCAACGCGATCAGCGCCGGCCCGATCAAGACCCTGGCGGCGAGCGGGATCGGCGATTTCCGCTACATCCTGAAGTGGAACGAACTGAACTCGCCGCTGCGGCGCAACGTCACGATCGACGATGTCGGCGGATCGGGGCTCTATTTCCTGTCCGACCTCTCCGCCGGCGTGACGGGCGAGGTGCACCACGTCGATGCGGGCTATCACGTCGTCGGCATGAAGCAGGAAGACGCGCCCGATATCGCGCTGGGCTAGGCCCTTCGGCTCAGCTCGCGAGACGCAGCATGGCGCGGGCGTCGTGGCCGCCATCGCCGCCCCATGCCCCGCGCGTGTCGTAGACCACGGCATGGCGACGCTCCTCCGCCGGGATGGAGCGGAACAGGTCGTGGTCGACCAGCAGGATCATGATCCCGCAGGTCTCCAGCGCGGTGTCGATGTCGATCAGGCGCGCGCCCGTTTCGCCGAATTCGACCGGCAGCTCGCGCGCATAAGGCTCGACGATATTGATCCGCTCGCCGAAACGGCGCGCCAGTCGCGCGGCGATGAAGCGTGCGGGGCTTTCGCGGAAATCGTCGATATTGGGTTTGAAGGCGAGGCCGAAGCAGGCGACGGGCACGCCGGGATTTTCCGCGATCAGATCGCCCGCGCGGGCCAGCACATGGTGCATCTTCGCATCGTTCACCTCGCGCGCGGTGCGGATGACCCGCGATTCCTCGGGCGCGCCGTGAACGATGAACCACGGATCGACCGCGATGCAGTGCCCGCCCACGCCGGGGCCGGGTTGCAGGATGTTGACCCGCGGATGCCGGTTGGCGAGGCGGATCACCTCCCACACGTCCAGCCCCTGTTTGTCGGCGATCATCGACAATTCGTTGGCGAAGGCGATGTTGACGTCGCGAAAGGCGTTTTCGACCAGCTTGGTCATCTCCGCCGCGCGCGCATCGGTGGTCACGCATTCGCCGCGCACGAAGCGCTTGTAGAAGGCGAGCGCCTTACGCGCACAGCGCGGCGTGATCCCGCCGACCGATCGGTCGTTATGGACCAGTTCTTCCAGGATGCGCCCGGGCAGCACGCGCTCGGGGCAATAGGCGATCGCGATGTCGGGCGTGGCCGACGCGATCCCCGGCATGGCGAGATCGGGGCGTAGCGCCGCCAGCCGGTCGCGCACCGCATCGGTGGTGCCGACCGGACAGGTCGATTCGACGATCACCAGCGCACCTGCCCGCAGCACCGGCGCGATCGAATCCGCCGCAGCCATCACATAGCCGGTGTCGGGCGTATGCTCGCCATCCTTCTCGAACGGGGTGGGCACCGCGATCACGTAGACGTCGGCGACCGGCATATCCGCGCTCGCCCGCAAGGTGCCGCGCGCGACGACGGCCTGGACCAGCCCGTCGAGATCGACCTCCTCGATATGGATATCGCCGCGATTGATCGTCTCGATCACCTTGTGCGACGTATCGACGCCGATCACCTCGCACCCGCTGCGTGCGATGATCGCGGCGGTCGGCAGGCCGATATAGCCGAGGCCGACGACGGCGACCTTGCAAGTGTCCTTGGTCATTGGGGCGTCCTTGTCGCGCTCGAAAAAGTCTCGGCTCCTTTTGCATGGCGGCGGTAAAATTTATGGTAACGGCCCCTCTGCTAGACCCCGCCACAAGCAAGGAGCCTCGTGTGAAGATTCTGGTGACCGGAGCGGCCGGATTTATCGGCGCAGCGCTGTCGCAGGCGCTGTGCGCGCGCGGCGACCGGGTGATCGGGATCGACAATCTCAACGATTACTATCCCGTCTCGCTCAAGCGCGACCGGCTGGCGCGGGTGGCGGATGCCGCGGGCGAGGCATTCCGCTTCATCGAATGCGACTTTGCGGACGATGCCGCGCTGGAGCGCGCGCTGGCGGGGGAGAGCTTCTCCGCAATCGTGCATCTGGGGGCACAGGCGGGCGTGCGCTATTCGATCGAGAACCCGCGCGCCTATGCGCGTTCTAACCTCACCGGCCATCTCAACATCCTCGAACTGGCGCGGGCGCGCGGAGCCGGGCATCTCGTCTATGCCAGCTCGAGCTCGGTCTATGGCGGGAACGAGAAGGTGCCCTTTTCGGTCGAGGATCGCGTCGATCATCCCTTCTCGCTCTATGCCGCGACGAAGAAGGCGGATGAGTTGATGAGCGAGAGCTACGCCCATCTCTACCGCCTGCCGCAGACCGGCCTCAGGTTCTTCACCGTCTACGGCCCGTGGGGGCGGCCCGACATGATGCCGTGGATCTTCACCTCCAGGATCTTGGGCGGCGAGCCGATCCCGGTGTTCAACAATGGCGAAATGAGCCGCGACTTCACCTTCATCGACGATATCGTGCGCGGGATCATGGCCTGCCTCGACACGCCCCCGGCAGACGACGGCGCGGCCAAGCCCGGCGGCAGCGTGGCCCCGCACGCGATCTACAATATCGGCAACAACCGCCCCGAAGAGCTGATGCACGTGATCGGCATCCTCGAGGAGGCGTGCGGGCGCAAGGCGCAGATCGACATGCAGGGGATGCAGAAGGGCGACGTGCCGCGCACCTTTGCGGATATCGACGCCATTGTACGCGACCACGGCTTCGCGCCGCAAACCACCGCCCAAGAAGGCTTCCCGCGCTTCGTCGCGTGGTTCAAGGCCTATCACGGCCTCGATTAGGGCGCGCGCCGCCTCACCTTGCGGCCATCAGGTCCGCGATGCGGGCCGAGGACTTGCCGTCGCCGAAGGGATTATGCGCCTGCGCCATCGCGGCATAGGCGGCCTCGTCGTCGAGCAGGCGGGTGACCTCGCGCACGATCGCATCGGGATCGGTGCCGACCAGTTTCGCGGTGCCCGCCTCGACGCCTTCGGGCCGTTCGGTCGTCTCGCGCATCACCAGCACCGGCTTGCCGAGCGCAGGCGCTTCCTCCTGCACCCCGCCGCTGTCGGTCAGCATCAGCGTGCTCGCCTGCATCAGCGCGGCGAAATTGGGGTAATCGAGCGGTTCGAGCAGCGCGACATTCTCCAGCCCCGCCAGCTCTTCCATCATCGTCTCGCGGACATTGGGGTTGAGGTGCACGGGGAAGATCACCGCCGTATCCTCGCGCGCCGCGATACGGCGGATCGCGCCTGCGATGGCGCGCATTCCTTCGCCGAAATTCTCGCGCCGGTGCGTGGTCACGCCGACGATGCGCTTGCCTGCAAAGCGTGCGGCGGCGGCGTGA
>Ga0114910_1001296_pt1 | contig 11990 bp, 27 predicted proteins | sample MalvireepMed_908_FD_83500 | JGI IMG/M metagenome (GOLD analysis project Ga0114910, IMG submission 83500) | Marine viral communities from the Global Malaspina Expedition - Malaspina viral metaG DeepMed_908 | ecosystem: Environmental > Aquatic > Marine > Oceanic | place: Mediterranean Sea...
CTCCTACCCAAGGCAGGTGCCGTTCATACTTTACTGCCACAAAGATGAGGCCACTATGTTGTACGCTGTACAGAGTTCCTTCCATGAATACATCTCGCTAACCTCTGAGATTGGAAAGGAAGGCGATATGACACTCTTTCTTCTGGAAGACCCAGACGATAAGAGTATGTCTGTTGTGGTTACCAGTGATGGGGAAACTTGCCTGATATTCAGTGGCGATAACACTAAGCACTTTGATGAACCGGATCACATACCAAGCGAACAGGATGAGAACATATGAATGTAGACTCAAGAATTATAACTTTAGCACTGTTCTTAATCGTTCAGTCTACTGGCGCTATCTGGTGGGCTAGTAGCATCTCCTCAGAGATGGATAGGGTAGGCAGATTGGTAGATGCAAAGATTCCCGCATTAGAAGAAGAGGCGAAGATTTGTGGAACAGAGATTCACAACCTGAAGAAACTGATGGAAGACATGGGTGATGTTAAATCCACGGTTAAGGGAATGGATGTAGTCCTATATAGAATCGAGGAGATGGACAGAAACATTAAGCATCTTCAGAAGATGATGGACAAATTGTTTCAGGCCAAGGGGCCGCAGGCGGGGGTTTAGCTATTGACTTATCTGAATACTGGCAGTTGGGGCTTGCAGTCGTTATGTTAATAATAGTATTGGCAAAAATGCACGCAAGCATAGAGGTTCTGGAGGAGAAGGTTAGGGTTTTGTTTGATCTATTTAACAGGAGAGGCGGTGATAAATGAATCACTTATATGATGTAGACATGAGTTGGTATAGGCATGGTAGGAAAGCGTGGAGGCTTTCATGGAAATTATTTCTTTTATCGTTGACTGCTTTGGTTCATGGAATATTACCTTTTATATTTATTACGAGAACTTCTGAAGGGGTGAAGAAATTATCTGATGAGTTGGACTAAAGAAGTAATCCATAATTTTACGTGTATTTTTTGTTCCAGACATTGGTCAATAGCATTAAGTAATGGCGCAGATTTTGTGGTATTAAACAAGGAATTATATTGCCCGTGGTGTGGCAAAAGTCACATGTATGTGAGAGATGATGATTTCAAATGACTATAACAGAAGCGGCTCAAGCGAAAGTGGATCAAACTCTAAAAGGCGAGGGCTTTTTAGGTATACATTTAGAAGGAGGTGGTTGCTCTGGTTATCAGATAAAATTAAAACCCAGTCCAGACCTCCCACCAGATTCGAGGATGGTTTCAGAAACAATCTTCTCAGACCCCATCTCTTTGGAGTTGCTGTCAGACGCAACGATGGATTGGATAGATGATCCTTTTAGGCCCACTTTTCACTTTACACCGCCAACAGGGGCATCATCTTGTGGGTGCGGAAGTAGCTTCACAATAGGAGATTAGCATGGAATGGTTGAAGAAAAAGAAGATGTTTGCAATAGCGGTAGGAGTAATAGCAGTTCTAGCTTTGGTTGGGTATTTAACTGGTTGGTGGTCCTCGCCGCCTGCGGCCTCTTAATAGGATGCACGACAATAAAGAAAGCAGGAGTTACAGCGATAGCAGCGGGGGGAGGTGCAACTGCGGCAACTGTATTGAGTTCGGGTGTAGCTGCACCGATAGTGGGAGGCATGACGGGTGCCTTTGTGGGCTCTGTGGGGACGAACCTGATGTCACCTTCCTCGAAGGCAAATGGCATGACTGACTGCGCGAATGATAATTTCTGGACCCTGTTAGGGTCTTTAGTGGAGATGGGTGGATGGTTCTTACTGCTGTTGATATTCGTACCGATGGTTCTAGGGTGGGTGCTGCCCGGTCCTCTGGAGAGAAAAAAGAAAAAGGACTGAAGCTAGTCGAGGTGAGTTGGGTAGACGCTTACACTGACGCAAGCTGGGCTGAGTATAACCCCGAGACCGTAGCGACTAAAACATTCGGGCTCCTGGTTGGGAAGACCAGAGGGTGGACTACGCTTGCCATGACAAAAGAGAAGGATTACTGGGGGAACCTGTGGTATATACCAACAAGGAACGTGCTATCTATTCGGGTGATTGAGACTCTTTAGCCTTCATACGTTCCCTCGCGTACTCACGTAAAGAAACCTTCTCCATCGAGTCGAAGACCTCCATCCAAGTTCTACCGGATGGAGCCCTTCTTCTCTGATTGGCCCAACAGTATCTAGCGAAGTAGTATCGCTTCTCCTCTTCCCACTTATTGTCCAAAATTTTCCATAGGATTTAGCTTTGACTGAGGGACACCCCAGCAGAATGGCCTATCCTTACCGAAGTTAGTCCAGTTATCCTCTGTCATGCCATCACCCCCTTTTAGCCAACCGACTATATCATACACCGGCTTATGCCTAGATACCCACAGGTCACGCACCAGAATATAGCGACTCTCCTTCGAGTCCTTTGGTCTCAGGATTAGGAACGGAATCTTTGATGACCGGACCTCTATATCCTCACCCAAATCCACATTACCTATACTAGCTGACCCATAAGAACGGTCCCAAGGTATACCAAGGACCTTTCCTACAGCCGCCTCTGCACCAACACCCCGTATGTCTTCTTCAAAGCCCAAGTCCTTGGGTTTGAATCCCGCCGAATGCTTGGTCCCAAGCTTCCAGTTCGTGAGTGCCCTACCAATTCCTGCCTCTGCTATCTCTTCTGTTTCTTCCCAGCTTAACACTACCTTCACGTTTCTTTACCTCGTTTAGAATAGCCTCGTCCCTCTCCTCTTTTGAGGAGTACGGACCCATGCAACACAGATATGTTTTTTCCGGGGAAGATAACAAAAACCACATCCCCTCTGTGGTTTTATATCTTTCCACTCTGTGCCAATTATCCCCTTCCACATGACCGTGATTAAAGGCTGAACCACTACCCCACCTAATCAAGTGTCCGGACCCTTCAGGTCTGGCGGGAACCCCAGCACATCACCATTCTTCTGGAGGAACCCCCGCACCGCAGACCATAACCTTTCCTCATGTACACTGTCTGACCTGAGTTTCTTCTCAGAAATCCAGTCGTCAAGAGCCTCGATGTCTACAAGATCATTGTCAATGATCTCCCTTAACAGAGTTATACCTGAGTCAAAGTGAAACAACATAACCATAGACAGTGGTGTATCACTCACCTACCTATCTCCTTCAGTCTTCTATACAGAATTAGAGCAGCGAGGAAAGCTTGATAGTCTTTATCAATATCAGTTGACCTACAAGCCTCAAACCTTCCAGATGCCTTATCACACCGTAGAATGTAGGTTGCATCTACTGGTTTACCGTGCATATCCTCTACAGCTTTAGCATATGCGGCCACCTGTAAATGGTATTCAGGGTATATAGCCTTGGATGTCTTCCAATCTATTACACAATACTCCCCGTTGATATGAGCCCTGGCGTCTAGCGTTCCAGCGTAACCATCCTTACGGTTATATACCTTCTCTTCACTGGATAACCACTCCACATTATTAGCCGCAATCCACTTACGAAAAGCAGAGATGGAGTTCTGAGCCTCTTCCTGCTTCGGCATCTTCGGCATCTCTCCGCCATTAAGCTTCCACTTTATAGCTCCCTCTACCCAGTCATGGGTGATGGTCCCTATATTCAGAGCATCTTTAGAGCTGCTTCTGTATGCAGATTTAACACCCTTGATTATATTGTCAAGCCCCATGCTAGACTTGTAAATCTTGGTGTTCTTTGACGATGACTCTTCGTCTTGGAATACATTCTTCTCCAGCCAGTTCACTCCAACCTTGAGTGCCCAAGGCACAAGCGCAGGTTTGGAGATAATATCGAGAACCTTCGTAGCACTCGGTACTATCCCCTCCCCCACCTTGTACGAATGTAATCGCTTATCGAAGAGAAGTTCAACAATCTCCCCATCTGGATAAGTGATATTCATTAGAATGGCACATCTTCCAGGGGAGCTTCAGCTGGCTTCGATGAGGAGCCGTTGTAAGGCTTCTCTATCTTACCACTGAGAAACATATTCCCAGATTTGGAACGACGTTCCCACAAAGCAACTCGAAACTCCCCACCGGAAAATACACCCTTGCCGGTATAGTCAGGACGTTTCTCGTTCCCTTCCTTATCGTTTACCCACAGGGTGATGTCACCCTCTTCTATCGTATACTCTTGAGACATAGTAACCTCGTTAGTTGCTAAAAGTTGAGATGAGTTTTCCTCATCTATCAGTTCTTCCGGCGTATAAAACCCGGGTAGGTCTGATTCATTCACAGGACTCTCGCCTCTGTTCTTTTGGTTGCCTGTATAGTTCTCCAGACTTCCACTTGCATTTCAGAAAGTTTCAACAGCCACCTCAATGCCTCTTCTTCTTGCACGGCATCTACGTGAGCATCAATAATTTCCTTGTAGTCAGGGTGCGCTATGCACCAGTTCTCTTTCTCGGCTATAGTCTTGCACATATGAGCTTGAGCAAATAGCGTAGCCTTTTTGGTCTTGATATAAGCTTCCAGCTGCATCCTCCGAGCCTTAGCTTTAGCGTATAACGGACCAGTTTCTTCAATTTCTTCAAGGGCCTCTCCCATTGTTTCTGTATCTACTTCACCTCTGTATTTAATCATCTAAATCCTCCCCGATTTTGGGAAGCGTACATACAATGATACCATCTCTGAATGCTATGTCAAGCGTTGATAGTATCATAAATGGTTGATACTCTATAAGCCACCTATCTCCACCGTGGAGTTTAGTATGGCAAGAGTGGCATAAAGGAGTCGTCAACCAGTCCGACGCCTTATACCCCATCCCACCTGATAACCCAGCGTAGATGTGCTTCAGATGGTGGGGTGAGATAGTATTATCTTGTATGGAACACGCCGCACACTTACCCGAGTGCGTAGCTACCCACCTAGTGTACGGCTTATGTTCCCACCTCTTATGTTTCGGTATACTCATATACCGCAAACACCAGATAAGCACTGCTCGTCACTGTTATCCTCATAAACAACCCCGCGCTTTGCGTGAGCCTCCTCATAAGGTACTGCCGTGATTGGCTGACCACCCCTGGACTCACTCGGGTAAAGGGTTAGACCGCGCAGCCCTTGACAGTATTTCTTTACTATCCTAGCGAATTCTGGAACCTTATCTTCGTTATTCAACTCGGTTCCCCATTTGGGAAGGTTTATTGTCGAGCTGATAGCGTGATCCACGTACTTCTGTAGATCATGCTGAAAGCGTATCCTTCTCTCCGGATCAGCAGCCAAGTCTATAGCTGACTCAATCTGCCCGGGCTTTACGCCGTCATTGATGAGAGCTTCTGCCGTACCATCAACAACAAACTGATGCTTCCATTTGGTTCCATCTGCAAGGTAGCGTCTGCGGTATGCCACCGAGTGGACTGGTTCCACACCAGAGGTGGTGCCAGCGAGGATGCTGATGGTACCTGTCGGGGCTATAGCTCTGTATCCTTTTGGACGACTGAGATACAACCTATCGCAGTGTTCATTAGCTGACCTCTCTGATTCGCTTTCATAGCAGCGCATCCACTTCCTTAATTCATCATTAAATTCATACACATAGCCGCGCTTCAGGAGCCATTCATGCAGCCCCATGATACCTAAACCGATACGACTGTTCTGTTGCCGAACCATCTCCACCTTCTTGTATGGCAACTGTGCCCTGATTAACCCGCAGACCAAGAACTTGGTTGACAGGTTCACCACATCCTTGAACTCCTCAATGGACTCTATGTTAGCCATGTTGACTGAGCCTAAATTGCAGCAATCACTGTCATCAGATGATGTTATTTCACAGCAGGCATTACGCAATGTTTCGGTGGCTTTATTCCCAAAGTTAAATGAGAACCCTGGTTCTCCAGTCATCAATGCCTGTCGGCAGTTGTCATAGAATACATCGTTGTCTCCGTTATAAAACAGAGAGTCATCATAATTCAGACTGATATTCATCATGTCCAATGGACATGGGAAGTTAAAGTTTAGCTTCTTTGCTTCAGCCAAAGAAGCATTAGAGCCCGGCAGTGGCATATCATGCCAGTTCTTGTAGCGTAGGAACTCCCTTACGTCCTCATGTTGCCATGAGAGGGAGCCATACAGGGCAGACCTCCGACTTCCACCCTGCATGACATTCCTGCCGACTTCATTCAAAGTGGACAGGAGAGGAAGGGGCCCGGAGGCAACCCCTCCTGTACGTCGCAACTGCCTTCCAGACGGCCTACACACCGAAACATCGACTCCTATCCCACCGCCGGTCATCAGGCAAGACATTGCCCTCTGCGTGAGAGCAGCCCACTCTTCTCTAGTATCCTCTTCAAGCCTCAGAAGATAGCAGTTGTTGAAGAACCGGGCATCTCTACCCCCGTACCACAGGTATCTACCACCGGGCATGAACTTAAACTCGGTGATGTATTTAGCCAGTTGATCCCTGTCTGTCTTACCCATCAGGTTATTCTTTGCCCCATCCATATTGCCGCATACCCAATTAACTACGGTATTGGCCCTATCCTCCCAAGTTTCATAGGGATTCGAGGCATACTTCTGTTTGAAGATGTTCTCTCCTAGTTCCGTTCTAAACATATCTCCTCCTATGCTGCCGCCTTCAAGGCTTCCTTAAACTGAACAATCTCAAGACCTTCCCTCTCAGCCATAAGCTTGTCATACCCCTCTGGAGTAGCCCAAGGAGCCGGTTCTTTCTTACTGTTGAATGCGTTAGGGTGGTATAAATAGCGTCCGACTCCGAACTTAACCGCAGCCCTCTTAAAGGCATCACTCAATCCACCCTTCGCGCCTTCTATGTTTGAGTCGTCAGCTCCATCACACTTGCTGATCCACATATTTTTGGTGAGTATAGAGATTTTACACACCATACGGCCACCGATGTATGCGTACTCATCCATCCATCCATCCGTACCACAAACTTGGTCCAGTCGGTCCATGACATCTCTAGCGGTAATGTATACCAACTCACCACTACCATGCCCCTTGCGCCATCTGAGTTTCGATAATTCAAACGGACGCTTTAAGCCTACTTCTACTTTATTCATCTTTTCCCTCTCCAATGGTTATAGGAACGTACTTTATGGAACCATCCTCTCCATGTTTAACACGGTACTTCTTGGTGACCATCTCTGTCTTGGTGATTATTGCACCATCTTCTGGAATCATCGACTGCTGATAAGCGTCATTCCAAGAGACATCGAAGGGATCACGTATACTTCTCATCATATTAAACAACGGGCTGATCATCATATTTCTCACAATTATACTCCTTTCGTATTAATGTAACAAGATCATCGAGTGAAATAATAGCCCAAATCTGGGAATTATTATACTCTCCAACCACTATAGTGGGGATACCATTCCCCTCGTTCGCCTGCCTCCAAGCATCCTTGAAGAGCCATGCCGGTAGTTCTTTGCGGTACTTGCATTCCATATCCAGCACAGGGTGGTCAATATCGAGACCTTTCCTGCCTGTTATAGGTATTCTCTTCCCGCCGGTTCTTCCTGCCACTCGTCTTTCAAACCTTTTCCAATTAGCCATTTAATGCAGCCCTGTCCAGTTCCCCAACAACACCATCTGGTTTTACGCTATCACAGAATTGTTTGGGGAATTCATCATGCACGTAGTAGTTCAGGGAGGGCATATCAAAGACCAGATCAAGGTCCATCTCCGCACCATCCCAATGTCGCGCCTTACACAGGCTCATGTAGGCATCAGCTCCGTCCTTTTCGTACTCTCTGCCAAGTATAATTACGTTGTCTGCCCGGTTTGTTATATCGGATGAACCAGCTACAGACCACTTATCTAGCCGGTCTTTGATTGAATTACCTTTCCTGGCATGGCAGACCAGCATAATATGCACGTCCAGATTCCTGGCGGCGTTAGCTAGACTGCAAACTACCGCCTTTTGTGAATTCCAGTCATCTGAAGCGAACGACATTGTCATAAGCGAATCCACCAGAATAAATTTGACCCCATATTCTGCCACCGAATAGCGGATGACAGAGTTCAGGGTATTAGGGTCCACAGAGCCGTGTTGGTCATAGAAGTACAGATTTCCCTTACACCACTTTGCAAACTCAAGAACCCCGTCCATCGAGGGGGTTGCCTGAAGGGTTGCTTGCCTTACCATCCTGGCCACCTGCGATTGGGGGCTCATCTCTAGGGATATTGACAGGCATGGGTAACCCTGCTCTATAGCGTGGAGCATTACTTGACCGGCGAATAAGCTTTTTCCGGCTCCATTTATTCCCGCTAGGACAGTTGTCTCCTGCTCACGCAGTCTGAATACGTTTTCGAACAGCCTGAAGGGAAGTTTAATACCAGTTAGATGAGTACCGTTCAGGAAGCGGTCTAGAACGTCGTCAATAAACTCCCCGCTTTCCCTAATGTTTCTCTGCGCGTCTGATATTCTTCCGTACTTCTTGAGTTCTTCTTGGTCAATCAGGCCCATACTGATACCTCCAGTTGTGCCTCATGGTATCGCCACAACCACTCCTCTATTTCCGAATGGGACTTCAGCAGGCAGTTTCCATACTGAGATACCTCATTACCGATACCCAATAACCCTTGGGCAGCGTCCCATATCTCGTCTTCATTCATAATATTTAGGTTATCTTCTAGCGCCTTGACCATATCCTTCATGTCGAGGATGGCCGCGCCGATGATCAATTCAGCGTCTTTTATAGATTTTGTCGGGGAATTCACGTTCTATTTCCTCTTGAGTGTAGTGTTTAACTTGTGACCTTCTGGGTGGCGGCCTCCACCATGTGTCTTGATAACCCCTGAAGCGTGTGGTTGCCATCATGGCGGCAGCGTCCCATCTTACGGATGCAGGTCTGCCCTGATGAATAACCCGTCCAGGCCTGTTACGGGTGTTATCCATGAAAAACGCCGGGTCATTCTTACTTCTCTGTAGGTTACTGTAGACATTCCATGCTTGAATGATAGCAGAGTCGCCTTCTTCTGCATACCTATCCCTACCTATTCTCTTGATGTTTTCTATCTGATTTAAAGCTCTACTGAGCAGTGATTCAAACTCTATCTGAGAGGCATTCTTGATACAGGCAACCCTCTCTTTTTCAATTCCACGCAGAATAGCCAAGGCTCTCTTGAGTCCTCGGCTTTTGATTTTTCGACTTCCTTTTCTCATATAAAAAAGAGCCTTTTTAAGCCTTGCTCAGGGCTCACCAGGAGGAACATCCATGAAACGAAGGGCAGTTTTAGTCTTGCCCGGGACTTGGTCATGCAGTTTAGTGCGGCATTAATCACACGCAATCTAGCCTTCTCTGGCTCCAGTAGACCTTTCCTCACCAGTAAGGGGTGTTTGCCACTTCCCACACAATCCAGAAAAGCAGTGAAACAGTGGGAACTCCTATCAATAATCTGATGATAATTGATTTAGCTCTTGTTGTCAACTCTTATATTCCTCAATGAGGGTAACATCCATCCCGTCGAACTTACCGTCCGAATAATAGGTGTCATCCACCAGACTTTCCCCCTGCATAAGCTTCGCCGAGTCAAGTTCATCCCTGCCGTTGAAGAGTTCATGGAAGCTAGAGGTGCCAATTTTCCCAACATCCCACTCATAGGTGTACACCTCATCCTTGAATTTATCGACGGCGTTAGCCATTCCCTCGTAAGCCTTTTGGGTTCTCTTGATGTCCTGCATCTTTTCAGATGCGTTCTTTTTCCTGCGTTTCATTTATTTCTCCAGTTGTTGGAACCAACCTTGATTCCATGAGAGGAAGATAGCATGGATTTCCAGGGCCTGTCAAGCTTTTTATTTCAGTTGTATCCGCTTATAGAGGAATCAGTGTACCAGTTGTAGCCGCTTATAGAGGAATCAGTCGAGTTGTAGCCGCTTATTACAGGTAGTCATCTTTCTCATTCAACATTATTACTAATCATTCCTTTGTAATCAAAGGGTTACCGCTTATATGTTAGTATAGTAGGAGATTATGGATGAGCCAACACTACGCGATGAAAATAACTCCAATCACTTACATTTTGGAGAATAATCTGGATTTTTGCACCGGGAACATCATAAAATATGCGTCGCGGTGGAATAAGAAAGGTGACCCAATGGGTGACCTCGACAAGATCATCGACTACGCGGAAATCCTAAAGCGGGAAGTTTCGGAAAATGAAGCAACAGACAAATGACGGCGGCGTTCGCGAATCTGAGAAAGCGAGGCGGCGTTCGTCCAGGCAGCGGAATCTGGCGCACAAGAACAGCCCTTACAAGAAGAAAGGGCACAAGCACGCCACATTAAGAGATTATCACAGGCCGCAGAAGCGCCAAGGCGGCGTGGACTTCGATACCCTATAGGGTGTAGCGGTATCCCCTCAAAAGCCTGTAATGGCCCTTACAGGGCCGTCTGGTGGCAAAAAAAAGGGCCCTTCGGGGCCCTTATTGAAGTTACTCAATACTGTCACCTTTTACTATAATGGTCCATTGTCAGTTGACTTCTGTGAGTTACTCCGTGTATGCACGATGGGAGCCGTGTTGGCTTCTTGCGCTTGTGCTTTGGTGGGATAGTTTTTATACCTACCATCTGGCCGTGCATGGATAAATATCGCTGTCCGTCCTTTTCGAATATAATATATTTCATTTGGTTTGCTCCACGATTACGTTTATTCCGCTGTCCTTTCTGTAACAGAAAAGACACTCTATGCACTTTTTGCCAGTGCAGTTCTGCGGCTCTGTAGAGCCTTTTGATACATTGTTGAACACCTTATGGAAGCCTCGCGGCACTCCAATTACCTTGTTAATTCTAGGATTTGAGAATACGAGAATCAAATTATTTGGCACACCTCTTCTCAGCGTCAAGTTCTTGCCATTGTATGGCTTAGTGAACTTGCGGGTGATGCTGGCACGTTTTGTCCACAATGCAAATGTGGTGTGCGGGTTTTTACGCGCAAGCCTGATAATATTGACAAAATGAGTTTCGTTTATCAGTTCGCCATGCCCGTTTAGTCGTACGAAAGCGGCATTTATAAATGGTAAATCGGCCCAGTCTATCCATTCCGCAAAAGCTACCGAATTTCGTTCGAATGCCGGGATACACGACTTCCTGTATGTAGCTAACATCCTGTGTGAATAGCATTCTCCGCATATGGTATCTGTATCTTTTTGACGTATACAAAACTCATTGCTAGTCGTGTTTGTATTGTATGCTGGTATGCCGGTTAGCTTCCCAGACATTTTAGATAAATGTAGTGTCATTTGACCCCCCATGCTCGGATTTCGCGGTTCGGCATTAATTCGACATAATCGGCAGATGATACAGGGGTTGCATCAAAACCATCATAAGCACGGGCAGTGATTTTCACAAACTGATCATATTTGAACGGATTGTACGCAACATAGTCACAGTTCCAATCCTTCATCATAGCGTGTAGGTCCAAATAGCCCGAGACGGTAGCGTGTACGTTTTTGACACCAGTAGCTCGGACCTTATCACGGCCAGCAGGTGCTACGTTGAAACGGACATCAGATAGCGCAATAGAGTCGACATGATCAATTACCCGGCCCGATTGACGGACCGAATAATCACCACGCCGAATGTTGTAATATACCTGTACTCGTTTCATTTTACTCTCCTTTTATCTGAAGTATGATTCTGGCGACTACTGAGACAACGAACAGAATGACAATAGCTGATAGTGCTACCGTGGAAACTGTCAACGATACCGCTATAGTCCAACCGATGATCTGCTCTAATATGATCATTTTATAGCCCTCAAGGAATAATTGACAAGCCATTGCTTTCTGTCGTCTGTCTTGTGGAATGCCCTTTCGATTGTGACACGTCCAATAGATAGGTCTAGATTTTCTCTGACCCATTTCTCTGCTGAACTCTGAGTCGGGAAGTAGGAATATGCCATGTTGTACCTCGGTGTTGATGTGAGTGAACAGCGGATCATAGGGGTATCCTCATCTGATGTCAATAGTAGATAGAAGACAGAAGAAGGGTGGGGTGAGACGATAGGTATAGAAGAAGGTAGAAAACAATGTGTACCTCACGCAC
>Ga0114910_1001299_pt1 | contig 11977 bp, 2 predicted proteins | sample MalvireepMed_908_FD_83500 | JGI IMG/M metagenome (GOLD analysis project Ga0114910, IMG submission 83500) | Marine viral communities from the Global Malaspina Expedition - Malaspina viral metaG DeepMed_908 | ecosystem: Environmental > Aquatic > Marine > Oceanic | place: Mediterranean Sea...
GCGGGATTGATGCTCCCGCACCTGCCGTTTATCCAGTTTATCTGTCTGTCAAAAATCCATTAGACATGAATGCTCGTGCCGATATAAATGTATGGAAGAAGGCTTTTGGTGCAGTAGGCCCTGTGACGCCTGAAGAGATTAAGGGATGGAGCATACTTCAATCGAAGAGATTGCCGGAAATCTGGGAAGAGGCAGAGGAAGAGTTGGAAGCAACTTTAGCGCAGGGGGGTGTGTTAACGAGAAGGAGTGGCCGTGCGCCTTCTAAGCGCATTAAAGCTACAAATGCGGATGTTTATTTCGCAGTAATGCAGGCTCATGAGAAGATCAATAAGGTCTATCCTGTAGGAGAGCCGCATGAGTTTGAAGAGACGTTTAGATCCGTACTCGAAAGTATGGGGCATGATGGGATAACGCATGAAGGTAGGGGACTTGGAGGAGGATCTGTTGATCGCCATAAGGTATACATCGCATGGAATCCCGCTCAGATTAAGTCTGCTACAGGTAACAGGGGCACATTTGACCCGGAGGACCCGTCAATCCTTCGAGAAGAGGTAGAAGCTTTATCGAAAACAAATGAATACATCCCGATGGATGACCCGCAGCGTGAAACAAATTTTAAAAAGTGGTTTGGGGATAGTCGGGTAGTAAATCCAAGCACTGTGACGGAAGAGGGTGTAATTGTTAAGGGACAACCGTTAAGGGTGTATCATGGAACAAGGGAGCCTTCTCCTATTTTGAAGTTTAAAGGTGGCGAGAGTGGAGTAAGGTCTACGTCCCATTCCCAGAATCTGGGTATGCACTTTGGGACAATCGATCAGGCTAATGATATTTTAGACCAGCGTCCTACGGCTACGGCGGGGGAGTTCATGGAGGGCAAAGAGTATTTTACTCACGGGGCGTTTTTTCGTGAGGCTGCTCGCCCGCAAGTATACCCTGTTTTTTTAAGCATTGAGAACCCGTTGGAATTGTTTGATACGGGTGAAATGGATGAACATTCAATTATATCACAGTTACGGGACCATGGAGAATTTGAAGCACTTGAAGCGCAAGAAGCTATAGATCGTCTTGCCGAACATACTCTCTATGCGGCGGGAGCACCCCGTGGTCAAGCTTTGCGTGATATAAAAGAATTCCTACAAGACAGGGGATATGATGGCATCCGCTACATTAACAGGGGGGAAGGGGTACGAAGGCCCATAGGGTCTGAAAACAATCCACTTTATCAAGGAGTCTTTGCAGATCCGGGGGATGTCTTAGACCCTCACGAGATCATGCGAGTTATAGTAAATATAGATCAAGACCCTGATGAGCCTTTGGTGGATAGTGTTATGTGGGACCCCACTGCGCAAGATGGGGATAACAGAACTTTGGATGACGGGGAATTTCTGACCTACTTTGATGCGGATGAGTCGTGGGTCGCCTTTGATCCACGCCAAATAAAGTCTGCTACTGGCAACAGGGGCACGTTTGATCCTGAAAACCCGTCAATCCTACGGGAAGATGTTGACCCTCTTGATGATATAAATCAGCGAGCATTGCCCCTGCATTTCCCGTTAGACGCAAGTGCTATTGACCCTTCTCGCCCCCTGCCGGAATCAATTACACAAAATAATCCTATGCGGGAAGAGAATTTCCGCAGGTGGTTTAAGAATTCCAAGATTGTAGATGCGGATGATGAGCCTTTGGTAGTGTTCCATGGGTCAGCTCAATACTTTGACGCCTTTGGAGAGTATGCAAGGGACCCTGAGTATCCTGATGCCCCTATAAAAGCACGGCGCGGACCAAGAAAAGTAAGGCTGATCTTAGGGGACCAGATGAAGGCAATCCAGATGGACGAAGGGGAGTCAGCTGGTGAGCCTATCGGGGAGCAGCTCAATAGAGAAGTTAGGTTGGAGCTGGATACTAAGGCTAAAAGAGAGCAGCATTTTCCAGATGAAGTTTTTCCCCGGCGTCAAAGAGTGATTGGGATGGGGCATCACTTTGGGAATATTGAACAGGCAGATTACATGGCAATGGATCGAGCGCGTAGGGCTGGAGAGTCCTCGTCGATGGTGTATTCTGCGTATTTGTCAATTCAAAATCCATTGCGCCTGCCAGATATGATGACATGGGACCCGGTAAATGTGGCCGCTTACATCCATGCAGGTAATACTGAAATAGATGCATCGTCAGAAAAGTGGAGAAACCTTATAGATCAGTTTACAAAAAGGACAACTGCTCGGCGGCGGGATCAATCGTTTGTCAAGACGGGTCTGGACGATCCGGTTACACTGCCAAAGTATGGGCCAGAATGGGCTCCAACAGCCATTCCTGAAGTTGCAGTTGAACCAAATCTGTCATCACTGGACAAGCTTTTCCCGCGAGATCCTGACCACCAGCGAGTAGGTTTTTTAAGTAAGGACGAACTTAATGCCATTGATTTGCAACAAGTCCTTAAGGAGATGGGATACGATGGGATAGTCTACCTGAATCGTGGTGAGGGCGTGACCTTGAAGGGCACAGACACAGGTATGACTGGTGCTATGCTGGAAGCGGACCCAGACATGGAGGAAGTCATCAGACAAGGATCTGATGAGGAGTTTTCTGCGATTCTGGATGGGACAGATTCTTACATTGCATTTGATCCACCGCAAATCAAATCGGCAACAGGCAACCTTGGAACATACTCTGACGTTGATCCAAGAATGGTCCATGAGGACGTTGAGGAGTTAGAGTCCCTTGGGATCATGAAGCCTAATCCTAATTATGGACAAGATCCGGGAGTCGCTCAAAGAGCGGCTCTCCCGCAGGTGCCTAAATATTTAGGACACGTTGATCAGCTGCGCATAGAAATTCCTGATCCATTGGTAGATGATGAGACTTTTGATCGTTGGTTGGGGAGATTGATCGGGGAAAAAGAGCCGTTGCAAATGCGGTCCCCTGCGCAAGCGATGGAATGGAGTAAGTCCCCAGAAAAATTACAAGAATATATTAAATCGCAATTACGACCTGAGATGCGGAAGGCTGCGCGGGATGGATTGGGATATGCAGCTCAGCGAGGTAAGATGTACCATGCTGGCAGGATGTCGATATATGATACGGCCCATCATGTGATGTGGAATATGCTATCAACGACAGTTTCTCCCTATGGACAGGAATCGGCGTACTTGGATACGCTTAAGCCTAAGACTGTCATGGAATTCTATAAAATAATTCAGAAGGCTATTGACAGTAATGGACAGGATATAAACGAAGAAGCATGGCGCAAATGGATAGAGGAGGCTCTTCCAAAAGGAAGTCCGGGGCGTCAAACTATATCAAATCTTAATCGTTATTATGAGTCATTTTTACCGAAGGCAACGGTTAAGCTTGAAAAAGGCCCGTATGCAGGGAAGTCGCCTTTGGAGTTGTTGCATGAATGGTTGTCTGATTCGTCATTGAGTGGACGTGAAATACGGCGTAGGTATTGGGAGGTGTTTCGTCCTGGTACAGGGATGGACAATAAATTGGTGTCATTTATGCTACTTACGTCAGGGCATAATGACGTGCTGGTCTTGGACAGAGTGCAAACGCGGAATATGTGGGGTGGGGCAACGGGCCTCGTTAAGTATCCAGATCGCTTTGACCCATATTTGGATGGCATGTCAAGACCCGGCCATTTGAGTTCAGTTCGTGGAGTAGCAGTTTATGAGGCCCTTGAAGATGCCTTGGCCCCAGCGGTTGCACAAGCGTACAAACAGATGGGTCGAGGGAAGCAAGGGACACTGGCAAGAATGCACTGGGAGTCGTATAGCATTGCAGGTCAGATGTGGGTGTCCCATAAGACATTGGATGCTTCTATAAAAGTCGCAGAGGGCAAGCGGGGACAAAGGGCAATTGTCGGGACAGGGCCTTTGCAAGGAAAAATGGATACGTATGAGTCTGGATTTAAATATGAGCCGGACGCACAGGGACGTCCGCAGTTTCATTATGCAGCTATGGATGGAAAGACTTATATTCTTGATCGCCCTGCACTTGAAAGTTTAATCGCCGAAGTTAAGTCTCATGCAACAAGAAAAACGATTTCTGCTGATGAAAGGATTGTCCCTTATGGATTCTCAGTCAAAGAAAGACAAGAAAGAAAAAGCGGAAGGCAGCTCTCGTGGGTCGAAGGGCTTGGCCCAAAGTCGCGCCAACGCTTTGAAGATGCCATCCGCAGAAGAGCGGGTCGAACAATACAAACGCCTAAAGGCGTTCAGCCCGATCTTGCCGCAGTAACGCAACCTGATCTTTTCAGGGAAGATGTTGATGATTTAGAATCCGGTGACGTCACGGGCAAATTCCGCAGTTTACATGATCAAATTTTCAACCAGCCAGAACCAAAACCACCTCCTGTAACTCCTCCAGAGCCGCCGCCGGGCGGTGAGGAACGGCGTCTTATTACATCACTGGAACGCGCAGAGCGCGTTGTTCCAGAAGATGAGCGGCGGTGGTATGTCCCCCAGTCAAACCTTGAGACCCGTAGGCGCGTTGAGCAGATATACAATAAAGGCTTGCGTGACGGCGGCGAGAGCGGCGGCGAAGCAGCCCTGCGTAGGCTCGTTGGCGATGAAACAGACGAGGGGACCGCAGAACGTACAGCAGCTGGTATAATGTTGCACTCTTTGCTGATGGACAAGGCAGCGCGAGGCACGGGAGAAGAGTCTGAGAATTTACTGGAGCAAGCGGTAGACGTTGCAGCCTTGGTTTCAGCTCGATTGACCAGAGCGGGGCAAGAAGTGCAAGCTGCTAATATGATTTCAATGTTGACGCCTGAAAGTGTCGGACTGTATGTGCAACGCCGCATTAGTAAAATCAATGAGCAATTTGGGCTGACAGAGGAAGAGGGTAAGAAGGCAAAGCGAGTTTTGACGCCAGTAACGGGCACTCGACTTAAAGCTTTAGCGGCCAAGGCACAGGTATTGGGAGATATCGGTGCAGATGTCCAGCAGATGAATAATGTGGTGGATGACTTGCTGGAGCAAAAGACTTTGACTCCCGATCAGGTAGAGCAATTGCAAGCATTCCGCGACAAGGTAAAGCAGCACTTGGAAGGTGATCCAGATACAATCACTGAAGAGGGAGTGCGCACCAAGGGGCCGGAGATTGGATGGGTTAAAGTGTTGCGCACTAAGGTGCGTGATAGGGCTGCGGACGCACGGGAGCGATTGCGGGTAGTAGGGCGGCTACGTGCAGGTATACCAATAGACGAAATGGCTGATCTGGCACTGGTGGGGGCTGATAAAATTGCTGAATTGGGTGAGAATTTCACGACATGGCAAGAGTCGATGCGAGCTGAATTGGCGATGGATGTCACGTCAGGAGACATGTCCAAGATCTACAAGCGGTCATTGCAGGTGTATCGTGACAGCAGAAAAGAAGCCAGACGAGAGTTTGCTCAGCTTAAAAGGATTGATGAGGTCCTTGATAAGATCGCAACCGATCCATCTCTACGTGATGTTGAAGATATTGCCACGGTGGTTTCTGCAATTTCAGAATTGTCTACAGCGACCGAAGAAGCGCGGATCGCTATTGGGCAGGAAGTAGAGACAATGTTGCGGCAATTAACTCCGCGCACAAAGACGCAAATGGTTACCACGTTTTTGCACATTGGTCGCCTGTTGGCCCCCAAGACTGGGATGCGAAACATTATCGGGAATCAGCTGGCATGGTATGCCGAGCGATTGTCTACTATGATGGCTGCATCAATTGATAAAACGGTAACAGGGGCACAACGTCTTGCCGGTGCAGATGCGCAGCGTCGAATTATCTATACGCCAGCTCAAAGTCAAATATTTGACGCCATAGAATTTATTCGGAGTGCGCCTATTTATGGACTGAAAGAGGCATGGCATCGTGCAGCACCCGAATTAACGGAAGGGATGAAAGCAGGCTATCGAGGCATCGCCCCCAGAGGACTGCCTACGGCAGCAGATCTTCCGCAGGGTAAAACTTTTGATCCAATGTCAGAGGAATACAGACGCGCTGGCATGATGGGCAAGGGCATATATAAAGGGCTGGGAGTATTAGAAGGCTTAATGGGGGCCAATCTGCGTGGTTTTGACTTTGCGGCCTATATGCGAGGCTACCATACGGTTATGCGCGAACAGGCAGAACTCGCAATTGATAATGAGAATGTGACGTTTGAAAGTGCAGCAGAGCGCGAAGCATGGATCGATAATTGGGTCAGCAGGGCAGATCAGAACGTGTCTGGGATCGCTGATGATTATGCGCGATATATTACGTTTCAGGATGATACCGTGCTTTCAAAAATGTCTACATCTCTTAAGCATCTTTTGAACATGGATCGGGAATTCTTTCGCAGAATTGCCGGGGAAAGAATTGCCAAAAGGTTTCCCGTCAGTTCATTGCTGGGGGAAATGATTCTGCCATATCCCCGAGTCCCTGCAAACCTTTTGAATCGTGGTCTTGCGTATTCGCCTGCTGGATTCTTAAAGGCGGGAAAACTTTTAATTCGGGGAACGGACTTGATTGAAGGGGGGAATTATCGGGAAGGGATTATGGCCTTGTCGAGGGCAAGCCTTGGAAGTGGGGCATTTGCCCTTACGATACATTTGACAAAATTGGGGCTTGCAACTGGAGGATCGGAAGATGAGTGGAAAATAAGAGACCTGCAAAGGCAGACTACAGGCGAAGGTCCTTATCGAATGAATGTTACAGGGATCAAGCGATATATCCTGTCTGGGTTTGAAGAAGAGGCAGCAAAGAAGCAAAAGGGCGATATATTTGTATCGTATGATTGGGCTCAGCCGTTGGCGATCAGCGTGGCAATGGCTGCTAATGTGCAAACTGCTAAACAGGCTGCAATGCACAAAGAAGGGGCGCGTGGTTTGACAGGTGCAGCAAGTGATGTAACTCGTAGTACAATAGGGGCTATGAGGGGGGCTGCACATGTAATACAAGAGGCACCCATGTTGAGTGGGATATCGGACCTATTTAAGCAATATGGCGCAAATGACACAGTAGCAGATAGCTTTGTGCGAGTGCTTGAAAAGGCTCCTTCCAGTTTCGTTCCTCAAGTGATTAATCAACTGCGTACTTACAATGACAATACGCAGCGTGAATGGATGGCCCCCGGCAATCCATTGATGACGGCTGTAAATAAGACGATTAATCGATTGCCATTTGTGTCTAAAATGCTTCCCAAGGCGTATAAAACATTGGGCGTGAATATGCCTAAGCAGGTCTACTCAGAAGGGCGCAATACATTCTTCAACGTGTTTTTTAATCCAGCTTTTGTGAGCGAATACAACCCCGATCCAATTGCCGTTATGTTGTTGGAGCCTTATGAAAAGGCAGGCGAGAAGGGGCAAATCCCACGAGGGGCTCCCAAGTCTTTAATAATTGAAGGTATTAAGATGAACTTGGACACCAAAGACCGGGCAGAGATGCAGCGCGTGGGGGCAGTGCATGTGACGCGAAATTTTGAACGATTCAGAGGGACAAATAAGTATATCAATAGAAATGGCAAGCAGAAATACGTTAGTCCCAGAGGGGACAATTACGAAGAAGAGCAACTGGAAGCATTGACAGGGATTGTTTCGGCAGCGGGATCAGCGGCACGAAACTGGTTTGTCCTGAATAGAATGCAAAATTACATAAAAGATGGTGATGTAAAGGGCAAAGAAGGATATGACAAGGCCGTTAAGAAGGCTAAGAAGAAAGTACGTGGTTTCGCTAAAATGGCTAAGCAGAATTAAAAAAAGTCGATTGACTAACCGGGGAACTGCACTAACATAGGGAGACGGCTCCTTAAAGGGATTAACGCATGGGAACTATTGTACGATCTCACACATTTTCGTCAGGGGAAATCCTGACCAGTGACAACCTTAATGGGGAAATAGACAATATCCTCACTACGGTTAATGGGCAAATTAATGTTGCCAATTTAACCACACTGACATCTCCCACACTGGCAACCAGCGTCCTCGATACAAATAGTAATGAATTGTTGCTGTTAACTGCAACGGGCAGCGCGGTCAACGAGATTACTCTGGCGAATGCCGCTACGGGCAATTCGCCTTCGCTGACAGCCAGTGGCGGGGACTCAAATGTAAGCTTGACTTTGGCGGGGAAGGGGACTGGCAAGGTAATAGTCACCGGGGATCTGCAAATCTCCGGTGATGATTTGTTTATGACTACCAATACTGCCGGTCACCTGTTAATTGGTGATGGCACAAATTACAATCCTACTGCCCTTAGCGGTGACGTCACGGTCAATGGATCAGGGGTTACGGCTATTGGGGCTGTTATTACAACGTCTCAGATAGCCGCTGGAACGCTGGTTCTGGACTCTGAAGGCATCGCAAGTAATGACAATAACACAACACTCCCAACATCGGCAGCTGTTAAAGATTATGTAGACACTCAGATTGTCACTGAAGATACTATTGCTGAACTGAATGATACAGATATTGGCAGCTTGTCTGGGGGTCATGTCCTTATTTATGATGGCTCAAACAGTTGGGACAATAAGGCATTATCTGGCGATGCTACAATTGCTGCAAGTGGAGCTATTACTATAGCTGACGCTGTAATTGACAATGATAATATTTCAGGATCTGCGGCTATTGCAGACAGTAAACTGGCTACTATTACAACAGGCAATAAGGTGTCAGGAAGTGCGGTTCAACTCGCCTCGACATCAGCATTAGAAGATTCAACCGGACTCCAGATCAAGGCAGCGACCGCAGGCACAGGCTTATCGCTGGCCAGTCAAGTGTTGTCTGTCGATGCGGCACAAACCCAGATCACCTCTGTTGGCACAATCGGAACAGGCAGCTGGGCGGCGACAGACGTAGCAGTTGCCCATGGTGGAACGGGTGCTTCCAGTGCTGGAGATGCGAGAACGAATCTTGGCCTTGTGATCGGCACTAACGTCCAAGCTTATGATGCTGGCCTTGCCAGTGTTGCCGGGCTGACTACTGCTGCCAATAAAATGATCTATACGAGCGGTTCTGATACTTACGCAGTTGCGGACCTGTCGGTATTTGCTCGGACTATTCTTGACGATGCAGATGCTGGGGCAGTTAGGACTACAATAGGCGCACAGGCGTCTGGCTCCTACCAAACGTCTGATGCTGGACTTACAAGTATAGCTGGTCTTACCACTGCCGCAGATAAGATGATCTATACCAGTGGCTCTGATACGTATGCAGTTGCTGATCTATCGTCTTTTGCGCGAACGATCCTTGATGATGCTGATGCCGCAGCCGTTAGAACGACCATAGGCGCACAAGCGGCTGGGTCATTTGCTGCTTTGGGTGCAAACAGTGACATCACATCTCTGACGGGTCTTACTACTGACTTGGCCGTGGCTCATGGTGGAACGGGCGCAGGCACTTTTACGACGAGTGGCATTTTGCTGGGCGCAGGTACCAGTGCGATAACAGCATCTGCTGCCATGACGACCAATGGAACTTTGCTTATTGGTGGCACTGGGGGGCCCGAGGTTACGACACTGACAGCGGGGTCCAATGTAACCATCACTAATGGCGATGGGACAATTTCAATAGCTGCGGCTTCAGGGGGCGGTGGGGCGACAGATTTTACTGATTTGAGTGATGTGGGATCAACAACAGCAACTGCCGGGCGACTTATGGTTGCGGATGGAGATAGTTGGGAATCTGTTGCCGTCAGTGGTGATGCTACACTTGCGTCAAGTGGAGCACTCACCGTAAGCTCGGCAGTAACGGCCACTAATGTTACCGTTTCAGCAAACAATTCGGGAGATGAAGACATCTTTCCGGCATTTGTTGACGGTGCGACCGGGGCGCAGGGGATTGAGACGGATACTGGATTCACTTATAACCCGTCAAGCGGAACATTAACTATAAGCGGTGAACTTGATGCTGCAACATTGGACCTGTCAGGATCTGCCGATATTGCTGGAGATCTAACGCTTTCGGCTGGTGCTGATGGTGCGTTGAGATTTAGTGCTGCGAGTTCTGTTAAAATTTTAGATAACTCTGCAACGAGTCTGGTTATCGAAGAAGCTGATAATGCTTATATGACCTTTGTCACAAGTAATAGTGCAGAAGCTATTAAGTTTGATAAGGCATTAGATATCAACGCTGCGATGCAGATTGACTCTACAATCACAGTAGGAGCCAATGATCAGGGTTATGATGTAATATTTTATGGGAATGCGGCCTCTGCTAACATGACGTGGGACACATCGGCAGATGACCTTATTCTCAATGGGGCCGCTGGTCTTATAGTCCCCGATGGACAGTTGACTCTTGGATCTACAGCAGTAACAGCCACCGCTGCTGAACTGAATGTATTAGATGCAGTTACTGCCGGTACGGTTACGGCATCGTTAGGGGTTGTTGTAGATAGCAATAAGGACATCGGTTCTTTCCGCAACATCACATTAACAGGCGAGTTGGATGCTGGCAGCTTGGACATTGAAGGCGATGCCGATGTAAATGGCACTCTCGAGGCAGACGCAATTACGCTCCAAGGCACGGCCCTTGGATCGCTGTACTCGCCCATTGCAGGCAGTAGTAGTATCACAACAGTTGGCACAGTAACAAGCGGCACATTCAGTGGCGTGTTGGATGGCGATGTGACGATGACTGTAGGGTCCGATGCCACTGGGGATGTGTACTACCGTGATGCCGCTGGACATCTTGAGAGAGTGCCAGTAGGGTCCGATGGACAGGTGCTTACCAGCACCGGCACCGTGCCTAATTGGGAGTCAGCTGCAGGCGGCGCATCCTTATCTGGATCAACGGATAATGGACTGGTTACGGCAACTGGTGCTGATGCTATGGCAGCGGAGTCCACTGCACTATACGACGGCAGTCAATTACAGCTTCCAGCAGGATCTGCGGCAGCACCAAGTATAGCAAAAGTTGGAGACCTCAATTCGGGGATCTCATGGCCTGCCGGTGATTGTGTTGTAATAAGCACGGGAGGCACTGAAGTCGCACGGGCGAATGAGCAAAATCAGCTATGCATGGGCGGTGATAATGAGTTCCCTCCGGGCTGTACACTGGGCGCGTATAATGCTACTCAGGGACGACCAGTCATGGCGTTGAAATCGAATGCTAATATTGCTAATACATCTAACCTAAATAATAACATTCACAGTGGGCATGCTCATGTCGATGACGATGGTGCTATTAGAATGACCACTGAATCTATTACGTCTGGATATTATATCGTTACAGGCCGCAAAGACGGAAGCGGTGTTAACAGTTTTACTAAGACGTTTTTTGTAATGCCGGGGATTACCAGTGGTGGATCAATCGTTGAATTAACCAGTAGCATACAAGGTTCCCCCGGCACGTTTTCTGACAATGCCACAAGTGTGGTTCCTGCTGGGGATACGGGCACTGATGGAGAAATGAGGTTTAGCGTCCACTCCAGTTCTGGTGGGTTCTTTTTTGAAAATAGATCGGGGACTTTGATACGCATCGCATGGTTTGGATTTGGAGTATCAGGATAATATGGCTACTACGATTGTATTAAAAGAGATCAACCTCAAAGTTAATGGGGCGCAGGTTACACTGGCTGACAATTCGACACGAGTTCCAGCGTCCCAATACGTAACGCAGATACGCTGTGAGTATCACGCTACTGCTGACGACGGAACAGTTGCCACTGCGTTTGGTCGAATCGATTTAGCGGCTCCGGGAGATAGAGCGGCGAACGACTTTATTGCCTATGCGAATCTTACAGAAAACTGGGCTACTGCATTAGCGGAAACATGGCGAGCTGCTAATGGCGTAGACGCCAAACTCGCTGCAGAGATTTCACGATTACAGTCATTGGACAAAGTGGTTGAAACACCACCGTGGAAGGCATGATCAAAAAAGTATTACTAATCGCAGGGGGCGGGATCGCTATAGTTAGCGTCGCAACGATATGGCAACTCCTGATCTCGATGTAAGATGGCACGATTCAAGCGGCCAGATGCGTGTAACTCTTTTGGAGAGGTTAAAGAGGAGTA
>Ga0114910_1001300_pt1 | contig 11965 bp, 10 predicted proteins | sample MalvireepMed_908_FD_83500 | JGI IMG/M metagenome (GOLD analysis project Ga0114910, IMG submission 83500) | Marine viral communities from the Global Malaspina Expedition - Malaspina viral metaG DeepMed_908 | ecosystem: Environmental > Aquatic > Marine > Oceanic | place: Mediterranean Sea...
AGGCCCTGTTCAGGTGTTGAAGTGCGCCCGCCCCCTCAGTCCGGGTCAGCTTCGCTGTCGGTGCGTGGCAGCTTCGAGCGGAAGAACCGTCCGGCGATGATCGGCAGGATGAAGCCGAAGAATGCGAACAGCCAGAGCCCGATCGACAGGGGGGACGCAAACAGCGTGCTCCAGTCGCCATCCGAAATGGTCATCGCCCGGCGCATATTGGCTTCCATCTGGTTGCCCAGCAGGATGCCGAGAATCACCGGAACCAGCGGAACTTCCAGCTTTCTCAGAAGCCAGCCCAGCACGCCGAAGAACACCATGACCATGAGATCGAAGGTCGAGCCGGAGATGCCATAGATGCCGACAAAGGAGATCATCGCCACGGCCGGCATCAGATAGCGCGGCGGCACCAGCAGCACCCGCACAAACAGGCTGACCATCGGAATGTTCATGATCAGCAGCATCAGGTTGCCGATGAACAGCGCCGCGATCAGGCCCCAGACCACATCGGGATTCTGCGTGAACAGCAGCGGGCCAGGCGTGATGTTGAGCGCCAGCAGCATGGCAAGCAGCACCGCCGTCGTGCCCGATCCCGGCACGCCGAGCGCCAGCATCGGCACAAGCGCGCCGCCGGCTGCGGCATTGTTGCCAGCCTCGGGGGCGGCCACGCCACGCGGATCACCGGTGCCGAATGTGCCCTTCTTGTCGACCAGCCGCTTTTCCACCGAATAGGCAATGAACGAGCCCAGCGAGGCGCCTGCGCCCGGAAGCACGCCGGCGATGAAGCCCAGCACGGTGGACCGCGCCATGGTCGGGGTGGTCTGCTTGATCATCGACCAGGGCGGCGTCACGCGGCCCAGCTTGATGCCGCTGGCGTCGCCGGTGGCTTTTGCGGTGCCGCGATGCTCGAGAAAGATGAACACTTCCGACAGCGCGAAAAGACCGACGATCGCCACCAGGAAGTCGATGCCGTCATACAGATGAACTTCACCGAAGGAAAAGCGCGGCACCCCGGTCTGGCCGTCGACGCCGATCATGGCAATGCCGAGGCCCAAGCCAGCGGCCAGCGCGGCTTTTGCCTGGTTCTTGCTGGCGATGCCGCCAAGCGTGGCGAAGGCCAGCGCAAACAGCGCAAAATACTCGGCAGGGCCGAACAGCAGCGCCACCTTGACCAGCTGCGGCGCCAGGAAAACCAGCCCCCAGGTGGCAAAGAACGCCCCAACGAATGAGGCAAGCCCCGACAAGGCCAGCGCTTCGCCGGCCATGCCCTTCTTGGCCATCGGGTAACCGTCGAGCGTGGTCATCAGTGCCGGCTCGTCACCGGGAATGTTGAGCAGGATCGAGGAGATACGGCCGCCATACATCGCGCCGTAATAGACGCTGGTCAGCAGGATCAGCGCCGGCGCCGCCGGCAGGCCGAGCGAGAAGGCCAGTGGAATGAGGATTGCAACCCCGTTCGATGGCCCCAGCCCCGGCAGCGCGCCGATGATGGTGCCGAGAAAACAGCCGATCAGCGCCAGACCGAGGTTCTGGAACGTCAGCGCAATGGAAAAGCCGTCTGCAAGTGCGGAAAGTGTGTCCATGACCCTGCCTCAGAAACCCCATGGGCCGCGCGCAAGCGACAGACCCAGGATAAGATGGAAAACGACATAAATACCGACAGATATTGTCACACCCGCTATCACGGCCTTGACCGGCGGCGTGCCAAGCCGCCAGGACAGGAACCCGCCGGCGAACGCAGTGGACACGACGAAGCCGGCGATCGGCAGCGCATAGGCATAGGCAATCATCACGGCAACCGTCATGCCGACTTCGAACAGCCGGCTGAACTCCGGCCATTCCGGCTCGTCGTCAGGCTTGAAGAAAATCGCCAGGCTGGAGATGCCAACCAGAATACCGATGATGATCGGAAAAACCTTCGGGCCGACGGGATCGGAAATGAAGCTTTCCTTGATCAGCGTCGCCTGCCAGATGAAAAACAGTGCCAAGAGGAGGCCAAGCCCCCCCATTATCCGGTCGCTCATGGCGCCCTCCCCCTCAATGCTCCGCAGATGTCGACGGAACCCAAAAACCCTCCGCCCGACAACCGGGCGGAGGCAATTCGGCAATCGTTACTGGATCAGCCCGATTTCCTTGGAAATCGTCGTGATCGAGTCGACCGAGTCGGCAACAAAGGCCTGAAAGTCAGCACCGCGCAGGTTCAGCGGGGCGAGACCGTTCTGAGCCATCACGTCCTTCCATTCAGCGCTGTCATAGACCGTGCCGATGGCGTTGACCCAATGATCATAGGCTTCGTCGGACATGCCGCCGGGGGCGTAAAATCCGCGCCAGTTGGCGCCGATCACGTCAACACCCTGTTCCTTGGCTGTCGGGAAGGATGCGAAGTCGCCTTCGAGACGCTCGGGCGCCAGCACGGCCAGCACCTTGATGTCGCCGGAGTCGACAAAGCCCTTGGCTTCGGATGCATCACCGGTAAAGGCCTGAACCGAACCGCCAAGCAACTGGGTTACAGCCTCGCCGCCGCCATCGAAGGCCACGTATTTGATGGTGCGAACATCGTCGATGCCGAATTTCTTGGCCGCGATCAAGACCTTGAGGTGATCCCAGCCGCCAACAGCGGAACCGCCGGCGATGGAGACGGAAGACGGATCAGTCTTGATCATCTCCAACAGCTCGGGCAGCGTGGTGATCGGGGAATCCTTGGCCACGGCGACAATGCCGTAATCAGCGCCGACTGCGCCAACCCAACGGACCTGGTCCATTGTGTTGCCGGGATAGGCACCCTGCGCCAGACGTGTCGATGTGGCCGACGAAGCCGCAACGATGAGATTGTTGGCATCATTGCGCTTGTTGACGACTTCGGCAAAAGCCACGCCGCCACCGCCGCCAGCCATGTTGGTGACCTGCATGGTGCCGGACACAAGCCCGAGATCCTGCAAGGTCTTGCCGGCCTGACGGCAGGTAAAGTCCCAGCCGCCGCCGGGATTGGCCGGTGCGATACACTCGGTCGCGCCCGGATCAAAGGCATGGGCCGCCGCTGTCAGTGAAACAACAGCAACAGCGGTCGCGGCGAGCCGCGTGACAAAATTCTTCATGATTTCCTCCACAATGAATACAAGCCGCCTTTCCTCAAAAGCGGTATGGCGGCTATGCTAACTCAAAAAGCTGTCAGCAAGCTGTCAAATGGCAGCTTTGATGGCGGGAGGGGTTGCAGATGCATTTTCTGGTCGTTGAAGACACGGCCGATGTCGCCGAAGCCATCACCGAGCGGCTGGGGCGCGGCGGGCACAGCTGTGACCGGGCGGCACTTGTGGAAGACGCCAAGCATTTCGCCGCCACGTCTGCCTACGATCTGGTGATCCTCGACATCAATCTTCCTGACGGATCCGGACTGGATTTCCTCAAATGGTTGCGGCAACGCAAGAACGCGGTGCCGGTGCTGGTGCTGACCGCGCGGCTGGCTGTTGATGACAAGATCGGCGCGCTCGATTTCGGCGCCGACGACTACATGGTCAAACCCTTTGATCTGGGCGAGCTTGAAGCCCGCGTGCGGGCCATCGTGCGCCGGCGCAGCGGTGAAGCGGGCGCAACGCTGTCGGCGGGCAATCTTGAATTCGACATGGTGACGCGATTGGCAAGCGTCGACGGTGAGCAGCTGCAGCTCACCCCGCGCGAACAATTGCTGCTGGAGATCTTCCTGGTCAACAAGGGGCGTGTGCTGGAGAAGGACGAGCTCGTTGTCCGGCTGTTCGGCATGGACGCCGACGCAGGCCCCAATGCCATTGAACTCTATGTCGGCAGGTTGCGGCGCAAGGTTTCCGGCTCCGGGCTGGACATCCGCACCCTGCGCGGCCTTGGCTATCAGGCTCTGGTCAGCAAAACAGATGGGGCCGCCCGGTGAGCACAGAGCCGCCGCATCTGGCCGCCAGCCGCTCGATCGCCTGGCGGCTGACCTTGCTGCTCACACTCCTGCTGACCATCGCGGCAGCGGGCACGGCGGTGGCGGCACTGAGCTACGGGCAAACGGCAGCCACCCGCGCCTTCGACCGGCTGCTGACCGGAGCCGCCCTGCAAATTGCCGAGCGCATCGACGTTGTCGAAGGCGAAACCGTCATCGATATTCCCCTTTCGGCCTTTGGGCTGTTGTCGCTGGCGTCAGAAGACCGGATTTTCTACCGGATCATCGGACCCGACGGAGAAACGCTGACCGGGGACGAAACCGTGCCACTGCCGGGCGTCACGGACTATGGCGATGGCCCGCGGCTCTACGACGCCGAGTTTTCCGGCGAAGCCATTCGCGCCATCAAGATGCAGCGCTTTCTGGCCGAACGGGCCGTGCGCGGGCCGATCACCGTGATCGTGGCGCAAACCTTGCGCGCCCGCTCCGAACTCGCCAACGAGATTGTGACCCGTGCCGTCATCGGCGTCATCATAGCAGGTGGCGTCACACTGGTGCTGGCGTTGCTGGCAATGCATCTGGCGCTCAGTCCCTTGCGCCGGGTGGAAAACGCCCTGCTTGCCCGCGATCCCAAGGATCTGACACCGTTCTCCACCAGCACGCCGCGCGAGGTTGAAGCGCTGGTGGCTGCGATCAACCGCTTCATGGCCCGGCTCGACAAGCGGGTCAGCGCCATGCAGGACTTCGTCGCCGATGCGGCACATCAGATGCGCACACCGATCACGGCCCTGCGGGCACAGACCGAACTCGCCCTGGAGGAAGACGATCCGCGGAAGCTGAAAACCCTGCTGCGACGTATCCGCGACCGGTCGGTCGGCGTCAGTCGCCTGACCGATCAGTTGCTGTCGCAGGCGCTGGTTACCCATCGCGCCGATTCAGCAACGCTTGAATGCATCGATCTCCGGCGCGTTGCGGTCGAGGCCGAGCGTGAGGCGCGGCGGACCGGCGGCGCCACCGGGATAGAGCTTGATCTGCCCGCCGACCCGGTGATGGTCGCCGGCGATGCCTTCAGCCTGCGCGAGGCAGCCCGCAACCTGATCACCAATGCGCTGGCGCACGGCAAACCGCCGGTCTGTCTCAGAGTGAGCCTTACGGCCGACGGCAAAGCCTTGATCGCCGCCCATGACCAGGGCCCGGGCATGAACCCGGTTCAGCTTGAGCAGATTGGCCAGCGGTTCGCCCGCGATGCCTCCAATTCGCAAAGCGCCGGTCTGGGGCTGGCGATCGTCTCTGAAGTCGCCGAATTTCACAATGGATCAATCCAGACAAGCCATCACCCCGAAGGCGGTTTCGAGGTTGGTATCGAACTGCCGCTTGCGGATCCAGCGCCCTCCACTCTTGCCGAAAGCGATGCCGAATGATCCGCTTTTCAGCCTTTCTATCTGCGGTCAGCGCAGCGCTTTTGACCGTTTCCGCAAGCACCCACGCTGCCGAGACCATCACACGCTTTGACGCCCCCGGCAGCGGATCGGCAAATATGGTGATTGCCAGCGTCACCGATCTGGATTTCATGCGGCCGCTGATTTCGGCGTTCCAGAAAATCAATCCCGGCGTTGCGGTGACCTATATCGAAGACACCTCCAACAATCTCGATGCCAGTGTGAAGCGCGCCTGTACCGACCGCGTCTTCTATGCCGATCTGGTGATCTCCTCATCGATCGCCCAGCAGGTGGGCTTGGTCAATGGCGGCTGCGCCCGGGTGATCGGCAGCCCGGTTCTTTCAAGCCTGCCCGACTGGGCGCAGTGGCGCGGCGAACTAATCGGCCTGACCTATGAACCCGCCGTCATGATTTACAACAAGGAGGCCTTCGCCGAGGACGGACCGCCGCAGAGCCGCTTTGACCTGATCGACCTGATGCGCCAGTCGGGCAAGCTCACCGGACGCATCGCCACCTATGACATCGAGGATTCCGGCGTCGGTTACCTGTTCGCCTTTCAGGATTCGACCGAAGCCAGCACATGGGGCCGGCTGATCGAAGGCTTCGGGCGCAACAATGTCGCCACCTTCTGCTGCAGTTCCGAAGTCATTGACCGGGTTGCCGACGGCCGCGCCTTCATCGGCTACAATGTGCTGGGGTCCTACGCGCTGTCACGCGCAGAAAACGACCCGCGCATCGGCGTCATCCTGCCGAGCGACTACACGCTGGTGCTGGCGCGCGCGGGATATATTCCGCGAGAAGCCAGGAATGCCCCTGCCGCCCGCGCTTTTCTGGAACTGACCTTGTCACCGCAGGGGCGGGCAATCCTTGACGGCGAAACGCGGCTGCTCACACCACTGAGCGGACCAGCGGCTCTGGCGCGGTCGAGTGATGGCGGGGAACCGGCACTTCGGCCAATTCCGTTGTCTCCGGCGCTTCTGGTCTCGCTTGACCGCGCCAAGCGGGCGCGTTTCCTGTCGCAATGGCGCAAATCCGTGACCCTGCCCAAACGTTGAAAGATCCCGGACAGCCACCCTAAAACCAAACGGGCAGCCTGGAAGGAAGATGGCATCCCGACGAATTCTTCGTCAGGTTTGACGGCAAAAAGCGCCGGCTGTTTAAACAACTGGCATCAGCAGCCTCTGTGTCAGGCATCGCGCAGTTTGCTCCAGAATTTGCGCAGATCCGCGCCAAGCTCGATGAACAGCCGATAACGCCGGTCATAATGGTCGCGCAAAGCCGGATCCGGCGTGAAGGACTTTTTCGCCCGGGTCATTGTTTCCACGCCCGCCTCATAGGAGGCGACAACACCCGCGCCGCATCCGGCCGCGATCGCGGCACCCAGCGCTCCGGTTTCCTGGCACACGGCAATCGTGACCGGCTTGCCGAGACCGTCGGCGAATATCTGTGGCCATACCGGGCTTCGCGCGCCACCGCCGGAAAGGATGACATCGTCAAACCCCACGCCGGCATCAACCAGCACCTCGATATGCCGCCGGTGTTCGAACATCACCCCTTCATAAAGCGCCCGCAGCATGTGGCCCTCGGTGTGCCAGCCGGACAGTCCGTAGAACCCGGCACGCATCTCCGACCCCAGCCGGGCTCCATAAAGGAAGGGGTGATACATCGGGTCATCCGGTGCCGGGTCCGTGGCCTCGACAAGCCGGTTACAGTGGCCGAAAGGGTCATCATGATGGCCGTTGCGCTCGACGAATTCGCGGACATACCACTCCAGATTGGCGGCGGACGTCGCGCTGGATTCAATGTTGAGATACCGTCCCGGCCCAAATCCCGAGACCATGAACACCTGTGAAGCCGCCACCGGATTTGCGGACACGACCTGGTTGATGCTCCATGTGCCGACGATGACCGATGCCTGGCCGTTGGCAACCACGCCCGATCCGAGCGCACAGGCCACCACGTCGAAAAAACCGGCCACGACGGGCGTGCCCTGGCACAGCCCGGTCAATGCACCGGCTTCCTCCGTGACCTGGCCCACGACATCGCTTGGCATGAGAAGCTCGGGCAGCATGCCGAGCGCATCTTCAAGCCCATAAAGCCGCATCAATTCCGGATCGTAGCTGCAGTCCGGCATGCGCAGCATCCCGCACCCGCTCATGTCGGACACATCAGACACCAGCCGCCCGGTCAGCATATAGGTGATGTAATCCTTGCACAGCAGCACTGTTGCTGCTGTGCCGTAGACCTCGGGAGCCTCCCGTTTCACCCAGGCCAGCAGCGTCGGGGTCTGCGACGGCCACGGCTTTTGCAGAGACATCTCCTGCAGTTGATCACCGGTGCTGCCTGCGGCAAGCTCATCGGCCAGTCGCGCTGCACGGCTGTCGAGGGACTGGATGCCGAGCAGCGGCTCCCGGTCCTTGTCCAGAAGATACAGCCCGTTGCCGTGACCCGCACATCCGACACCGGCAATGTCGCGTGCGTCGATGCCTGCCTTGTCGATGCAGGCGCGAATGGCCTGGTGGGCATTCCGCCACAACTCGTTCAGATCGCGCTCGACATAACCGGGCTGGGGAACCGATGTTTGGCCATCAAGTGCATGCATGGCGATCTGATTGCCATCGAGATCAAACAGCACTGCCTTGATCACCGTGTTGCCTGCATCAAGTCCCAGAAGATAGCGCATCCTGTCAGCCACGATTGTAGATATCCCACGCTTCATCACCCGATGCGCCATGATGGATCATGGCCATCAGGGCGTTGACAACGGCTTTCGGGTTTTCATGCTGATAGATATTGCGGCCATAGACCATCCCCTTGGCGCCCTGCGCCATCAGCTGAGCAGATTTCTGCAGCACAGTTTTCAGATCTTCCTTGCCGCCACCGCGCACCAGGACCGGAACCCGCGCGGTCTCGACCACCCGGTGGAAATCCTCCGGATCAGACGTCGGGTCGGCCTTGATGATGTCGGCGCCCATTTCGCTCGCCAGGCGCACCAGGGTAATGATTTTCTCGGCATCACCATCGACCTGATAGCCGCCGCGCACATCATTGGGCAACATGACCAGAGGTTCGATCATCAACGGCATCCCGTAGCTGTGGCAAGCGGCGCGGACCCGGGCAATGTTCTGGACGCACTGGTGAAACAGATCCGGCTCGTCGGGCAGCATGAACAGGTTGACGACCACGCAGGCCGCATCCATTTCCAGTGCGCCGATAATCGGCTCGTCATGGTTTTGCAGCGATGACCACATCACGCGATGCCGCTGGTCATTGTAGGGATTTCCCATGTCGATGCGCATGACCAGCGCCGGCTTGTCTTTTTCCGGACGGCTTTGCAGCAGATCGGCCTGGCCGTAGGCCATCTGGATGGCGTCGGGTTTGGCGTCGATCAGCGTTCCCACCACCGCTTCCATGTTTTCAAGGCCGTGCAGGAAGCTTGGTTCATTGCACACGCCATGGTCCAGCGCGACGTCAAGGCAACCGCCATTGGTGAACATCCGGTTCATACGGGCTTTTGAGCTTAGTCGCATTTGGTATTCCTTTCGAGGCTTCGCTGTTCGAGCATCTCTGGCGAGACACTGTAGAAATTGTTGAGCTCATTGACGAAGGCATTCGTCTCCTGCTGCATCCTTGCGGCATCCCAGCCAAGTTCATCTGCCGCTATGCTGGCAATGGCCGTGATGAGATCGCTGGAAATCGCGCCTGTGATCGCCAGGGCGCTGCGGCGCAGGATCACGTCGCTGAGCCGGACAACCGCCTCGTGCCGGATCAGGAACAGCACTTCGCCCGTCGTCATCATGGTTGCGGGCGCCAGCGGGGCGTCATTGTTGCGGCCGGCGCAGAATGCCAGCACAGCGTCAGCTCGTGTGCCATAGGCATCGACAAGATAGGCCGCGCGATCCGTGCTGATCGCGAAGCGTGCCGCTAGGCTGCGGATCAGGTCTTGCGGCTCCGCCGGGAAATCTGCGCCGCCGCCGATCGGCATATCGAGGGTGCCGGTTTTCCGGTCGTGACCAAGCTCGGCCATCACCTCGTCCGCGGCCTGTTCGGCAAAGGCACGAAAGGTGGTCCACTTGCCACCAACCATGCAGAACTGCGGGATGGGCCCCTCAAGACGATGGACAAAATGCCCGCGCGTGATCCGCCCGGTGAAGCTGTGGTCGCTCTTGGGCAGAGGCCGAATCCCGCTGAAGCTGAAGACGACATCATCGTCTGAAACATCAATCCGGGGAAATGTCAGCCGCAGGGACTGCAGGATATAATCCTTCTCTTCCGGCTCGCACCTGACCCGTTCGACACTGTCGACCCTGATATCCGTCGAGCCCGCCAGAACCTTGCCCAGATAGGGAAACACGATGCAAACCCGGCCATCGACGTTCTCGAAGAAAACCATGTGTCCGCGAAGCGCCTTAAGGAGCGCGGGATTGTCCAGGATAATGTGCGAACCCTTGGTGCCGGAAACCAGGGTTTCGGCACCTTTGCTGTCACCGGAAAACTCCCGGATGGCTTCATTGAGCCAGGCACCGGTGGCGTTGACGATGGTTCTGCAGGTGACCGGAAAGCTCTCTCCCGTTTCCTTGTCCGTGACAGAAAGTGCGGAGCCTTGCATTCGGATTTCCGCATAGTTCAGCGCGACGCTGTCGGGCGCCAGCCGCATCGTGTCCATGACCAGTTCCACGCCAAGACGCTCGGGATGGCTGATCCAGGCGTCATGGTAAGTGGCTGAAAACTTCAGGCTGCGGGTCAGGTCCGGCCAGTGCCCAAATGTCGCTTCCGCACCCTGAAAACTATGGCCGGGAAGACGCCGCCGCGTGCGCGTCACCCAGTCGTAAAGAACCAGGCCGATCTTGATCGGCAGCGCGCCGCGGCGTGCGGGCTTGCTGCCCAGACCCAGAAACCCGGCCGCGCCATTGAGAAGACCTGAAAACCGGGAAGCTATCGGAATGACCGTGGGGAGCGGCCGCACAAAATGCGCGGCATTTTGCAGCAGCGCATCCCGTTCCCTGAGCGATTCCCGGACAAGCCCGAACTCCCCGTTTTCGAGATAGCGCAGCCCGCCATGAATCATCCGCGACGGGGCTGCACTGCACCCGGAACAAAAGTCGTTCCGCTCAACCATCAGGATCCGCAGACCCTGAAGCGCCAGTTCGCGGAACACACCTATGCCGTTGATGCCGCCACCCACGACGACGACGTCAAAAGCCCCGTTCCGGCGGAGTTGATCGATGCTGTCGCTTCGTTGTTTCGGCATTACTTCTCCGTTCACCACCCAGGAAGGTGATGTCCGCACTTGTTTCGGGTGGTGTGAAATTCGTCAGGCGTCGAGATTGGTCAGATGCGTTGTTGCTGCCTCACTTATCCTGTTGAGTTCTTCCGACGTCAGGCGGATCCTGCCCGCCCTTGCATTCTCGCTTGCCTGCTCTGGGTTTCGCGCGCCGCACAGGGAAAAGGTGATGCCGGGCTGCTGCACCGTCCAGGCAATGACGATCTGCGCGCTGGTGGCCTGGTGCGCATCTGCGATAGGCGCGAGATCCGCCATCAACCGCGCAATCTTCTCGCGATTTGATATGGAGAATCGCGGATTGTCCTTGCGTTGATCGTCTCCCGAGAAGGTCCGGTCGGGGCCAATCTTTCCCGACAACAATCCCAGCGCCAGCGACGAATAGCTCAGCATCGACACGCCGTGCTCGGCACAAATGGGCAGAAGCGTGGATTCAATGTCCCGCTTGACCATGCTGTATTCTTCCTGGAGGGCGTCGAGCTGGCCCGCCGCCAGATAGGCTTTCAGGTTATCGGCCGAGACATTGCTGGCTCCGATTGCCCTGATCTTGCCTTGCGACTTGAGCGTCTCCAGTGCTTCCATCGTCTCCTGAACCGGCGTAGTCGGATCCTGCCAATGGGTAATGTAAAGGTCGATGTAATCGGTCTTCAGACGGGTGAGGCTTTGCTCAAGCTCATGAATGATCGATTCCTTGCCGAGATAGCGATGAACCGGCTTGCCGTCATAATCGAAGAAATGGTTACCCTTTTGGGTGTGCCAGACAAGACCGCATTTGGTTGCCAGAACCACCTTGTCGCGGCGCCCTTCGATGGCCTTGCCGACGATGGTTTCGGAAAGCCCCTGGCCATAAGCCGGCGCGGTATCAATCAGCGAGATGCCTTCATCAATTGAGTGCTGAATGGCTTCGACCGACTGTTTTTCTTCGGTACCGCCCCACATCCAGCCGCCGATGGCCCAGGTTCCAAGACCGACCACCGAGGCTTTGATCCCGGAGCTGCCTATCGGGCGCGTTAACATTTCATGCGACATGTCTTTCCTCTCGAATAGTTTCCAGCACCGCGGCTGCGGTCTGCTCATCCACGATGAGCGAATTGAACAAATCTCCTGCAAGCGCCGCGCAAATAGGCTCGACCTTCTCATCACCCGAGGCGACGCCGATGGTGACGGGACATTTCGACAGTTCGGTCGGGCTCAGCGCAACGATGCGGGAATTGAGCGGGTAATCCGCCACCGAGCCATCGCGCAGGATCAAATGGGCGAGAAACTCGCCGGTCACGCCGCCATCCAGCAGCAATTGCCGGCCCGGATTGGGACCCGGATGCAGATCGAAATAACTCGATCCCGGCGTGCGAATGGAAC
>Ga0114910_1001301_pt1 | contig 11965 bp, 7 predicted proteins | sample MalvireepMed_908_FD_83500 | JGI IMG/M metagenome (GOLD analysis project Ga0114910, IMG submission 83500) | Marine viral communities from the Global Malaspina Expedition - Malaspina viral metaG DeepMed_908 | ecosystem: Environmental > Aquatic > Marine > Oceanic | place: Mediterranean Sea...
ACCGGCATCGCGGTGGTCAACACCGGCCACCTCCACCCCAAGGTGAAGAGCGCGGTGGCCAAGCAGCTCGATCATCTCAGCCATAGCTGCATCATGATTACGCCCTATGCGAGCGCGGTCGAACTGGCCGAGCGGCTGAATGCGCTTGCTCCCGGCGATACACCGAAGAAGACGATGTTCGTCACCACCGGCGCCGAAGCGGTCGAAAACGCGATCAAGATCGCGCGCTCGCACACCGGCCGGCGCGGGATCGTCGCTTTCGATGGCGGCTATCACGGGCGCACGATGATGACGCTGGGCCTCACGGGGAAGGTCGCGCCCTACAAGACGCGCTTCGGCCCCTTCCCAGGCGAAATCTACCGCGCGCCCTATCCGATTGCGGGCCACGGTTTCTCCGAAGCAGACTCGCTCAAGGCGCTCGACACGCTGTTCCGCACCGATCTCGACCCGTCCGATTGTGCGGCGATGATCCTGGAGCCGGTGCAGGGCGAGGGCGGGTTCTATCCCGCGCCGACCGCCTGGTTCCAGCGCCTGCGCGAGATTTGCGACGCGCATGGCATCGTCCTGATCGCCGACGAGGTGCAGACCGGGTTTGGGCGCACCGGAAAAATGTTCGCCAGCGAGCATGCGGGCGTCGAGCCGGACATGATGACCATGGCCAAGGGGATGGCAGGCGGCTTCCCGATCGCGGGGGTTGTCGGAAAGGCCTCGATCATGGATGCAGTCGATCCGGGCGGGCTTGGCGGCACCTATGCAGGCTCGCCGATCGGTTGCGCAGCGGCACTCGCGGTGCTCGATGTGCTGGAGGAGGAAGGGCTGGTTGAGCGGGCGCAGGCGATTGGCGCGCGCTTCGGTTCGGCTCTGATGGCCTTGCAGCGCGCATATCCCGATCTGATCGGCGAAGTGCGTGCGGATCGCGGGGCGATGATCGCGCTGGAACTCGTACAGGGTGGATCGATGGCCAAGCCGAATGCCGCGCTTTTGAAAGCCGTCATGGCAGAATGCCACAAGCGCGGCCTCATCATTCTGGCCTGCGGGATGTACGGGAACGTGATCCGTTTCCTGCCCGCCCTGACTATTTCAGACGAGGAGATGAACGAAGGCCTCGGTATCTTCGAGGAAGCATTCGAAGCGGCAGTTGCAACCAGTTGACCGCTTCTCCGACCGTGAAACCTGTCGCGCTTGCTTGCTTGCTTGTTTGATGGCGCATCGTGCAGCATCAATCGGAAAACCGTCGGGCAGGATCGGCTCAGCCGGATCGACCCGCGGTGCACCGAATTCATCGTTCAGCGCTTTTTCCCGATTGGCGGCCTTCTCAGCATGGGTGCGCCTACGGCGTTTCGGACCGTTGCTCGACCCTATTTGACTCTGCGCGTTACATGCCGGAGGCATAAAGCTTGGCGCGTTCCGTCACGCGGTTCGGTCGGCAAATACCTCTTCGCAGTGTCACGATAGGGGGGGCTGGATCTGGGCTGCAAGCAGTCAGTCCGCCCCCAAACGTCGAAGCTTGCTTAGCTGCCAGCGACGTCGTCGTTTGGAAGATCAAGGCAGCTTCATCGTCGCCGCGTCGAGAGTGGATGAGTCATCGCCTTTGTAATTTATCACTGCGACCCTCAAACGGCCTTCAGGCCCTCGTCGAGTTGGGCGATGAGATCGTCTGCATCCTCCACGCCGCAAGAATAGCGGAGCAACGTTTCCGATATTCCCAGTTCGGCGCGCTGTTCGGCCGTGCATTCGACATGGCTGGTGACCGAAGGCGGGCCGATCAGCGTGTTGACCGAGCCAAGGCTGGCGGCCCGGTGGACATATTTGAGCCCGCCCACGAAGCGCTTGAGCGCGTCGAAATCGCCATCGACCGAGAAGCTGAGCATCCCCCCGAAGCCGGACATCTGCCGCTTGGCCACGTCGTGCTTGTCGTGGGTTTCGAGACCCGGATAGAACACGCTCGCCACCTTGGGGTGCTGCTTCAGGAAGCGCGCGACTGCGAGGCCGGTCTCGTTCTGCTTTTTCACCCGCAGGTCGAGCGTCTTCATCCCACGCAGCAGCAGGTAAGCCGAGAAGGCGGAGAGCACCGCACCGCAGATTTCGCGGTGTTCATACACCGTTGTGACCAGATCCTTGCGCCCGATCAGCACTCCGCCCATCGCATCGTCGTGCCCGCCCAGATACTTGGTGGCCGAGTGCAACACCAGGTCCGCGCCGAATTCCAGCGGGCGCTGGTTGATTGGGGTGGCGAATGTGTTGTCGACGACCACGATCGCGCCCCGTTTCTTGGCCGCGCGGATCGCCCGGTCGAGATCGATGATCTTGAGCGTCGGGTTGGTCGGCGTTTCTAGATAGACCAGCTCGCAGCCCTTTTCGATGGCCGCGTCTATCGCGTCGGCATCGCTGGTTTCGACCAGATCGACGTCGATATGCATGCGCGGCAACGTGTCCATGAACAGGCGACTGGTGCCGCCATAGCTGTCCTTAATCGAAACCACCCGGTCTCCCGGCGACAGAAGGGAGAGGAGCGTGTTGGAAATCGCGGCCATCCCGCTGGCAAAGGCGATGGCTTTCTCTCCACCTTCGAGGATGCGGCACTTTTCCTCAAACACGCCTACGGTCGGGTTGGTGTTGCGGCTGTAGATATAGCCTTCCGCCTGACCCAGCGCGACCGCGGCCCATTCGTCCATATCCTCGTAGGCGAAGGGCGCGCTCTGCACGATCGGCACCTGTGCGGCCCCGAAGGCGAGCGGGGTTTCCTCGCCCGCCCATACCGCGATAGTTGAAGGTTTCTGGCTGGTGATGGACATGCGGTTTTCCCCGTCGGCGGCAGAATGCGCGGGCGTGTAATCGGCCATTGTCGTTCAGTCCTCGTTGGCCAGCGTTTCGTCGGCGTAGATCGCCTCTTCTGCCGGGTGCTCGCTGCTGGCCGCGCCCCGGTACATTCCCTCGGTATTCATCGCGAAGGCGATCCGTCCCATCGCGTCCATCGCGATCAGCCCGCCATCGCCGCCCAGCGCGCCGATCGACTGAATCGTGTCGTCCGCCGCCTGCGCGATGGTCTGGCCGTTCCACGCAATCCGGTCGCAAACCTGGCGGCCTGCGCTCTCGCGGATGAAGTATTCGCCTGTGCCTGTGCCCGAGACCGCGCACTTGCCATTGGCGGCATAGGTGCCCGCGCCGATGATCGGGGAGTCGCCGATCCGTCCCCAGCGCTTGCCGGTAAGCCCACCGGTCGATGTGGCGGCGGCAAGATTGCCATCCTTGTCGAGCGCCACCGCACCGACGGTGCCGAAGCGATGCGTCGGGTCGAGCGCGAGCGCGGAGAGATTGTCCTTGCGCCATTCCTCGATCTGCTTCCAGCGATGATCGGTACGGAAGTATGACGGATCGACCTGTTCGATCCCCTGTTCGCGCGCGAACTGGTCCGCACCCTCGCCCGAAAGCAGGACATGGCGCGAATTCTCCATGACCGAGCGCGCGAGCGTGACTGGGTGCTTGGTAGAGCTGACCCCTGCCACGGCACCCGCGTTCAGCGTCTTGCCGTCCATGATCGAGGCATCGAGCTGGTTGCGCCCCTCGGCGTCGAACACCGCACCACGCCCGGCGTTGAACAGCGGATCGTCTTCGAGGATGCGCAAGGTCGCTTCGACGGCATCCAGGCTGGTGCCGCCATCTTCGAGCACCTCGGTTCCCGCTGCCAGCGCCGCCTGCAGGCTGGCGCGGTAATCCGCTTCCATCTCGGGCGTCAGGTCGCCGCGCTCGATCACGCCCGAGCCGCCGTGGATCGCGAGCGCCCACTCGCGCCGTTCGGGCGGTGTGGGCACGCCGAGCAGTTCGCCTGCCTCGACCCGTGCGGTGCCGGTGAAGGCGGGGTTGGCCACGGTCATCGTGGCGAGATCGACGCGGCTTTGCGGACCGATCCCGGTCAGTTCGACCGATGCCCAGTCAAGCGCGCCACCATCTTCGAATGTCGGCACACCCTGTGGGCGGACCAGCCAGGCGTGCCCGTCGCTGGTGGTGTAGAGCCGCGCGCTGCCGTCCGCCTCGACTGCGAGCGCAGTATCCTCGTCGATACCGAGGCCGATCGCATCGGGATTACCCGCCGCGCGCGCCTGCGCGACGAAGGCGACGAGCCGGCCGAGCCGATCGCGCTCGCTGAAATGCGTGTCGGTGATGACGTTCGCGAGGAAGGGCGTGGCGAGGAAATCGCTCACCAGCGTCACGTTCTCGCCCCTGGGGTCGGCGAGCGCTTCGGGCGAGTCCACCGCCTCCTGCGCCATCGCGCCGTAACCCGTACCGCCGAGAATCGCGAGACCGGCGCTGGTCCCGCCGAGCGGGCGACCGGCGGCGAGATGGGCGTTCAGCGCCGCCGCCAGAGGTGTGCCTTTCCAGAACCGGACATAGTTCGACTGGTCGCCGCCCACGATGAAGATCGCGTGGGCGCTGGCGAGAATGTCCGCCACGCGTGGATCGAAAGCGGCCTCGCGATCCGAGAAGACCAGCGTCTGCACCGAGGCCAGCCCGCCGATGCGCTCCATCAGCCATTCGCCGTCGCTGCCGTCCTGCGAGGCGCGCAGGATCACCAGATGGCCACCGCCCGCCTTGTCCGCGAACCAGCGCCAGGCCGGCTCGCTCCAGTTGGATCCGCCGATCAGCAGCAGGCCCAGCGAAGGGCTGCCCGGCGTCGGCGCGGCGACATCGCCGGTCTCGTAATAGGTGTACCCGGCTTGCTCTTTCGCGTGGGAGAGGCCCGGAAGCAGCAGCGCGAGCGCGGCGAACATGGCAGCGAGAAGTGGCTTGCGAAACATGAACTCGACCCTCCGATTCCGGTCGACCGGCCTGCAGGGGCGCTTTTGCACGGCGGAATGACAACCGTGCGGTCGCTGCCCCCTGACGATTCGACCGTCACCAATTTCGCAGATAGGATGGACCATATCCGGACGTTTGATGCCTCAACACGACGGATTCTGTCGCGAACCATATCGAGGAGACCATGATGCGGAATATCGACGCAGCAGATGCCCGCCTGCTGGAGGCAGTTCAGGCCGATGCCCACCTGACCGCGGAGCAACTGGGCGCGGCATGCGGCCTTTCTCCGACGGCAGCACTAAAGCGACTGAAGCGCCTTCGCGCGGACGGCATTATCGAGCGCGAGGTCGCGATGGTCTCCCCCCGTTCGCTGGGCTACAACATTATGGCCCTGGTGATGGTGACGCTCGACCGCGAGGATCGCGGCGTGATCGACCGGTTCAAGCAGGACATCCGCATTACGCCGCAGGTGACCAACGGCTATTACATCACCGGCGATGCGGACTTCATCCTGACGGTCGTGGCACGCGACATGGACGAGTACGACGAGTTCACGCGCGATTTCTTCTACGACCGCCATCCGATCAAGACCTTCAAGACCTGCGTAATCATGAATGTCGTGAAGACACACGGAGCGCTGCCCGTGCACGAAGATGCGTGATCTGTCGCATATGTTTATAAAACGACAGAATCTGTCGCCAGAAGAGGCGAATTTGCCCGAAGGCCTGAGTAAGCCGCGATATAGTTTCCGGCAATCAATCTTTGCGTGGCGCAATCGGCAAAAATCGTGCGGACGCAAGGGATGGCCCGCACCGCCATCGGCGGACGCGGGAGGGGACGCCAGTTGAGGCGAAATGATCATGTTCGAGGGTGCCCTGCGCCCAAGAGGGGGACAATTCCATGCGCCGAATCTCAATCGCCATCGCACTCGCCAGCACGAGCCTTATCGCTACCGCCGCCGCCGCCCAGAATGCGGCCCCAGCCACGCAGGCGGATGGCGACGACGATGCGCCCGAGGCAGGCACCATCATCACTGTGCTGGGGTCGCGCATTCCGCGCTCACAGGAAGAAGGCCCGGCACCGGTCACAGTCATTACGTCGGACGATATCCTGAAGCAGGGTTATCAGGACGTTCCCGAGCTGATGGAATCGGTAACGCAGAACAGTGGCGAAACGCAGAGCACGCAAAGCTACGGCGCGAACACCTTCACGCCCGGCGCGAAGCAGGTGGACCTGCGCGGGCTCGGCCCCAATCACACGCTGGTGTTGGTCAATGGCCGCCGGATCGCAGATTTCCCGATGCCCTTCGGTGGCAACAGCAATGTCGCCGATATCTCAAGCATCCCCATCGGCCTGATCGAGCGGGTCGAAATCCTCAGCGGTGTCGCATCGGCGATCTACGGCTCGGACGCGATTTCGGGCGTGGTGAACTTCCAGCTCAAGCAGGAGCCCGACGGCACGCGGATCGACGCGCAATTCGGGCTGACCGAGGACGGTGGCGGTGAATCGTTCCGTATCACCGGATCGACGGGCTTCAGGTCGGGTCCCTTCCACGCTCTCCTCGGCGCCCAATACAGCGCGCAGCGCCCGCTGTGGGGTTACGAGCGCGAGATCCAGGATTCCACGGCGGACAACCCGACGACCGACGATCCGCTCGCCTACCGCAACTTCCTGCGTTACGATTCCGGAGGCTATTACATCGATCCGGGCGCGCAGACCTGCGCGGATCTCGGCTTCACCAACGAAGGCACCACCTTCTACGCCCCGCGCGACGGCTATGGCTTCGACGTCGACAATGGTTACGCCGCGACCGACGGATATTTCTGCGGCAGCAACGAAGCCATCGCCTATGGCCAGATCCTGTCGGATCGCGACCAGGTCAGCCTCTATGCCTCGGCCGGTTACGAGCTGAACTCCAGCACCGATCTGTTCCTCGATGCGCAGTTCGGCTACTCCGATCTGGAGCTGTTCAACGGCTTCAAGAGCTGGTTCTACGTCGCGCCCGATGGGAACGAAGAGGGGCTTTTCTACAACCCGCAATATCTCGATTCGATCGACACTTACTGGCTCGACCAGCTCGACGGTTGGTATCGCACCTTCACGCCCGAAGAGATCGGCGGGTTCGAGAACGGGATGATCCGCAACGAATCCTACACCTTCAACATCACACCCGGCATTCGCGGGCAGATGGAGCTGGCCGGACGCGACTGGGATTACGAGGTCTACTTCAACCACGCGAGCTACACGTCGCGCATGGCGTGGCCCGAGATCGTGATCGACGCGGCGAACGATTTCTTCCTCGGCCAGCCGGTCGACGATCCGAACAATACCACCGGATACCAGCGGTTCGACGCCGATCCCACGCGTCTTTTCACCGCGCTGACCCCTGAAGAATACGCAACGATCCAAGAATATACGGTCTACAAGCCCAAGTCCTGGGTGAACAATGTCCAGGCCAACATCACGACCACGAATTTGTTCGATCTGCCCGCCGGTCCGGTCGGCTTCGCAGCCGTCGTGGAGGCGGGCAAGGCCGGGTACGAGATCAATCCCGATCCCAAGGCGCTGACCCAGTACTATGTCGGGATTCAGGATTCGGACGGCGAGGGCGGCCGCGATCACTACGGCATCGGCGCAGAACTGCGCGTGCCGGTGTTCGAATTCTTCAACCTCACCGGTGCGGGCCGTTACGACGGCTACAACTACGCGGGCAACAGCTTCGGCGAGTTCACCTATAATGCGGGTGTGGAGCTGCGTCCGACGGAGACGATCCTGGTGCGCAGCGCGGTCGGCACCGGTTTCCGCGCGCCTGATCTCCACTACGTCTATCGCGGACCGGGCACGGTGAACGGCGGCGGCGCGGACTATTACAACTGCCGTCTCGAACAGACCGACCCGACCCTCGCCGATTGCGTCAACACCCGGTACGAAGGCTTCATCCAGCGGCGCAGCGGCAACCGCGAGCTGCTGCCCGAAACCGCGCAGTCGTTCACGGCCGGGATGGTGTGGGCACCGGGCCGGATCTTCGACATCTCGGTCGATTATTTCCGCATCAGGATGGAGAATCAGGTCCTCAACCTAGACACCAACAGCCTGCTGATCGACGAGGCGAACTGCCGCCTCGGCACGGACATCAACGGCGGCCAGATCGATACGAATTCGCCGACCTGCGTGGATGCGCTGAACCGGGTGCAGCGCTACCAGAGCGGCGCTTCGGCGGGCGAGCTGGAATCGGTCAGCGTCGTGCCGATCAATGTGGCGCGAGAGCGGGTCGAGGGGATCGATGTCGCCCTCAATAGTCGCTTCGGCATCGGCTCCGCGGGCGATCTCGCCATCGGGGCGAGCTTTACGCATGTCTTCGAGCACGAGATCCAGCAGTATCCCGGCGATCCGACGCTGGACAAATACGTGCCGCTCAACGGCTACGAAATCCCGCGCGACAAGGGCAAGGCCTACATCACGTGGAGCATGCCGCGCTTCTCGACCACGCTTACCGGCATCCGCATCGGCAAGATGACCAACTGGAACTGGGACGGGAAGATCGACGAGAGCTACTGGTTCAACCTGTCGGCCCAGTACGATCTGACCGACCGCATCCGCCTGTCGGGCACGATCAACAACCTGTTCGATCGCGACCCGGTGGAAGACCCCTCCCACGCGAGCTACCCCTATTACAACAGCTCGTGGTTCGACTCGGTCGGGCGGCGGTATTACCTTCAGCTGACCTACAAGTTCGGCGGAGGCGAGCTCTGATCGAACCCGCGATTGACCACCGCTGTCCTGCCTCCGAAAAAGGGGGCTCCTCGTCCTTGAAGGAGCCCCTTCTCATGCCTCGCCTGCTGCGCACCGTTTCTGCCGCCCTCGCCTGCGCCGCGCTGGTCGCGACCACCGCCGCGCAGGCCAGCTATGCCTATTATGTCGGTCGCAGCCTGACCGAAGACGGCAGCGTGATGGTCGGCGGCACGGGGGAGGAAGTCTCCAGCCACTGGCTCGAGATCGTGCCCGCGAAAGAGCACCCGGCCGACGCAACGATCACGGTGGGCGTGACCGAGGACGCGGTAATCCCGGGCGAGCTGATCGAGATTCCGCAGGTCGCGCGCACCTTCCGCTACATGCAGATGGCCTATACCGATTTCGAAGGCTTCCCCCCTCCGCTCACCAATGGCGGCGTCAACGAGCACCAGGTTGCGGTGCGCGACGTGTGGGCACCCAGCCGGCAGGAACTGGTCGACATGACACCGCGCCCGCAGCGCGGCCTGCAATATTCGGATCTCGCACGCATCGTGATGGAGCGCGCGCGCACCGCGCGCGAAGGGGTCGAGATCATCGGCGATCTGATCGCGACGCATGGTTTTGCGACCTATGGCGGCAACACGCATCTGATCGCGGACCCGAACGAAGGCTGGGTCGTGTGGGAATTTGCGGGCGGTCAGGGCCTGTGGGTCGCCGAGCGGCTTGGGCCGGACGATGTGCGCGTGCTCTATCCTGGCGGGATTGGCGAAATACCGACCGACCTTGTGGGCAATCCGGACTACCTCGCGTCCGAGAATTTCGTGTCGTTCGCGGTCGAGCAGGGCTGGTACGATCCGGCTGCTGGTGCGCCGTTCAATGTGCAGCACGTCTTTGGCGACCAGAGCATCCGCGATTATCGCGATCCCGGCATCAAGCTGATGTCGCCTGCCGCGATGGAAGACGCGACGCGAGCGATGGCGCCGGTCAGCGAGGCGGACCTGATGGAGCGCGTGCGCGACCCGCGAGTGGTCGACGATGACAGCGGCTATGGCCAGGTCGTCAGCCTGCGCCCCGGCCTGGCGGATCCTGACCTGATCCGCGTCTGGAATGCGCCGACCGGATCGGTCACCGCGCCATTCAACGTGTGGTGGCTCGGCGTCGAGAACGTGCCCATGGAATATGCGCAGCACCGCTACCTGACCAAGGATTCGGCGGCGACCTTCCTCAACCCCGATTACCAGGTGCAGGAGGCCACGCGTTTCGCCGGGCGCACCTTCAAGCGGGTGATGTATTACGCCTGCTCCGATCCCGCGCGCCTGTTGCCGCCCGTCACCGACATGCTGACCGCTTTCGAGCGGGAGACGCGCGGTGACCTCGCATGGGTCGAGCGGACGGCGCAGGCCATGATCGCGCAGGGAGATCGCGACGCGGCGCGCAAACTGATGACGCATTATGCCGGAACGCGCGCGATCGCCGCGCTCGATTTGGGGGATACGATGGCCGACTCGCTCGATGCCTACGTCCGGCTCGTACCCGGGCGACGCGGCCCGCAGGGAACCCAGATCAACACGCTGGACCCGACGGTCAATTGCGTGGCGGATGCCGATCCCGACGTTCCCGAGTGAAGGTTGGCGCATTCGGAAGGCATCCTGAGTGGAGCATTGGCGCTGAAAGCCTAGGCGGTTGCTTGCTATCATCTTGCCAGCATCAGTTGATCGAAGTGAATGCCCCAAAGTGTTTTTGCCAGAAGTTGGGTGAATGCCCGCTCCTGGGACCTCGGGCGATAAGCCACAACGACTGGAATTGGGGCGCAAGGCTGCCATCCCGTCATTTTGTCGATCGTACTTGGAGCACGCGCTCAGGATATCGAGTTCAGTTTCACCAAAAAAAATCGGGGTATCGCTGGGGGTATGAGACGACGAGGGTGCCGAATAGATACTTCAACCATAGGGACTTGCCAGCGCAAGGGGAATCCCTCCCGCTCCGCCACTGTTTTGATCGCGCGGCAGTTCGCTTCGCGAATGCCTCCGATGGATCGATGGCCAAGCCGAATGCCGCGCTTCTGAAAGCCGTCATGGCACAATGCCAGAAGCGCGGACTCATCATTCTGGCCTGTGGAATGTACGGGAACGTGATCCGTTTCGTGCCCGCCCTGACTCTTTCAGACGAAGAGATGGACGAAGGAATCGGTGTCTTTGGCGAAGCATTCGAAGCTGCCGTTGCGAGCAGCTGACGGTTCACGATATAGACGCGCCATATCGGATTTGACTGGTGCGCTTTCCCGCGAAAATCTTCGGCTCAAGCTCAGGCTGGGCTGCCCGTCGCAAAGATTTTGCGAAGGTATGCACTGATCTCTTCTCGATTTTTCTGCGCAACATCCAGCTCCCCGAAGGAGAGAAACGCATGGACGGTTTTCTCCCCCTCGAGATGCGTACTCTGCACTCCGGCTTGCCTTAACGTTCTGTGATATTCGACGGCTTCATCGCGCAAGGGGTCGAATTCGGCCGTCAAAACCAAAGCCTGTGCAATGCCATCGGGCACCGGCGCCGCCAGAGGGGAGATATCGTGATCCGAGCGTAGAGCCGCATCACCCCCGGTATATGCCATTGCCGCGCCCTGAATGGCGGCTTCTTCGAGGAACAGTTCGCCACCTCCATAATTGGCGCGCGAGGCGAAGCGTTCCGCGGGGCTTACCACGTCGGTCATCGGATAGAGCAGGACCTGACAAGCCAGATCGCATCGACCCGACAACGCGCTGCGCCGAGCCAGTACGGCGGCAAGATTGCCCCCCGCGCTGTCACCCATCACCGCCAGCTTGCCCGGGGCAAATCTTAGTTCCTTTGCGTGCTCCGCCAGCCACGAAAGCGCGTCCTCGGCCTGTTCGATGGCGATCGGAAAAGGAGCCTCGGGTGCGAGACGGTAGTCCAGGCTCAGAAAATCGATGCCCGACATCGCGGCGAGCGAACCCACCAGGCCATCATAGGCATCGAGGCTGCCGAGCGACCATCCGCCGCCATGCAGGAACAAGGTGCAGCCCGCAGCCGGACTACGATCGGGCGCGGCAGCTCGGTAATAGCGCGCCGCGCACTCGCCGTGGCGGGTTGGCACCGTGATTTCCTCGACCGCGTGAGGCGCCAAGTCCCGCTCGGCCCCGCGGAAGGTTGCGAAAACCTCCTCCGCATAGGCCCGCGACCCCGCCATTCCACCGGCTTCGATCCGTTCGGCCCAATCCGACCTGATATCGTCCAGCCGACCGAGAAGTGCGGCACTTTGCGGGTCGAGACGCCCTCGAAGGTTTTCCATCGTCGAATACCTCTAGAAGCGGAAGAACAGGCGCAGGTCGTAGGTTCTGGGCGCTCCGAAGAAGCCGACCTCCACCCCGGGGAAGTCCGCCAGGTTGAAGCCCTGAACCCTAACAGCCTGATCGGTGAGGTTC
>Ga0114910_1001305_pt1 | contig 11956 bp, 12 predicted proteins | sample MalvireepMed_908_FD_83500 | JGI IMG/M metagenome (GOLD analysis project Ga0114910, IMG submission 83500) | Marine viral communities from the Global Malaspina Expedition - Malaspina viral metaG DeepMed_908 | ecosystem: Environmental > Aquatic > Marine > Oceanic | place: Mediterranean Sea...
GTATGCCGCCGTGATAATGGTTGTCTGAAGCCGGTGTCGGTGACCGTGGCGCAAGCGCCGGATCGCGGCGTGAGGCAAACGGGCAATGGCAAGCCGGCGGGCAAGACCAGTTTGCCTCGCGCGCAAATCGACGCTAGCAATTGCGCCAATTTATGTCAACATAGCTGACATATTCGAAAGGAAAAGTCGCCATGAGCCATTCCGGCGCAACGAAGTCCGATTCCGTGGAAATTCTCGAACATCCCATGGGTGAAGCCGACGGCATCGATTTTGAGATCATTGAGCTTCTGTTCTTCGCCTATCGGGACTTCATCTCGGATCCCGATGCAATTCTTGATACATCCGGTTTCGGGCGGGCCCATCACCGTGTTGTCCACTTCGTCAACCGCGAGCCCGGCCTGACGGTGGCGGCATTGCTCGATACGCTCAAGATCACCAAGCAGTCGCTGGCCCGGGTGCTCAAACAATTGATTGATTCCGGCTATATTGCCCAGGTCGCAGGGCCGGAAGACCGCAGGCAACGCCGCCTGTTCCCCACAGCCAAGGGCCGCGAACTCGCTTTGGCATTGGCAAGGCCACAGTCTTGCCGTATCGCCAATGCACTCAAAGGTCTTGAGCAAAGCGAACGGACAGCAGTGAAGACGTTTCTTTCCGGCATGATCAATCCTGCCATTGGCAGCGGGGCGGCGGATTAGGACGAAAGCAGAGAGGGACAAGTGCGATGACCAACCCATTGCCGGACGATGACGCGGCCCATCTGCTCGTTGTCGATGACGACACCCGCATCCGTGATCTTCTGTCACGCTACCTTACCGAACAGGGGTTTCGCGTCACCACCGCCGCCGATGCCAACGAAGCCCGCCGCAAGCTTGAAGGCATGGATTTCGACCTTCTCGTCGTCGATGTGATGATGCCCGGCGAAAGTGGTCTGTCGCTGACCCGCTCCTTGCGGGAGCTCAAGACCGTGCCGATCCTCATGCTCACGGCGCTCGCGGAAGGCGAAGCCCGGATCGACGGCCTTGAGGCCGGCGCCGATGATTATCTCGCCAAGCCCTTCAATCCGCGCGAGCTGGTGCTCAGGATCAACAATATTCTCAAGCGTGGCGGCCAGCCTTCCCCCCCGAAGGTCGAGCAGGTGGTGTTTGGCCCCTTTACCTTTGTCATTGCCCGCCGCGAACTCAAGAAATCCGGCGAAGCGGTACGACTGACCGACAGGGAACGCGAGATCATGGTGACCTTCGCCGAAAATGCCGGCGACACGGTGCCTCGCCATGAGCTGGTCGGAGCTGACATCGAAGTCGGCGAGCGCACCATTGATGTGCAGATCAACCGTCTGCGCCGCAAGATCGAGGAGGATCCCGCCAACCCGGTCTGGCTGCAGACCGTGCGCGGTATCGGCTACAGGCTGAGCGTCGAAACCAAGGTCTAAAGCACACATCCAGCCAACCGCCCGGCTGGTGATCAACTATCTCCATCAGATCAGTGCAACCGGCATGGAAGAGCCGCCCTCGGGTGCTCCCCGTTAGTAACAAGGCGTGAGTCCGATTTCCTTAACTATTTGAGACTAATTTAGCTCAAAATCATGGGGAAAATCATGTCACTATTCTCACGTTTCGGAGTGGTTAAAACAGTCACTGTTGTGACCACAACAATTCTGCTCATCGCACTTGTCGTTATCGAGGTGGCGGTCTCAGCCAATATCAGCACCCGTATTCAGGCACAGGCAATCAACAGCCAGAACACCAGCCTGCGCACCGCCGCGACGATTGCATCGCGCGATCTTCCGGGCACCGCGGTGTCCTGGGCAGAAGACGGCAACGTCAAGCGCATCGAGATGGAGACAATCCCGACCGAGTTTGAAAGCCATGAAATGATCGACACCATCGGCCGCATGACCGGCCAGACGGCGACGATCTTTGCATGGGACCCGGAGACCAAGGATTTCTGGCGCAAGACCACCAATATCATCAAGCCTGACGGCAAACGCGCGGTCGGAACGCCACTGGGCCAGAATGGTGCTGTGTATCCGGTCCTGACCAAGGGCCAGACATTCCGCGGCGAAGCGGTGATCCTGGGAACGCCCTATTACACCATTTACGAGCCGATCTATTCGCCCGCCGGCGAAACCATCGGCATCCTTTATGCCGGCGTCCGCTCGGCCGAGATCGATGCGATGGCCAGCGAGCTCAATTGGACCATCGGCACCGTGGCAGTCCTTGTCCTGCTGGCTGGCACGGCAATCGCCGCATGGGTCAACAGGCGGGTACTCTCCGGAATCCCGCGTTTGACAACAGTGGCAACATCGCTCGCAGAAGGCGATCTCGACATCGAGGTTCCCGGCGAAGACCAGCGCAATGAAATCGGTTCTCTGGCCCGGGCCCTGACGATCCTGCGCGACGGCGCGATCGAAAAGCGCGCCCTGGAGGAATCCTCCCAGCGCGCCCGACAGGAAACCGACGCAGAGCGTCAGCAGCGTGAAAACGAGAAGGCCTCGCACGACCGGGAAGTTGAAGAGACCATCGCCGAACTCGGCACCGGACTCAGCGCACTCAGCGACGGCAATCTGGGAGTCCGGCTGCAGCATCCGTTCTCCGGCAAATTCGAAAAGCTGCGGACTGATTTCAATCACGCAGCCGAACGTCTAAGCCAGACCATGGCGGAACTGCACGACGAGACCCATGAGATCAACGCCGGTGCATCCGAGATGCAGTCAGCAACCGATGACCTGTCTCGCCGCACCGAGCAGCAGGCCGCCTCGCTTGAGGAAACATCGGCAGCACTTGATGAAATCACCGCAACGGTCCGCAGCGCTGCAACCCGTGCCGAAGAAGCCCGCGACATGGCGGAAAAGGCACAAAGCAGCACTGTCAATTCCCGCAGCGTCGTCTCCAATGCCGTCAATGCCATGTCGCGCATTGAATCGGCATCGGGTGAGATTTCCAAGATCATCAGCGTGATTGACGAGATTGCCTTCCAGACCAACCTGCTGGCGCTCAACGCCGGTGTCGAGGCTGCCCGCGCCGGGGAAGCCGGCAAGGGCTTTGCCGTGGTCGCCCAGGAGGTTCGCGAACTGGCCCAGCGTTCAGCCAGTGCTGCCAAGGATATCAAGGGACTGATCACCAAATCCGGTGAGGAAGTGTCAAGCGGCGTACACCTCGTCAACGAGACCGGCGAAGCGCTCGGCACCATCTCCGAGCAGGTGGCCGCAATCAACGAGCACATTGCCTCGATTGCCACGGCCGCCCGCGAACAGACCACCGGCCTTGGCGAGATCAACGGCGCCGTCAACCAGATGGATCAGGTCACGCAGCAGAACGCGGCCATGGTCGAGGAAGCCACGGCCGTGATGCACAAGCTCGCAGGCAGCGCTCGCAAGCTGACCGGCATGGTTGGCCAGTTCGACATCGGATCAGCCAGGGCCGGAGGCCACGCAGCTCCCGCGAGAAACCGGGCTGCCTGATTCAGGCAGTCATCTGCAGCGCCTGCCGCTGTATTGAGAGACCCCGCCCCGCAACGTGAGTTGCGGGGCTTTTTCATGCGCCGCCAACCACGGCAACGCCCCTTCCCCGAAGCTGCTCGTCAATCGCACCATCAAATTCACTCACGGCTGTAGCTCTTTGCCCATCCATCTGGCTATAAAGGCTAAGGCGCGCGCTGCCACAAGCGCCGCACTACAGCGCCGCGCATCCAACCCGATGCGCAAAGGCCGCTGTACCATTATGAAATGATGCATGTACGTTATCGCTCGAAGGAATCCATTTGAACGTGACATGCATGGGAGGCAAACCGGGCTACTGACATGACCAGCATGGACTCCATACGCCGGGAATATGAGCGCTATCCGCCGAACGGGTTGCGCCGCTTCACCCGCTGGTTCACCAAGCGGATTCCAACCCGACTGTATGCCCGTGCTCTTTTGATCATCATCGTCCCGATGGTGCTGCTGCAATCGGTGATCGCCTTCGTCTTCATGGAGCGGCATTGGCAGACCGTGACGCAACGGCTTTCCATGGCCGTCACCCGTGACATCGCTGCCATCATCGACGTGCTCGACACCTTCCCGCAGGATACCGCCTACGACGACATCATCCGGATCGCGCGCGAACGGCTTGAACTGAACATCGCCATCGAACCGCCCGGCGACCTGCCGGCCCCGAGGCCAAAACCGTTCTTCTCGATCCTCGACCAGATCCTGTCGGAAGAGATCACCCGCCAGATCCGTCTGCCGTTCTGGATCGACACGGTGGGCAACTCCAATATCGTCGAAATAAGGATCAAGCTCGAGGACAAGATCCTCAGGGTGTTTGCCAAGCGCAGCCAGGCCTATGCGTCCAACACCCACATATTCCTGCTGTGGATGGTCGGCACTTCTCTGGTGCTGCTGGTGATCGCCATCCTGTTCCTGCGTGGCCAGATCAGGCCGATCATCAAGCTGACCCAGGCCGCCGAAAGCTTCGGCAAAGGCCAGCGCATGCCGGATGATTTCCGCCCACGCGGCGCCGACGAGGTGCGTCGCGCCGGCGTCGCCTTCATCAAGATGCGCGAACGCATTGAACGCCAGCTTGAGCAGCGCACAGCCATGCTTTCCGGCGTCAGTCACGATCTGCGCACCATCCTGACACGCTTCCGGCTGCAACTGGCGCTCGTTGGCGATGGGCCCGAAATGGACGATCTCAACAAGGACATCGACGACATGCAGTCGATGCTCGACAGCTACCTTTCCTTCGCCCGTGGCGAAGCCGAGGAGGATGTCGGCGCGGTCAGCCTCAACGAGGTTATCGAGAAAATGGCCGCCGATGGCCGTCTGCGCGGCGCCACAGTGACAGTGTCAGTGGAAGGTGACGACGAGATCAATGTCCGCCCCAACGCCTTCACCCGGCTTCTGACAAATCTGGTCTCCAACGCCTGCCGCCATGCCGACGAGGTTGCCATCGTGGCCAGCAATCGCGGCAGATGGCTGACAATTGCAATTGACGACGACGGCCCCGGGATTCCCGCCGACGCCAGAGAGGATGTGTTCCGGCCGTTCTATCGCCTCGATGCCGCACGCAATCAGGATGAAACCGGAACCGGCCTTGGGCTGGCGATCGTCCGCGACATCGCCCGCAGCCATGGTGGCGATGTCACGCTGGCCGACAGTGCCATGGGCGGCTTGCGCGCCGTTGTGCGCCTCCCGGCATAAAACCGTAGAAGAGAACGGCAGCCAGTCGGGCTCGGCGGGTTCATTTACCCGCGGAAATTGGGGAGGTTGCAGCGGACTGTGCGGATCCGGCAGGATGCGTGGCGTGGCAGGTCACATCAACCGGGAGCCATTCGCCACTGTCTTGTCGACCGACGCCAGCACCACAGCGCCTGCATCGTCCATAAATCCCAGCGTCAGCACCTCCGACATGAACGGGCCGATCTGCCGCGGCGGAAAATTGACCACCGCCATCACCTGACGCCCGACCAGTCCCTCGGGCGTGTAGTGCTCGGTGATCTGGGCCGATGATTTTTTCTCGCCGATATCGGGGCCGAAATCGATCCGCAACTTGAATGCAGGCTTGCGCGCTTCGGGGAAGACTTCGGCGGCAATGATGGTTCCGGTCCGGATATCGACCTTCTCGAAATCGTCCCAGCTGATAATCTGGCTCATGGGAATGCTCCGCGTCGTGTCAGTTCAACCGGCCAGCTCGCGTGACCGGTCCGCGGCGGCACGCAGTGCTTTGTCGAACAGGGGCTGAATACCGTCTTCCGCCATCAGCACCGACAGCGCCGCAGCCGTGGTGCCGTTGGGCGAGGTCACGTTCTGCCTCAGCGTTGCAGCCCCGTCCGGGGACTGGTGCATCAATTCGCCAGCCCCCGTGACGGTTGCCCGTGCCAGGCGCATGGCGAGGTCCGCCGGCAAGCCGCATTTGCGGCCTGCCTCAGCCATGCACTCGGCGAGATAGAAAACATAAGCCGGCCCGCTGCCCGAAACCGCGGTGATGGCGTCGATCAGCGCTTCATCCTCGACCCATTCGACGGGACCGCAGACCGACAGCAGCTTTTCGATTTCCGCCCTGGCTTCGGCGCTGACTGCGGCATTGGCGACCGCGCCGGTAATGCCACGGCCGACCATGGCCGGCGTATTGGGGATCGAGCGGACAACCGCGCCCCCCAGACGTTCCTCGAAATAGGCCAGCGTCTTGCCGGCGGCCACCGACAGGCTGACGGTCTTCGGGCCAACCAGCCCGGTCAGTCCTCCGATCACTGCATCCATGATCTGCGGCTTGACGGCAAGCATGAGGATACCGGCGGTCATCCCCTCCGGCGCGGCACTTTCGCACCGCACGCCGGCAGATGCCAGCCGTGCCGCCATAGCCTCCGAAGGCTTGGGGTCGATCACCACGATTGCAGCCGGGTCGGTTCCCGCATTCAGCCAGCCATTGAGCATGGCGCCGCCCATATTTCCGGCACCGACAAGAACCAGCGGACTGACGGGAGAAATCATCTCAGGCCTCGCCACGGGTTTCGAACATCACGGCGGTGACGGCGGACTTGGCGTCCATCCCCGACCAGACGACAAACTGGAAGGCCTGGAAATAGGCTTCGCAGGAATCGAGCGCATTCGACAGCAGAACCTCGACCTGACGGTTGGTCGGCTCGGCGCCGCCTGCCAGCAACAGCGACTGGCGGAAAATGACAACATGCTCCTGCTGCCACAGATCGAAGTGCCCCATCAGCACCTGGCCGTTGACATGCGACAGAAGCTTCATCACCTCGGTAACCCGGACATCGGGAACCTTGATGTCGAACGCGCTGGCGATATGCAGCGCCTCGCAATCCTCCATCCAGGAAAACGAGACATGATAATCCGTCCAGTGGCCCTCGACCGTCATTGCGATCTCGTGCTCGCCTGACCGCTCGAAGGTCCAGTCGTTGGATGCTGCCACGAACTCGATCATGTCCACAGGATTGGAATGCCGTTCGAATTCGAAATTACTGAGATTCATGCCCCACCTAGCTTCATTTCAAGCGCCTGAAAAACCGCTGTAGCCGGCCCCAGGCAACCACCTCATCCACGCATGATTCACCCACGACCCGGGGTGTCCGCAATTGCGACTCCTACCGGGGCTTTTGGACGCCCGTTCCGAATCATCATTTAGAATCAGTGTATAAATGCAGAGTCTCAGCGCCAGTCCCCCGGCAGCATTTTGTCAGCATGAGCCTGTGGACCAAGCTGCCAAACTGATTCCGCCGTGACTCATAACTGACTCAGGCAAAAGGCTTTTTGAGCCTTATTGCCCGGTGGATAACCTGTGTAAAAAAAAGTGGGTAAAAACAGCCAGTCCGGCAATCCCGGCCCGGACCTTTGCAGCGGCGGCCCGAATTCAGGCTTCGGCCTGGTCCGCAGCAGACTTTGAAGACTGCTTTTGCTCGAGCGCGTCGAGCCGTGCTGCCAGCGCATCATTCTCTTCACGCGCCTTGATCGCCATGTCGCGAACCGCTTCAAATTCCTCGCGCTTGACCAGATCCATAGAATTGAGAAGCCGTTCCAGCTGACTGCGCATCGCCGTTTCCATTTCGCGCCGCACACCCTGCGCAGCCCCGGCGGCATCCGTCATCACCTTGGCAAGTTCATCAAGAAGTCTGTTCGATCCGCTGTTCATTGCTCTCATCCCTGTTTCGGGTCAAATCCGGTCCATTGCACCAGAATGCCGGACATTCCTGAGGTAAGCATTCCGGCCTTGAGTTGCAAGCCAAAGCACGCGGCGCAAGGCTTGCGCAAAGCCCGCATGCCATGTCACAGGAGCAAAGCTGCCGCAAGACAGCTGTAAAAGCTGGCTTCAAGCCATAATTATACGGGTGCGGGGTCGTCATATCCCGGCACACAGGAAGGAAGTCGCATTGGAGCATACCGCAACACTGTTGTCGCTCATGGCGTTCCCGGACATTGATCCGGTGATCTTCGCCGTCGGCCCGGTACAGGTACGCTGGTATGGTCTCGCCTATGTGATCGGCATCATGCTGGGCTGGCGCTATGCCCGCAAGTTGGTCGAGAACCAGAAGCTCTGGCCAGCGGACGGGCCACGCATGACCGCGCTGGATATCGACGATTTCTTGCTCTGGGCGACTGTCGGCATCGTTGCAGGCGGGCGGATCGGTTACATCCTGTTTTATGACTTTGCCGCAGTATCGGCCGATCCCTGGCGGGCGCTTGAGATCTGGAACGGCGGAATGTCGTTCCATGGAGGTCTGCTTGGAACGCTTATCGCCATGATGCTGTTTGCCCGCAGCCGCAACATCCCCGTCTTCAACCTGTTCGACATCGTCTGCGCGGTTGTGCCGGTAGGGCTGTTTTTCGGGCGGCTGGCAAATTTTATCAATTCCGAACTCTGGGGCAAGCTCACGGACGTGCCCTGGGCTTTCGTGTTTCCCACCGGCGGGCCTTTCCCGCGTCACCCGACACAATTGTATGAAGCCGCCCTTGAAGGTGTGCTGCTGCTGTCGGTGCTGGCCTGGCTGATCTACCGGCGGCAGGCCCTCAAGCACCGGGGATTGATCTCGGGCAGTTTTGTGGCGGGCTATGCGCTGTCACGGATATGCGTGGAGTTCTTCAGGGAGCCCGACGCCCAGATCGGATATCTCGCCGGCGGCTGGCTCACCATGGGCATGGTGCTTTCGCTTCCGATGCTGGCTGTAGGCTTGTGGGTTCTCTCAACCGCCAGACCCCGCGATTGAGCAAGCCCGGAAAGGTTGCTGCGATGACGCCGCTCGCTGAAAAAATCGTCAATCTGATCCGGCAGTCCGGCCCGCTCCGGATCTCCGATTATTTTGCGCTTTGCCTGGCCGACCCGGATCACGGGTACTACCAGACCCGCGAGCCCTTTGGTCAGGCAGGCGATTTTGTCACCGCCCCGGAAATCTCGCAGCTGTTCGGTGAAATGATCGGGGTCTTCCTGGTGCAGGCATGGCATGCGCAGGGTTCACCCGCCAATACGCGCATCGTGGAGATTGGCCCGGGCCGCGGAACATTGATGTCGGATGCCCTGCGGGTGATCGCCAAGCTTGCTCCCGAACTTGATTCAGGCGCCACCATCCACATGGTCGAAACCAGCGAGCGGCTGCGAAACGCCCAGCGCCAGACGCTGGTGCGGATGAAGCAGCGCGTAACCTGGCACGATGCATTCGAAGAGATCCCTTCCGGGTTCACTCTGCTGGTTGCCAATGAACTGTTTGACGCCATCCCCATTCGCCAGTTCGTCAAGACACCGCAAGGGTTTATGGAACGCCTGGTCGGCCTTGATGATTCCGGAGCCCTCGCATTTGGCCTCGGCCCCGGCGCCTTCGACACCTCTTTGCTTCCCGTGGATGAAGCCAATGTTCGCGACGGGGAAGTCTTCGAGATTTCGCCTGCACGCACAGCAATCATGCAGGCCGTGGCGGCAAAGCTGGTGCGCGACGGCGGCACCGCGCTGACCATAGATTACGGCCATCTGACATCCGGCTTCGGAGACACCTTGCAGGCCGTTTTCCAGCACGAATATGATCCGCCGCTGCAGCGTCCGGGCCAAGCCGACCTGACAAGCCATGTCGATTTTCAGGCGCTCGCAGAAACCGCCAAGGCCGCCGGCGCTCATGTCCATCGCCCCATCACCCAGGGCGATTTTCTTGTCGGACTCGGCATTGTGGAGCGCGCCGGGGCGCTCGGAACCGGCCGTGACAGTTTGACTCAGGCCACCATCAGCGACGCCGTCAACCGCCTGGCGGGTGAAGGTGAAGGCCGCATGGGTGCGCTGTTCAAGGTGCTCGCCATCAGCGGCAAGCCGGCCAGGATTGCACCATTTGATCCCCAGACTGCTTGAGGTGGTGAATTGACAGACGCGGCCGGTATGGCCACCATCTGCAGGCAGTCAGGAGAAATCTGCGGATTCGGCTTACCCTCTGGGCCGACGGGAGGACCAAATCATGACGGTTGACCGCAGCGCACCGCAGCCGGTGCGGAGTGCACTTCTGGATGAACATTGCACTGGAAACCGAATCGATCATGGCTTTTTCAGCCGGGTCGGCGGTGTCTCCAAGGGCCTGTATCGCGGCCTGAACGTCGGCCTCGGATCCCGCGACGACCGGGCAGACGTGACGGAGAACAGAACCCGCGTCAGCCGCTGGTTCGATTTCGGCCCCGACCGGCTGGTCACTGTGCATCAGGTGCATTCTCCCCGCGTCCAGATCGCGACCCTCGACAACCGCGCCGAGCGGCCCGAGGCAGACGCTCTGGTCACCAACACACCCGGCCTCGTGCTGGGCGTGCTCACAGCTGATTGCGGACCGGTGCTGTTCGCCGACCCGGAAGCCGGTGTCATTGGCGCAGCCCACGCCGGCTGGCGCGGCGCCTTTGACGGCGTCCTCGAAAGCACCATTGCCGCGATGCAGGCTTTGGGCGCAGAACCGGCGAGAACGGTGGCCGTTCTCGGCCCTTCGATCAGTCAAGACAATTACGAGGTCGGTCCGGAATTTGTCGACCGGTTCCTGCAGGCCGATCCGGCCAACGAAACCTATTTCACGGCGTCCGGCAAACCTGGCCATGCGCTGTTTGATCTGAAACAATTCACGGTCGACCGGTTGAACAGAGCCGGCGTAAGGGCAGATATGCTCAACGACTGCACCTATGCCGATGAACAGGCCTGGTACTCCTACCGGCGCTCGACTCATCGCAACGAACCCGATTACGGACGACAGATCTCCGCTATCGCCATCAAGGAGGACGCCCATGGCCCTGCATTTTGAACGCGAGGAATACGCCGCCCGTCTGGAGAAGCTGACAGCCAGCATGAGCGAAGAGAAACTCGATGCCATCCTGCTGTTTGCCCAGGAAAGCATGTACTGGCTGACCGGCTATGACACCTTCGGCTTCTGCTTCTTTCAGTGTCTGGTGGTCAAGGCCGACGGCACGATGACGCTTCTGACCCGGTCGGCCGACCTGCGTCAGGCGCGCCAGACCTCCAACATCGAACGGATCATGGTCTGGACAGACCGGACCAATGCGGACCCGGCGCTGGATCTGAAAAACCTGCTCTCCGACCTCGACCTGCTCGGCGAACGGATCGGCGTGGAATATGACACCCACGGCCTGACCGGCGCTAACTGCCGCAAGCTCGACAATCAGCTACAGAGCTTTGCCGAACTGGTCGACGCGTCCTATGTCGTCAGCCGGCTGAGACTGATCAAGAGTCCTGCGGAAATCGCCTATGCCAGGCGCGCCGCTGAGCTGTCAGACGCGGCTCTTGATGCAGCCATGCCCTTGATCAAGCCCGGCGCTGATGAAGCCGACATCCTGGCCGCCATGCAAGGCGCGGTGTTCTCCGGCGGCGGCGACTACCCAGCCAACGAGTTCATCATAGGGTCAGGCGAGGATGCGCTGTTGTGCCGCTACAAGGCCGGACGCAGACAGCTGTCGGAGACTGACCAGTTGACGCTGGAATGGGCGGGCGTCTTTGCCCACTATCATGCGCCGATGATGCGCACGGTGATCATCGGCGAACCCACACCCCGCCATGTCGAACTCTATGAAGCCTGCAGGCTGTCGCTCGATGCCATCACGGAGATCCTGAGACCCGGTCACACGTTTGGCCAGGTGTTCGATGCCCACGCAGAGGTGATGGATGAACACGGCCTGACCCGGCACCGGCTCAACGCCTGCGGCTATTCGGTTGGTGCGCGGTTTACGCCGAGCTGGATGGAGCACCAGATGTTCCACGCAGGAAATCCGCTGGAGATAGCGCCTGACATGACGCTGTTTGTTCACATGATCATCATGGATTCCGAAACCGGCACTGCCATGACACTGGGCCAAACCTATCTGACCACGGCGGATGCGCCGGAGTCCCTGTCAGCCAAACCGCTTGATCTGATCATTGCACCATAGCGGCGGGCCTGCTGTATTGACCCTCGCTGTTTCAGGTCCGCGGTCCGCCAGGGCCCGTAAGCGATTGAC
>Ga0114910_1001306_pt1 | contig 11955 bp, 10 predicted proteins | sample MalvireepMed_908_FD_83500 | JGI IMG/M metagenome (GOLD analysis project Ga0114910, IMG submission 83500) | Marine viral communities from the Global Malaspina Expedition - Malaspina viral metaG DeepMed_908 | ecosystem: Environmental > Aquatic > Marine > Oceanic | place: Mediterranean Sea...
AATATCCTAATACTCCGATAACAACCCAAAGTACTAACTGAATTACTATTTTCATTCGATGTGTGGTTTTAGATTTTAATTAAGGTTATAAGCAAATCTACAATTTTTTTTTAATCGTTAAAGGATATCCCCTTAAATTCATTAGTATCTTTACACTTTCAATAATTTTTTATGGAGCTGGATCAGCACGCATTTTATAAGCTTTTACTCAAAGATTTTCCTTTTACACCAACCCAGAAACAAGACATTCTATTACAACAACTTAGCGCTTTTTTATTCGAGCCTAAAAATAACTCAATTTACGTTTTAAAAGGTTTTGCCGGAACCGGAAAAACTACGGTGATTGGTGCAATTGTTAAAAACTTGTGGAAAATTAAAATGTCGTCTGTGCAATTGGCGCCTACAGGAAGGGCAGCTAAAGTGATTTCTAATTACAGCGATAAACCGGCGCATACCATTCACCGAAAGATCTATTACCCCAAAAAAGAACGGGGTGGAGGTGTCTCTTTTACATTACAACGCAACAAACACCGTAACACGATTTTTATCGTAGATGAAGCTTCAATGATTTCTGATAATGCTTCAGAGTCTAAACTCTTTGAGAATGGCTCTTTACTGGATGATTTGATGTCTTATGTGTATAGCGGTCATAAATGTAAATTACTTTTAATAGGAGATCAGGCTCAGCTTCCTCCTGTAAAAATGGATTTGAGTCCGGCATTGGATGAGCGTAACCTTCAAATGCAATTTGATAAGACAGTAAAAAGTATTGAGCTCGATGAAGTAATGCGGCAAGCTGAAACGAGTGGTATTCTAAAAAATGCGACTCGAATTAGAGAATTTCTAAACGACGAGCTCTATGAGGATTTCAGATTTGATCTAAGCGGTCAAAACGATGTAGTTCGGCTTATAGATGGCCACGAGATTATGGATGCTCTGGGAGACTCTTATAGAGAATATGGTAATGAAGGTACTGCCATCATCGTGAGGTCAAATAAACGTGCTAACCTGTATAATCAGCAAATTCGCTCACGTATTCTTTTTAAGGAAGAGGAAGTAAGTGCAGGGGATTATTTTATGGTGGTTAAGAATAATTATTTTTGGTTAGATACAAAAAGTGAGGCAGGTTTCATTGCAAATGGAGATATCATCGAAATTCTGGAAATTTTCAGTATTAAAGAGTTGTATGGTTTTCGCTTCGCGGAAGTGAAAATTCAAATGACAGATTATCCCAATTTGGCTCCTTTTGAAACGGTTTTATTGTTAGATACGCTTACTTCAGAAACACCATCCTTATCTTATGAGGAGGGTAATAAGCTTTACCAGGAAGTGATGAAAGATTATGCAGACGAGACTTCTAAGTATAAGAAGTTTATGAAAGTCAAAAACAACAAGTTCTTTAATGCGCTGCAGGTGAAGTTTTCATATGCCATCACGTGCCATAAGTCTCAAGGTGGTCAATGGGAAACTATTATGGTAGAACAGCCATACTTACCTAACGGAATGGATAAAGATTACTTACGTTGGTTATACACCGCGGTCACACGTGCGCGCAAAAAGCTGTATCTTATAGGTTTTAAAGATGATATGTTTGTTGAATAAGCACTAATGGAACTAGTCATAAGTATTTGTTTAGGAATTGGCCTTGCAGCTGCGGCGGGATTTAGAATATTTCTGCCTTTATTGGCCTTAAGTGCGGCAGCCTACTTTGAGGTTATAGAACTCAGTGCTTGGGAATGGTTAGGAAACTGGCAAGCCTTAGTGTTATTGGGAGTGGCTTCCTGTCTTGAAGTACTCGCATATTATATTCCTTGGTTTGATAATGCTTTAGACAGTATAGCTGTACCACTTGCCAGCGTGGCAGGGACCATGTTATTTTTTGTGACTTTTGGTGATGATGCACCTTGGATTTCTTGGGCTCTGGCGATTATTGGAGGGGGAGGAACAGCCGGACTTATTGCCGGTTCTACAGCAGCTATTAGGGCGACTTCGACTGCTTCAACCTTAGGGATTGCTAATCCTATTTTCTCGACCTTAGAATCTATAGTTTCAACAATACTTGCTGTGCTTGCCATTTTTATTCCTATTCTTGCAGGCATTTTGGTAGTGTTTTTGGCCTACCGAGTTTATAAATGGTACCATAAGCGAAAGCTAAAAAAGAATGCTCTTAAGAAATGACTAAGAAATTAAAAACCATAGCAATGATCCCGGCGCGTTATGAGGCGTCTAGATTTCCCGGTAAATTGATGAAAGATCTCGAGGGGAAACCAGTGATTCTACGCACTTATGAGGCTGCCGTTCAAACGAAATTATTTGACACGGTTTATGTGGTTACCGATAGTGAATTAATTTATGAAACCATTACCGGTGCCGGCGGTCATGCGATAATGAGCCAGCAAGAACATAGCTGTGGGAGTGATCGAATTGCAGAGGCTGTTGCAGATCTTGATATTGATATAGTGGTGAACGTTCAGGGAGATGAACCGTTTACCAATACCGAGGATATGCGCAATGTGCTACAGGTTTTTTATGAAAAAGATGCAGATGAAATAGACCTGGCTTCGTTGATGACGCCTATTTCAAAAATAGAGGATATAGAAAATCCAAATAATGTAAAGGTAATTGTAGATCAGGGGAGTTTTGCACTTTACTTTTCGAGAGCGCCTATACCTTACCGAAGAGATCGTGATGTAGAAAGTGTCTATTATAAACATAAAGGTATTTATGCATTTAGAAAGCAAGCGGTCTTAGATTTTGCCAAATTACCCATGCGCATGCTTGAAGCTGCAGAAAAGATTGAAGCTATTCGTTACTTAGAATATGGCAAACGTATCAAGATGGTACCTTCTGATGCTCCCGCTATTGGCATTGATACACCTCAAGATCTAGAGGAAGCTCGCGCTATTTTAAAAAATAAACAAAGCTGATGCAGCGATTCGCTCTTTTCATTTATAAAGCCTTAGGGTGGAAAATTAAAGGAAGATTTCCTGAAGAGGTCAACAAAATGGTAGTCATCGCTGCGCCACATACCAGTTGGCACGATTTCTATATGGGACTGCTTTTTAGAAGTTGTATTGGAGTTACGATTAACTTTTTGGGTAAAAAGGAACTATTCAAATGGCCTTTTGGATGGTACTTTAGAAAAGTAGGCGGAATTCCTTTAGACCGATTTAAGAGCGAAAATAAAGTAGATCGAATTGCCATTATGTTCAAAGAGCACGAGGTTTTTAGATTAGCGCTTTCTCCTGAAGGTACTCGAAAGAAAGTAGAAAACTGGAAAACCGGATTCTACTATATTGCTTTAAAAGCGCAAGTACCCATAGTACCCATCACGATGGATTTTGGAAAAAAAGAACATCGCATAGGTTTACCGCTTTATCCTTCGGGAAATTTAAATCACGATATGGCCCGTCTGAGATTATTCTTCAAGGATGTTCAAGGCAAAATTCCCGAGCGCAGTTAATTAAGCTTTCTTTAAAGATTTTGGCAATAATTGTGAAAATCTTCTTTCTTAACATATGCTAAAGAGTTACTAAAGCTTCGTTAAACTTCTATAATTTTCATTTTTAAAAATTTGATATTCAGACATTTGAGTTTACAAGTTAATTCGTTTGTAATTATTTAAGAACTGAGCTTGTTGCATTTACGTTACTTAGATGAACAAACAAATTAAACTAAAACTCAATTTATGAACATTTCAAAATTTCTTTTCGCAGGCGCTTTGGGCTTTTTAACATTAACTTCATGTAGCGACGATGATGATGATAATACAGGAACAGTAATCGTTGGTACTGCAGATTTATATGCAACAAGTCATGCTGATGGTAATGTGACAAAATATGACCTTTTAAGAGGTGGCTCTACCGTTTATACAACAGCAGCAACTGATGCTGAGGGTATCTATTATAGTCCAGATGATGATGGTTTTACGATTGCAGCACGAGGAGCAACACAAACTTCTTTGCAATCTTACTTCGGAATCAGTGATTTTATCGAAGCTACCGTTGATCTCAATGTAGATATTACAGGACCTTCGGCTTTACAAAGTCCACGTGATCTAGCAGTAAATGGAAACATCTATGTAGTTTCTGATAATGCTAATGATGATGGAAGATTTTTCGTCTTTGAAAAAGATGGAGATTCTTTTGAACTTAGAAATATAGTAACCGTAGAATTTGCTGTTTGGGGTATTGAATTTGTAGGTGACGATTTGTATGCAGTCGTAGATAGCAGCAGCGATCTTGCTGTATTTACAAATTTTGCTTCTTCAAATATGACTGATGCAACTGTAACTGCTAGTAAACGTATAACCGTTGAAGGAATTGTAAGAACGCACGGTTTAGATTTTGATGGTGATACGATGATTATGACTGATATTGCGGCTGCTTCAGGAGGAGATTTTGATACTGATGGTGCATTTCACGTGATTACAGACTTTGAATCAAAATTTGATGCTGTCGAAAATGGAGGAACACTTTCTGTAACAAATCAAATTCGTTATGAAGGTAGTGCAACATTATTAGGTAATCCTGTAAATGTGGTGTATGATGCCGATACAGATGCTGTCTACGTTGCCGAACTTGCAAACGGAGGCGGACAAGTATTAGCCTATGGAAATGTTTCTACCACTGGTGGAGGCAATGTAGCGCCAAGTTCTGCTGCATCACTTGCTGGTGTATCTTCATTATACTTATATAAAGACTAATCTACTCTTTTTTGTAGAATGTAAAAGCGCAGCCTTGCTGCGCTTTTTTTATTGGTGCCGCTAAAAGTTTTATTACGCTATTCCGATGACTATCGGGATGCCGCGGAATTGAAAATTTATTTCCAACCAACTTTTAGAGGCCCGCTTTGTCGCTAAACAGGCTTGCTCTGAGGTAGATTACGTATCAAGTATAAAATAATCAGTCTGCATTACAAGTGCATTAAACTGAAACTCTTCTTTCAAAAACTGAAGTGCCTTTTTAGTATAAAAAAAACTATGGGTGAAGTCATTTTTGTACGCCCAGGATTCAAAATCTTGTTCGGGCTGAAGTAGCGCTGTTTTGCAGTAAAGCTTACTGTTTTTTACTTTTAAAAGTGATTTTAAACGCGCAAATTCTTCATAGGGATTGTGAAAGTGCTCAATGACTTCACAGCAAATAATATAGTCGTAAGTTTCTTGTAATACCGAAGCTTCATTGTGGTAATAGATGTCATATTGCCTGATCCGAAGCCCTTCTTTCTTCAATAACTTAGATAGGACAGGATTAGGACCGCAACCATAATCCAAACCCGTTTGAGAAGCACTTTGATTTTTAACAACAGCATTACGCAGCGGTTCTAGAAATTTTAGATAGCCCTTATTGTCTAGACTGTTCTCGTGTTTGTCGTAGCGTTTTTTTTCAGCTTTTGCTGATGGAAGATTGTTAGGATCTAAAAAAACAGATGCACAAAATGTGCATCTGTTATAAATTCTGCCCTGATATGTCCCAAAATAATCTGAATTGTGCTTACAGAGCGGACAAGACATAGCTTAATAAAGCGATTTAAGCTTACTTAACTTAGCCTTCCATATTTCTAGAGTCTTTTTGTGTGCGGCAATATTTTTATGCACTTCTTTGACTAAAGGATTATCATCATCAACGTGTTGAAAGAATCCTAAATTATTTTCAAGCTGATTGATTTCGGCTTTTACTTCATCAATCTTTTTGGTGATAAAATAATGCTCTTTATTGAGTGCTTGATTACTGTCTTCATCAGCGATCGCTGCAACTCGATTTTCATATTTAATGAGTTCAGATTCTTTTTTACTTAAGTCTAGCTTCTTGAACAATCCGTCTAAAACTTTATTAAAATCTTGCTCGATACTCTTTTTAGAATGCGGCACCCGACCGGTATCTTTCCATTCTTTAATGATCGATTTGATCGTTTTTAGATCATCTCCGTGATTACCGGATAATTCAATATTCTTTACTTTTTCTAATAAAGCATTCTTTTCTTCCAGATTGCCTTTTTCTTCTTCAAGAACCTCTTTCTTTTCAGCGTGAAGACGGTCAAAGAAATGATTGCAAGCTTTTTTGAAGCGTTTCCAGATTTTATCGCTGTCTTTACGAGGAACATGACCAATTTTTTTCCAATCTGCCTGAATGCGTTTCATCAGATCTATAGTCACTTTGATGTCTTCGTTGTCCTTATTGTCTTCGGCTATTTGAACTAGTTCTAGCTTTTTCTGCAAGTTTTCATATTGTTGCTTTTTCTGGTTTTTATAAAAGCTATTCTTGTTGTGATTAAATTCTCGAGTAGCCTTTTTGAAAGCTTTCCAGGTAGGTTCATTTTCCTTTTTAGGCACTTTACCTATTTTGAAAAATTCTTCGCGCAAGGCATTAACCTCTTTCATTTGCTTTTGCCAGCCATTGTGAGCTGAGGCAGGATTAGCAGCAATCGTTTCGATTTTTGCGATTACTTCCTGCTTTTTGTCAAGATTTTCTTCATAAACCTTATCTATATTTTTAAAGTATTCTTGACGGGCATCGTGAATTTTACGCGTAGCAGCGCTAAACTTTTCCCAGATTTCTTCGCGGTATTCTTTAGACACAGGACCTACTTCTTCCTTCCAGATTTTGTGAAGCATTTGTAACTCCTTAAATGCGCGATTCACATCAGGTTCTTGCGCAAGCTCTTCTGCTTGCTCAATCAACTTAAGTTTTTTGTCAAGATTTTCTTTAAAATCTTTATCTCTAAACTCTCTGTTGAGATGTAGAAAATCGTAGAAATTTTCGATGTGATGGTGGTAATTGTTCCATACAAGATTGTAACGATCACGTGGAATATTACCGGCATTTCTCCAGCGTTCCTGAATGTCTTTAAACTTCTCAAAAGTGGTATTTATACTGTCTTCACCACCAACTTCATTTTTGAGCTCTTTCAATTCTTCAATTAACGCATTGCGTGTCTCCAAATTGGCGTTGAGATCTTTTTTGAGATTTTTATAGTAGTTGTTGCGCTTGTCGCGATAATCGAAATAAAGCGAATTGAATTCTTTCTTAAGCGGACTATAATACCTGAAGTCGATTATATTTCCACCTTCTTCCAGGAACTTTTCTTTAGCCTGCTCTTGCTCATCTTCAAATTGCGAAATAAAAGCTGCACGTAACTCGGTTACATGTTCTTTAATCGCTTGAACTTTATGATTATTCAGCAAATATTTAAACTCTTTAATAAGCTCCTCTTTACTTAAGCTGTCATAATCCTTTTTAGGAATGTCGTGACGCTCAGAGGTGCTCTCATCTTCGCTATCTTCATTAAGAGCAGCGTCAAGATCACTAGGGTCACTATCTTGATCATCATCCTCATCTTCTGCTACAAAATCCTCGTCATGCTCGTCTTCATTAGCGTCATCGGTTTTTGCGTCTTTAATGACATCTATAGATTCTGTAACCAGCTCTTCTTCTTGCGTAGTAGATGCTTCCTGAGTTTCGCTAGTCGAAGTTTTAGCCTCTTGGGATTCTTTTATAGAATCTTTTGAAGCAGTTTCTTCAACATTCTTATCGGTATTGGATGCTTTTTTTTCTTCTGACATTTGTTTCAATGTTATGGTGCTTAAATAAGTATTTAAAGATACTATTAAGTAAGCAATTAACAAGAGCAGAAGAGTAGAAGGCTGCTAATTCCAGATTTTCCAGGCAGCTTCTGCTTGAAGTTTCAACATCTCATAACCATTGCAGATGCGGGTTCCGTGTTCTTTTCCGTTTTTAAGAAACTGAGTTTCAACCGGGTTATACACAAGATCATACAGCAAGTGATTTTTAGAAAGCAACCTGTAAGGTATTTTAGGACAATCTGTTATGTTGGGGTATGTGCCCAACGGAGTCGTGTTGATGATCAGGGTATATTTTGAAAGCAATGCAGCATTGAGCGCATCGTAAGAAAATTGGTCTTTTTTAGGAGTTCTTGATACAAATTTGAACGAAATATCTTCAAGCTCAAGCGCATAAGCAATCGCTTTTGATGCGCCGCCGGTACCTAAAATCAACGCATGTGTATGTTTTTGAACAGTTAAAAACGGCTGAAGCGACTTGCGAAAGCCTAAATAATCGGTATTAAAACCTTTGAGTTTGCCGTTAGTCAGGCGCTTGATGGTATTAATAGCTCCTATAGCACTTGCGTGTTTGTTAAGCTCATCAAGATAGGGGATTACCACTTCTTTATACGGAATAGTCACATTAAAACCACCGCAATCCTCATTGGTGTCTAGAAGATTTTTTACCTCTTCTGGTGTAGCGCAGTCGTAATTTGAATAGAAACCGTCAATGGATTCATTTTCAAATTTCTCGGTAAAATATTTTCGAGAGAACGAGTAGTCAATGTTTTTTCCTATAAGTCCAAGTTTAATCATAATGGTTGGGTAATTCAATAGTTTTTGGTTGGGTTGGCTGCAAATGTCAGCTTTAGTTTAATTCTTTGCACGGGTTTTTTCCCCGTATTTTCCTAAAGCAACCACACTAAATATACCTAAAAGAATAAAAACCGTTGCCAGGCAGTTTTCTAAAGAAAGACTCGAAGGCCAAAAACGATCATAATTGGTAAGAATAGGATCGCCCACGCGGTCGTAGTTAATTTCGCCTAATTCGTTGCGTTCAAAAACAGGGTTTTTCCAAGGCCAAACAACGCCTAAAGAACCTGCGATAAACCCAATTATTCCAGCGTTTGTCTGATTTTTATAGTGCTTTAATAAATAACCTAAAAAGTTAGACAAGGTGACTAAACCGGTAACCGAACCTAAGGTGAATACCGCAATTACTTTTAATAAACGCACACGATGTGGATCATTTATGAAAGAAAAATCAGCTTGAACCAAATCGGATAGGGTGTCGTATAGCGCATTTACAGAATCTACCAGAAGTAACACATAGTTACCTAGGAGAATCAAAATGAATGATCCTGATAATCCGGGTAAGGTCATCCCAGAGACGCCAATGATTCCGCAGAAAAATACAAAGATGAGATTGTCATTTTGTGTCGCAGGTTCTAACAAGCTTATCAAGACTCCGGTTATGATTCCGAGTGAAAGAATAAGGATATTTTTTTGAGACCAGTCGTCAAAATCTTTACCTATGTAGTAAATGCTGCCAATGATCATCCCAAAAAAGGCACTCCAAACATAAAGCGGATAATGCTCAATCGCTACATCAAGTAATTTTGAAACGCTAAAATAACTGATGATCATTCCTAAGATGAGCAGAAATAAAAATCTTCCATTTACATAGCGCACAAAACTGCGGAACCTTCCGTTGAAAAGGAGTTTGAATGCATTTTTATTCACTTTTTGTAGCGAATAAATAAATTCCTCATAAAAACCTGCTACATAAGCGACAACACCACCAGAAACGCCGGGCACTTTATTGGCCGCTCCCATAGCAAGCCCCTTAAGTACCAGCCAGATCTTATCTGAAAATGAGCGGTGTTTAGATTCCATTATTTTGTTTAGAATTCGCAAAGCGTTCTAACAGAAAAATAGTTAAAAAGCCAATAATTGCCAATACGCTTACCAAAATGATTTTAGGGTCGCCTTCAAAATTTTGTGGCAAAATGCTTTTTTCTAGAAGCGGAACTTGCTGCCCGTGCGAATTTGTGCGATAAGAAAGCACCTCTTTCCAAGGCCAAACTTTATTTAAAGCACCAATCATAAAACCGGTGAGTAAGGCCAGCGTAAGGTTTTGATAATTCTTAAAGAGATAGGTGAGTACTTTAGAAAATGCTTTTAAACCGGTAACACATCCCAACATAAAAAGAATGAGGCGTAATAAAGCGTCTTTAAGCGACGGAAAGTCTAAGGCTAAAAGCGCATCAACAAAATTACGTACGGTACCTAAAACAATGCTGTAGGAGCCTAAAAGTAAAAGAATAAAGGAACCTGATATTCCTGGAAGTATCATCGCAATGATTGCGATAAATCCTGAAAGAAAAATAAACCAATAACTCGCACCGGTACTCAACGGCTCAGCAATGGTGATGTAGTATGAAACAACAATGCCAATTATTCCTGAAATAACTATACCAACATTCCAGGATTTAATTTGGGATCCTATATAAAGAATACTTGCGACGATGAGTCCAAAAAAGAAACCCCAAAGCAATAGCGGGTGTTCTTCTAATAAGAAGGTGATGAGCTTTGCAAGGGATAGAATACTGAGGCCAATACCTAAAAAAAGAGCCCCAAGAAATTTTAAATTGTATGTTTCTGCAGCAGTTTTAAACCCCTCTTTTTTCCACACTTTGAAAAAGGATGTATCTAGCTTATCTATCGTGGCGATGAGCTCTTCATAAATACCGGCGATAAATGCGATCGTTCCTCCTGATACACCAGGAACTACATCTGCAGCTCCCATAGCCAAACCTTTTAAAGTAATGACAGCATAATTAACTAGAGATCGTTTTTGAGACATGGTTTGGTTTTGATTAGGCCTCAAATGTATGAAAGAAATATAAAATCTATCTCTAATCCGAAGGGATAGTACAAAGAAAAGCCACATCGTTTTTACAATGTGGCTTCTATTTAAATTTTGCCTTTAATTTTATGATTTTTTTGCCTTTTTTATTTTTTTCAAGACGCTGCGTTTAGCATAGACAAAAGGAAAAAGTTCTTCGAGAATGATGTCATAATCCGGTTCTAAACGTAAAGCATTTTCTAGGTGGAAATATCCTTTTTCATCTTGATTTAGGCTGAAGTATAAGCCCGCTAATCTAAATTCAATTTGTGGAGATTCAGGATAAAACTCAATGGCTTCAAACAAATTGGTTACCGCTGCTTCATATTCACCTAAGTAAATAAGAATGTCGCATCGGGTCAGCCAGGTGTCTAGTTCATAGTTGCCTAATTCTAAGGTTTTACGATAACCGCGTTCTGCCTCTTCATAAAATTTTAAACGGTTGTTTATTTTCGCATAGCGTTTCCAATACAAAACATTTTCACCATCAATATTTATGGCTTTGTTGATGTAGTAGAGCGCATTTTGATAATCCATCTTCTTGGTGTAAAAGTCGGTTATCGCAATCCAACCCTTGTCTAGCAATGGATCTTCTTTTACCGTTTTTAAAAAGAACTCTATGGCAAGATCATCACAATGCAACTTTTGATAGCATTTACCCATTCTTAAGTAGGCAAATGATGTGGGATCATCTAAGCCCAAAGTGATTTGATAATTTTCTATCGCTTCATTATAGCGACCTAATTTTTCAAGCACTTTTCCTTTTTCAAAATAAGCTCCTATAAAGGTGTCATCACTTATAATCGCAAAATCGTAAGCCGCGAGTGCTTTGGTGTAATTTTTCAGATCAAAATATTGTTTCCCTACTTGATGCCAGGCCACTTCGCAGTACGGATTTTTGTCAAGAAACATATTGAGATAATCTATTGCTTCCTCGTGTTGTTCTAAAAAATCAAAGCAATAAATCACATTATACAATGCCGAATAGTCATCTTCATCAACTTCCAGACATTTCATAAAGCTGTATTTAGCATTTTGAAAATCGTCCATAAATAAGTATTCCATTCCTATTAGCGAATAGATATCGGCATCGGCGTCTGTAAGTTCAAGAGCAGTTTCTAGCAATTCAATCGCCATTTTATGATCATCTCGTTTAGAGAAAATATTGGCTTTTTGAATATAAACTTCTTCGTTTTGAGGTTCTAATTCATAAAGTTCTGCCAGCAAACGATCTGCTTCATCAAGTTTGTTCTCAAAAATTAAAATTTCAATCTTAAAAAGCTTGAGGTTTGAGGAGGAAGGGTGCTGGTCAAGACCAAGTTTTACAGCTTTCTTTGCGAGTGCAATTTTGCCATTTTCTAAGTAATGGTTGACAATATTCTCAAATTCATCCGAATCGAAGAAAAGGACATCATTTGTCTTTAACATAGATTCAAAACGGGTGAGCGGGAAATTATTCTCTTCGTGTTCTTGATTAAACTTCATA
>Ga0114910_1001312_pt1 | contig 11930 bp, 12 predicted proteins | sample MalvireepMed_908_FD_83500 | JGI IMG/M metagenome (GOLD analysis project Ga0114910, IMG submission 83500) | Marine viral communities from the Global Malaspina Expedition - Malaspina viral metaG DeepMed_908 | ecosystem: Environmental > Aquatic > Marine > Oceanic | place: Mediterranean Sea...
CATAGGTTCCCTGGCCAACCTTGCCCTCCACAAGTCCGCGCCTGCCTGCTTCGGCGTAGGCGCGGCTGACCGTCGTGAAGTCGATCTTGAGGGCTTCAGCCAATGCGCGTTGCGGGGGGAGCCGGTCACCTGCCGCGAGTTTGCCGGACGTGATATCGGCAGACAGCGCGTCGGCGATTGCCAGATAAAGCGGCCCGTCAGCCCGCCGGATGGCCGGGCACCAAGCCGCCCTGGCTTCGGTTTTCTCCATAATGCCACCCCGATTTGCAATTGCAGGGATATTGTATGGAGTTGTCTGAAAATGCAAGCCGCGGCAATGCGTCCGGCGCTCAATCGGCTTGCTGGCATCGTGTCCGCAGGCGGCGCGGCCTAATTATCCGTGACTGTAGCGATTCGCTCAGACTTGGCCGATCTCGCCCCCTGCCGCATCCGCATGTCCCGAACCTGGCTCACCACCAGCGCCACGATGAACAGCCCGGTCATCATCAGCACCATGGTCGGCGCCGGTTCGCTGTCGATGTGGTAGCTCACGAAAATGCCGATCAGTGCGCTCAGGATCACCGATCCCACGGCGACACTGAGCATGCCCACGAAGGTTCGGGCGACGAGGAAGGCGATAGCGCCCGGCGCCACCAGCAGCGCGATCGACAGGATGATGCCGACGGCCTTCAGGCTGGCGACGATCATCAGGGCGATGGCTGTCAGCAGCCCGTAATGCAGCCAGCCGGTCTTCAGCCCGATGGCCTGGGCGTGCATCCCGTCAAAGGCCTGGGCAACCAGATCGCGCCATTTGGTGATCAGGAAGGTGCTGCACAGCATTGCCAGAAGCGCGGTGCTGCCGATGTCGGACCAGCTGACGCCGAGCATGTCGCCGAACAGGATATGATCGAGATGCAGGCTGGAGCGGACGCTGACATGCATCACGATCCCCAGCCCGAACATGCCGGAGAACACGATGCCCATCATCGTGTCTTCCTTCACCCGGCTGTTGGCATTGAGCCAGCCGGTGGCGACCGCGCAGAACAGACCCGCGCCAAAGGCGCCCACGGCCAGCGGCACACCGGCGATAAACGCCATGACGATGCCTGGCAACACGGCGTGGCTCATCGCATCGCCCATCAGCGACCAGCCCTTGAGCACCATCAGCGAGCTCATGGCCGCCATCGGCAGCGCGATCAGGAAGGTGATCAGGAACGCCTTCTGCATATAGGCAAAGCGGAACGGATCGATGAAGAAATCCAGCCAGACGTCCATCAGTTGGCCTCCGCTTCCGTGTTGCCGCCGCGCGCCTTGGCGCGCTGGGCCAGCAACCCGTGCCGGGGCGCGAACAGGAAGGCCGTGAGAAACAACCCTGTCTGCAGCATGATCACCACGCCCCCCGTTGCGCCGTCAAGAAAATAGCTCAGATAGACCCCGACAAAGGAGGTGATCGAGCCGATCGCCACGGCGATGACGATCAGTTTCGGAAACCGGTCGGTGAGCAGATAGGCGGTGGCGCCCGGCGTCACCACCAGCGCAATCACCAGAAAAGCGCCAACCGTCTGCATGGCTGCAACGGTTGAGGCGGCGAGCAGGGTGAAGAAAACGACCTTGAGCGCGGTGGCGTGCAGGCCGATGGCGCGGGCATGGCTTTCGTCGAAAAATACCAGCATCAGGTCTTTCCAGATCACCGACAGCACGACCAGCGTTACCACACCAATGATCATCAGCTGCGTGGAATCCGCAGGCGTGATGGCCAGCACATTGCCCAGAACGATGGTCTGCACATTGATCGGCGTCGGCGAGATCGACACCATGAACAGCCCCAACGCAAAGAACGAGACGAAGATCATGCCGATGATCGCATCCTCGCGCAGCCTGGTGCGGGCGCGGATGGCGAGCATGGCCGCCGCCGCCAGCCCGCCGGCCAGAAACGCGCCCGCCGCAAACGGCAGGCCCAGCATATAGGCGCCGGCAACACCCGGCACGATCGAGTGCGAGAGCGCGTCACCGATCAGCGACCAGCCCTTGAGCATCAGGTAGCACGACAAAAACGCACAAATCGCCCCGGTCAGCGCCGACACCCACATGGCGTTGACCATATAGCCATAGGAGAAGGGTTCCAGCAGCAGGCCCATCAGAGGTTCTCCCCGCCGCTTGTCGCCTTGTCCTTGCGGGCCTTGCGCTCCGCTTCGCCGTAGATCACGAATGGCCGCTCGTCGTCGGTCAGCACGGTTACCTGGCGGCGGTCGTCATCATCATGCAGATCCTGCCCGCCCAGAACAAAGTGCCGCAGCACACCGCCGAAAGCTTTCTGCAGGTTTTTCTGGGTGAAGACTTCGCTGGTCTGCCCTTCGGCCAGAACGCTGCGGTTGATCAGCACGGCCCGGTCGCAGAACTCCGGCACACTGCCGAGATTGTGGGTCGAAACCAGCATGACGCGGCCTTCGGCGCGCAGATCCTTGAGCAGCTCGATGATCTGGTTCTCGGTGGTCACGTCGACGCCGGTGAAGGGTTCGTCGAGCAGGATCACCTGGCCTTCCTGTGCCAGGGCGCGGGCCAGAAACACGCGCTTTTTCTGGCCGCCCGACAATTCACCGATCTGGCGTTTGCGAAAGGCGCTCATGCCGACCCGCTCGAGGGCATCATTGACGGCTTCGCGGTCCTTGGGGCGGGTCATCCGGAGAAAATTCATGTGGCCGTAGCGGCCCATAAGAACAACGTCCTCAACCAGCACCGGAAAGGACCAGTCGATCTCCTCGCTCTGCGGCACATAGGCGACCAGATTGCGGCTGAGCGCCTGCCTGACGCTCAAGCCCATGATGTTGATCTGGCCACTGGCCAGCGGCACAAAGCCCATCAGTGATTTGAACAAGGTCGATTTGCCACTGCCATTGATGCCGACAAGGGCGGTGATCGAGCCCCGTGGCACCGAGAACGAGGCGTTGTCGAGCGCCCGGTTGCCATTGCGATAGATCACCGAAACGTCGCGGACATCGAGGCCGCCGGTCTCTGGCGGCGAAGTCTGGATAGGGGTGGATATCGTCATGGTTTTGCTGTCAGTCCGGTGACAATGGTTTCAGAGGTGACCCTGAGCAGATCGAGATAGGTGGGAACCGGCCCGTCCGGCGTCGAAAGCGAATCCACATACAGCACGCCGCCATAGGCGATGCCGGTTTCCCGCGCCACCTGCTGGGCTGGCTTGGGAGAGACGGTGCTTTCGGAAAAGATCACCGGGATATCGTTATCGAGGATCAGATCGATGATGCGGCGCACCTGCTGCGGCGATCCCTGGCTGTCGGCGTTGATCGCCCAGATGGCGGCTTCCTTGAGGCCAAAATCCCTGGCCAGATAGGAGAATGCGGCCTCGCTGCTGACAAGCCAGCGCTTCTCTTCCGGCAGCGCTTCAATCGCGGCGCGGATCGGCGCGAAAGTGGCTGCTATTTCGGTCTTGTAGGCCTCGCCATTGGCGGCGTAGGCGCTGCCATTGTCCGGATCGGTTTCGGACAGGGCGCGGACGATGTTGTCGATATAGATGTTGGCGTTGCCCGGCGACATCCAGCCATGCGGATTGGCCCGGCCCTCGTAAGCGCCTTCGCCAATCATGATCGGCTCGACGCCATCTGACAAAATATAGGCTTTCACGTTGCCGAGATTTTCCAGATAGCGCTCGAACCAGGTTTCCAGACCAAGGCCGTTCCACAGCACAACATCGGCGCCAAGCCCGCGCTTGATGTCGCCGGGCGTCGGACGGAACATATGAATTTCAGCACCTTCCCGGGTGATCGAGACCACCTCGGCATGCTCGCCCGCGACATTGCGGGCCATGTCGGCGAAAACGGTGAACGAGGTCAGAACCTTGATCTTCGCCAGCGCGGGTGTGGCAGAGGTCAGCCCGAGTGAAATGAAAAGTCCGAGAATTGCGATAAGGCGCATGATTTCTTCCTGCGAATGGTTTGCAAGAAGCAATCTATGCGCATTCGGCCGCTTGTCAATGCTTTTGCAAATCATTTGCAAGTGTAGCGATTGACGGGCGTGCTTTGCTGGTCCCGTGGGACTGCTGTCACGGTGCATCAACGAGAAGGAAAGCCGCTTCCAGGGCTGCCTGGATCTGTCAGGGGATGGTGGAATGTTCGGGGCGCAGCGGTGCAGGAAGCCACCTGGCCCAGCCGTCAGAGCCGGGATTCAGGCCGTGCCGAGGCGGGTGTTGCGGTCAATCAGGAACTTGTCGAACAGCGGCAGGCTGGCAGCGCCCAGTGCCCGGGCGAGGTGGCCGACGGTTCCCGGCAGAATCTTCGGGACTTCGAGCCCGCGCAGGTCATAGGTGCTGATCTCCTGCCGGGTTGCGGCGACGATCTTGTCCCTGATTTCGGCAGGTACCCCGCCATCGATGATGACATGCTCGAAATCGATGATTGCGGCGGATGATACAATCGCCTGCGCCAGCCCGCGCGAAACGCTGCCCACCCACTCTTCGGCGAGGGCTTCAAAGCCGGTCCATTGGTCCGGGCTGTTCCAAAGCGGTGACGGATCACGGCCAGAAGCCCTGAGCATGCGCTCGAGCAACATGATGGACGCCCGGTCGATGAGTTGCACCGTCTTGCCCTCCGGGCCGACGACCGGCAGAGGTCCGATAGCGCCGGCATTGCCTGTCCGGCCGGAGTAGATGCTGCCGTTGAGCACGACGCCGCCACCGATAAAGGTGCCGATGTAGAAATACAGATAATCGCTTAAATCCTGATGCTCACCGAAAATCAGCTCCGCCGCACAGGCCGCCGTCGCGTCATTCTGCAGGTAGACCGGCATATTGCAGAAGCTGGCGAGTTCGGCCCTCAGGTCGCAATTCCGCCAAAGGTCCATTTCCTCGCGCGGCGCTCCGGCCTGCTCGGTCCAGTCCCACAAGAGAAAGGGGGTGGCGATACCCAGTCCGGCGACCCGGTCGCTCAGTTCCGCGGGAAGCAGCTGCATCAGGTCTTCCAGACCGTCGCGGACAAAAGTGATGATCAGCGGCGGAGTCGGCCACGGGTAGCTCTTACGCAAGGTGCCCTTAATCTCTCCGAGGAAATTGACCAGGATCAGTTCGGCGCTGCGCCGGCCGACTTTCAGTCCGATGAAAAAGGCGCCGTCCGGGTTGATCGACATGGGGACCGAGGGCTGGCCGACCTTGCCGCGCACCGGTTCACCCTTGATGATCAGGTCTTCGGCTTCCAGATCCCGCATGATGACCGAGCCGGTTTGCGCTGAAAGGCCGGTCATCCGCGCAATGTCTGTCTTGGCCAGGCTGCCGTGAGTGTAGACGAGGCTGAGCACGAGTTTTTGGTTATAGGCCCGCAAGCCGCTCTGGTTGGAGCCGCGCATGGACTGGTTGAATGTACCAGTACGGCCATCGTGAGCATTCGCGTCTTCCGGCACCTGTCAGTTTCCTCCCGGCATCATCAGCAATGGCATATGCTGGCCAATATGATGGCTAGTTAGCAAAACAATGCGCGAATGACGAGCCTCAGTCAATTAGTAAATAAGAGTTATTTATTAATTGACAACGGCGGTCGTTCGTGGTGTTCTAAAGGTGACGCGGGAACGGGAGAGAGGATCTCGTTTCGGCGCACATGCAGACTGAACTGCTTAGCCAATCCCGGGAGGATAACATGAATTCCATTTCCACACTAAAGACTGCCTTGTTCGCGGCCGCCGCATTTGGCGTGATGGCGTCTGCGCCTGCCTATGCCGCCAGCCACAGCGTTGGCGCCTGCCTGATCACCAAGACCGACACCAACCCGTTCTTCGTCAAGATGAAGGAAGGTGCGGAAGCCAAGGCCGCAGAACTTGGCGTTTCGCTTAAGTCCTATGCCGGCAAGGTTGATGGCGACCACGAAACTCAGGTCGCAGCCATCGAGACCTGCATCGCCGATGGGGCCAAGGGGATCCTGATCACCGCCTCCGACACATCTTCAATCGTGTCCGCAGTCAAGCAGGCCCGCGACGCTGGCCTCGTGGTCATTGCGCTCGATACGCCGCTTGACCCGATTGACGCTGCTGATGCGACATTTGCCACCGACAATTTCCTCGCCGGCGAACTGATCGGGAAATGGGCTGCTGCTACGCTTGGCGCGGAAGCTGCCAATGCCAAGATCGGAATGCTCGATCTGGCCGTCAGCCAGCCGACCGTTGGCGTGCTGCGCGATCAGGGCTTCCTCACCGGCTTCGGAATCGACGTCAAGGATCCGGCCAAGTGGGGTGACGAAGATGATGCCCGCATCGTCGGCAATGACGTCACCGCCGGCAACGAGGAAGGTGGCCGCAAGGCGATGGAAAACCTTCTTGCCAAGGACCCGATGATCAACGTGGTCTACACCATCAATGAACCCGCCGCTGCCGGTGCCTATGAAGCCCTCAAGGCCATCGGCCGCGAAGGCGACGTGCTGATCGTCTCCGTCGATGGCGGTTGCCCGGGCGTGGCCAATGTCAAGGACGGCGTCATCGGCGCCACTTCGCAGCAATATCCGCTGTTGATGGCATCGCTCGGCATTGAAGCCATTGCTGCCTGGGCAAAGGACGGCACCAAGCCGGCTCCGACCGAGGGCAAGGACTTCTTTGACACCGGCGTGGCACTTGTCACCGACAAGCCTGCCGAGGGCGTCGAGTCGATCTCGGTTGCCGAAGGCATGGATCGCTGCTGGGGTTGATAACCTGCTCTTGGAGGTAAACACTGCTGGGGCGGCCTTCGGGCCGCCTCATTGCAAAGTGGGCGCTATGCCGAACCGGCCTCAGCCGGATGCAAGACGGCAAGTGCATGACGTGTGACGTTGGGGAGGAACCATGTCCAATACGCAGGATTTCGAAAAAGCCGCGGCCACAAGCCCGACTACGGTTGCCGCATTTGTGACCCATGACAAAAGTGTCGTAAAGCAGATCCAGCATACCTTGCATCAGACGCCGTGGATGGTGCCGTTGATCGTCTTGATCGGCTCTGTTCTGGTCTTTGGTCTGCTGCTCGGGCAGAAATTCTTTTCGCCCTTTGCGCTGACGCTGATTTTGCAGCAGGTTCAGATCGTCGGCATTCTCGGCGCTGCCCAGTCGCTGGTCATTCTGACCGCCGGCATCGACCTGTCGGTCGGCGCGATCATGGTGCTGTCCTCGGTGGTCATGGGATTGTTCTCGTTCCGCTACGGCCTGCCGACCGAAATCGCGGTTCTCGCGGGTATCGCCTGCGGCACCTTCTGCGGCTACATCAACGGCTTTCTCGTCGCCGTGATGAAGCTGCCGCCCTTCATCGTGACGCTCGGCATGTGGCAGATCGTGCTGGCCACCAATTTTCTCTATTCGGCCAACGAGACCATTCGCGCCCAGGACATCGCCAACGATGCGCCGCTGCTGCAGTTCTTCGGCAACAAGATCGCCATCGGCGGCGCCGTGTTTACCTTTGGCGCGATCTTCATGGTGGTGCTGGTGCTGTTCCTTGCCTATGTGCTGAAGCAGACCGCCTGGGGACGGCACGTCTATGCGGTCGGCGACGATCCGGAGGCGGCTGAGCTTTCAGGCGTTCAGGTCAAGCGCACGCTGATTTCGGTCTACATGTTGTCTGGCCTGATATGCGCTTTTGCCGGCTGGGCGCTGATTGGCCGCATCGGCTCGGTTTCGCCGACATCGGGGCAGCTCGGCAATATTGAATCAATCACCGCGGTGGTGATCGGCGGCATCTCGCTGTTTGGCGGACGCGGCTCGATCATGGGCATGCTGTTTGGCGCCCTGATCGTCGGTGTCTTCTCGCTCGGCCTGAGACTGCTCGGCGCCGATGCGCAATGGACCTACCTGCTTATCGGCGTGCTCATCATTGCCGCCGTCACCGTCGACCAGTGGATCAGAAAGGTGTCAGTCTGATGGAACCCATCCTTAAAGGACGTAATCTCGTCAAACGCTATGGCCGTGTGGTCGCTCTCGACAACTGCGATTTTGATCTTCACCACGGCGAAATCCTGGCTGTTATCGGCGACAACGGGGCGGGCAAGTCGACCCTGATCAAGGCGGTTTCGGGCGCAGTTACCCCCGACGAGGGCAAGATCTGGCTCGAAGGCAAGGAGATCAAATTCCATTCGCCTCTGGATGGGCGGCATGCCGGCATCGAGACCGTCTACCAGACGCTTGCCATGTCGCCCGCCCTGTCGATCACCGACAACATCTTCATGGGCCGCGAATTGCGCAAACCGGGGTTCATGGGATCGGTGCTGCGCCAGCTCGATCACAAGGCGATGGATGAGTTTGCCCGTGAGAAACTCAATGAACTGGGGCTTATGACGATCCAGAACATCAACCAGGCTGTCGAAACCCTGTCGGGCGGCCAGCGCCAGGGCGTAGCAGTGGCGCGGGCCGCGGCGTTCGGCTCCAAGGTCATCATCCTGGACGAGCCGACTGCGGCTCTGGGCGTCAAGGAAAGCCGGCGGGTTCTCGAACTGATCCTCGATGTGCGCTCGCGCGGCATCCCGATCATCCTGATCTCGCACAACATGCCGCATGTCTTCGAAGTCGCCGACCGGATCCATATCCACCGGCTCGGCAAACGGCTCTGCGTCATCAATCCGAAGGATTACACCATGTCGGATGCCGTCGCCTTCATGACCGGGGCCAAGGAGCCGCCGCAAGAAGCCATAGCGGCCTGAAACCGGCAATGAAGCTTGAAGGCAACGCCGCTGCACTGGTCGAAGCCGCCAGTGCCAGGGCAGGGGAGCGCAAGCGCTTTATCCTGGCGCTGGCCGGCCCGCCCGGCGTTGGCAAGTCAACATTATCGGAAGCGCTGGTGGCCGAATTCGTCCGGCGCGGCCATGGTGCGGCAATCGTTCCGATGGACGGGTTTCATCTGGACAATGCGGTACTTGAAGCGGGTGGAACATTGGCGCGCAAGGGGGCTCCGTTCACCTTCGACACCGGCGGTTATGCGGCGCTGCTTCACCGGTTGCGCACCGAACCGGAGCGCAACATCGCCATCCCGGTGTTCGACCGGGCGCTGGATCTGTCGCGTGCCGCCGCCCGCATCATCACCCCCGACCACCGGTTTCTCATCGCGGAAGGCAACTACCTGCTGCTCGATGAACCGCCCTGGGCGCAGATGCTCATACAGTTCGACTTGACTGTCATGCTGACTGCCAGCCTGGACGAGTTGCGCGCACGGCTGGTTGATCGCTGGCTCGGCCACGGCCTCAATGCCGAACAAGCGCTGGCGCGCGCCCTGTCCAATGACATCCCCAATGCCGAACTGGTGGTCCGCCGGTCGATCAAGGCTGACCTTGAGGTCTCCAGCGATAGCTGAAGCCTGGAGCGGGCTATAGCTGGCTGGGTGAGGTGCGAGACACGCAATGCAACTCTGCTTGCTTCGCATAGGTCGCTTCGCTGACTGCACGATCAGTCAAAAAAAGCCCCGGCGCTTTCACACCGGGGCTCCAATCAGTCAGCTGAGCCGAAGACTATTCGATTTCAGCGTACTTGCCGTCTGACCAGCGGTAGAAGACGTAGCCCGGAAGCGAAACGTCGCCCTTGTCGTCAAAGCTGAGATCGCCAAGCACGGTCTTGAAGTCGCCCGCATTAAGGGCTTCGCGAACCGCGTCATAGTCGGTCGAACCGGCAGCGGTGACAGCCTGCGCATAAGCCTGGATGGCTGCATAGGTGTACATCACGTAGCCTTCGGTGGTCTTGCCGGCATCCTTGAGTGCCTTGACGACTTCAGCAGCAGCCGGGCTCTTGGTCGGGTCCGGAGAGAAGGTCATCAGCGTGCCTTCGCCGGCATCACCGGTGATGGCCCAGTATTCGTCGGTGACCAGAGCGTCGCCCGAAACCAGAACAGTGGACATGCCCTGTTCCTTCATCTGGCGAGCCATCAGACCGGCTTCAGTGTGATAACCACCGACATAAAGAACGTCGATGCCTTCCTGCTTCATCTTCGAGACGAGAGCGGAATAGTCCTTCTCACCTGCGGTGTAGGCTTCGTACATCGCTGCAGTGCCGCCGCCGGCTTCAAACGAACCCTTGGTGGCGTCTGCAAGACCCTTGCCGTAGGCGGTCTTGTCATGAACGAAGGCGATCTTCTTTCCAGCGAAGTTCTTCAGCAGATAAGCAGCTGCTGTTTCGCCCTGCTGGTCATCACGACCGCAAACGCGGTAGGTGCCGCCATCAGCGCCGCCTGGACGTTCGTCCGTGAAGGTCGGGTTGGTCGAGGCCGGCGAGATCTGGATGATGCCTTCATCGGAGTACACTGCCGATGCAGGAATCGAGGAGCCCGAGCAGAAGTGACCTGCAACGAAAGCCACGCCGCTGCCGGCAAACTGGTTGGCGACAGCAACGGCCTGCTTCGGATCGCAGGCGTCGTCACCGATTTCAAGCTTCAGCATTTCGCCGTTGACACCGCCAGCAGCGTTGATGTCCGCGACAGCCTGTTCGGCGCCGGTTTTCATCTGCTCCCCGAAGGATGCGTACTGACCTGTCATCGGACCTGCGGTTGCAATGACGATGTCAGCCGAGGCTGAAGACATTGCGAAGCCGAGTGCGGCTCCGGCCAAAAGAATCTTCTTCATATCAACTCCCAGCAACGCCTGTTCGTTTCCTGTCACCGGTGCCGCAGGCGCTGTCTGTGTCGGCGCCGGTGTGGGGGGCTTATGCCCCATGTACAACCATCTAATCCGATCTTCTCAAAGAAATACAGACCTTTTTAGATGGTGATTCAAACCATTTTTCCCAGCGGTTAATTGCTCTTCTGACGCCAGCCGAATGGTCCTGAACGGGTGAAAGCAAAACTGTATTGTGTTGCTATCTGACCGGCGCGCGTGAAGCGCATTCCGAGAAACGCGAAAAGCAGAATGACAATGAAATCGACCACGAAATAGTAGCCCGACAACAATGTCCCGCTGAACAGTGCGAAATGGATAAACCTGACGGCCAAGCCGAGGATCAGCATATAGCCGGCAAGCTGCAGCGGCGTTCGCCAGGTCTGTGCCACAGCCCGGCCGGTCATCCATGCCGTGCCGCCGCCCAGGATCATCGTGACGAAGATGAATTCCGCAATGGAGACTTCCCACAAGAGGCCGTTTTCCATGTCCTAGTTCCCTGTTGCTGCGATAGGCATTAGTGAGCTCCGCCTTCGAGATAGGCCGCACGAACCTCGTCGCGTTTGAGCAATTCGGCACCGGTGCCCGACATGGTGATGTTGCCATTGACCATCACATAGCCGCGGTGAGCCAGCTTCAGCGCATGAAACGCATTCTGCTCGACCAGGAATACGGTCAAGCCTTCGTTGGTGTTGAGTTCCTTGATGATCTCGAAGATCTGCTTGACGATCAGCGGCGCCAGCCCGAGCGACGGTTCGTCGAGCAGCAACAGCTTTGGCCGGCTCATCAGTGCGCGGGCAATTGCCAGCATCTGCTGTTCGCCGCCCGAAAGCGTCCCGCCGCGCTGCACCGCGCGCTCCTTCAGGCGCGGAAACAGATCGAAGACACGCTTGATGTCGTCATCAAAATGCTTGTCGTCAACCAGCTGCGCGCCCATCTGCAGGTTTTCCATCACCGTCATGCGGCCAAAGATACGGCGGCCTTCGGGCGACTGGGCGATGCCCATCCGGATGATTTCATGTGTCGGGGTGCGGGAAATGTCCTGGCCGTCGAAAATGATCTCGCCGGCGCGGGCCCGGGGGCTGCCGCAGATGGTCATCATAAGGGTCGATTTGCCAGCGCCGTTGGCGCCGATCAGGGTGACGATCTCGCCCTTTTTAACGTCGACATCGACACCACGAAGCGCAACGATCTTGCCGTAGTAGGTTTCCACGCCACGGATTGTCAGAAGGTTCTGGTCGTCACTCATGACTGGCCTCCTTCACCGTTCTCCGACGGTTTGGTCTTGCCGTGGATCACCGGCATGTCGATGCTTTCCTCGACTGCGGCGACTTCATCTTCGTCGACGCCGAGATAGGCCGA
>Ga0114910_1001313_pt1 | contig 11930 bp, 13 predicted proteins | sample MalvireepMed_908_FD_83500 | JGI IMG/M metagenome (GOLD analysis project Ga0114910, IMG submission 83500) | Marine viral communities from the Global Malaspina Expedition - Malaspina viral metaG DeepMed_908 | ecosystem: Environmental > Aquatic > Marine > Oceanic | place: Mediterranean Sea...
CGACGATATCGACTTCGCAGCCGCCTTCGGCCCGGTCGAGGGTGCGTCGGGCACGATCCGGTTGTCGCGCAGCCGCAGGCTGGCCTCGCGCGCGGCGAGCGGTTCGAACCGGGGCGGGTCGTCGCGGTCGTGCAGCTCGAACGCGCCATTGGTCAGCACCAGCGCGCCATTGGTGTAGGACCAGTCGCCCTGTGCTGCGCGCAGGTCGAGCGGGACGGCGTCGAGCCCGATATCCGCCCCGCGAAACGTGCCTGCAATCTCCCGCCCGAGCCGCGCACGCAGGTCCGAGATCGCGAAGCGCGCGGCGCTGCCGCCCGATCCCAGCACCACGTCGAGGGAGCGCGCGGAAAGCGCGCCGGGAAAGGCGAAGCCGATCGGGCCGCTGTCGATGGCGATCGCCGTGCCCGCCAGCCGCCCGTCGAGATCGAGGCTCGGCGCACCCGCGGCGATGCTGATGTCGCCGCGATTCGCCGTCAGGATCGGACGCCCCCGGGCCGGGCACAGCGTGATGGCGCGGCTCTCCAGCTCAAGATTCGCATAGACCAGCCGATCGAAACTCACCCGTGTGCAATCGGGCCACAGCGCAAGGCGGGTGCCGTCGAAGCTGCCCTTCACCGACAGGTTGAGGCCGCGCGCAAAGCCACCGGGCAGCGGCCCGTTCGCCCGCACCGCGCCCGCCAGCCCAACGGTTCCACCGCTTGCCTGCGCCACGGCGAGCCGCGGGATCGCGAGGCTGGCATCGCCCGCGCGATATTCGTCCATCGACAAGTGCAGGACGAGCCGCCCCGAGGCGCTGCGCTCCATCCGCCCCGCGATGACCGGGATGCCTGCGCCGCCGGTGCGGAAATTGGCGGTCGCGCGCGGCAGTGCCCCGCGCGTCGGCTGGATCGATCCGCGCGAAACCGAGAGGATGCGCGCTCCGCTCGATCCGAACAGGTCGGCGCTCGGCACGCCGATCGCGATGCCCCGGTCGCCGGTCGAGACCTCGACTTCGGCGGCCAGTCGGCTGTCGGCGGTTTCGCGGACCAGCGCATTACGCAGGCGGGCGAGCAGCGGCGCGGCCAGCGTGCCCCGGCTCGCCCGCTCCCACCCGCGCACGCGGTCCTGCCAGCCGCCGCCTGGCGTCACGCCTTCGGCTGCAATGCTGGCACTCGCGCGCCACCGGCCTCCATCGATGCGGCGGGCCGTGCCTTCGGCTGCGAGGCTGTCCGCCGAAAACCCCGCCACCCGCGCGTCGCCGAAGCCGAGGTCGTAGCGCAGGTTCGTCTGGCCATCGCGCAGCACCAGCGCACCTTCGATCGTGCTGCGCCGCGCCGCGAACGGTTCCGCCGCAATCCCCGCCGCCGTGCCGTCGACCGCCAGATCGAGCCCGTCGAGCGAATCGTCGATCGTCAGGACGATGGGCGAGCGCAGGTCTTCCACGCGGATCTGCGGATCGTCGCAGGCGATTCGGGCGATGCGCAGCGGACCGCGCAAGCTCGGGCGCCCTTGCCGCACCGCGATGCGGCCCTGCCCGCGCGCATTCTCCAGCGCGCAGCCCGCCAGCGCCAGCTCCTCGCCGCGCAGGCCATAGCGTCCGGCAAATCCGCCGGCGAGCCTGCCTTCGCCTGCCAGCGCAACCGCAAGATCGCCGTAGGTGCCGCCGATATCCGCACGCCCGTCCACGATCCTCACGTCGAGGTCGGGCAGCCCCGGCGGGCCGCCGCTATCGCGAAACAATACGCGGTCGAGCGTGCCGAAACTGATCCCATCCTCTTCCAGCGTGCCCTTCAGGCGCGGGCTTTCGAGCGTGATTCGCCCCAGCTGCGTGCCGAAGGGCCGGATGCGCAGGTCGACGACGGCGCGCTGAATGGTCAGGTCGGGGTCGGCGGGATCGCCGATGACGATGTTGCGCAATATCTGGTGGTCGGGCCCGACCGACTCGATCTCGTAGGTCGCGGGCAGATCGTAGGCTTCGAGCTGATCCTGGAGAAAATCGTCGGCGATCGAATTGCGCGAAAACCATGCGACCGCCAGCGCAACGGCCACGAGCAGCAGGGTTGCGCCGAGCGCATAGGCAAGAAGTCTGCGCGCGCTGCGTCGTCCGCCCGCGCCCTCGCCCTCTCCGACGTCGCTTTCACCATCTGCATTGGCGCCGTCGGCCATTCGCGTCACTCACTTGCGTGTCATGCCGGCAACAGGCACCCTTGCGCATCGGTGCAATCCTATCGGGATGTCGGCGTGGCGCAAGGAAATGACGATATCGCCGCAAAAAGCAGCGGCAATCCCGCCGACGGTCATCGCGAGCGGCTGCGCAAGCGCCTGCTGACCGGCGGGGCGGAAGCGCTCGCCGATTACGAAGTGCTCGAATACCTGCTGTTCGCGGCGATACGGCGGGGCGATACGAAGCCCGTCGCCAAGGCGCTGCTCGCCCGCTACGGCTCGCTGGCCCGCGTGCTGGAGGCCGATCCCGCAGCGCTCGCGAAGTCGCCCGGCATGGGCGAGGCGAGCGCAGCCGCGCTCAAGGCCGTGGCGCTGGCAGCACGGCGGATGACGCGCGGCGAAGTCGCGCAAAAGCCGGTGATCGCCAACTGGCACGCGCTGATCGACTACCTCACCACCGACATGGCGAACCTGACGGTGGAGCGCGTGCGCGTGCTCTACCTCGATACGCGAAACCGGCTGGTGCAGGATCACCACGTGGGCGACGGGTCGCTGGACGAGGCGGCGATCCACCCGCGCGAGGTGATCCGGCGCGGGCTGGACCTTGGCGCGGCGGCGCTGATCCTCGTCCACAACCACCCCAGCGGCAGCCCCGAGCCCAGCCGGGCGGACATCCTTGTGACGCAGCGGATCGCCGAGGCTGGGCGGCTGCTCGGCATCGGCGTCCGCGATCACGTCATTATCGGCCAGGGCCGCCATGTCAGCCTGAAGGCGAAGGGCTTGATCTAGCGCGCCCCGCCGCTAAGCCGCGCGGCACTCAACCCCGAAACCGGAGCCCCACCGATGGTCCCCCGCTACGCCCGCCCCGAAATGACCGCCCTGTGGGAGCCCGAGGCGAAATATCGCATCTGGTTCGAGATCGAGGCGCACGCGACGCAGAAACTTGCCGACCTGGGCGTGGTGCCCGAGAGTGCGGCCAAGGCGCTGTGGGACTGGTGGGAGACGAACCCGGAAATCGACGTCGATGCGATCGACGCGATCGAGGCGGTGACCAAGCACGACGTAATCGCCTTCCTGACCTGGGTGGCAGAGCATGTGGGCGAGGAAGCGCGCTTCATGCACCAGGGCATGACCAGTTCGGACGTGCTCGACACCACGCTTTCGGTCCAGCTGGTCCGCGCGACCGATATCCTGCTGGCGGACATGGACGGCCTGCTCGACGCGCTCAAGCGCCGGGCGGAAGAGCACAAGTTCACCCCCACCATCGGGCGCAGCCACGGCATCCATGCCGAACCCGTGACCTTCGGGCTGAAGCTGGCGCAGGCCTATGCCGAGTTCGACCGCTGCCGCGCGCGGCTGTGGGATGCGCGCACCGAAATCGCGACCTGCGCGATCTCCGGCGCGGTCGGCACCTTCGCCAATATCTCGCCCGACGTCGAAGCCTATGTGGCGGACAAGCTGGGCCTCGTGCCCGAGCCGGTCAGCACGCAGGTAATCCCGCGCGATCGCCACGCGATGTATTTCGCCACGCTGGCGGTGATCGCCGGTTCCATCGAGCGGCTGGCGGTGGAAATCCGCCACCTCCAGCGCACCGAAGTGCTGGAGGCGGAGGAGTTCTTCTCCAAGGGGCAGAAGGGCTCGTCGGCCATGCCGCACAAGCGCAACCCCGTGCTGACCGAGAACCTGACCGGCCAGGCCCGCATGATCCGCGCCTATGCCCTCCCCGCGCTCGAAAACGTCGCCCTGTGGCACGAGCGGGACATCAGCCACTCTTCGGTCGAGCGTTTCATCGGCCCGGACGCGACCATCACGCTCGACTTCGCGCTGGCCCGTTTGACGGGGGTTGTCGACAAGCTGCTGGTCTATCCCGAGCGGATGGAGGCAAACATGAACCGGATGGGCGGCCTGATCCATTCGCAGCGCGTGCTGCTGGCCCTCACCCAGCACGGCGTGAGCCGCGAGGATGCCTATGCCATCGTCCAGCGCAACGCGATGAAGGTGTGGGAAAGCGACGGGCGGTTGCAGCTGCTCGACCTGCTCAAGCAGGATGAAGATGTCGGCGCCGCACTGTCCGAAAATGACCTGACCGCGCTGTTCGACCTCGACTATCACCTGAAACACGTCGAAACGATCTTCGCCCGCGTTTTCGGGTAAGGCTTTCGCGCCCGCGCGGCTTGCGCTGGACGGGCGCGGCAGGCCGGTTTAGGCTTCGGGCAAGCGCATTCGGGGGAATTTGGCGATGCAGATTATACGGACCATCATCTGGGTGCTGATCCTCGTCGGCGTCCTCCTCTTCTCGTTCTTCAACTGGACCGATGTCGAGGTGACGATCTGGGACAACCTGGTTCTCGAAACCAAGGTGCCCGCGCTGGTCATCATCTCCTTCCTCCTCGGCTTCCTGCCGACCTGGCTCTATGCGCGCGGCGTGATCTGGAGCCTCAATCGCAAGATCCGCAGCCTCGAGATCGCGGCCAAGGCCAGCTCGGTCTCCGCCGCCGCGCGCGAGAGCGACCGCGAGGAAGCGGCACGGCAGGACGAGCCTGCGCCCCAGCCGGAACCGGAAGCGGAACCCGAGCCCGCCCCTGAGCCCGAACCCGAAACCGCAGCGCAGGACGAAACCGACGCGCGGCTGACCGCCGACGATACCGCCGACGATACCAGCGGGGACGATACCAAAGCGGCTGAGAGCACACCGGACGACGCCGACACGCCCGCCGACGCGGACAATACCGCCGACGAAGGCTCCCGGGACAAATCGACCACGACGTGACCAATCCCGTCTATCTCGCTCTCGACCTGCCGCGTGTCGACGCGGCGCGCGCGCTGGCTGATAAGGTCAAGGGCCATATCGGCGGGATCAAGCTGGGCCTCGAATTCTTCTGCGCGCACGGCCATCACGGCGTGCACGAGCTGGCGCAGCTCGGCCTGCCGATCTTCCTCGACCTGAAGTTCCATGACATTCCCAATACGGTCGCGGGCGCGATGCAGGCCATCCACGTGCTCGAACCCGCCATCGTGACGGTCCACGCGGGCGGCGGGCGCGCGATGATGGAGGATGCCAAGGCGGCAGCGGGCGAGAAGACCAGGGTCGTCGCCGTGACCATGCTCACCAGCCTCGACGAACGCGATCTCATGCGCACCGGCGTATCGGGCAGCGCGCACGATCAGGTTCTGCGCCTTGCCGATCTGGCGCAGGACGCCGGGCTCGACGGGATCGTGTGTTCGGGCCACGAGGTGGGCGAGGTGCACAAGCGCTGGAAACAGGGCTTCTTCGTCGTCCCCGGTCTGCGTCCCGCCGGATCGTCGGCCGGCGATCAGAAACGCGTCGTCACGCCGCGCAAGGCGCGCGACGATGGGGCAAGCGTGCTGGTGATCGGGCGGCCGATCTCGAAGGCCGAAGACCCGCTCGCCGCTGCGCGGGCGATCGAAGAGACGCTGTGAGAGCCCTCGCCCTCTTGTCCGGCATCGCGCTGGCGGGCTGCGCCACGACCGGCGACTATGCCGAACGGGTGACCCTGATCGATCCCGCTCTGGGCGAGCGTGCGACCACGACCTGCTCGCGGTCGGGGCCGGAAAACCCGACGCAGTTCTTCACCCCCAGCGCGCGCGAAGTTACAGCCATCGAAAGTGCGGCGATGCGGCTGCTGCGCGACAACCGGGCCGAATACGAGGCGCTTCTCTCGCAGGCCTCGACCAGCGGTGAAGGTGGCGTAACCCCCTTCGACTGGCCCGAGGACCCCTCGCTCTATGATCGCCAGTATATCGGCTATTACGAGGATGGCCGCCGGATGATCTACGGCAGCTATTTCCCCACCGGCTTCCGGCTGGAGCCGGGCGAGCCCGTGGTAGTGTGCGACGGCGGCTTCCGCCTCTTCGGGGTCGAGTTCGATCTGGACGCCAACGCGGTCCGCCGGCTCGCCTTCGACGGGACGCGCGGCGGGCCGATCCTCCCGCCGATCGAACCCTGACCGCCCGCATGACCGGGATCAAGATTTGCGGGCTCTCCACGCCCGAAACGCTCGACGCTGCGGTGGATGCGGGCGCGAGCCATGTCGGCCTGGTTCATTTCGCGCCCAGCCCGCGACACGTGGCGCTCGGCGATGCCGCGAAACTGCGCGCGCGGGTGCCCGGCCATGTGCAGGCCGTGGTGCTGGTGGTCGATCCCGACGAGGCGCTGCTCGGCGCGATCGTCGAGGCGATTCGGCCGGACGTCGTGCAATTTCACGGCCGCGAGGCGCCCGACTTCGTCGCCGCGATGGGCGCGCGGTTCGATGTCGCGACATGGAAGGCCGTCGGCCTCGGCGATGCGTCGGCGCTGGACCGGGCGACCACCTACAAGGGCTGCGCGGGCCGGCTGCTGTTCGATGCGCCCCCCGCGCTGCTGCCCGGCGGCAATGGCGAGCCGTTCGACTGGTCGCTGCTCGACCGGGCCGAGATCGGCATGCCATGGGGGCTGGCCGGAGGGCTCACGCCAGCCAACGTCGGCGAGGCGATCGCGCGCACCGGCGCGCCGCTGGTCGACGTGTCGAGCGGGGTCGAAAGCGCGCCGGGCGTCAAGGACGCGGGCCTGATCCGCGCCTTCTGCGACGCGGTGCGGGACGCGCGACCGGCCTAGCGGGCGCTGCCCGTCAGAAGAACGTGCCGATCCCGATGGTGACCGCGTTGCTCTCGTGATGATCCAGGAAAAGATGGCGGTACTCGGCGGACAGATAGGTGCCGCCGTGGCCCAGGTGTTGCTCGTAACCCAAGCCGAGATGCGGCGCGTCGCCGTGGTGGGTGAAGGTGTAACCGCCGGCCAGGAAGACGCTGCCCTTCTCGCTCACCGCCGTGCCGAGACGACCGGTAAGTGCCAGCTCGACATAAGTGTCTTCGGCGAGGATTTTCTCGCCCGAGACTTCGCCGCCAAGGAACGTGTGGTCGCCCAGGTCGAAATCGTAACCCGCGGCAATGCCGAGGACCGGATCGGTGTGTTCTTCCGTCCACGCGACCCCGCCGCGAAGCTCTGCGCGCGGGCCGCCGGTCGCCTCCCCGGCAAGCGCGGGAGCCGCCGGGAGGGCGGCGAGGAGAGCGGAAAACAGAAGAGCTTTGTGCAAGGGACCATCCTACCTAGCGGCCCGCACCGTCCAGGAAGGTGCAAGGCCGAACCAACAGCATACGTGGTCCATCATAGAGGGTCGGGTGGGCGCACTTGCGGACGGGCGGATTTTTTCTCCCGTCCCGCGCGCCCGCACCCGGCTTTCTCCTTCGGCCCCCTTGACCCGCCCGCGCCGAGCTTGTCGGGATCGAAGATGGCCGATAGGCCTTTGGCAATTCTCCCCCCGAGCCGCGTTCGGAGCATCCGCAATGCTCCGGCAGGCTCAGCAAGAACGGACCCTTGTGTGACCGACGCTGTTCCCAATTCCTACCGCAACCAACCCGACGAACGCGGCCACTTCGGCGATTTCGGCGGACGCTATGTCGCCGAAACGCTGATGCCCAATATCCTCGCGCTGGAGCAGGCCTATGAAGAGGCCCGCAAGGATCCGGCCTTCACCGACCAGTTCGAAGATCTGCTGGAGCATTATGTGGGCCGCCCCAGCCCGCTCTATTATGCGGAACGCCTGACCGAAGCGCTGCGCGTCGGCTCTCCCGAAGGGCGCGGCGCGCAGGTCTGGTTCAAGCGCGACGAGCTCAATCATACGGGCGCACACAAGATCAACAATTGCATCGGGCAGATCCTGCTCGCGATCCGCATGGGCAAGACGCGCATTATTGCAGAGACCGGCGCGGGCCAGCACGGCGTCGCCACCGCCACCGTCTGCGCTCGCTTCGGCCTGCCCTGCGTGGTGTACATGGGCGCAGAGGACGTGCGGCGGCAATCGCCCAACGTGTTCCGGATGAAGCTTCTTGGCGCGGAGATAGTGCCAGTGACGAGCGGCCGCGCGACGCTGAAAGACGCGATGAACGAGGCGCTGCGCGACTGGGTCGCGAATGTCGACGACACGTTCTACATCATCGGCACGGCGGCGGGCCCGCACCCCTACCCCGCGATGGTCCGCGACTTCCAGAGCGTGATCGGCACCGAGGCCCGCGCGCAGATGCAAAGCCGTATCGGCCGCCTGCCCGATCTGCTGGTCGCGTGCATCGGCGGCGGCTCCAACGCGCTGGGCCTGTTCCACCCCTTCCTCGACGATGCGGACGTGAAGATGCTCGGCGTCGAAGCGGCAGGCCTCGGCCTCGATGGCGACAGCCATGCCGCCAGCCTCACCGGCGGTGCGCCCGGCATCCTCCACGGCAACAAGACCTTCCTGCTGCAGGACGAGGACGGCCAGATCACCGAAGGCCACTCGATCTCCGCAGGCCTCGACTATCCCGGCATCGGGCCCGAACACGCGTGGCTGAAAGACATCGGCCGCGTCGAATACACCGCCGTCACCGACGACGAGGCGCTGGAGGCATTCCAGCTGCTGTGCCGGACCGAGGGGATCATCCCCGCGCTGGAGCCTTCGCACGCCATCGCAGCGGTCGCGAAGCGCGCGAAGGAGATGGACAAGGACGCGATCATCCTCGCCAACCTGTGTGGGCGGGGGGACAAGGATATCTTCACCGTGGCTGAGAAGCTGGGGGTGGAGATTTGATCAGTTCCAAGCATTTCGCGGTCCTTTGGATTGGCAGCTTATTGGGAGTAGCTCTCGGCGGCCTATTGAGCGGGATAGGGATCAATTGTGGCGGATTGATTGGTGTCACCGTCGTCTATGCGCTGATCTGGCTCTTCATCCGCACGCGCTCTTCATGACCCGCCTTGCATCTACTTTCGCCAGACCCAAAAAGCCCTCTCCCCTTCAGGGGAGAGGGTTGGGAGAGGGGCCTTGCGAGACGCCGAACTGACGCGCCGCGCCCGCGATATGCGCAAGGGCATGACCGAGCCGGAGACGCGGCTGTGGCTCGAACTGCGCGCCGGTCGTTTCCACGGCATCAAGTTTCGGCGGCAGAAGGTGATCGGGCGCTACATCGCGGATTTCGCGGCGAACGACCCGAAGCTAGTGATCGAGTTGGATGGCGATACGCATGCGTCCAGTGCGGACTCCGATGCGGAGCGGACACGTGATCTGGAGGCGCAAGGCTATCGGATGGTTCGTTTCGACAATGCGGAGGTGATCGAGAACATGGACGGCGTCTTGCAATCGCTGGCCGAGATTGTGGAGGCGCTGCGCCATGCCCCTCCCCCAACCCCCTCCCCTGAAGGTGAGGGGGCTTTGTATTCGGGCTGAGGAGCATTCGCCCCGATCCGGGGCAAGGGGCGTTGCTCGGCGCGGACCTCTCGCGCGCGTGGTTCCTTCGTCACCCCGTCACCCCGGACTTGATCCGGGGTCCCGCTTTCTTCAGCGTGCTGTGGGACAGTCTTCCCTCCCGATGACCGGAGAACCGATGTGACCTTTTCACCCGTCCGCGCGCTCGTGTTCTTCATGATCGGCCTGCCGGTCGGCTTCATCCTGTCCGCGCTGGGCTTCGTGGCGACGGGGCAGGAGATCGCTGCTCCGGCGCTGGTTCCATGGGCAGCAGGCATTGCGGCGATCGTCGGGATCGGCGCGGGCCTCTGGAAGCCTGCGTGACCAATCTGGCTTAGAACGTGATCCATGCAATCCTCATGGGGCTCGCCATTGATGGACTGGCTTTTCGGCAATGGCTGGGAAGTGGCCATGCGCGCCTATATCCGGGGGACTGTGGCGGCCGTCGGGATGACGCTGTTCGAGATCCGGCGGTTTCGCCGCAGTTCGATCGGAGGGAGCCTCAACCGGCGATGACCTCGTGGCCCGGATGTTGGGTAAGGTAAGGCACGACCTGTCCTACACCCCGCCCCGCTGCGATAATTGCCCCATGCCTGCCACAGCGCCCTTCCCCACCCCGCCGTTCTTTGCCATGCGCATGAGCGATCCTTTTTTCCGCTCAGGGCTGCGGTCCAGGCGGTCCACGTCTTCAGCTTCAGGCACATCAAGATGAACAACCGAGCGAATCGTATCGCCCCTAGACTCTCTGGCGCCTTCGCCAAATCCCACCCCGCACTCGTGTGTTTCGTCACTGCGGGCGACGGGGACACCGCCGCCAATCTCGACGCACTGGTCGAAGGCGGCGCGGATGTGATCGAGCTGGGCATGCCTTTCACCGATCCGATGGCCGACGGGCCCGCGATCCAGGCGGCCAACATCCGCGCATTGAAGGCGGGCACCACCACCGCCGATGTGCTGATGATCGCGAACGAGTTCCGCGAACGCCACCCGCAAGTGCCGCTGGTGCTGATGGGCTATGCCAACCCGATGGTGCGCCGGGGCCCCGAGTGGTTCGCGAAGGAAGCGGCAGGCGCGGGCGTCGACGGGGTGATCTGCGTCGACATTCCGCCCGAAGAGGACTCATCGCTCGGCCCGGCTTTGCGCGAACAGGGCATCGCCCCGATCCGTCTCGCCACGCCGACGACCGACGATTTCCGCCTGCCGACCGTGATCGAGGGGTCCGAGGGCTTCCTCTACTACGTCTCGGTCGCAGGCATCACCGGCAAGCAGAGCGCCGCGCAGGACACGATCGACGCAGCGGTCAAGCGGCTGAAGGCGGCGACCGACCTGCCCGTGGCGGTCGGCTTCGGCGTGCGCACGCCCGAGCAGGCGGGGCTGATCGCGCGCGTTGCCGATGGCGTCGTGGTCGGCTCGGCCCTCGTCGAGCTGGTCGGCGAACACGGCGCGGATGCCCCCGCAGCCTTGCGCGATCTCACCGCAAGCCTTGCCAAGGCGGTCCATTCTGCGGAAAGGACTGCGGCATGAGCTGGTTCAATCGCGTTCGCAATTCGCTGCCCTTCGTCGCCAAGCGCACCACGGAGGAAACCCTCTGGATCAAGTGCAAGGGCTGCGGCGAGATGATCTTCGCCAGCGATTATGCCGACAACCTCTATGTCTGCCCGCGCTGCGAACATCACGGCCGGATCGGCGCAGACCTGCGCATCGAGATGCTGATGGACGAAGGCTTCGAGCTGCTGCCCCAGCCCGAGGTGAAGGAAGACCCGCTCAAGTTCCGCGATTCCAAGCGCTACACCGACCGGCTGAAGGCGGCGCGCGCCAGCAATCCGCACCGCGATGCGTTCAGCGTGGCGAGCGGGGAGATCGACGGCCAGCCCGCGGTGCTCGGCGTGCAGGATTTCCACTTCATGGGCGGTTCGATGGGCATGGCGGTGGGCCAGGCCTTCTGCGACGGCGCGGCCGAAGCGCTGAAGCGCAAGTGCGGCTATATCGTCGCGACGGCAGCGGGCGGCGCGCGGATGCAGGAGGGCATTCTCAGCCTGATGCAGATGCCCAAGGCAACCGTGATGGTGCGCAAGCTGCGCGCGGCGGGCCTGCCCTACATCGTGCTGCTGACCGATCCGACCACCGGCGGCGTCACCGCCAGCTACGCGATGCTGGGCGATGTGCAGATCGCGGAGCCGGGCGCGCTGATCGGCTTTGCAGGCCAGCGCGTGATCCAGGAGACGATCCGCGAACAGCTGCCCGAAGGCTTCCAGCGGGCCGAATACCTGCACGAACACGGCATGGTCGACCGGGTGGTCAACCGCCACGACCTGAAGGGCGAGCTGGCGATGATGCTGCGCTATATGGCACCCGCCGAGGCAGCTTGAGACAAAATCCTCCCCTCCCCTTCATGGGAGGGGATCGAGGGGTGGGGGAAAGCTGGGCGCGAGGCCCCTCCCCCGACCCCCTCCCCTGAAGGAGAGGGGGCTTAAGAGATGAAGGACTTCGCCCGCTCAGACGATCCCGCCGTGCAGGCCC
>Ga0114910_1001317_pt1 | contig 11914 bp, 4 predicted proteins | sample MalvireepMed_908_FD_83500 | JGI IMG/M metagenome (GOLD analysis project Ga0114910, IMG submission 83500) | Marine viral communities from the Global Malaspina Expedition - Malaspina viral metaG DeepMed_908 | ecosystem: Environmental > Aquatic > Marine > Oceanic | place: Mediterranean Sea...
CTGAGGGAACATTTTGTTCATTCCCTTTGATTCAAGTGTTTTTATATAATATTCAAGTTGTTCAGCTGTAAACTCCCCAAATTTTTGAGCGTTTTTACCACGTAGTTGTTTCCCAGACATCATCATTTGCTCTAATACAAAAGCTTCTTTTTCAAACTTTCTCCATTTCTTTTTGTCTTGACCTATAACTTTTTTAAGCATCTCTAGATCATGTCTAAATATGATATCTTCCTTTGCTGTTTTTATATTCTCAACTGTCTCATCGAGTTTTTCCTTAGCTTTCTTTAGTTTCTCTAATGCTTTTTTGTCTTTTTTATTTAACTCTTCTCCATTTTCTTTTTTCTCTCTAACCTTTTTAACTTCTTTCGAGTTGTACACCTCGGCGTATTCATCTCTAGCTATACCTTCTTTTTTAGAAGCCGCATCTTCTACTTCTTTAGGAGAAGAATCTTCAGTGATCACATCTTCTTTAGATGTCAATATTTTTGTACCTTTAGAAATTCTCTTCTTCTTTATATTATAATTCTCTATAGTTTCACTCATAGCTTTAAAAGTAGAGCTATTAGCCATATTAAGAAACAACATTCCAAGATAATCACTACCCATTTGTTTTACCATACCGTACATGGCTTCATCATGCGTATCGACTATGTGTGCTCTATATTCTTCCTCTGATCTAAATCCGTTTTCTAAGTATTTGGAATAATCCGTATTATCTATTATTTTACTATCTAGATATTTGATCATCTCACTGTCACCACTAAAAAGTTTACCAAGTTCCATAGCTCCAACACCACCACCCGCTCCAAGATTAGCTTGAATAAACTTGTCCAAGATAGGTACTTTATTCACCCGGCTCATAAATCCAGGTGCCCACTGTGTACGTAGTCTCATGATGGTTCTTTTAGCCATCTCGTTACCAACTCCTAGCCCGTAAGCAAACCATGGATTGAAACTCTCTTCTTGACCTCCTTTACCAGGGACAAACACCATTGGCTCTAAACCAAAAGGAGCTCCAATTTGTTCCGCGCCCGTGAAAACAGCTAACTCTTTTAAACCAGCAACGTTAAAATCTACAAATCTACCCCAAGCTTTACTCTTGCTACCAAACCTAAGAATATCACTTAATCTAGTTGATACCGCTGTTAATTGAGGACCAGTCAACTTTTTTGTTACCGCAATAGAAGCTATAAGAGGCGCTATATGAACAACAAAATCTCTACCTCCTTCCCCAAAGTCTCTAAGCGATAGATCGCGTCCAAAGATCTCCATAGAAGGTCCTTTTGTACCTGCTCTTTCTATATCTGCGGCCTCTGGTTTTAATTCAAGCCCTATTTCTGGAAGCAGATACTCCGCGATCTCTACTTGCTCGTCCTCAGTCATGCCCGCGAAATCATCAGGTCTATGTAAAATTTCTATAAGGTCTTCCTCAGGGATAAACGTTGGATCTTGATTTAAATCTAAAGCTCTATTAAGAACCATTAACTCGCTAAAGGCTTTATTATAAGTTTCGGTATTTTGATTACGCGTTCCGAGTTCTGTTAAACCAGGGACTAATTCGCCAGATTCAATTGCTTTCAAAATATCTTCTTCGTTAAATTCGTCTTTCCAAAAACTAAGAGATTTCATGAATCCTTTACTCGTTCTTACGCTGTGCATCCCACCACCTTCTACTAGCTTTTGTAAGGCTGCCACGACTTCAAAAGCCTTCTGTCTTCTTTGTTTTTGTAATATTTCAGGACCCCTTCTTAAAGCGTACTCTTGCGCTATTGCTTCTTCTTCAATAGTCATCACAGTAGTATTCTCAGCTACATGTTTTCGATAAGCTTCCTCTGATTCAAAGCCCTCTACTTCCCAGTAAGAATAATCAACATCAGCCTCTTCCCAATTGATAAGAACACCGTCCTTATTATACATGGTAACAAATCCATTTTCCTCATTTAGTTTTACAGCTTTTTCGAAATCTCCGGATTCAAACAATTCGTAAACATCTTTATTTAAACCTCTATAATAAGTAGAAGCAGCTTCTTTTGTTCTATCCAAAGATCCACCAACGCCATATTTAACCTCGTGTTCACCGATGAGATTACTGGCTAAATCGAGTTCTATATTCTTTTTTATTTCAGATCTATCCACGTAAGAAGAATAAAACCGATCCGTTAGCTCAGCGTGGTACTCTTGTCCGTCTCTAGCATACTCTCCCCCAGTAGTAAACCAATTAGTCCCAAGTAAATCGTCTATGCCCGCTGCTATACGCTCTCCTTCAAACCAGGTTTTCCCATAGTCTTCCAAATACGGACGGTACATATAGTCCATTACATTTGGATCCTCCCAAATCGGTACGAGTCTTTCTTTGTCAAACTTCTGTAAGTATCCAAACACATCATCATGATACGTTCCTGTTTTTTCCTCGTAAGAATGTAATTTATCTCCTAATTCTTTACTAAATATTTCGTTTCTATCGGTAGTACCATACTTCTCCATTAGGTAGTCTTTAACTTCCTTATCAGTTTCTTCAGCCAACTCATCCGCTCCCCACTCACGTTTTAACTCCATTTCAACCTGCCCACCCTGACCCAAATTATCGCTAGGGGCAATATACGTAGCGGCTGGAAAGTTATTTAACAAGATGTTTTCTTCTTCTTCTTTTTCTTCTTCGGTTTTCGGTTCTTCCTTAACAGACTCTGTCGATCCTTCTTCTTCGGTTTTCGGCTTTTCCTTAACAGGTTCTTCCGACTTTACTCTAGAACGTTCCACTCCTGGTTGAAGCTCGTCTGGTATCCAACCTTCTTCGCCTTTCCACCAACTAGTTTCTCGAGTGTTATTCAGTTTATTATACTCTAGTTTCCTCATCTTTTCGAGTTCTTCTTTTGTATAATCACCAGAATCCACATATGGTTTCATTATCAAATCTAATTCAGACATGTACTAGGCTTTATTATTATTATTTCTTAATTTTAATTCTTCTGCTTCTTGAATCTCTTCTGGCGTTTGATAATTGGGATTAAATGCCCTTTTTATTCTATTAGAATAATATTTATGTAGTCTCGTATCAAACTCTGGGTTGAAAGATGTTGGATGTAGCATTTCATCTGATATTTCACCAGATTGTATTTTATCTTGATTTTCTATAATATAATCTTGTAAGAAGTATCTCCCTCCAACTTTGTCAGAAGCGAAAGACTTCCAAGCATCGTTGTTCGCGAGAATATTATCAACAGCCCAATCAACGTCAAAATCTAGGGGTTGGCCCATGGTGTTTGATTGTTTAACCGCGTCTTGTTGCATTTTCATGTAATCTGCTTCTTCAGTTCCTTTAACTACCCAATCTTGAGTTATATCAGCGATCCTTTTAACAACTTCGTTCTTCCCGTCTGGAGCGATAACACTTAATATAGGTTGCAATTGGTCGTCAAATGCTATTTGTCCTTTCTCTAAGAAGAATGGAATATCAAATTCATTTATATTAGTCCAATTAGAAAATAGTTTCTTCCCTCCAGTTCCTCCACCGTAATAAGTAGCGAATTGCTTTTTTATTTCTTTTAGATTATCTAAAGATTTAGCTATATTCTTAATAACTCCAGAATAACTACTAGCGGCGCTCTTGTCTCCTACTGCCATGGATTCATCGTATTTCCTAACTAGACCAGTCACCATTTGGTTTATAACTTGCTGATTCTGTCTACCGTGTATTTCGGACGACTTAGCGTCATCTCCATATGGCATATTTTCAAAATATTTTCTTGCTTCTTTATCTGACATATTCTATAATTTATTTACTGGACGTCTTTTTGGCCTACTCCTCTTTTAGCTAATCCAGAAAGCCAATCACCACCCATTCCTACTCCAGCTTTTAAAACACCTGTAGCGAATTGATCTATTTGTTGATTCATCATATCGACAGACTGATTAGCAGCGTCTTGTCTTTGTGCTGCGAAATCTAACATTTTAGCTTGCTTATCCATATCGTATTGCTCAACCATTCTTTCTCCTTCTCTTTCTAGCATATCTCTCTTTTGCTCTCCTTCTACCTTCAATTGTTGTAGTCTTCCAGATTCAGCGACCATTCTTTGTTGGTTAGCTTGTTCTTGGGCTCCAATAGAAACAGATGCTTGTTGCGCTTGCTTAACGCCTTGATTAGCTAGTACTTGTGCTAATCCAGCTACTCCACTACCACCAGCAGCTCCCTGCATGTTAGTCATTATATTAGCCATAGCTTGTTGAGACTGTTCTTTCTCAAATTCAGCTTGTTTCAGGTTTACGGTTTGATCTTCGTAAACGTTCTCTAAATTTTCATAAGGATTTTTAACTCCAGCATAAGGATTTTTCATTTTAGTATCTTCCCATGCCTCCATTTGGTTTCCAAAATCTTCTTGAGCCGCGTATTGCTCTTGTCTAAGAGCTGCTCCACCGAATAAAGCGGTAATAAATTTTGCTGGAGATGCTTTTTTATTGTTCTTATATGCCATAATTATATTGTTTTATTTATTATTACAGTTTTTATGTATTATTTACTACTAGGAGTTACTTCAGACGCTATAGAGAACATTTCAGCTTTTTCAGTTGAGTCGTTTTTTATTTTAACTTCAGCGTAGTATCCAACCAATCCAGATAGGTTAACTCGACTATCTTTAGCGAACATAATGAAATCATCTGGACCAACCACTCCTTGAGCGAATAAATCGCTAACTTCTATAAAATCATCTCCTATTTCAGTTATATTGCCAATTAATATCGGCACCACATATTCTCCAGTTGCTGGATCTATAGAGGTCTCGAATCCATTAGATGTAGATGGTGTTATAAAATAAGCTAAATCACCAATTTGTAAAGAATCGTTATTTATATTACCTGTAAAGTTTATTGTTATCATACGTTTGTTCCTACTGTTAATATTTTATTAGTATCTACATATATATTTTGGTTAGCGTCTGGATATTTATTTATAGCTATTGTTCCACTTAAGTAAATTAAATTGCTACTACCATCTATGTAGATTTTAGTCGCAGCCCTAACTGGTCTATCTGAGCTAGCTTCAATTTCACCATTCGTTAACGTAATCGATCCTTGAGTCCTACTACCGTCTACGCTTCCAACGATACACGCCCCACTCTCACTGTTCTTCTTAATTCCTCTCATTCTAACCGTAGCACCTTTACCTATACCCTGCGTTGATTTTATTTCAATATCACTACCTTCAGCTATATCGCTGGTTAATTCAGCGTGAATAGTAGTTGTTGTTTGTCCAAGTTTTACAGTTGGGTTTCTTAAACTCAACCCAATACCAATAGCGTTTCGAATAAGTCTAGGTCCATAAGCCCTAAAAGTCATAGTATGACCATCTGTTATAGCTTGATTCCTAGATAATGTTAAAGTTTTTGTGCTTGTATCTATTGCTGTTATTGTTGTGGCAGAGCCAGGTGCCGTTGTACCTGTTATATATGTAAGCTCCATACCTACTACTAAACCTGTTAAATCAGCAACCACAACTTGATCGCTACTACCGCTTGTTCCACCAGAGTTATTTTCCGTAGTGCTCCAGTATAGAGCGCTAGAGTTCCACACTCCATTGTTTAAATCTATATTGTTATTAGTAGTTGTTATAAAAAATCCATAATCTGCAGCCGCAGCTTGAATATTTAACTGTAAATCACTCATAACAACTGTTGGACTTCCGGCAGTTGAAAAACTATCGACTACAGATCCAGTTGAGGTACCTATAGCCGTACTTAGTAAAGTTCCTTCTCCAAGAGCTGCGAATGTTATTGTAGCATTACCTTTTTGAGTTACTGTTGTAGCATATCTTATTCCATTACCCATAGACAACCTCGTATTATAATGTGGCTCAGCCATAATTATTATAGTATATGTGTCTCCACTAGCGGCGGCTGGAATAGCTAAACTAAAGATTCCTGGTGATTGATTTTTCAATCTACTTTGAGATGTAGTAGCAGCAGCAAATGTTTTGGTCTTGAAATCATAAAACCTACTGTCTGAAGATCTAGTAACTTGAACACTAAAAATAGCATCACCATCACCAGTAACTTGCACTGGTAAACTAGTGGCTCCAGTTTTTAATGTTGTATTATTTATATTTACCGCTGTAATTAGTGCCATGCTATTGTATTATTTTTACTATTCCTAATCCTTGGAAATTAAAGGCAGCAGGATCTATTTGACCTGGTTTTCCTTTGATATAATTAAACCATTTACCTTCCTTTTCTATAAATTCACGTACCGTTCCTTCTTGTTTATTTGTATGTATACGTGAAACATACCACCCATCTTTGGCGTTTAAATTATCGTATCTATCCTCTATCCATCCCTGAGTAGGAGTATGTAAAAAGTTAAGATTCTGCAGAACTTTAGATTGAGTACCTTCGTAATTTAAAGTATTAAAATTCTTAACAACTTCCGGTTGCATATTTAATATCGGAGTTATAGACGATTCTGCGTCGACACTCTGGTCTGGACCTATTCCGTAAAAAGTATTTCTGGTTTCATTAGTATGATGTTTCCACAATTGACCAAGGCTCATGGTGTAATATTGATTAACACTACTAATACCAAATTCTGGAACGAACGATTTGAAACTAACCCAACCTTTTGATTTTTCGTTAAAAGTTACGGTATCACCCTCATACCCATTGATATAAAGTGATATATCATCTATATCACCCACAAAACCTTGGGTTTGAAAAATTAATCTATTTTCGTAATCCGAGAAAGGCGACAAAGAAGTGTTGCCAGAAGAAACAGTATCAATAAATTGAAAACTACCGTTGCTATTCACGTTATTAAAATCTATACCAACACCAGCGCTATCAGCTCTTAAATATGGTTTTAATGTTCCACTTTGATAGTTTGATATCTTAAAATTTAATCTATATTCAACGTCTTGTTCAATCGTGTGGTTTGTTATAATTTGAGATAATCTTTTTAAATCTGTGCTAGTAGAGTTAAAAGAAATTCTCCGTGGATTTAATAAGAACTCTAACTCTCCATCTTCAGTAGCGCCTTCAAACAAGTCCCAGTTTAGAGCAGTTCCTCCTTGTGGCATAAGTTCTTTTATGGATATACTTTCGATATTTAAACTACCACCTGTAACATTAAAATCAGCGGATGTACTTAAATTAGTCATGTCATCTGTTATTGTTCCTGGTCCTGGAATCGACACAGCGCTTGGATCTGATTGAGAATTAAACACTTGGTTGTCTATAAGCAATGTAGGCGTGTTAGTACTTCCAGGCGCCCACATAAGGCCCGCGCCAACAACCACTTCTACTCTGTAAAGTTTGTTAGGGTCTAAACTAGCGCTAGGTTGAGAAAAACCATCTCCATCAAAAAGCTCTATAGTTCCATTGTTATTATTAATATTGCTGCTATTTATACCATTCCAGTCGTCAGTTGTTGTTGTAGTATAAGATGCTGTAGTAGATCCAAAAATAACAATAGCACCCGAAGGTACTCCACCAGTTACTATATCTGTTAAATCATAATTCGAGAAGTTGCTATCGGCAACACTAAAATTAACATAACCAGTAGTAGTATTAACGCTAGTTACTGTAGCAAATGTAAAAGCGTTATTCCAGTCATATACTATTGTATTGTTAGAAGGGTCTTCAACCGAGTGTATAATTAAACCATCAAGAGGATTACCAGCACCGGGTAGGTTAGTAGGTAAACTCATTGTAGGAAACTTTATCTGTAAACCACTATAAGCTCCCGACTGAAGATATTCCGCTTGGATAGTATAGGTCGGATTTGTTACCACCGTAGTAGTTATATTATCAAAACTTCCGTTTAGTAACTCTTCTGATAGTTCAACTAAATTTTGTGTTCCAGTGTTAAATTCACCGTTTGTAATCTTGTCTTCATCGTCTAGTGTTAATATAGATAAATTATAATTTCCTTTGTGAGCGTCGTAACTACCTTGAAGAACTTGTTTATTTTTTAAATTGTCTCTAAAGTAATCGTGCATTCCAGCGTCTGATATCGAAGTTAAACCATCCATCGACAATCTAAGTACCGCTCCCCTTTGTTGGTCTGTAAAATAAGCTCTAAATGATTCCGCTGCGAACGATTCTGGGTTTTTAGATATACCGTAATTACCTCTAAAAGGCTCTGCTGTTCCTAACACTCTGTTTGTAGCTAATAACTGTGTGTTACCGTCGGCATTATAAAGTATATCTTTATCTACGTATACTCTAATAACTTTATCTTCACACAAAGTAACAAGATCTTTATCTCTGGCATATAACTTTTGAATACTACCATATGACGGCATTAAGTCTTTCGTTATCTTTTCTGCTTGTATAAACTGATTTAAATTATTTACCCCACTTGTAGAATTGTATAAACCAGAATATATTAATCCATATTTTCTTCTTTCTTCTTCATATGTTTCCTCTAGCACCGTCGATGCCTTAACTCCATTGAGTATATAACTTTCGTTAAAGTCATCTCTAATTCTATTAGATTCAACACCGTTACCAAATGAGAAACAATTGTAGTATGGTAATCCTACTTTATTAGAAGCAGTTGTAAAGTTCAATGCAAATTTTGTAATATAGTTACCTGTAATCTCATGTGCATTATGGATTGTTGCTGTTGTGTATCCAGAATCTTCTCTCCAAAAAGTCAGAGTCTTTCCAACGTAATCATCGTTATTACCAGGTGGCGTTAATAAAGTTTGATCGATAAATCCTGGATTGTTTATTTCTACTATATTACCCTCCCACCCAGTAACCGTAGGATAAAAGTCAGCTGTGGTGTGTATTAGATTAGCCGCGTCAATATTTGGTAAACTACCCACAAGACTACACGTTACCTTGCTGCCCACGGGTCCTAGTAAATGTCCATTTTCGTAATAATTTGAATCCTGATTGTTAGTTAACGCTATAGGTAGGGCATCACTTGCCTCATGATATATATTTAAATCAACATCTTCTTTAGCTTCTGTTTCAAATATAGCTGGAGAAGTAGGCATAGTGTTAGCTCCTGGTTCAATATAATTATCTACAAATCTAATTATACTGCTTGAACCCGCGGTTGGGAGACCAGTAGAATCTAACCAAGGAAGACCACTGAAAGTACTATTGGTCAAAGGGTCTTTGTCTACTTGAAGTATGTAACAAACTCTTCTATTATTTGCTTTACCAAAATTATACATTGTATCCATCATAGTATCAAAATAATTAAAGTCAAAATTCATGCCCGCTTGGTCGTACATAAACTGTTGCATCGCTACGGAAACGCTAGTGAGAATGGATGGATTTCCATTATTGTCAAGTGGAATCCACGGATTAAGATCCCCATTAGATTTTCGAGTTGGATTAGGATTCCAAGCGGTGTGGTTGTAAAGTTTTATCTTTGTTACGTCTTTTATTGTGTATACCGTCCCTTGTTCGTCGTTAACTATTTTAAATCTACTACCATTTTTCAATTGATTAACTACTGATTGGGCCCCGGGATTTAAATAACCAGGATTCCATTGATTCTTGTGTTCCTCTTCTTGTGTACCGCTCCAACTGTTCATATTATTAGCGTTATTCGGTACAGTTGGAAAGTTCCAATAATTATCATCGTGATTATGAATACCGTCTATATATATACTAGTAGCTCGTATTCTTTGTAATCCATAAGTGAAAATATCGTTGTAATGTTTAGCTACGTTATTGTTATTATACGCCCACTTGTCTTTAATTTGTGAGTAGAGAGGGTCGTAGTTTCCATCGTGCAAATCTACTCCCGGAGCGAAGAAAGAAAGATGTATAAAATGTCCACCGTCATCTACTAGTCGATACGGTGACTGTGTGTAATCTCCACCACCAATGTAGTTAACTCCACCACTATCTACTGTTTGATAATCTCCCGATTGTAAATGCATTGGTTTGTTGCTAAAGTGTCTAGGACCATGTGGTGTGCCCGTGTTAACAGTCTTATAAAGAGTATCAGTTATATCATGCAATGCCGAGTCTATAGGCGCGCCACCAGCATTGTTAACTGGAGATACAACCCCCTCAAACCCATTTATATATTGACCTGTACTGGCAAGAGGATTACCTTTCGTAAATCTTCCAGAGTATCTAGCGTCAAACTTATCAGTCTGTTGCACAGCAGCAAATGTTGTGCTATCTATAAACCATCCTTGAGTTGACCCAACAGACGTATCCCATTCGGTAGCGTCATGCCACTCGGCTTCAGTTCTTGTACTAGTTGGATAACTACTACCACTGATAAACTCATTCTGGACCCAGGAATTTGCTGTATTATATACGCCTGAATTACTCCCGAACGTTGCGGCTTTGTCTCTTAAATTAAAACACTTTACCTTTGCTAGTGTAGCAAAATTAAGAGTGTCACTAGTAGATGGAACTAAATAAGTTTGGGTTGCTGGATTTGAAATAATTTTAACAAAAAACCTACCCTCAAATTCTGTAGCAGCTTTTTCTATTAATCTATATACAGTTACTTCTAATCCGTCGTCACTGTTTAATACACCCGCGGCTTGTTCTACCCAATCATCTTGAGGTTGTATTATTTTTCTTAGTACTAAGTTGTACAATAAGTCTCCGCCATTATCTTGAACACTGAAGCCTGCGATAAAGTATCTTTCAGAGTGAGTTGTAATACCACTTTCTACCACAGTGAATTGAATTGCTAATTTATCGCTTTTAGAAAGATCCTCTAACGCAAGTCCACCTTCGTCTTCCCAAGTATTTTTATCTAACAAAAGTCGCTTAACCCCTTCTCCCGGCATGGCAGACATATCTGGAAACAAATCACCTAGAACATCTTCATTCCCACCGACTGTACCCAAGGGTACATAATCAAATTTAATACTTTCTGGAGCTTCATTTTTAATATCTATAATTTTTATTTTATTTTCAACAGGTATCATTTGCTCTAAATCAACTTGTTTTTTAATACTAAAATAATCTCCTTCTTGGATTTTGTTTCTATCTGAAGATGGAAAAGAGAGCCATAAATTACTATCACCAAGAGCTTTGTAAACTCTATCCATAGTAAGATTATAATATTCTCCAGTAGTTTGCTTTATAAAATATTTAAAATATTGCGCCCACTCAGGTGGATTACCCTGTAACGACGCTGTTAATCTCAAAGATTTATCTGCCGTTCCATTGAATATAGAAGAAAGATCCTGATCGAAAGGTATATTTATAGAGGCGTCTCTACTTGTAAAAACAGGTGTTTCTCTACCATATTTATCACCATATACTACCCCTAAATAATATTTTCTTAATGATTTTATAGATTTCTTACCCATAGAATTAAGAAAAACTGGAGCGTTACCTAAGATATCTCTGTCTTCAAAAGCTAAAGATATTCTAGGTTTCACGATCTCATCAGCGATAGTTTTTAAATTGTAATTTTGCAAATAATTACCATAAACAATTCTATTTGCCGTAATTTCTTGTGCTAATGCTTTTCTAGGCACATTGTCCCAAGGTCTCAACGTTTGATTCTCTGGTAAAGCCGCATAGATATTCTCTACTGTTATTTCATACTCTCCTTTGGATTCATAACCTCCCCACGTTGACGATGGAACGTGATAAGTAGTGGTAATATCCCCAATTATAGGATAATTTTCCGATAATATTGTTTTTTGAGCATAATTATTTTTATTCCAATAATCAGACGGAGAAGGATCATCAGGTTTTATACTCTCTATAGAGTATATAGTTGTAGATCTTTCCTTTTTGAACAGAATGTCTAGTTGTATAACGTCGTCTGGAGTATCGACAGGAATTAAGTCTTGGAGATTTAGAGCTACAATTCTATTTTCCATAGCTAGATTGTATGGATCTTGAGTTGGATGAAATCCGAATGCCCCAGCAAAAAATACGGGTTGGGTAAACGGAGAAAAAGCAGAGTATTCGCCATCTGAATA